>Ga0137403_10005827_pt1 | contig 14212 bp, 22 predicted proteins | sample CZOMad2_1_16fung_FD_122057 | JGI IMG/M metagenome (GOLD analysis project Ga0137403, IMG submission 122057) | Vadose zone soil fungal communities from Angelo Coast Range Reserve, California, USA - CZOMad2_1_16fungal (Hybrid Assembly) | ecosystem: Environmental > Terrestrial > Soil > Vadose zone... | reverse complement strand
TGTGTTAGTTTGCGCGCCTCCGGACGAGGAGGACCCATGCGCAAGCCGCTCACCGCCGCCCTGCTGCTCGGAGGGCACCTCCTGCTGGCTTCTCTCACGCCCGTCGTGGCCACGGCCGCCCCGGCGCCCGGCGCCGGTCCCCCGGCGACCGAGTCGTACCACGCCCTCGACTCCGGCTGCTACGGGTGCGGTGATCCATATCACGGCCGAGACGACCACTACCGCTGCATGTACCACTGCGCGGAGCGAGGCTACGGCCGCCCCGACGGGTACGACCGCTCCCGCTATGACGACCGCTCCCGCTATGACGACCGCTACCGGCAGGACCGCTACCGGCAGGACCCTCATCGGCAGGACCGCGTGTACCACAACGGGGAGTGCTGGGCCCACGACAGTCGGGGCTGGCACCGATGCGGCTACGGGTACGGGTACGGGTACGGGTACGGGTACGGCTACCGCTCCGGCTCCTCCGGCGGAGGGGGTTCCTACTCCCGCGACTACGGCGGCTACGTGGACGACTCCGCCCATGCCAGCGGCGGCTACGACAGCCACCGCCACCACCCCCGCTAGGAAGGCACTCCCCGCAGGATGGCGAAGCTGGCCGTCGGCGTCGTCCGCCAGTCGTAGATCGACCCGCCGACGGACCGGCTGTCGGCGCAGGCCCGCACGAAGTTCCGGTAGTCGGCGTCGGTCGACTTGTTGTCGGTGCCCCCCACCGGATGGACCACGGCGTCGGGCAGCCCGAGGTTGGCCCGCAGCCGGCGGACGTTCTCCTCGGTGTAGCGGTAGGCGTCGCGGTACCCGGAGCTCTGGCTGCGGAACGTCCAGTAGGTCATCGGCATCCACACGTCGTAGATCGGCGCCAGCTCCCGCCACGGGAACCCCGGCCAGTACTTGGGGTTGATCGTCTCGATGAGGACGGGCGGGAGGGGGATGGCGGCCAGCGCCGCCGGGCCCACGGCCGCCCGGAGGCGATGGGACAGCTCGATCAGCCGGAGGTTCCGCTCGGTGGAGTCGGGCACGTCCTTGGTCCACTCGATGTCGAGGCCGATCCCGTCGAACCCCTGCCCCCCCGACCGGAAGTCGCGCACCGCCATGAGGCGGCGCATGTCGGAGTCGAGGTCGTAGAACTTCGGGAGGTACCAGGCCACCACCCGCACGCCCCGGGCGTGGGCCCGGTTCAGCATCGGGCCCAGGATCTCGGGGTTGACGAGATCGCCCGGTGAGCGGGTGTCGTCCTTGGCCGCCTGGAGGTAGAGCGTCTTCACGCCGGCGGCGGCCAGGTCGTCCATCGACTCCGGCGTGACCGGCGGCGGTGCCCCGTTGGTCTGGAACTCGGGGCTGAAGTCGTAGGCGTCGACCCAGGTGCCGAGACCCCGGTAGACGGAGGTGTCCCGCACCGGGGGCGGCGAGACGGGGGGCAGCGCCACCGGAGCGGGGGCCACCGGGGCCCGGACGGCGGGCGGGGCCGTTGTCGGCGCCGCCGACTGGCGGGCGGCGGGGGTGGTGGTGGTCGGCCGGGAGGTGGTCGGAGGCGCCGCCGCCGAGGTGGTGGTCGGCGCCGCCGTGGTGGTCGTGCTCGACGACGTCGAGGTCGACGAGGCCGCCACCGGGAGGTCGACGGCCGCCACCTGGATACCTTCGTGGTGGGGCGGGAGCCCGGCCGGCGAGGCACCGGCCCAGGTGGAGGCGCCGACGAGGACGGCGACCAGGAGGGGCTTGGCGATGATGCGGCGAGCGAGTAGGGCGTGCATCGCGCCTACAGCACATCACACCGCCGGTTCGAGGGGAAGCACCCTCAGGGCCTGACCCCCGGCGGCCGGTTCTGAAACCCTGGCTGGAGGCCGATCTCCACCGCTCCGATCGGATGCCGGGCTTGGTTTGACGCTCCGGATCCGACCGCTGCTACATTACGTGAATCAATTCACAAGCAGGTGGAGTCGATGTATTTTTCGGACCGCGGCATTCCCAACTAGGGTGCGCCGGATGCAAATTTCCCGGCTGAGTCTCGCGACCGGCCAGCCCCTCCTCTCCGAAAGGACCCTTGCGACGTTTCCCGGGGATGACCGGAAACGCGTCGAGCGTCAATATCTCCGGTTCGCCGGGGTCGGTGTCCAGTACGCGGCCACCATCCTCGTCGTGACCCTCCTCGGCATCTGGGTCGACGGGCGCGCCGGTACGGGGTCGCTCTTCACCGTCGTGTTCCTGCTCCTGGGGTTCGTGGGGGCGACATGGAGCCTCGTCCAGCAGGTCCTCGGGCCGTCGGACAAGCCGGGGAAGAAGGAATGAGTCGCACCGCCTCCCAGGGGCTGATCATGGTGGGCGGCTTCATCGGCATCCTCCTCGTGGCGACGTTGACCTTCGTCAAGCCCGATCGGGCCGGGGCGCGGGGGGCCGCCATCGGCGCCGGGCTCGGGCTCGTGAACCTCGGCGTGGGGTACGTCGTGACCCGCCGGGCCCTCCGAAACGGGATGAAGTCGGCCATGGCCACGCTGGCCGGCGGATTCATCGCCAGGTTGTTCGTCGTCGTGAGCCTGATGATCCTCTTCCGGCGGACCGACTCGATCGACCCCGCCGCCTTCGCCCTCACCTTCCTGGTGTTCTTCTTCGTCTACCTCGGCCTCGAGATGCTGCTCGTGGAGCGGTCGCTGGCCCCGAACTCAAGGCGCTCGCGGATCGACTTGAACTCATTCTTCGCATCGAAGAAGGGTTTGATGTGCGGGGGCTGTTTATTACGAATGCCGTCGCTGACAACAGCGCCAAGACGTATTTATCCACTCAACCACATCTTAGCCTGTATGACGGAATGAGGCTAAACAGCGAATTTGTGACCATAGATAAAACCGACCCGATCTCCGCGAAAATCGCGTTTGATATTTCCAATGTCCCATCCTTGCCATTTCCTATGGGACAAAAGCTGAACATGGTGATCGCGCCAATTTCCGCTCAGGAGCTTGTGACGATGGACGGAATTGCGAACGGCGACTTATTCGCATGGAATGTAAGACAATGGCTTGGCAGAAACACTAACGTAAACAAATCCGTCGCGGAGAGCATAAGGAAGCCGGAAGAACACAGATATTTTCCCGCCTTCCACAACGGCGTCACAATTCTGTGCAAAAAGCTGGAGCACACGAAGGACAAGATTGAAATTTCCGGCTACGCCGTGGTTAATGGCTGTCAAAGCATCACGAGCCTTTATGACAACAAGGCTAAGATCACTCCCGATCTCAGGATACTTACGAAATTTATCGAGGTTGCGCCGGATACAGAACTGGCCATCAAAATCACCGATCACACGAATAACCAGAACGGCACGACGGCTCGTGATTTGCAGTCAAATAGCATAGTGCAAACTCGGCTCCAAACAGAAATCCACGCCGAATATCCTGAATTTCATTACAGGATTAAGAGAGGAGAACACCCTGAATGGCCGAAAGATACGGTGATAGAAAACGAATTGCTGGCGCGAATCATATTGGCTTTCGATTTGGATAAACCAGAGGCATGGTCGCAGAATTACAAATTGTTTGATGATCTTCATGCCGAGATTTTTGCGCGGCCCGGAATTGGCTCGTCGAGCGCGTGATGCAGAAGAGAGTCGAGTCCAGTCCTGCGATCCAGCCATTTGCGGAAGCCAGATTTCTCATCGTTGGCTGGCATCAGGGGTGGCATCAGGCGAGCTCCTCTTTATTGCGAGTGAGCTGGCGGAAGAATTGGTACTGCGTCTTGAGCACTCCATTTTCGACTTTGGTTTCCAGGCGGTCCATGTCGCGAGGCGGAGGTCCCCCGAGTAATTTCCCGTCAGGCGCAAAAACGCCAAGATGGCAAGGGCAAATGAATTTCTTTTCTTTTTCGACCCAGGGAACAGTACAGCCAAGGTGTGTGCAAACTGCCGACAGGACGATCAGTTCGCCTTTGGAATCTTTGCTGACGTAAACGGGCTTTTCTGTGACCGTCTTGCGCCAGCCGTCGCGCTGCTCGATGGTGACCAGCTTCTTTATCGGCGCATCAATGTTCTGAAATTCGTCAACGCTTCCAACGTCCGACCATGACTTTTCGGTGGTTCGAGCCAGGACCGGATGCAAAGTGAAGCGCACCAGCGGGAAGGCCAAGAGCGCCCCGACTGCGGCGCTTCCGGCTGCCAACAAGCCGGCGAGGAAAGAGCGCCGGTTGGACTGAACAGACTGGCTTTCTGGACCAGAACTCATTAATTATTGCTTCTTCCCTAATTCACGCAAATAAGAAATTACCTGGCGTATTTGATCATCCTTTAACCGGTCGGCGAATGGGGGCATCGGCTTTTTGCCTTTCGAAATCAACTCGAACCATTCTGCGTCCGTGGCCTTCTGTGCCTCCGGTGACCTGAGGTCGCGAACTTTGTACTTCTTACCGAGCGATGTGTTGCCACTGGCATCCTTTCCATGGCAGATTGCGCAGTTGCTGCGATAAAGATCGGCGCCTGCCGAGTCTTCCGCCTTCAATTGTGCAATCATTCCTGCCGACAGCACCGCTGATACCGCCACTGCCTTGGTGAACGATCTCATTTTCGTTGCCTCCTGACTGTGAGCAGTAGATGCCGCGCATTGTACATCTTCAGATACAAATTGGGGCAGTCTCTTCCCAACAATCGAGAGGCGGGCGTGAGCGCCCGCCTCCACTTCAAGCGTTGGATCATTTTATAAAAATGATACGGGCCTGGAACGTATCGTTTTGCCGATGGTTCGCGGCGTTAAGTTGGAAATCCCGGTGCTGGTATTCGGCGATGATCTGGAATCCGTTCTGCAATGGGATGCTCACGTAGGGAGTAATAGCCCACTGCGTGTTGAATGTCGAGACCGCATACTTCGGTTTGTACCAATCGTACCGAACTCCGGCGGTCACATAATCATTGAACGCCCAGCTACCCTCGGCGAATGCACCCTTGCTGTCAAAATGTTTCAGAGTCGGAATGGTCGGGAACGCACCCGCATCGACAGGTGTGGTATCACGCCCGTATTGCAATCCTCCCTGCGGCAGGAAGTGTTTCCCGATTGGATAGGATGCATATACCCCTACCCGATCAAAGTTGTTGCGAAACGCCGTGGCAGAAGAAAGATCAAAATCGGTGTTCCCCACGGTACCGAAAGGCGAAGCGGTCGAGGCTCCGGTCACGCCGCAGACCTCGCCTGTCGTGGCGTTGGTTTTGCCGATCGCGGTGCCGTCGGTGCAGTGAGTCGGCGTTGCAACGTTGCCGTGATAGTAGATGAGCGAGATCCCACCGCCGTCCGGATGCAGGATGTAGGTGGCATTCGCCGAGAAGTCAGGCGTGCTGTGGCCTGGCGAATCAAATGGCTTAGTCAACGCCGAGGTAGCCTGGTTGGCCCCCTTCCATGGTCCGGTCTGTGCAGGGAATGGCAGAAAACTGTTGGCCTCGCCCTCCCACCGGATTAGCGTGCCGTTTAGCACAGCAGCCCGCAGCGAAAGCTTCTTGATATCGCCGCCAAACTCTATGCCCGCCTCATCCAGGCCCCAAGGCTGGAACACAAACGGAATGGCTCTGCCTCCCGCCGATATCGGAACCGTCTGGAAGAACGGACGCGCGTTGCTGAACGGACGGTCCGAGGCTCCGAAGCCTTCCCACGGGTGGAAGATCCCCACTCGGCCCGTGAAGAACTTGTCGGAGTTGCCGAAGACGAAACGGACGTACGCGTTCTCGATTTCAAAAACGTCTTCAGGCGAAGTCGAAAGTTCGGCGAGGGAACCGAAGTACTTTCCCCATGAGCCGGTGAGCGGGTAAAGGGTGAACTCCTGGAAGCTTAAAGCGTTGGTGGTGGTGCGGGGACCGGGAACATTATTTATGACGTTGGCGACAGCGGCCCCATTCGGCTGATTGGTGACTTGAGTGTCATAGCGCGCTTGTAGGCGGGCGGCAAAATAATCACCGAGTTCGAATTTCTTGTCCTCGGACTTGCCGATCTCCTCAAGCAGCCGGAAGCCCGCGGCACGGAACTTGTACCCAGTTTCATTGAGCCGCGGAATTGTAGTGTGGCAGGTACCGCAAGGCACACCGTACTTACGTGCAAAGTTCGGCATCGCATTGGCGGGAACTGCGATTCCTACTAGAAAAAGAAAGATGCCGGTTATCAAACTTCTCGAAATCAGTTCTTGTCGCATCGCAACCTCCCCTTTCAATGAAGATTTCTGTACTAGAACTAAGATCGGCCTTACGCGCAATCTCATAAGCGGCTCTTGCTCCGAGCCGTATATCCAGTCTTTCTTCCAGATCGCGCACTTCCTCTTCTTGCTATCTCTGAACGTTTCGTTTGTCGAATGCTGGCAACATCTACCAGGGTCAATCTTCCAAACGCTTTCTGGCAGGGAGCACTGGTTTTTTCAAAAACCCGCATCACGGCCAAATCGTCATCCGGTTCTGGCGGATGCCTGGAAAGGAAGAAATCAATCACCTCGCCCATCGTGATCTGATCGGCCTCCGCGGCAAGGTGAAAGCCTCCCTTGGATCCGCGTCGCGACGTGACGAATCCGCCCCAGACGAGCAGTTGCAGGATTTTGGCGGTTTCTGCCTTTGAGACGCGAATCCGTTCGGCGATCTCTTGTGACTGCATCCCATTCCCCGACTCCGCGAGACAGCAGAGCGCCTTCAGCGCCGATTGCAACCGTTTTGGAAAGCCAGGCCAGACCACTGGATTCCTTCCTTTCGGAGTTGATTGTCCGAAATGTGCACAATGCCGTCAGTGGGCGGGCGCACAAAATCATGTGATCGGAATCACATTGGAGCGGGTGAACTGAAGCCGGAATGGAATTGGTGCTGTGCGGTGATGGAGCCAGATAGTAAGCAACCTTGAGACCTGCACATAATCGAACTCGTTCGCGCTGTATGGTGCCGAGTTCTACAAATCATGCAGGGCGTTTGCTCATGTAAGCGGTATTACAAATCAAGGACCGCTTGCACCGAAGTGGGATCGCCCAGCAAGCGAAAACGAAAGCCAAGTCTCCTGAGAGTCGTCTGGATTGCTAAATTATCACGCAGCATCTCAGCTACTATGCGGCTTAGTTTCTCATCTCGTGCGATCTGGATCAGCCGGCGGAGCAATTCGCTTCCCAGACCTCGATGCTGGTATTGGTCTGAGATCAAGACAGCCAGTTCTGCGGCTTTATCCGCCTGCAGCTTATTAAGCCGCCCCACGCCCAATATGTGTGGCTCACCGGTTTGCGGATCTCTGTACTCCGCCACAAGCACCATCTCGCGTTCGTAATCGCTAAAGCAAATGCGAACCAATCTCTCGTGGGCAGTGCGCGCGGCAAGGCTCAGGGAGCTGAAGTAGCGCAAGTACACCGTTCGGTCGGAAAGCGTCTCGTGGAATTTGACCATCAACGGTTCATCTTCCACACGAATTGGCCGGATCGTGACCTCAATGCCGCCCTTCATTATCCACGGCGAAAGGTATTGAGACGGATAGGGTCGAGTAATCGCATTCAGGTTTGTAGTCGTCACACAAGACCTTCTTCTGCCCCAGGCGTTTTGGACGTAAGTAAGTTGCTATCAGCCCACTGGCAAAGTCTGGCTAAACTCCACTCTCGATTCACCCACCACCTGCACCCGCGGTTCAAATTTCTGTTCGACCGAGAGCGCGCGGGATACCAGACAAACTGATTTAGCTTTCTGCAATAAGCGGAGCGCACGCGTCTGCTCCTCTTCGCTGGAAATAGTTAGTTTCGGACGGATCACGATTTCATTAAAGGCATAGCCGGAGTCGGTTTTGCGAATCGATCCCTCAACCTCTACTTCCAAATCTGCATACTCAAACTTTGAGTATTCCGCCAAGGCGCGGAAAGTGGTTGTGTAGCAACTGGCGACCGCGCTGAGCAGCAAGTCTTCGGGCGTCCACCTGCCCTCGAGTCCGCCAAACTCAGGTGGCGCGGTGAAGTGGATCGCATTGGGAGCAGAGTTGGACTTTGCCAGCCCAGTTCTTCCGGAACTCCACCAAGCAATGACGCGATATTTTTGTGCACCTTCCATTGTTGACCTCCCTTTCCTTAAGACCGACTAATCAGAGCACGCGACCGAAATACGCCATCGGACGGCTACTGATGCCCTCCAGGTCGACACCTTACAGTCAGCCCGATTCTCCATCCTTCGCCCCATACGCGCGGTGCGTAAGGTCACGGTTTTTCGTGATGGTAATCACAATCCCGGTGCTACAATTTCCACGTCGGTAAACTCTGCCATGCGCGCACCTTACGGCCTGACCATCCTCGACAACTGCGTCACCTGTCCGGTCCGCGAGGAGCACCTGTTCTGCAATTTGCCGCCGCCTGCGGTTAAGAAGCTGAACGAGATCAAGTCCACTGCCATCTATCCGAAGTCGACAATGTTGTTTATCGAAGGACAACAGCCGCGCGGAGTGTTCGTCCTCTGCACCGGCAAGGCGAAGCTTTCCACTTCCTCCAGCGAAGGCAAAACGATCATCACCAAGATCTCCGAACCAGGCGATGTTCTCGGCCTGAACGCGACCATTTCCAACCACCCCTATGAAGTCACGGCGGAAATGATCGAACCTGGTCAGGCCAACTTCATTACCCGCGATGCGCTGCTCCAATTTCTCCGGGAATATGGCGAAGTCGCGCTGCGTGTTGCAGAACAGCTCAGCCGGAACTACTACACGGCTTATGAGGAAATCCGTACGTTGGGACTTGCCAGTTCTCCTGCGGAGAAGTTCGCGAAATTGCTGCTTTCCTGGGAATCCAAGAAAGCAGGAGCCAACGGTACTTTCCAAATCAAGCTGACGCTTACGCACGAGGAAATCGCGGAAATGATTGGCACCACGCGCGAGACGGTGAGTCGCTTGTTCTCAGACTTCAAGAAGAAACAATTGCTCCAACTGAAGGGCTCCACTTTGATTGTTCGCAACAAACCTGCGCTCGAGAAAATGGTTCATCCGTAACAACTGTTCTCGAAGCGGCTTCGAGCGGCGTGAAATGCGGAGACCCAAAGACAAAATCCCTGAGGAGAATGGTGGCAAAGAATGCTTTGGCCCGGCAGGCTATACAGCAGAAGAACACCGTATGCGGCTCAGTGTGCCACGAGGCTTGTACGGCCAGCCGGTCATGGTGAGGTTAGACGGGAGGTGGGGCGATTATTAGTACGTCAAGTCAAAAAGAGCCTCTAAGCGAGAGCGTGGGCCTGCGATTGATGGCCCGCCGCGCATTCTTGGATTTCCTGGATGGGCGACGTAATGATTGGGGTTCGATATTCCGGGTGATGAAATTCCAGATGCATGCCCCGGCCAACGAAATGCAGTTTGAGCATTGAACCGCCCCAAGTCGAGCCTGCGATTGCGACCAGAACCGGTTGCGGGCAGTATTGCGGATGACCTGAAATCAGGGCTCGGCTTCCACCAATGAGCACGGCTGTGTAGCAATGGTGCCGCGTCTGGATCTGCAGCACAGTCGCTGGCTGCAAGCTATCGAGGAACACGCCTCCCTCGATCTCAGACTGCACAATGTTGCGATTGACCGCATCGCTGAGATTGGGGTGTGGTGTGAGGGATGTACGGGTCAAGGCTTCCTGCCTTTCAATCACTGTAGATTTTGACATGGAAGCTCAAAATACGAAAGCAGGAGTCTCACTTTCTCTAAAAACGAGGGACGACTCGCTCCTGTATTCCATGTAGCCTCGCGGCGTCATCCGGATTACACCCCGGACTTGTTCCTGGACGTATCCTTCATTCCTTAGCTCTGCGACCATTCCCCGCGCTAAAGAAGAATCCAAAGTCCGTTTGGACAAGGTCACGAACTGGTGTGGATCTTCCTCGTACCGCGTAGCCAAGGTAATCAGAAGCCAGTCCCGGATCGATTCTCGATGCATAATCATCTCCCACTGTGAAAGTGTGATCCGATGTTATGCAGTTTTATGAGCCTAAGGAATGGCCCGTGGGTGCCAGATCGGGTCAATTGGATATGACCTTTGTCGCGTTCAGCATCGTGCTATTGCGCATCGGGGACCTACACCAAGGTCACGTGCACCAGTGTGAAGCCGGCGGCAAGGATACCACTAATAGAGACGGCTCCGCCTTCATGCAAGGCGGATGGGTTGCTGGTGATCCACTCCCAAAGCGTGACCTCCAGGCTGGTCCCAGCGGCTATTTGAAATGAATGCTGAAGAGGTAGAGGGCACTACTCAAACCAAATGCTGTGAGGGTGAGTGCGGCGAGCGCGAGCTTGAGCAGCCGTCTGCGTGGTGGATTCCGATGAATCATTGCAGCACGGTATTTTTCAATCCATTGTTGCTCGCCATCGAGTATCCGACTGCTCTCAACGTCCTGGATAGGTGTCTCCGATTGCAAGGACTGGGTGATCGCCCGCAGTCTGCGCTCATCACCATAAGCGAGCCCCACAAAGCGAAATGGCTGCCGAGTCCAGGAAACAGGACTCAGCAGTTCTGCTGAGCCAAGCACAGGTCCCTTCTGGGTCAGAAACATCAGCTTAACTCGCGAACCCCGATTTGCCGATTTCGGCAAGCAGAGCAAACCGCCGGTGGGCGAAATGACTTCCAGGCTGCCTGTAGCGCAGCCGCCATCGTGGAATCGAAGTACGGCGGGAGTGAAATCGGTCATGCGTACTCGCGGCGGCCGGAAAATCGGAGATGGTTGGGGGAGGCAAGTCATGTATTTACGTCGAGTATGATGGTTGTCCGACCGAAATTAAGAGATTACGAAAGGTCCTTGTACGCTCCAGTTACCCGCAGATCTGCCTTTCGGTGGCGGCAGAGTCGCCGTCAGGGGACACCAGTGCTTCCCATATTTTGTCCAACAGAACAGGACAGCTACTTTGCCTGGTGTGTTAGCAGGAAACGACCGTGATCTCGGGCATTGCTGGCATTCTGCGCCAGGCCTTTGACGTAGCGGTAAAAGCGGACTTTCCCAAGGTGCTTCCAATACGGCGCATCATAACTATCGATTCCTGGTCCTGAACGCATGGCGCTGAAAAACACGTGCTGCGCTGGATTGACCACAATGCCTACATGCCCTCGCCAAACAACTAGATCTCCAGGTTGAGTATGCGCCACTCGCTCAAATTCCGGCGTTCCGGCATAGAGATCCGAAGAACTTGCGTAGGAATAGGGAAACCCAGCCCGATCATATATTGCGTGGACGAGATGCGAACAGTCACGCTTCGCACGAACGTGGACGCGGGAATCGAGTGCGGCGGCGATCACAGCCAAGCCGTCATCTGCACTCACCATCTGAGAGGCAACTGACGCTTTCTGCGAGCCGGCATTTTGCTCAGCCCGTCGGGATATTGCGCCCAAATTTTTAGATTGAGTCTCACGCTGTGCCGACGATGGAGACGTAGCGAGTCCGCACAAAATCATCACTGCTACCACGTACTTTGAATGCAGCCGCATGGCTCCGTATTGTGATGCGGTCTGGTGACATGGCGTAGGTTACGCCGGTGCTTGGACATATGCGGGAAACACGGCCTCAGCAGCCTGTAGTCTCCCCAGTGCTCCGGCATCAATCATCCCGCCCGAGGCAATCGGCGTCCGCCACAACACACTTAGGCGCTGCGCAGCAGAATGACAGTGGCATCGTCTTTCTGGGCGCACTTACCACGAAACTGCCCGATGGCTTCCATGAGCCGGAAGACGCTGCAGTCGTGTGTGGCTACGAATTCTGCAAGGCGCGACCTGCCGAACTCCTGGTCCTGACGATTCAGCGCTTCGGAAATGCCGTCGGTGTAGAACAGCAGGCGGAAATCACAGCAGAACTTCACCGTGTGCTCGGTAAACTCGCCGGGAAGCAGGCCGAGCGGCATCCCGGCGTCGGTGTGGAGCGGGCGCACGTCGGTTCCATGGCAGAGCAAGGGCCACGGATGCCCGGCGCTGGCGAAGGTGAGCGTGCGGCGCGCCGGGTCCAGCACAGCATAGATCATGGTGACGTAATGTTCCGTCGGAAAGTCGTTTAACAGCATCTGGTTGAGACGCGACAACATCTCGCCCGGACCGTTGGTGAGAGGCGCCAAGAAGCGGACGATTGCACGAACGGCTGACATCAGCAACGCCGCAGGCATACCCTTCCCCGAAACATCGGCGAGAAGGATTGCTACGCGTCCTTCGTTGAGCGGAATGTAGTCATACCAGTCACCGCCTACGGCGCCTGCGGGAACGCACTCAGCCTCCAGTTGAAAGCCGGGCAACGACGGCGCAGTGCGTGGGAGAAGGTTCTCTTGGATGCGACGGGCTTCGCCTTGCTCCTCATGCACACGCTGCATCTGGCGCCGCTCATCCTGGAAACGCTGCGCGTTATCGACTGCCACCGCGATGTGGCCGGCCAGAGCCTTCAGAATTTCGATCTGTGCGCGGGGGAAGGCGCCTCTCGAAGACGGCGGACTGTTCAGAATTGCTCACTTCTTCGCAATCATTGTGCGAGGCCCATATCCTAGCCGAAGATAATCGTCATAAACAGCGATTACACCACCTATCTCACAGAGCGGTTGGTGAAATGGCGACATTCGCCAAATCAAACTGCCGGATCTCGTATGTCCGTGGGCCAACGATACGTTCACCCATGCGCAGGCTTAGGCTCGCACGTGGCGTTGACCCTGCTATGCAGGACGGCAATCAAGCTGAACGTTTTCGCACCGCGTGATAGATGGCGAGGAGCAGCACTGCTCCCACCACTGACATGATTAGTCCGGCCGACTGTCCCGCCTGATACCATCCAATCGCCCGACCGAGCCAGGTTGCGACGATCGACCCCGCAATGCCTAGAAGTATCGTCACTATGAACCCGCCGGGGTCTTTTCCGGGCATGATGAGCTTGGCCAATGCCCCTACCACGAGCCCAATCAACACCACCTAAAGCCAACTTATTTCGCTGCTTGGTGTTTGGCGAACTCTGCGGGCGTGAATTTGCCGCCTTGGACATAGCTCGCGTTGATCTCCGTAAAATGCTTCCACTTATCGGGCAGGTCATCCAGCGCAAAAATCGCTGACACGGGACAGACGGGCACGCAGGCGCCGCAGTCTATGCACTCCACGGGGTCGATGTAAAGCTGTGAGACTTCGTCGAACGTTGGCCGGCCGTCGTCGTAGGTCATGTTCTTCTTGGGGTGAATGCAATCTACGGGGCAGGCATCGACGCAGGCAGTGTCCTTCACCCCGATGCAGGGCTCGGCAATAACGTATGCCATAGGCCGCCTCCTGCCTCAAAGCTATGCCTCGCGGAGGGAGGATTCAAGCGAGGCCGAGGTAAACTGCCGGCATCATGGCAATCATGGTGGAGAAAATTTCGGCGCTGACGTTTCGAGTCTCGAACATGAAGGTGTCTGTGCAGTTCTATCGGGATGTGCTCGGTATGGAGCTGCTATACGGCGGAGAAACTGCAGGGTTCTCTTCCCTGCGTGCGAAGTATCCAGAATCTGCGATTCTCAATCTGGAAGAAGGTAATACGGTCACGCAGTGGGGTCGGCTTATCTTTTATGTGGCGGATGTGGATGAGGTCTGGAGACATCTGAAGGAACGAGGATTTGATCCGCCGCAGCCACAGAATGCTTCTTGGGGCGAGCGGTATTTCCACATGCGCGATCCGGATGGGCACGAGCTGTCGTTTGCTCGACCGCTAAAATGAATACTGAGCAGCGCAATATCTATGGCCCTTACGGTGGAGATGCAGAATACGGGTGATCCTGGATTGCAGCGGGAAGTGGTTGCAACTATCGAGCACGTGCTTGCAGATCGACCTGGGAATTGGCGGGTTTCGATTGTGGGTTCTCAGGCGAACGATAAGTGGGAGATGAAGATTACTGGGCCGAATGCTTTTGAACGCTCTTACACTCTCGAAGGGACGGTCGGCGAGCATCGGCCAGAAATGATTCGGGTCTTGCTGGGGAAATTGGTGCCGCGCTAGGCGAGTTGGTGAGTCGAGAGGACTATTTCACTGACTGCGCGACCATGTAGGCGATGGTGGCGCTGGTGATGAGAATTGCTAAGCCCAAGGCGGTCACAAGCGCGCTTGTAGTGTAGAAAGTAACGACTGCGAATGATGAACGATATGGCTGCGGCATTGGTCTTTTCTCCAGCATAATCTCCCATGCTCCTGAGATTCTGCACCCGCCGAAACGTTGCAAACTTTCTCCTATTTTGGGATGCGCGAGAAACTTCGATTTGATGCTCGGGAAATTATTTCTTTCGGGAGGCTTAAGCGAAGAT
>Ga0137403_10005826_pt1 | contig 14223 bp, 15 predicted proteins | sample CZOMad2_1_16fung_FD_122057 | JGI IMG/M metagenome (GOLD analysis project Ga0137403, IMG submission 122057) | Vadose zone soil fungal communities from Angelo Coast Range Reserve, California, USA - CZOMad2_1_16fungal (Hybrid Assembly) | ecosystem: Environmental > Terrestrial > Soil > Vadose zone... | reverse complement strand
GCGCCTTCGTAAAATCGAAGATGGCATCCCAGCGATACCTCTTCCCATCGCTGAGCAAAGTTTTGACGACCTTGGCGGGGAGTGTCTGGGTGGGGAAACGCACTTCCCCCTCAGCACCAGCGAGGATCAGCCGGATGGGAAAGAAGGCCGGCCCTTTCTGTTCGGGCAATTTCATCACCGACACGCGCCGAAACACATACACGCGGGAGTCGGAGTTGACCGAGCCCGCAGTGGCCGGATTCCACGCACGAAGATCCGTGATCCGTGAATCGGAGAACACCTTGAAGCCGCTTAAATCCGATGGGTCGTTGTCGTGCCCCGCCTCGACCGTCACGCCCTTCCATGGCTTCATCGGCTCCTTATCGAGCATGTGGTCCAATTGAGCAAGGTCCGGGCTGCCCTGCGCATAGGACAAAGTGAGATTGTTCAGCCGAACGGATCGCTTGTAATAGTGATATGAAGCGTATGGCAGGAAGAGCACGATCGGCACGAGGATGGGCAACAGGGACGGGATGATCATCTCGCCGATAGCCGCCTTCGTGAGAAGGTCTACCGCGCGGGAGTAATCCGGTTTGGCCGTACCCTCCATGATTCCCTTGATCTCCTTGAACTGCCGGCGCACCTCCACCACCACCGCGCCCGCGGCGCGACCCACCGCTTCCATCGCCATGGCGCCGAACAGATAGGGCACGAGACCACCGATGAAGAGGCCGACGATCACCTTGTGATTCGAGAGGTCGAACGAATACGCCTTTCCGGCGTGCTCGAGCGCATGGGTGTAGTCGGCGAAGAGCACCAGCGCCGCCAAGCCCGCCGAACCGATGGCGTAGCCTTTCGTCACCGCCTTCGTCGTATTGCCCACCGCATCGAGCGGATCGGTGATGGCGCGCACCGAATCCGGCAGTTTCGCCATCTCGGCGATGCCGCCCGCGTTGTCGGTGATCGGGCCGTAGGCGTCGAGCGCGACGATGATCCCGGTCATGGAGAGCATCGAGGTCGCAGCAATCGCTATGCCGTAGAGTCCGGCAAGATTGTACGCAACCCAAATCGCGGCGCACACCGCGATCACCGGCCAAGCGGTCGCCCTCATCGAAACGCCCAGGCCGGCGATGATGTTGGTCGCATGTCCGGTGGTGGAGGCCTGCGCGACGTGGCGCACCGGCGAATATTCGGTCGCGGTGTAGTACTCGGTGATGACCACCATGAGCGCGGTCAGCACCAGACCAACCAGCGCCGCCCCCCACAGGTGCCATACCGTGATCAACTGCCTGTTGCCGAGAATCTCGAACGGAGCCTCCTTCACCACGCCGCCCATGATCCAGTACGTCACCGGGACAAAGGCGATCGCGGCGAGCACGCCCGCGACGATCAGCCCGCGGTAAAGCGCGCTCATGATCTTCTTGCCTGGCTGCGCCTTGACGAACATGCAGCCGATAATGGAAGCGATGATCGATACGCCGCCCAATGCGAGCGGATAGATGAGCGCGGCGTCCGTGGTGGTCTTGACCACCAGCGCGCCCAGAAGCATCGTCGCGATGAGAGTCACGGCAAAGGTTTCGAATAGATCCGCCGCCATCCCGGCGCAGTCCCCCACGTTGTCGCCGACGTTGTCGGCGATCACCGCGGGATTGCGCGGGTCATCCTCGGGAATGCCCGCTTCCACCTTGCCGACCAGGTCCGCGCCGACATCGGCGCCCTTGGTGAAGATGCCGCCGCCAAGCCGCGCGAAGATCGAGATGAGCGACCCGCCGAAACCGAGACCCACCAGCGGCTTGATGACATCGCTGGCCGCCGCACCGGGCGCCGCCGAACCCGCCATGATCGCGTAGTAACCCGCGACGCCGAGCAGGCCCAGGCCGACGACGAGGAGGCCCGTGATCGCGCCCCCACGGAAGGCGAGCGTCAGCGCTTCATTCAAGCCCGCCCGGGCGGCCTCCGCAGTACGCACGTTGGCGCGAACCGAGATATTCATTCCGATATATCCGGTCGCCCCCGACAGAATCGCACCAACCGCGAACCCCCAGGCGGTCGCCCAACCGAGACCCGGAACGAATCCGATGACCAGGAACAGGATCACGCCGACGATGCCGATGGTCGTGTACTGGCGGTTCAGGTAGGCCATGGCGCCCGTCTGAATGGCCTGCGCGATCTCGCGCATGCGGTCGTTGCCGGTGGGTTGCTGCAGGATCCAGGATATTTGCCAGCCCCCGTAGGCAAGCGCCGTCGCGCCGCAGACGATGGCCAACCAGAGACCTCCGCTCATATGTTTCTCCCCTGAATGAGGCCCTTGTCCCGGGCCCGGATGGATGAAAGGCGCGGAATTATAGCAGCAGCGAAGACGCTAAAGCCTGAAAGGGGGGAGCTTCTTTGGAACAGGCACGTTCTTCAGCTTGACGTAGTCAGGCAATCCGTTCCTGTAAGGCGGCGGCGCCTCGCCCTGGATCAGCGGCGAAATGTAAGTGCGGCATTTCGGCGTGATGTGAAACCCGTCTTCGGTGATGAAATCGCGCGGCATCATCTTTTCCTTGTTGGCGATGTCGGCGAGGTTCGCAACGGCGATGCGCCAGCGATACGGCTTGTTCGACACGCGCTCGATGATCGGCATCACCGCGTTCTTCCCGGCAAGGGCGAGCCTTACCGCGGCGACGCCGAGCTTGTAGGACTGTTCCACGTCCACCTTGGATGCGATATGGCGGGCGGAGCGCTGCAGGTAGTCGGCGAGCGCCCAGTGATACTTGTATTTCAGTCGGTCCTTGACGAGCTTCGCGATGATCTCCCCCGCGCCGCCCAGTTGCGAATGGCCGAAAGCGTCCTTCAGACCGGTCTCGGAAAGGAATTTCCCCTCCCTGTTGCGCAGGCCCTCCGACACGGCGATCGCGCAGTACCCGTCGCGTTCCACGACTCTCTTGACCCGCTCGAGGAACTTCTCCTCGTCGAACTGGATCTCGGGAAAAAGGAGTATTTGCGGCGCGTCGCCTTCCCGGTCGGCGGCGAGGCCGCAGGCTGCGGTGATCCACCCCGCGTGCCTGCCCATTACTTCCATCACGAAGACCCGCGTCGAAGTCTTCGACATCGAGGCGACGTCGAAACCCGCTTCGCGAATCGAGGTCGCCACGTATTTCGCGACCGACCCGAAACCCGGACAGTTGTCGGTGATCGCAAGATCGTTGTCGACGGTCTTGGGAATGCCCACGCAGACGAGCGGGTATCCGAGCTTTTCGCCGACTTGCGAGATCTTCCAGGCGGTGTCCGCGGAATCGTTGCCGCCGTTGTAGAAGAAGAAGCCGATGTCGTGGGCCCGGAATACGTCGATCAGGCGCTCGTAGTGTGCCCGGTTTTCATCGATACTTTTCAGCTTGTAGCGACATGAGCCGAACGCGCCACCCGGCGTGGTCTTGAGCCTCGAGATCGCCGATGCGGGCTCGCGGCTGGTGTCGATCAACTCCTCGGTGAGCGCTCCGATGATGCCGTCGCGGCCGGCGTAGACCTTGCCGATGCGGTTTCTGTGCTTGCGCGCGGTCTCGATCACGCCCGCGGCACTCGCGTTGATGACGGCGGTCACCCCACCCGATTGAGCATAGAGCGCATTTTTGGGTTTCATGGCACTGGTGTGTTATTTGAGCGCGGCGAGAACCCGGTCGCGAATCTCGGCGACCGAACCGACGCCCGAGATTTTCCGATACTTCGGCGCGCGCGTGTCACCCTGCGCGGCCCAATTCGAATAGTAGTCCACCAGCGGCCGCGTCTGCTTGCGATAGACCTCGAGGCGCTTCCTGACCGTCTCCTCCCTGTCGTCGTCGCGCTGAATCAGGGGCTCGCCCGTAACGTCGTCCTTGCCCGCCACCTTGGGCGGATTGAATTTGACGTGGTAGACGCGTCCCGATCCGGGATGCACCCATCGCCCGCTCATCCGCTGAATGATCTCGTCCTCGGCCACGTCGATCTCGAGCACGAATTCGAGACCGACGCCGGACTTGCGCATCGCCTCCGCCTGGGGAATGGTGCGTGGAAAACCGTCGAACAGGTAGCCGTTCTTGCAATCCAGATGCTTCAGCCGTTCCTTCACCAGCCCGATGATGATGTCGTCGGAAACGAGCTGCCCCTCGTCCATCACCTTCTTTGCCGCAAGACCGAGCGGCGTACCCGCTTTTACCGCGGCGCGCAACATGTCCCCCGTCGAGATTTGCGGAATGCGGAAGTGTTCCCTGATGAAGCTCGCTTGGGTGCCTTTACCGGCGCCCGGCGGTCCCAGGAGAATCAGCCTCACGAAAGCACCCCGGATATCCGAAGGGCGCCACTCGCGCGGCGCCGGTCGTCATGAGCTTCGGCGCCGGGCGGTCCCAAAAGAATCAGTCTCATTGTTATCCCCCGGGATCGCGGCAAAGCACCTATCCGACGAGATGACCTTACCGTTTGTGACCCGCGCGGTCAAACAGCGCCCGAGCGCGTTCGAGGTCCTCGACAGTGTCAACGCCGGCGAGCGGCGCATCTTGTCGCACTGCGACGGCGATGGCGTAGCCGTGCCACAGCGCGCGCAGCTGCTCGAGCGCCTCGAACTCCTCGAGCGGCGAGCGTTCGAGCCGCGGATAGGCGCGCAGGAAATCGGCGCGATAGGCATAAATGCCGATGTGCCGATAGCAGGGAAGCCCCTCCGGCAGAACCCGCGTGGAAGCGTCGAAAGCATCGCGGGCCCAGGGGACCGGAGCCCGGCTGAAATAGCGCGCCAGACCCGCATGATCGAGAACGACCTTGACGACATTGGGATTGAAGAGTTCACCCAAGTCCCGGATCGCATGGCAGGCTGTCGCCATCGCCGCTTCCGGCGTATCCGCAAGCAGGGTCGCCACCGCACGTATCAGCCCCGGCTCGATCATCGGCTCGTCGCCCTGGACGTTGACGACCAGACTGTCCGGCGCAAGCCCGAGGCGCTCGACAACCTCCGCGATCCGATCGGTGCCGGTGGCGTGGTCGCCGCGGGTCATGACCGCGTGATGGCCGTACCGTTCTACGGCTGCCGCGATATCGCCGTGGTCGGTGGCTACATACACCTCGCGCGCGCCGCTTTCGCGCGCCCGCTCGGCTACGCGCACGACCATGGGCTTGCCCCCGATATCCGCGAGCGCCTTCCCCGGGAGCCGGCTGGACGCGAAACGCGCCGGGATGATGGCGGTGAAGGACATGCGACGGATCTTAGGCGGCCGCCTCCTCGTTCACTCGCTTACTTCTTCCTCGGGAGGCAGCTTTCTCGCTTCCTCCTCGAGCATCACGGGTATATCGTCCCGAATCGGAAACGCGAGTCGGTCGGCCTTGCAGACGAACTCCGCCTGTGCCCTGCGGTACACCAGCGGTCCCTTGCAAATCGGGCAGACGAGAATGTCAAGCAGTCGCGCGTCCATGGATGCGTTCCAGTATGAGTTCCGCCAGGGCGGAATCGAGCTCGGCATCGACGCGCACCGCAATCAGGTCGCGCCGGCCGAAGTGGCGGCATTTTACCGCATCCTTTTCGGTCATCAGCACGAAGTCACACTCGGCAAACTCGAGGTCTGCAGCCCGAAACGCGTGATGATCCGGAAACGGATGGGCCGAGAACGCAAGCCCCATGCGTGAAAGCCCCGCAAAAAACCGCTCGGGATTGCCGATTCCGGCGACCGCGTGCAACTTCTTGCCGGAAAGCTCCGACTGCGCCAAAGGCGTCGCATGCGCATCGACCCGGTACAGACCCGCCGGCATGAGGCGCATGCGAAACGCGCCGGACCTCGGTTCGGCACCGTTCACCACCGTCGCGTCCACGCGGCGATCCGCAGGCTCACGCAAAGGACCGGCCGGAAGCAGCAAGCCGTTGCCCAAACCGCGCTCATCCTCGACTGCGATTTCGAAATCTCGCTGCAGGTGGTAATGCTGCAATCCGTCGTCGCAGAGGACCACGTCGCAGCGAGCATGGGCTGCGAGCAGCGCGCGCGCTGCGGCGGCGCGATCCGCGCCGATCCACACCGGACATCCCGAACGCTCCGCAAGCAGCAAGGGCTCATCGCCGGCCCGGGCGGCATCGTCTCCCGCGTTCACCGCGCGGGGTCCGGCCTCGGTCCCGCCGTACCCCCGACTGAGGATTCCGGGGCGTAGCCCCCTGGCGCGCAGAGCTTCGACGAGCGCGAGGACCAGCGGTGTTTTCCCGGTGCCCCCGACCGTCAGGTTGCCGACGATGATCACCGGGACCTTGAGCCGCACCGAAGGCAGAACGCCGAGGCGAAACAGGAGGCGGCGAAAGGCTACCAGCAGCCTAAACACAAGGCTTATCGGAAACAACAGAACCGATACCGGGCTCAGCCGGTACCAGTGGCGCGCGGCGAAGCCAGCGATGAAGGTGGGCCGGACGGCCTCCATACGGGCGCGCGGTGCGCGCTACTTCGTCGTCTGCTCCACCGCAAACACCACCTGGCCGTAGCCCGCCTGACGCGCCGCGTCCATCACGCGGATCACCGATTGATAATTCGCGTTGTTGTCCGCGTTGACGACCACGATCGCATCCTTCATGCCCGTGCCGGCGCGGCGGAGTTCTTCGGCAAGGCTTGCGACGTCCCGGAACTGGACCGGCTTGCGTTGCAGCACGTATTGCCCGTTGGCGCTGATCACCATGTTGATCTCGTTCGCGCGCTCCGGCTTCCTTTCCGCGTCGGCGCTCGGCAGATTGATCTTCAGTTCCGCGAACCTGGAGTAGGTCGTGGTGAGCATGAGGAAGATGATGATCACCAGCAGCACGTCGATCATCGGAATGAGGTTGATTTCCGGATCTTCCTTCTGCGTGCGGGCGAACCTCATACCTGAGTATGCGGCGGAGGCTGGAATTCGAAACGACGTTCTCCGTGGACCACGTCGACCAGCTTCGCCGCCTGTTGCTCCATCTCGACTACGAACCCTTCGACCCTGCCGCGGAAGTGGCGGAAGAAAATCATCGCGGGAATGGCGATCACCAAGCCGAATGCCGTGTTGTACAGCGCCACGGAAATGCCATGGGCCAGCTCCTGGGGGTTGGATCCTGTGGGCGACTGGGAGTTGAAGATCTCGATCATGCCGACCACCGTGCCGAACAGACCCATCAGCGGGCTGATCGTCGCGATGGTCCCGAGCGTCGTCAAAAAGCGCTCCAGTTCGTGTGCCACCGCGCTGCCGGCCTCTTCGATCGCGTCCTTCATGACATAGCGCGAACTCTTGTAGTTGCGGAGGCCCGAAGCAAGTACCTGACCGAGCGGAGAATCCTGCGAGAGCTTCTCGAGCATGTCCTCACTCACGCCTTGCTTCTGGTATGCAGCGAGCACCTTCTCCAGCAAGCCGCCCGGAACGATCTTCTCTTTGCGGAGGATCATGAACCTTTCGATGATGAGCGCGACTGCGATGATCGACACGGCGAGAAGGAAATAGATCGGCCAGCCGGCAGCTTGGATGATGGCAAACAACAGCGCTCTCCGAGTAAGACGGCGGACACTTTAGCTTGCGACTGCGGATTCGGCAAGGCAGAGAATTCCCAGAAGATGCGCCTCTGGCGCTCAAAAAAATCTCACAAGTCGGGGCGCTGCTTGCCGCGGGGCTGAAAGCGAGCAACTCGGCCTAAGCCTTTATCCACAAATACTGTGGATAAGGTTGTGCATAGCCCGCAAATAGCGCGCGTAAGTGAATCGCGCAAAAGGATTTTCTTACTCCTGATGAAAACTTGAACTTCCATTTTTCACTTTACTGCTCAACGAGTTACAAGTGCGTTCTCGGCCTTTGTCTCAGCCCTTCATAGTGGGCTGTCCCGGGGCGGCGTCCGTTGTGGATAGGTTACAATCCGCGCATGCCCGGAGAACAAGGACTGGCGCGGGTTTCCACGCATTCCCCCTCGCGAATTCTCAGCGTTTCCGCCCTCGTTCGCAGTGTCCGGGACCTGCTCGAGCGTCGCTATCCGCTGCTTTGGGTCGCCGGGGAGATATCCAACTTCACCGTGGCCAAGTCGGGACATGCTTATTTCGTTCTGAAGGACGAGCACGCCCAGGTGCGCTGCGTCATGTTCCGCCAGCGGCACGAGCTTCTCGATTGGCAGGCACGCGATGGCATGCAAATCGAGGCGCAGGCGCTGGTCAGCTTGTACGAACCGCGCGGCGATTTCCAGCTCAATGTCGAAACCATGCGGCGCGCAGGGCTCGGCGCCCTGTTCGAGGCTTTCCTGAAACTCCGCGACAAGCTCGACAAAGAAGGCCTATTCAAAGCCGAAACGAAACGAACCCTGCCTTCGCTGCCGCGGGCGATCGGCGTGATCACGTCGCGGGAGGCGGCGGCGCTCCGGGACGTATTGACGACGCTGGCTCGGCGTAACCCGTCCATCGAAGTGGTCGTCTTTCCCGTGCAGGTCCAGGGTGAAGGGGCGGCGGAGAAGATCGCCGCCGCGCTCGAAATTGCCGGCAGGCTCGGCGGATGCGATGTTGTGTTGCTGGTGCGCGGCGGTGGCAGCATCGAGGACTTGTGGGCTTTCAACGAAGAGATCGTGGCGCGGGCGATACGCGCATGCCCGGTACCCGTCGTTACCGGCATCGGCCACGAAACCGACTTCACCATCGCCGACTTCGTCGCCGACCGGCGCGCACCCACACCGACCGCCGCCGCCGAACTGGTCAGTCCCGAACGCGCCGACCTGCTCGAGAGCATTTCCAGGCTGACCGCAAGCCTCGCCCTGCGCACCCGCCAGGAACTCCAGAGGCGCATGCAGCACGTCGATCACCTTGCGCGCAGGCTGGTGCACCCCGACGCGAGGCTGCGGGCGCAGGCCGAGCTGCTCGGCCAGTTGCGGTTGAGACTCGGGCAAGCTGCCAGCCGCATCTCCGCCGAAGAACGCTGGAAGGTCGTTCGCCTCTTGCAGCGGGCGCAGGGGGGACTCCCCAATACCGACAGGCTCCTGGCAACCTCGCTGCAGTTGGTCGCACGGCTGCGCGCCGCAATGCGCACCACGCTCGAACGCGCGGGCTCGGCATGCGCCCGCCGCACCGCCAATCTTTCGCACCTGGATCCGGCGGCGGTGCTGGGGCGCGGCTACAGCGTCGTCCGCGACCGCTCGGGCCGGATCGTGCTGCGCAGCGCAAGTCTCGCTGCCGGCGATCTCCTCGATATCACGTTTGCAGAGGGCGGCGCCGAAGCACGCGTCGAGCGCTCGCGGTAGGAATCGAGATCGCAGAAGCGGTCGCTTGCAATCGGGCCCGCTTGGACAGAGAATACCGCGGGGCGCGCGGCTGCGGCCCTGATCATCGGGAGAACGACCATGAAGAATCCGCTCGATTCACTTTGGGGGACGGTCATATGCGGTTTGATCCTGACCGTGATCCTGCACAACATCGTCTCGTACGCGTTGGGAGGCTGACATGGACTGGGTACCTGCAATATCCCGCTGGATCCACCTCCTCGCGGGAGTGATGTGGATAGGCCTGCTGTACTATTTCAACTTCGTCAATGTCGCCGCAGCGAAAGCGGCGGCGGCCGACGGCACCGCCGCTGGCATCAGCAAGCACGTCATGCCCCGCGCGCTGTTCTGGTTCCGCTGGGCGGCGGTCGTCACCTGGCTCGCCGGCGCGGCTCTGCTCGGGCGCCATTTCCTCGAGGCGTTTTTCTTCCTCAACAAAGCGTATTACCCGATCGGGGTCGGCGCCTGGTTCGGGACAATCATGCTGATAAACGTTTGGGCGCTGATCTGGCCCAACCAGAAGAAGATCCTGGGCATCGTCCCCGCAAGCGATGAGGAAAAGAACAAGGCGCGGCGCGTGGCCTTCCTCGCCTCGCGTACCAATACGATGTTCTCCATCCCGATGCTGTACTTCATGGCGGCGGGCGCCCATACCGCTCTATACTTCGGCTAGAGCAAGCTCCGTAGGATAAAAAGCCGGGCTGGCACGCGCCAGCCGGCTTTTTCGTGCACGGGCGCCTAACGCGCGGCGGGTGCCTTCTCGAGTCCCTGAATTGTCGTGCCGGACCTGATCCCCTTTGCCCCGAACCAGCCTGCGGGCATTTCGAGCGCAAACTTGGCGGGAGCCGCCGCGCAATGCGAAGTCTCGGTTTGCGGCTGCATGTCCGAGATGCTGACGATTTTTCCCTTTTCATCGACAAAAGCAACCGAGAGCGGGATCAGCGTGTTCTTCATCCACATGCAGTGAAGCTCGGATTGCGGAAATACGAAAAACATGCCCTCGTTCGGACCGAGATGCTTGCGAAACATGAGTCCCTGCGCCCGTGTCTCGAAGGTGGAAGCGGCCTCGGCGCGAATGAGGTGAATCCCGGCTGACAACTCCAGGATCGGCAACTCCGCGAATGCGACGCTCGCGGCAATCAACGCGGCGGCGCCAAGGAATGCGGGAATCTTCTTTCTCACGTTTGACGCGTGGTCGGTGAAAATAAAAAGGCAGGGAACGGAGCCCTCCCTGCCCTGGTCTCGTCGAGAGACAACTTACTTCTTCATTTCGTCCTTCTTGGCGTCTTTCTTGGCGGTCTTCTTGGCCTTCTTATCGGCCTTCTTGTCGCCCTTCTTCATTTCAGACTTCTTGTCGTCCTTCATCGGCTGGGCGCCGGCGTGGGACGCGGCCAGGGCCGCGCCGCTGGAAACGGCGAACACCGTGGCGACCAGGATGGAGATCAGCTTCCTCATGTTTTTCCTCTCCGTGAAGTTAAGGAACAGGTTGTGACCAGTCCTCTGCTTCGGAACCAGTCCCTCCCAGTAACGCCCTGCCCTCCCCGAGGTTGACAAGCGTGTAAGCATCGCACGGCGGCGCAGACCGATAAATCTATTTTCACATTTAAAATCAACCAGCTATCGATCTTCTCTTTCACCCGGAGGAGCTCGCCAAATTGGCTATAATACGGCCCAATCAAGAGCGGAAGGCCTGTAGTTTTCGCGGCCGCAATGGCCGTAAGGTCGCACCGACGATCCCTTTCAAAGCGAAACTGCAGGAGCTTCCCGTGGGCAAAATCAAAGTCAAAAATCCCATCGTCGAGATGGACGGTGACGAAATGACGCGGATCATCTGGAAGACGATCCGCGAGAAATTGATTCTCCCCTATCTCGATGTCGAGCTGAAATACTACGATCTCGGGGTCGAGGCGAGGGACAAGACCAACGACCAGATCACGATCGACGCGGCCAACGCAACACGCAAGTACGGGGTGGCAGTGAAATGCGCGACCATCACCCCGGACGAAGGGCGCGTCAAGGAGTTCAACCTCAAGCAGATGTGGCGGAGCCCCAACGGCACCATCCGCAATATCCTCGACGGCACGATTTTCCGGGAGCCCATCATCTGCAAGAACGTTCCGCGTATCGTTCCCCACTGGAATCTCCCGATCGTCGTCGCCCGTCACGGTTTCGGGGACCAGTATCGCGCCACCGAGATCAAGTTTGACGGCCCGGGAACGATCAAGCTCTCGTTCCAGCCCGACGGCGGCGGGGCAGCGGTCGAGCGCGAGGTCTTCAAGGCCCCGGGCGCGGGCGTCAGCCTTGCGATGTTCAATCTGGACGAGTCTATCAGCGGCTTCGCGCGCGCCTGTTTCAACTACGGCTTGCAACGCAAGTACTCGGTATATCTCTCCACCAAGAACACCATTCTCAAAGTCTACGATGGCCGTTTCAAGAATCTGTTCCAGGAGATTTTCGAGAAAGAGTTCAAGAGCAAGTTTGACGCAGCGAAACTGACCTACGAGCACCGCTTGATCGACGACATGGTAGCCGCAAGCCTCAAGTGGAACGGCGGCTACCTGTGGGCGTGCAAGAACTACGACGGCGACGTGCAGTCCGACACGGTCGCCCAAGGCTACGGCTCACTCGGCCTCATGACCTCGGTGTTGATGTCCCCCGACGGGAAGGCGGTCGAGGCTGAGGCGGCACACGGTACCGTGACGCGGCACTACCGGCTTCATCAGCAAGGCAAGCCCACTTCAACCAATCCCATTGCTTCGATCTTCGCCTGGACGCGCGGGCTTATCTTCCGCGGCCGTATGGACGCTACGCCGGATGTGGGGAGATTCGCCGAGACCCTGGAAAAGGTCTGCGTGGATGTCGTGGAATCGGGCAAGATGACAAAGGATCTGGCAATCCTGATACGGCCGGACTACCCCTTCCTCTCCACCGACGAATTCATGGATGCGGTGGATGCAGAACTCAGGCGGCGCGTGCACTGACGCGGGCGCGCGCAAACAGCCGGAAGAGGCCTCCGCGCGGAGGCTTTTTCCGTTTGCAAGAACAACCCGGACCCCGGGAACGCCCAGGGTCGAAAATCAAGGGGGACTTGCGACCGCGGGCGGCTACGCCGCCCGCGCGAGCCGCTAGCTTGCGGCCTGGATGTTCGAAGCCTGCTTGCCCTTCGGGCCTTGCGTGACTTCGAACTGGACTTTCTGTCCTTCCTTGAGCGTTTTGAACCCGCTCATCTGAATCGCGGAGAAGTGCGCGAACAAATCTTCGCCGCCGTCATCCGGGGTTATAAAGCCATAACCCTTGGCATCATTGAACCACTTAACCGTACCTGTTGGCATAGAGCCTTCCTGAATTTTAGAACCGGGGAACCTTCCCAACTATGCCTGTACTTCGACGCAGCAGAGGGAGATGACCTGCAGACCGCATGGAGGACAAACACAGGGAAGCCTTTTACGCGCTTTGAGCGACGGCGTCAAGTGCCCCGGAGAGCGTCAACCCTTTGTTCTGCCGACACGTTTGGAGGTTGCACGGCATGGCTGCAGCGATTACATTATCAGCGATGTGCCTACACTCAATGGAGGCGATCCGATTGACAGGGTGTGCATGAGGCTCGTGACTTTTCCGCTCGCGGCGTGTCCGAGCGGTTTGACGGGTGGATGCTTCTGGCATAAGTTAAGTAAGGTATGGCAACCCGCATGCGAGAAGGCGCTCTACTCGAGGCCAAGAAAGCCAAGCTCAAGCCTCCTCCCCTGTTCAAGGTCATCCTCTTGAACGACGACTACACCCCGATGGAATTCGTCGTCATCGTGCTCCAGAGGTTTTTTTCGATGACACGGGAAAAGGCGACCCAGATCATGCTCAAAGTCCATCGAGAGGGCATGGGCATTTGCGGGGTCTATCCCAGGGACGTCGCGACTACCAAAGTGGAACAGGTTGTCGGCTACGCACGCAAACACCAGCACCCGCTACAATGCGTGATGGAAGAAACTTGATTTGCGCCCCGGCGGGACGCATATGGTAGTCTGAGTTTTACCGGCAAGAGGCCTTGTTACGATGATCGCGCAGGAACTCGAAGTCAGTCTGCACATGGCGTTCGTAGAGGCGCGCCAGAAGCGGCATGAGTTCATCACCGTCGAGCACCTGTTGCTCGCGCTTCTGGACAATCCGACCGCCGCGGAGGTGCTGCGCGCCTGCGCCGCGAATATCGATGAGCTGAGGAAAGCGCTCGGAGATTTCATAGCCGCGCATACCCCCACGGTCGCGGGCACCGAGGAAATCGATACCCAGCCGACCCTCGGCTTCCAGCGCGTCATCCAGCGCGCGATCCTGCACGTCCAGTCCTCGGGCAAGAAGGAAGTAACCGGCGCCAACGTGCTGGTCGCCATCTTCGGCGAGAAAGACTCCCATGCCGTGTATTTCCTGCACCAGCAGGGCGTCACCCGTTTGGACGTAGTGAACTATATCTCGCACGGCATCACCAAGACTCCGGCCTCCAAGGAGGCGAAGGGCGGCGGCGAAGCCGAACAGGAAACCGCGGGCGACGAGCAGCAGTCCGGCGGCGCTCTCGAGACGTATACGCTCAATCTCAACGCCCAGGCGCTGGTGGGCAAAATCGATCCGCTGATCGGCCGCGAGCGCGAGATCGAACGCGTCATCCAGACGCTGTGCCGGCGGCGCAAGAACAATCCCCTCCTCGTGGGCGAAGCGGGCGTCGGCAAGACGGCCATCGCCGAGGGTCTCGCACGGCGCATCGTCGAAGGCCAGGTACCCGAAATCCTCGCGCGCTGCCAGGTGTACATGCTCGACATGGGCGCGCTGCTCGCGGGAACCAAGTATCGCGGCGATTTCGAACAGCGTCTGAAGGCGGTGCTGAAGCAGCTGGTGGACAACCCGAATGCGATCCTGTTCATCGACGAAATTCACACGCTTATCGGCGCCGGTGCTGCATCGGGCGGGACGCTCGACGCCTCGAACCTGCTGAAACCGGCGCTCTCTTCGGGTGCGCTGAAATGCATCGGCGCGACGAC
>Ga0137403_10005825_pt1 | contig 14223 bp, 8 predicted proteins | sample CZOMad2_1_16fung_FD_122057 | JGI IMG/M metagenome (GOLD analysis project Ga0137403, IMG submission 122057) | Vadose zone soil fungal communities from Angelo Coast Range Reserve, California, USA - CZOMad2_1_16fungal (Hybrid Assembly) | ecosystem: Environmental > Terrestrial > Soil > Vadose zone... | reverse complement strand
TGGTGGAGGCGGCGGGGAAGAAGCTGTTGATCGACTGCGGAATATTTCAGGGGTCGCGCGAATTGCAGGAGCGTAATTTCAAGCCGCTGCCGGCGAGTCCCGCGACGATTGATTATTGCGTGCTGACGCATGCGCACCTGGATCACACCGGTTGGTTGCCGTGCCTGACGCGCGACGGCTACAAAAACAAGATTTATGCGAATCAGGCGACGATTGAATTGACGACGCTCTCGCTGAAAGACTCGGGGCATTTGCAGGAAGAAGATGCGGAACGGGCGAGACGAAAGGCGAAGAACAGCAACGCGGCGGATATCCGGCCGCTGTACACGAGCGAAGATGTGGAGCCGATGCTAGGCCGGCTGACGCCGATGCCGCGCAGCGGTGGATTCGATGTGTCGCCGGAGTTTCAGGTGGAGTCGTTCGATGCAGGGCATATTTTAGGATCGTCGAGTTTGCGGCTGACGATTCGCGAAGACGGAAAAAATACGACGGTGGTTTTTTCGGGGGACGTGGGGCGATACAGCCAGCCGATATTGAACGATCCGGTTACGCCACCGGGCGGCGACTATGTAATTTGCGAATCGACGTACGGCGACCGGGAGCATCCGGAGGGCGATCCGCTGCAACTGCTGGCGGATATTGTGAACCGCGTAGTGAAGCGTGGCGGCTCGATCGTGATTCCGGCATTTGCGATTGGGCGGACACAGACTTTTATGTACTACTTGCGTCAACTCGAAGACGAGCAGCGGATTCCGCGGATTCCCGTGTACGTGGACAGTCCGATGGCACTGAGCGCGACGGATTTTTACGTCCGTCACAAGGAAGACCACGACCTGGACATGACGCGGCTGGACGATTCGGGCGATCACGATCCGCTGAATGTACGGGAATTTCATTTGACGCGGAGCGCGGAGGATTCGAAAAAAATCAATGACGTGAAGACGCCGTGCATCATTATTTCGGCGAGTGGAATGATTACGGGCGGGCGCGTACTGCATCATCTGGCGCACCGTTTGCCGGATGCGAAGAACGCGGTCTTGTTGGCCGGGTTTCAGGCCGAAGGTACGCGAGGGCGGGCGTTACAAGAGGGGGCAAAGATGATGCACCTGTTTGGCGACGCGGTGCCGGTGAATGCGGAAGTGATTGAGATGGGGCAATTCTCGGCGCATGCGGGGAAAAGCGAGTTGTTGAGATGGATGGGTGGTCTGCAGAAGGCGCCGAAGAAGATGTGGCTGACGCACGGCGAACCAGCCGCGGCACAAGCGTTGCAGGCGGCGGCAAAAGCGAAGTTTTCGTGGGACGTGGCGGTGGCGCGGTACCTGGATTCGGTCGAATTGGCGTGAGTGGTTCGCGAGAATTATTTTGGGGGCGGAAGGAAACTTTTTTGAGGCTCGTCTCGTCTATATAGACAAGACCACTCGCGGGGTAGGGGGCTAACCACCACAGGGCAACCGACCGTCAGTTCCCTACCCCAAATTTAAGCAATCTATTGAAAACATTACACTTAGCGCGGGGCGGGTTGACGCTCTGTGTGTCCATAACGGCGCATTTTGCGGCGGTTCGAGACTGAGTACGGAGCGAACACGTCGCTCGCAGCACGAAGAAATCCTCGAGCCCTAATTTGTGATATTCCTTACCCGGAAGTTTCGCGAAATTTCGTGAATATTTGTGGCGGCAGCTCTGCGGTCAGGACGCGCGCAATTTTGAAAAGCGCTCTTCGGCGGCGGAGAGCGTTTCTTCTTTTTTGCAGAAGGTAAAACGGACTTGGGAAGCGCCGTCCTGCGCGTCATTGTAAAAGCTGGAGCCGGGAACGCAGGCGACACCGATTTCCTGGACAAGATATTTGGCGAAGGCGACATCTTTCGATTCGGAAGCGAAGCGCGGATCTTTTTCCGGAAAGTGGAAACGGGAGATGTCGGTCATGATGTAGTAGGCGCCGCGGGGTTTGAAGACGGTGAAACCGGCGGAGGAAAGGATTTTGAGAAGGCGCTCGCGCTTTTTTGCGTACGTGGCGGCGAGGGCGTCGTAGTAGGACTGCGGAGAGCGAAGCGCGATGGCTCCGGCTTGTTGCAAAGGCGCGGCCGCACCGACCGTGAGAAAATCGTGAACTTTGCGGATGGCCTGCGTCGTTTCCGGGGGAGCGATGGCCCAGCCGACGCGCCAGCCGGTGACGCTATACGTCTTGGACATGCCGTTGATGACGATAGTGCGTTCGCGCATGCCATCGAGACGGGCCATGGTGAGGTGCTCGGTACCGTCATAGAGGATATGTTCGTAAATTTCGTCAGTGACGCAATAGGCGTTCCACTTGATGCAGAGATCGCGGATGAATTCGAGTTCTTTGCGCGTGAAGACTTTTCCGGTTGGATTGTTGGGCGTGTTGAGGATGATGGCTTTGGTGTGTGGACCGAAGGCAGCGGCGAGTTCGTTGAAGTCGAAGGTCCACTCGGAATTTTCGTTTTTGGGCGGCTGCATTTTGACGAAACGAGGTGAAGCGCCGGAGAGAATCGCGTCGGGACCGTAGTTTTCGTAGAACGGTTCGAACACGACGATTTCGTCGCCAGGATTGATGATGGCGAGCATGGCGGACATCATCGCTTCGGTGGAGCCGCAGCAGATGGTGATTTCGCGCTCGGGATCAATGCGGATTCCCTGCGTGCGGTCGAATTTTTCCACGATGGCATCGCGCAGATTTTTTGCGCCCCAGGTGATGGCGTATTGATTGATGTCGTCGCTGATGGCCTGGCGGGCGGCTTCTTTGACGGAGTCCGGCGCGGGAAAATCCGGAAAACCCTGCGAGAGATTTACGGCGCTGTGCTTTAGCGCAAGGCGCGTCATCTCACGGATGACCGACTCGGTGAATTGTTCGGCTTTCGCGGAGATCATGCGGCGCGAAATTTGCGCCATCGAAGAGTCAGTGGTCACGCTTCACCCTAAAAGAGTTGAGAGCTAAAAGTTTAAGGGTGAATAAGAGAAAAGCAAAGCGCCTAAGAGCTAGCGGCGGGCTTGGGCCACGGAGCCAGAAGCGGCAGCGGTAGTGGAGGCCGGGACGTTCGCGCTAGTGGCATAAATCATGCGGTAGAGCTGCGCGTTGCGAAGGACGATTTGCACGTATTCGCGCGTCTGCGTGAACGGGATGGATTCGACAAGCTCAGGAATTTCTTCGTAATTGCGTTCGGCTTTCCATGCGGCGATGCGGTCTTCGCCGGCGTTGTAGGCTGCAAGCGCGCCTTCCGGGGAGCCCGTCAACTGAACGAGACCTTTGAAATAGAAAGTGCCCAGCTGGATGTTGTAGGCGGGGTCGAAGAGCCGATCCTTTGAATATTTTATGTGGAGTTGTTTCGAAAGGAGCTTCGCGGTCTTGGGAAGGATCTGCATGAGACCATAAGCATTTGCGTAAGAAATCACATCAGATTGAAAGGTAGATTCCTGGCGGATGAGGCCGGCGACAACAGCCGGATCGAGATCGTTTCTGCCGGATTCACGGCGCAGAGGAGATTCGTAGGGCAGCGGGTAGAGCGCCTTCCAGACGTTGAGAGGGATTTCGTTGAAATTGCGCGAATCAAAACTGGGCACGATGCTGCGGGCGTAGGCCATGCCGGCGGCGAAATGGCCCTGGTCGAATGCGGCTTGCGCAGCCTCCAGAAGGAACCGAGGCGAGCCGGTGGTGTAAAACGCGGACTTGAGTTCCTGCTCGGCCGACGCATCAAACGCGATGGAGCGAAGGGCTTGCCCGCGAGCCCAGCGATCTTCCGCGGCGGCGGGAATCGGCTCGTCAAAAGAGCGCAATGCCGGCGGCGGGGGAATTTTTTCCAGGAAATCGGGCGCGTCGGGATCGCCGGGACCGAGTTTGGCAAGTTGGGCGGCGGCAGCGTAACCAAAATAAGTTTGCGGGAAGCGATCGACAGCTTTCTGGTAAAAGCTGCGGGCGTGGCCCGGATTGCCGGAGCGTTCGGCGTTGCGGCCGAGAAAATAGAGAGCGTCAACTGTGTTGGCGGAAACCGGATATTTCTCGAGGAAACGCCGGAAACGATCGTCGGAATCGGCCGCGCGATTCAGATAAGAGACCCAGGCGATACGCCATTCGGCGTTGAAATCATTTTTGCTGTCGGGATAGGTGTCGAGGACGCGCTGGTAATACTGAGCGGCTTTGTTGCGATCGAGGTTGACCCAATAGTAGTTTCCTGCCGCCATGAGTGCTTCGTCGGCCCAGCGAGAATTAGGATATTTCTGCAGGATCGCTTCGATGGAAGCGAACATCGCCGAGTCATTTTTTTCGGTACGCTGGAACTGCGAGAGAGCGTAAAGGCGCTCCGCGTCCATTTCAGGGTCGGCGGTGGTGAGAGAAGAGACTAGCGAGACTGGCGATTTCAACTGCACGCGGCACTGCGCAAGGCGCAACTGGGCGCGCTGACGCACAGGATTTGCAGGGTCGTGCAGCATGCTCACGAGTTTTTCAAATTCGGGACGGGCTTCGCGCCACTTGTGCGCGTCAAAGAATGCCTGTGCCCGCTGGTCCTGCATTTCGGCGGTGCCGTAAGGAAACTCCGAGCGAAGTTGTTTTTGTAGCGAAGGAAGTGCCGAGCCGGCGATTTTGGCTTCGTCGGCGAGAGGAAACTTATAGAAAATTGACTGGTAGTCTTTGACGGCGCGGACGTGCTGGCCGGCGGATTGATAAGCGCGGGCGCGCTCGATGAGGAGCGCAGGCTTATTATTTATGGCGGAATAGGAATTGAGCGCGTCGATAGCCGCTTGGGGGCGGCCCATTTCCCTCGCCGTGGGCGCGAAAGATTCGAGGACTGCTTCCTTGTTGGCAGTATTGGCAAAGTCAGTCAGGATTTTTTGCAGGTCGGCGAAGGCGTCGGCATTTCTCTTTGCCGCACGATTGGCCATAGCGCGCCAGTACAAAACATATTCCTGGAGAACAGTGTCGCCCTTCGCTTTGGCAAGCCAGGCCAGCGCATTCGCGGTGCGGTTTTTCTGATTGTCGTCATATCCCAGGGCGAGTGCGGCCCGGGCTCCCCAGATATTTCCAGAATTCTTATTGGCGAAGGAGGCTAGTTTTTCGTAAGCGCCCGGCGTGGCATTGTGCAAAGCGCGAGCGAGTTCAGAAAGTTGCTGCAGAGCGGAGGCATCGTCCGCGGTGGAGGTGGCGATGTCCGGAACGGAAGTATCCGGCTTGCAGCCGGCGCGGCACGGAACCGCGGTTTTCTTTTTCGACTTACGTTTCTTCGACGACTGCGCGGACGTGGAAAATGACGCGGCGAGCGAAACAAACAATATCAACACTAATGCGGTCGCGGATCGAAATGCGGCGACGCGCGGATAAGGTTTTGTGGAGAAATTAATGTTGGCGCACGGGCGCGGCATATGGGTATTCACCGAGCGCGCTGGCGTCGCCTTCCGCAAGAATCTCGACCATCCAGCGGTAAAAATAGTCCACAGGATGATCCATGATGGGTTTGAAACGTCGGTCGTATTCGCGATGAGCTTTCTCAATGTCGTCTTTCAATCGGATGCAGATATCCTTATTTTCGCGGCCCAGGCGAACCTGATCCGGCCTCAACATTTTAATATCTTGCATGGAAACTTTCGCCACCCGATTTGCACGCCTGTGTAGTTCTTGTTCCTCGGTGGAAAGCTGGTTGACGTCGAACTCAGCCGACAGGTCCGCGACATCTTCGACCGGAAGAGGTTCCGGCTCGAATTGCACGACCGGGGCCGGCGCAGGCTGGCGCTGGGCGACGGGACTAGCGTGAACGACGGAGGCCGGTGCCATGGGTATCGGCAGCGAAGGCGAAGGGCGAACGGGTGCCGGAGCTGCAGCAGGCGCTTCCACGGCGACAGCGGATGCCAGACGGGCTAGTTCATTGTCGAAAGGCGATCGCTGGGCCGGTTGCAGCGCAATGGTGACGAATCGCGATAGGACCTCAAGGGAGGCATTCAAGGACGCGGCTGCAGTCTGTGCACGAAGGAGCGGCGGAAGTGCGTTCGTCGGCCGGTTGCTGGCGCAAGCGGAGACGACGTCATTGACGGCGTGGTGCATTTCCTCGGCCGAGCGCTGGAGGCGCTCAAGGTTGTCCCGAAGCGCGCGAGCGATGGCTTGTTCGACGGGTGTTGGTTGTTCCTGTGCCATTGGAAAAGACGGGGGCAAATAGCTGAAATTGCTCCCGTTTAGTTATTGTGTAAGGGGTATGACGGGCCGTCAACCGTAGCCAAGTGACGGTGTGCCCAAGAAAGCAGTGACGGTGGATTGGTGAGCTGAGTGGCGACACGGATAGCACCTTCGGCGCGGCAATCGGGGAAGTGGTAAAATGAATAGTCACATGGGGGCGACACGGTTTCGACGGAAGCTGTCGCGTCTCGGAGGCATGCCGGGGGCCAACCACCCGTAATCGGCTGGAAACTAGAACTGCCAACAACAACTTGGCACTTGCTGCTTAATTAATTAAGCGCACGCTTCCCCGGGCTTTGCTCATGGGCCCGGCAAGAGGCGTCAAACAGTGAGCTGGCCGCTGCCTTTCGGTCCGTAAGGCGGCGGCGAGATTCATCGGACTAGCTGGATGCGTTTCTTGCTCGTTCTGAGCGCGACCGGCGAACCAAACTGAACTGAGATAAGCATGTAGGCTCCGTGGCGCAGCGCTTTTCGGACGGGGGTTCGACTCCCCCCGCCTCCACCATCTTAACTACTGATTATAGAGATGAACTTTGGCCCGAATAAAGAGCGCAGGTATGACAAACTCCGTGAAAGGGCCACGCTGGGCTGGAGTCAGGTACTGACAACATCCTCCGTCGGGCGATTCATAGCGAATCGATGAGAAGTGACCCTTGATTTGTACCTGAACGGGTTCGGCTTCGAAAGCGTAGTTCACCAGGTTCACAATTGTTTCGCCGTTGGAGTCTTGACGGTCAGCAATAGCCACGCTCGTCAAAGAATTCCACAAACCAAGGGTCGTCCGCTGAGAGCCCATCAATCTTCGAAGATCCCGCGAAAATGCTTCCGGATCGATGACCGGTTCCCCGAGTTCGACCACCTGCCCGGCACCCACGTTGTAAACGGTCGCCTGCTTGTCTCTGTGAGCCGGTTCCAGAGAATGCCAAGGGAATTCTCCGTGCAGATTCACAAGTACGACGATTCCACCGTGCCTCGCGAAGTCGCCCACTACGGTAGCCGCAGCACTGTTCAGAGCACTGAAGACAACCAGAGTGTCGAACGATTCCAGGAGTTTTGGCTGCAAAGCTCCGGGCCTTAGCACCACAAACGGAATATTGTGCCGCGCCATCAGATTCAATCCTTCATAACTCGGGGCCACCGTGTCCATGACGACGGCTGTATTCGCCACGGGTCGCAGCTTGCTCGCGGCGCTCTCCGACTGCTCGAACGCAATGTAGCGCTTTACGTTGTTCCAGACTGCCCAAGCCGAAGATTCCTTGCGGACCAAACCCTGCTGCAATTTTTCGTGTAGATCGAGAATCACATCGGCGTGGAACGCGTTGGCTTCGGAGATAGCGAGGCAATAATCTTCGGCGGCCGGCCCCAGCTTGTTACGCAACGCATCGGATAAATTCCAGTGAAAACTGTAGAGCGGGATCACATCTGTACGAAAGGCGCGCGCAAGCTTCACCAATGCGAGGTTCGTATCCACCCAGGGTTGGGAGGTCGGACTGGAAACCTGCAAGATTCCGTTGCGCTCAACGACCAACCGCCCCCTCATTTGAGGCTCCTTCCCGCCGGGATTTAGCAGCAGAAATGAGAGACGAGGATGCGCCGCCGTCACGAGTCGGAACGATTCGTTATCGCCGGGGCCATCCACATTCTCCATTGCAAGAATGATCCCGGCGATGTTCATCTTCTCTGCATTTTCGGCGGCTGCTGAAAGATCGCCGATCGAAGCCTCGAAAAATACTTGATAACCTTGCGCCTGAACCTTACGCACAGCCGAAACGTCCGAGATTGGCCAGACAAAAACCAAATTCTTCACACCCATGTCGTGAACGGCAGGTAATTCGCTTCCCGAAATCCGCAGGAAAACCGCGGCTGAAGCAAGCTGCGGCGCCAGCAAACCGCCGAGGATCAATGACCGAAGAAAGTTTCTGAGTTTCATCCGATTCATTTCTGGTTTGGACTGCCGGAAATCTTCGTTCCAGCGCTGTGCCCGTCCGTTTGCACGCCAGCACGATTTTCGCGAAAGATTTGTACTCCGTTGTCAGCAACTGTTCTATCGCCGTCCTTGGAAATCCACATTGCGGCCACGTCCTTCCGCCCTTTGATCATCACAGCGCCATTCTCCGGCCCAACCAGCAACAACGTCGTCGAAAGCGCGTCCGACTCCGTCGCCAACCTTGCGACAACGTTCACAGCATATTTAGTCTTCAAAGGCTTGCCGCTTGTCGGCAGAACGATGTGCCCAGGCGACTCCCCTCCAAGCGCGCTGTCGGCTGTTTGCTCCGAGGTGGACACGCTGTTGTCCATCAACATCACTTCGGGATTCAGGCTGCTCGAAGGATCCCGGAGATGCACGGCCCAGCCCTTTTTCTCCGGCGGCGTCCCGATTCCATACATGGTGCTGCCTCCCGCGTCGATGTACGCGCTCCGGACGCCTTGGGCTCGCAAAATTTCAGCCATGCGGTCAACTGCATAGCCTTTTCCGATAGAACCCAAGTCGAGGCGCATGCAGTTCGAATGAAATTCGATCCGATTCGGTGGGATCAATTCGATTTTCCGATAGCCGACGCAATCCCGGGCCCTCGCTTCATCCTGCAGTGTCGGCATCGGTCCTCCTCGGATAGCCGCTTTCCATAAGTCCACCAGAGGGCCGACGCTAATATCGAAGCGTCCATTAGAAAGTCGCGAATATGGCAGGGATTCCTCGATGACTCGGTACAAATCAGGAGGAATTTCCGCGGTCTGAAAATGTGCGGTACGGTTCATCCGACTCAAGTCACTGTCGTCTTTGTAATTGCTCATCACATGATCGAGCCGCACCGCTTCGTCGAGGGCTTTGTCAATCGCCGCGGAAGCGCGATCCGTCGGGAGTCCGTAAACGACAACTTCAAATACCGTTCCCATGACGTAGCGCTTCTTGTAGATAGGTGGCTCCGTCTGCGGACACAAGATGGGAGAAGATACGCTGGCTACGAGGAAAACAATAAATAGATGAGGTCTATGCCAGTGCATAAACGTCGCCCTGCATACTGGCAAGGTAGACTCCGTCTTCGGTAACTACCGGAGCCGACTGCGCGCCGTCCCCAAGTCCGGCACGCCAAAGAATTTTTCCGTCCGTCGCGGTTAAAGCGTGAATAATTCCTGACTGGATCCAGATCGTCGAACCGCTAACGACCGGCGGCGCGGTGATTACCTGGCCGACGCGGGTTTTCCAGGCAAGTCTTCCTGTTTGAAGGTCCAACGCGTGCAAGATACCGTCCTTGCTTCCGAAAAAAACGAGATTGCCGGACACCGCCGGGGCGGAACTGATGCCCAGTCCGGCTTCGTACTTCCACTGAATGGATCCATCGCCGGCGTTGAGTGCGTAGAAAAAGAAATCATTCGAGCCAACCAAAACCGTTTCGCCGACGACCGCAGGAGAGGAATCGATTCCATTTCCCGTCCCGGTTTTCCACGCGATTTTTCCGGTCTTTGCGTCCAAACCGTAGACATAGCCATCACCGCAACCTATGAACACGTACTGCTCCGTCGCATATGCGGTCGAATAAATTCGCCCGCCGAGGGATTGTTTCCACTTCAGGGCGCCTGTTTCGATGTTGACAGCGTGTGTGATTCCATCGGCGCTGCCGACGTAAACGACATCGCTCCGCACGACCGGCGACGCCCAAACTTCGCCAGCGGTGGTGAAATTCCAAAGTTTTGTACCGGCTTCGCTATCCACGGCGTATACGTTGCCGTCCCCACAACCAAATACTACGCGCTTGCCACTCAGCGATGGCGTCGAATGAATCGCCGCTCCCGCTTTGTACTTCCATCCGAGGCGTCCTGTCAAAACATCGATGGCATATAAGTAGCCTGAGAGCGACGTGACGTACAAAAAGCCGTCCCGCAATATGGGGGCGGTGCGCACGTTCCCATCCACCTTTGCTTGCCATCGAGCCTCTACAGGTTTTTTGAACGCTTGCGAATTCTGTCCACCGGTGCGCGAACTGTCGCGCAACAATGCCGGCCAATCTTTCTCGGACAGCGTCGAACCTCTATTCGAAAAATCCATAACCATATTTATCCGCGAGTACGGAGGATGCGATGGTCAATTTGTTTCAAGTCGGAAATACCCAATCCCAGTTTTCCTGCCGCGGCGATATGGTGAGGCTGCCGATAAAACAAGTTCTTCGCTGCGTCCTGGTAAAACTCCATCCCATCTTGCGTCAGGCTATTCGGATCGCGCGACCAGACGGAAGGCGCTCCTTCCGCGCTTCTTTTGGCTTCAATCTTCTCCAGCTCGATGGTGTCCATCGCGACCGGATCGGTCCCCACGAGCATGACGCCTGCCTGATGGATAAAGTCCTGGTTCTGCGTCAACGGCCCTCCGTGCCAGACCATGCGTGTTCCGTCCATAATATGAAGCACCGCCTTGGAGCGGAGGGGCTCCACCGAGCACATCACGCCAATCAGCGGGTCCGTGAAGGAAAACGGCGTCCGATGCGATCGGTGTACGTTGTTGAAAGTGCCGTATCCGAGATTTTTCAGACAGCCCGTCACGCCCGAAGCCGAATGATCTTTCATCGTGGGCACATTGATGATTTTCGTCACGGCAGTTGCGACAATACTTGCCATATAGGAACGCGTTTCCCACTCACCAAAAAAATTGGCTTCGCAATAAATGTTTGGGTCGTAACCTGAGGCGTCCAACTTGTCCAGCTGAACGCCGACGACGCGCACTCCTGGTGGAACCAATACCTGGTAGCTGCCGATGTCCATTTCATACTCATAGCGGTCGTAAACAACGATGTTTCGCGCAGGAACTCCGACAGATTGCACCGCTGCAACGATTTCCCGCACAATCTCCGGCGAAGAACAACACGCTGGCGCGCCGGATGGATTGATTTTTATTCCGACGACGTCCTGCGGTTGAACGAATTTAGCCCAGGACTCGCGTACGGCCTTCTCGCCTGTCAGCTCCCGCATCGCTTGATCGAGCATCTGGCGAATCGTCGGCTGAGAGACACGGTTCCCGACAATCGAGCGTTCGTCCGCAATCTCGATCACGCGGCCCGGATATAGCCCGGGCATTCGAAGTGGAGAGATGGAAGTCGACTGGGGTTCATTGACGTGAATCGGCGGCGCCTGCGGAATCAAGTCTTCGCAATAGGATGGCGAAGTGCCAAAGTGATCCAGAAAGAGCGCCGCGCTCCCGAGGCAACTGCGCTTGACGAATGATCTCCGGTCCACTGTCTTATTCCCTTTGAAGGAGCGTTTACGTCCTTCAGGTCTTCCCTGGAAACCTATCGCAAGCCCGATTATAAGGGAAACTTCCCGCAGCCCGCAGGCAATCTACTGCGCTACGAAGTGCGCTACGATGAAAAACCTGGCTTGGCGGCGTTGGTACAAATGTCCTATCTTTTCTCGCTCAACTGACATGACAATCGTCATCCGGGCGGTTAGACTTGCCGCGGTCTGTGCAGCGTCGAGCAAATATTTCTTCTCGGCGGCGGAGTCTGCCCTGGCTCGATGCGCAAATATTCAGGACCGGAAAAGAAACAATCGTGGATACATTGTCGAAGTTCGCGTTGAAAATTTCACTGGCGTTGGCGGGAGTTCTCGGTCTGGCTTCGAGTGGCGCGGCGCAAGCACCGCGGTACGATCTCTTGCTAAAGGGCGGTCGGGTCATTGACCCTGCCAACGACTTAGATGCAGTTATGGACGTGGCGATCGCTGCTCAAAAAATCGCCGCCGTTGCCAAGGACATACCCGTTTCCGAAGCGAAGAAAGTTGTGGACGTCACCGGGCTCTACGTCACCCCCGGCTTGATCGACATTCACTATCACATCGGCCACGGCGGCGCTCCTTTGGACTGGTTTACACTCGAAGGGCGCGTGCACCTTGAACCGCTGGGTATTCCTGCGGATTGGGCTCTGACCTCCGGTGTAACCACGATTGTCGATGCTGGCACCGCCGGCGCCGACACATTCCTGCAGGAGAAAGTAGAAGTCATAGACCGCGCACAGGTTCGCGTTCTTGCGTTCCTCAATATTGTCGCGAACGGTATGGACGGAGGACTTGAACAGTCCGTCGACCAGATGGACGTCAAGCTCTGTACTGAAACGATCCAGAAGTATCCAGAGATTCTCATCGGAGTGAAAACCGCACACTACTGGACCTCAGGCCCGTGGGACGGCGAACACACTCCTTGGGCTGCCGTCGACCGAGCGATCGCCTGTGCAGGCGCCACAAAGACTCCGGTGATGTACGATTTCTGGCCTCGACCGGACCGCAGTTATTCCGATCTGATCCTGAAAAAGGCGCGTCCCGGCGACATCCACACCCATGTCTTTGCGCAACAGTTTCCGATTATTCTCAACGACGGCACAATCAATCCGATTCTGACGGAAGCCCGCCAGCGCGGTGTTTACTTCGATGTTGGTCACGGTGGCGGCAGCTTTTGGTTCCGCAATGCAGTTCCCGCCGTGAAGCAGGGCTTTACCCCGGACTCAATGTCCACGGACCTCCACACCGGCGACTACCGGACCGTCAGCATGACCAACGTACTGTCCAAATTCCGTGCCATGGGTGTTCCCTTGAACGACCTCATTCGCCGCTCCACAGTGAATCCAGCGCGGGAGATCCAGAGGCCTCAACTCGGCACTCTTTCGGTTGGCAAGGAAGCTGATGTGGCAGTGCTTGAGGAACTTCATGGGAAATTCGGCTACATCGACTGCGGCTACGCGAAGATGAACGCCGATGTCCAAATCGTCGCGCGGATCACGATTCGCGCCGGTCGCATTCTCTACGACCCCTCTGGCCTCACCATGACCGAGTGGGAGAAAGCGCGGCCACAATACTTCTCGAGTCCTGCGGAAGGTCGTTCCAATCCGGCAACCGCCGACGATTTTCCGCGTCACTGAGCGATTCAACGGCAAATGAGGAGCGTCCATGGCTGAGAAACTGAGTCGTCGCAAATTGTTGTGCAAGGGAACGCAAGCGCTCGTCGCTGGCGGGGTCAGCGCGTATGGCGCTTCGGCTACGAAGGAACTGGCAGCCGAGGCCGACCCGCCTTCCATGCCGAAAGGCGTCGACTACTACGAGAAACTTGGCGTCTCTACGTTTATTAACGCCGCCGGAACTTACACCGTACTCACGGCGTCCACGATGCCGCAGGAGGTGCAGGCTGCCGTCGCACTCGCTGCGAAAAAACCTGTTCATTTGATGGACCTTCACGAAGCAGCGGGAAACTATCTGGCTGGCAAGCTTCGGTGCGGCGGCGCTCTGGTCACATCGGGGGCGGCGGCAGCGCTCACGCTCGGAACAGCCGCCTGCATGACACTGGGCAACAAGGACGCGATCGTTAATATTCCCACCGATGTCGCGGGACTGAAGAACGAAGTTATCGTTCAAAAGTCGCACCGCTATGAATACGACCACGCGATGAGAAACTGCGGCGTCAAAGTCATCGAAGTCGAGACGATGGAGCAGTACGAGAACGCCTTCACGGAAAAAACCGTGATGACTAACTTCTTCAACGCTGTTGAAGCTCCCATCAGCCGTGAAGACTGGATTCGCATTGCTCATAAGCACGGCGTCCCGTGTTTCAACGACGCGGCCGCGGATGTTCCTCCCATTTCTAATCTGTGGAACTACACGGAGATGGGCTTCGACCTCGTGGCGTTTTCCGGCGGCAAAGGTATCCGCGGACCTCAGTGCGCCGGTCTGCTTCTCGGTCGGAAAGATCTAATCGAATCGGCGCGCTTGAACAATTCGCCAAATTCGAATGCGATTGGCCGTGGCCTCAAAGTTGCCAAGGAGGAAATCGTCGGTATGGTGGCCGCGGTCGATTGGTTTTTGACTCAGGACGACGCCGCTATGGAAACCGAATTCCGCAAACGCGCGGACCGCATCGCCGAGCAGCTAAAGAGAATCCCTACCGTCGAAACGAAAGTCTTCATTCCTCCAGTCGCCAATCACGTTCCGCACCTCCTGGTCACCTACGATGCTTCGCGTATCAAGACTACCGGTCGCGAAGTCATGCAAAAAATGCGCGAGGGCAAGCCTCGCATCGA
>Ga0137403_10005824_pt1 | contig 14223 bp, 13 predicted proteins | sample CZOMad2_1_16fung_FD_122057 | JGI IMG/M metagenome (GOLD analysis project Ga0137403, IMG submission 122057) | Vadose zone soil fungal communities from Angelo Coast Range Reserve, California, USA - CZOMad2_1_16fungal (Hybrid Assembly) | ecosystem: Environmental > Terrestrial > Soil > Vadose zone... | reverse complement strand
ATCCTCAACCTCGAAGTGCTCCACGCGCGCCGAGCCGCGTGACTACGCTGGATTCAAACCGTTCGGCGCTCTAGTGCTTGCTGCAAGATATGCACGCGCGGCAAAGCGTGCGGTAACAGCTGCATCAACGCAAGCTATACCTGCCGCCAGCCGCCGGGCTGCGCATGCGATGCAAGGCCGTGAGGCCCCGAGGATGAGCTATGCCCTTCTACGTCGTCGACCGAATCGAAGGAACGACTGCCGTCATCGTGGCTGACGACGGGCGCACGTTCGATGCGCCGCGACGGGCCCTGCCCAAGGGATGTCGCGAAGGGACGGTGCTTCGCATTGACACCGCGAACATGGAGAGTCCTGATTGGGCAAACGCCGTAATCGATGAGCCTGAGCGCGTCCGGCGCCTCGAGCGTGCTCGAGATACGCTTCGCCGCCTGAGCGAAACGGATCCGGGAGGAGACGTCGACCTTTAGGTCGTCCTCAGCGCCAGCAGCCTCAGCTCCGAAAATCGGCACAATCTGCGGTGCGGGCTGCGGTCGCGACGCCGTTCTCAGATGTGCTGTAGCGTCGACGCTGATGACGACCATGACCACCGTTGTCAGCGCGCGTTCTCGCCGGTTCCCTCGTTTCAGTCGAAACAGGATTGGTAGAAGGTCCTGCCGCGCGAGAGATCGCGCAGCACCGTTTCCCGCTCGTCGCGCGTCCGATAGTCCGGATTGCCGAGCGTCGCCTGCTTAAGCCGGTCCAGCCACTGCAGCGCCCAGGCGGCCGCCGCGCGCGATCGGCGAGGGCGCCCGCCCACCGTAACGTAGATCGGGCTGGTGGTCGCGTAGGGATGGATGTCGGGGACGTCCTCGTCGCCCTCCTCGCGCCAGGCGCGCACGAGCATCCAGCCGCTGCTCGTCGCCGTGATCTGGCCGGTCATGTCGGCGGACGCCGCGTTCAGATCATGCCGCGCCGCGACCTGGCCGTTCCAGAGCACTTCGAGTTTCGTAATGGGCACATTGGATCGAAACCACGCGTGGTACTGGAGCGTAGCGCCCGCCGGGAGCTCGACAGTGTCGCCGGGCCCGGCCTTCCCGACGCGGACCCCCACGAGCGGCCCATTGGTGGCGAAGGGTCCTGCCGGCCTTGAGTCCGGCGAGAAACGATTCGCGGCTGAGCACTCCCTCCGCCTTCACGTAGACGCGGTTCATCCCGACGGGCCCGCGCAATGATGCGTAGTTGGCCATCGCGTCGGTCCCGGCGCCCGCGGGGAGTCGCAGTCCGCAATCGAGCAGCCGGTACCAGACCGCGGCAGTGCTCAGGTGATCGGAGAAACCCACCGCCTCGTAGTAGTCCACCATGCCCAGTGCGGCGTCGAGCACGAGCTCGTTCGTGAGCCGCTCGTCCCGCGACGGATCGATGTCGCTCTCGAACGGATGCACATAGCCCACCACACCGCCCTGCTCGTGGGCCAGGTCCGCCACCGCCGCGTTGTTCGGCCAGGGGCTGGCCACGGCGGTGAAGGGATAGGCGGTGTAGCCGGGCAGGATCAGCCGCCGCAGCGCGAGCAGGCCCAGGTGGCCCCAATAGCTGGAGTGGAACTCCTCGCCGTGGAGCAGCAGCACGCCGCCGGTCGATGCCGGATCGACTCCATGCAGGAAGGCGGCGATGTCCGGGACCCGCTGCTCCTTGTTGACGACCAGGTTGTAGACGAGATCGAGTCCCTCGGCACGGGCCTGCTCCACCAGGTGCGCGGGTGTGTTGCGGTAACGCCCGCCGTAGTTCATGTGGACGTGGAGGTCGCCGCTCCACCACTTTCCCGGAAACGCGAGCCTGGGCAGCGTCACCGTCACCGAGGCCTAGCCGTCGACCTTGCGCCGCACCACCGCGTATCCCGGCCCGCGTGCGACCTTGACCTCGAGGGGCCCGAGAGGAACCGACATCCGCCATTCGCCCGAGCCCTGGACGTAGCGGGTCTCCATGCGCTGGCGCTCGGGGATGAGGAGATCGTCGGCGTGGATCCACGCATCGTACGGAGCGAAGGACGCGGCCGCGCGCGTCCGTCACCGACAGGCGCGCCGGGAGCGGACGACCCGCCTCGTCCTGCACCTTCACGGTCAGCGGCCGCCGCGGCGCCAAAAAGCGCCGCTCGCGAGGCGCCACCTGCCTCTGCTCGCCCGAGATCGCGTCCACCACCCACAGGCTGGTCGCGCCGGTCCGATTGGAGATGAAGGCGATCCGCCGGCCGTCCCGTGACCAGCGCGGGCCCGTGTTGTCGAACTCTTCGTAGGAGAGCGGGATCGGATACCCGCCGCCGGAGAGCGGCAGCAACCAGAGCTGGTGCCATTGCCCGCCGAGATACCCGACCCGTCCGCGGACAAGACAGGGGCCTTCGGCCTGGGCGGCCTGGTCGCGGAAGCACGAGGCGGCACAGCTCTCGCTGACCGGCGGTCACTCGAACAGAAATGCCTCCGGCCGGGGAAACCCTTGAGCGTCCTCGCCTCCGAACAGAAGGACCTTCCCGTTTCCCAGCAGCGTCGCGGTCACCCCTACCCAGGCCGGGTCCAATAGAGGCCCCGCCGTCCATTTCCCGGTGCGCGCGTCGAAGAGCTCGGTCGCGGAAACGCCCGAGCCCGCCTGGGCGCCGCCGCTCGTTCCCCCCACTGCCAGGACGCGCCCGTCGGGCAGCAGGAGCGCCGAATGGCCCACCCGCGGTATCTCAAGTCCCCCGACCGAGGAGAACTTCTCGCTCACCGGATCGAAGATTTCCGAGGCGGCCAGAGCCGTGACATCCGCCGCCCCCGCCGCCGCGAAACCCCCGCTCAAGAGCACGCGTCCGTCGGCGAGGCGGGTCGCCCGATGGAAGCCCCGCCCCTGCGCGAGGCGATCGGTCAGCTGAAACCTGCCGGTCGTCGGATCATAGATCTCGGCGGTGTCAGTGAAGACCTGTCCGTTGCCGGTGCAGCAGACGAATCCGCCGGCGACGAGCACTCGGCCGTCGGCGAGCAAGGTCGCCGTATGACCGCGTCTGCCGACTATTAGGTTTTCGCCGGTCGTCCACTGCTCGGTCGCCGGGTCATAGGTCTCGCTGAAGGGAGCATCAGCGGACCCTCCCCCGGTCGCCAGCACCCGCCCGTCGGCCAGGACGGTGGCCGCCGCGTCGCCCGAGCGAACGCGCTTCAAGTCTCCGGACCGCACGAACTCTGCCCGGACCGGGTCGAAGCGTTGACTCAGCGCGGCAGGGTGAGTCCCGAGCGCAGTTCCGCTGTTGATCCCTCCACCGACGAGGAGAAACGCACCCGCAGGGAGCAGGACTGGGACGGTGAACTCCCGGTCGAGCGCGCTCAGGGCGAGCATCGGCCCCGCGATGAACGCCTCGGTCGTTGGGTCGAAGCGGTGGGTGCTACTCGAATCGGGCGTGTTGATGGCCTCGGACGAGTTTCCCCCCATCACCAGCGCGCTGCCGTCGGCCAGGGCGATCGCAACGTGCCCCGTCCGCGCCACGGGGGAGTCGGCGAGGCGCCGGATCCCGTAGGTCCGGACGGGACCGGGATCCGCCGACGAGCTACAGGCCGTTGCGAGCAGAAGGGCGAGGAGGCCAAGCCAGAGAATCCGGTCGTGCCTGCGCCGTTCGGTAGGGTTCATCGCCTCCTTCGTCCGCATGCGATCTCCTGGCGCGTCCCCCAGGACGGCTGCGGTGTAGATGTAACCAGCGTCGAAATGATTCCCGGACAAAGCCCACAGGCCAGGGGGGACGAGGCGAGATCAATGCCGGACGCGCTTGCGCGTGACCGCGACGTCGCCTTCGCGTCCGTCGCGGCGGATGCGCAGCACGACCAAGGTTCCCTCCGGGCCGCGGATCACGCCGATGGCGCGCTCGTAGCCGAGGCTGACCACCGGCGTGCCGTCGATGGCCAGAATCTGGTCGCCGGACACGAGGCCCGCATCCTCGGCGCCTCCGCCGGGAACGACACTGCGGACCGCGAGCCATTCGGGCTGCGCCTCCAGCACGGCGCCGATGCCAGTCAGCTCGACGCTGGCGTCATCGCCGGAGGCGCGCGGCGTAAGCGCGATCGCGAGGGGCGGATGGTCGCCTTCTTCGGGAAGCGGGCCGAGCGTCACGATGCGCGTGAGGTAGCCCTCCTTGTCCGCGTGCAGGCTCATCGCGTCGGGCGGGACCTGCTCGAGGGTGAAGCGGCCGTCCGCTCCGGTCTCGGCCTCGGGTGAGAGCGGCGCGAACGGCAGATTCGGCGCGACGCCGCGGCGGCCCTCGAGGGAGATGACAGCGCCCGCGATCGGACGCCTGGTCGCGCCGTCGATGACGATTCCCTCGATGCGCGCGCCCGCGCGCAGGGCGAAGTCCGCCTGGACCGGCGACGTGTCCACCTGCGCGACGGCATAGCCCGACCCGGCGTAGCCTGCGGCCATCGCCACCACCTCGTACGTGCCCTGGTCCAGGTCCGTGATCTCGTACGCGCCGGACGCATCGATGAACGACGCCGGCGCGATCATCCTGGAGAGGGCGATTCCGTCTCGCCGCCAGAGGGCGATCGCGAAGGCCACCACGGGCGCTCCGCTGCGGGCATCGAACACCCGGCCGCGCAGCGACCCCCGCGCTGCCGGCGTGCCGGCGTCCATCTGATCGCTGCTCCTGCGACGGCCACGATGCCGGGGACGAGCCTTGTCTCCCGGCGTCAGGCGAAGGACGACGCCGGAAATGTCGTTCCCTTCCGTGCTCGTGAACGAGACGGGGCTGCTGCCGAAATCGCCCTCGAACGAAGCGTAGCCGCGGGCTTCGATCGAGACGAGCCGGTACGTCCCTGTCGCCCGCGGCGCAAAGCGGAACGCGCCGCCGGGGCCGGTGGTCGTGGACCAGGCGCTGTTGTCGTGCGAGAAGGTCAGCTCGGCACCCGGGATGCCGGCATTCGTCTCCGCATCGAGGACGGTTCCCTCGAGCGCGCCGGGAGCCAGGTTGCGAGCGGGACGGATCTCGACGGGCTTTGCGAGCTCCATCGCGGGCACGGCCAGCTGAAGTCTCGGCGCAAGCGGCGGAGTGACGGGCTCCGCCGCCGGAAGCGGCGCACGCTGCGACGCTGCCGCCGCCGGGGCAGGCGCCGGCTCGCGCGGCGCGCTTCGCCTCCACACCAGCAACGCCGCCAGAGCGAGCACGACGCCGGCGAGAATCGCCCAGCGCCGTCTGGCCCCGGAAGGCGTCATCGGCGCGCCCGCACGCCACATCCCTTGCAGAACAGGCGATGGAGGTTCTTGTTCCCGAAGGCCCGTCATGGGTCAGCCCTCGGCTGAGCCCCTCCTGGCGCGTTCACGCGACAACGGACGCTTGCGTGTCGATCCCGCCGGGTCCCGTTCGTCGGTATTGCAGACGCAGGCCTTCAGGGTGATGGAGGAACCATATGGCGCAGACAGGCAGATCGAAGATCTTCACTCACTTGTGGTACGCGAAGGAGGCGGAGGAAGCGGCGAGGTTCTACGCCTCCATCTTCCCGGACTCGCGCGTGGATCGGGTCACGCCGCTGCTCAGCGACTCGCCGAGCGGGCCGCCAGGGTCGGTGAAGATCGTGGACTTCACGCTGCTGGGCCAGCGCTTCCGGGCCATGAGCGCAGGGCCACACCATGAGTTCAACGACGCGATTTCGATCGTCGTGCTCTGCGACGATCAAGCGGAGCTGGACCGCTACTGGAACGCCCTTCTCCAGGGAGGGGGCAAGGCGCAGGCATGCGGCTGGCTCATCGACCGGTCGGTGTGCGGTGGCAAATCGTTCCCGCGATCCTGGACGAGCTGATGCGGGACAAGGACCCTGCCCGATCGAAGCGAGTGACCGACGCGCTCTTGAGGATGGTGAAGCTGGACATTGCGGCCCTCGAGAAGGCCTACCGGTCGTGAGCGCCTGGGGCCTCGCCGGAGATTGCGCCTCCGTCGAAACAGGACTGGTAGAAGGCCCTGGCGCTCGAGACGTCGCCGAGCACCGCTTCGCGCTCCTCGCGCGTCCGATAGTCCGGGTCCTCGCGCGCCGCCTTCTCCAGCCGGTCGAGCCATTGTAGCGCCCAGCTCGCCGCTGCTCGCGAGCGGCGTGGGCGCCCGCCAAGGCTGACATGGATTGGGCTGGTGGTTGCGTAGGGATGGATGTCGAGGACGTCCTCGTTGCCGTCCTCGCCAAAGGCGCGCACGAGCATCCAGCCGCTGTCTCTAGCGGTGATCCGGCCTGTGAAGTTGGGGGACGCGCCGTTCACATCGTGCCGCGCGACGACCTGGCCGTTCCAGACGAGTTCGAGCTTTGTGACTGGCACATTGGATCGAAGCCAGGCGTGGTACTGGAGCTCAGAGCCTGCCGGGAGCTCCACAGTATCGCCTGGCTCGGCTTTTCCGACGCGCAGCCCGACTAACGGCCCATTCGTGGCGAACGTGCGCCCCGCCTTGAGCCCGGCGAGAAACGATTCGCGGCTGAGCGCTCCTTGCGCCTTCACATAGACGCGGTTCATCCCGACGGGTCCGCGCAACGATGCGTAGTTGGCCATCGCGTCGGTCCCGGCGCCCGCGGGAAGTCGCAGGCCGCAATCCAGCAGCCGGTACCAGACCGCGGCGGTGCTCAAGTGATCGGAGAACCCCACCGCCTCGTAGTAGTCCACCTTGCCCAGCGCGGCGTCGAGCACGAGCTCGTTCGTGAGCCGCTCGTCCCGCGACGGATCGACGTCGCTATCGAACGGATGCACGTAGCCCACCAGCCCGCCCTGCGCGTGGGCCAGGTCCGCCACCGCCGCGTTGTGCGGCCAAGGGCTCGCCACGGCGGTGAAGGGATACGCGTTGTAGCCGGGCAGAATCAGCCGCCGCAGCCCCAGCAAACCGAGGTGGCCCCAATAGCTGGAGTGGAACTCCTCGCCGTGGAGCAGCAGCACGCCGCCGGTCGACGCCGGGTCGGGTCCAGGAAGGAAGGCGGCGATGTCCGGGACCCGCTGCTCCTTGTTGACGACCAGGTTGTAGACGAGATCGAGCCCTTCGGCGCGCGCCTGCTTCGCTAGATTTGCGGGCGTGTTGCGGTAACGCCCGCCGTAGTTCATGTGGACGTGGAGGTCGCCGCTCCACCACTTTCCCGGAAACGCCAGCCGCGGCAGCGTGATGGTCACCGAGGCCTGCGCGTCGACCTTGCGCCGCACTATCGGGTGTCCCGGCCCGCGCGCGACCTTGATCTCGAGCGGCCCCTCCGGAACCGCCATCGTCCACTCGCCCGCGCCCTCGACGTAGCGGGTCTCGATGCGTTGGCGCTCGGGGATCATGAGATCGTCGGCGTGGATCCAGGCGTCGTCCGGAGCGAAGAAGCGGCCGCGCGCGTCCGTCACCGACAGGCGCGCCGCTAAAGGACGGCCTGCCTCGTTCTGCACCTTCACCGTCAGCTGCCGCCGCGGCGCAACCCACCGGCGCTCGCGAGGCACCACCTGCCTCTGCTCGCCCGACACCACATCCACGATCCACAGGCTGGTCGGGCCGGTCCGATTGGAGATGAAGGCGATCTGCCGGCCGTCCCGCGACCAGCGCGGACCCACGTTGTCGAACTCTCCGTAGGTGAGCGGGATCGGGTAGCCGCCCGAGGGTGGCAACAGCCACAGCTGGTGCCATTGCCCGCCGAGATACGACGCGTAGACGAGGCGGGTGCCGTCGGGCGAGACGTCTGGCCGCGCCTGCCAGTTGGTCTCCTCGCTCCGGACGAGCTCCGGCGGCCCCGCGCCATCCGCGGAGATGCGCACGATGTCCCCGGTGCCGTGAGCGATCTCGCGGTTGGAGACGAAGACGATCGACTTCCCGTCCGGAGTCCAGGCCGGGTTGATCGCGTGATCGAACGGGCTGTAGTAGTAGCGCGGCACGGCGCTCTTCCGGTCCGCAACTACCGTGCGAATCTCCGCCAGGCGGCCGTCGCGGAGCTGCGCCGTGTGCAGAAGGAAATGGCCGGTGCCAGCGGTAGAGACCCAGGCGAGGCGGGTTCCGTCTGGCGACCAGCGGGGCTCGACGTTGACCGCGCCGCCCGAGGTGAGCGCCGTCACGGCGCCGGTGGCGAGGTCGAGCAGCATCAGCTCCATCGCCCTGCCGTCGTAGCGGACGAGGGCGATCCGGCCGCCGTCGGGCGACCAGTCGGGCTGGTGGTCGGTGCCGTCGGAGTCGGTGAGCTGCTCCGCGACCGGACCATCCACGCGCTGCCGCCAGAGGAAGCCCTGCATGGCGTAGACCAGCCACTGCCCGTCGGGCGACCACGCCGCCGCGGCGGGTCCGGAGGTCATCTGCGGAAGGTAGAGCTCGCGGTAGTAGTAGGGATGCGGCAGGTCGATCTGGGGCAGGACCGGCTTGCGCTGCCCGAGGGCGAGCGCGGTCACCGGGAGCAGAACGGCGCAGACCACGAGCCGGAGCACTGCGGGCAGTCTACGCTTGCCCGAGGGGAACCGGCGAAATGGTCACCCTGCCGCTTCCAGACGGACGCGACCGCCTCCGCGTGGCGCTGGCGAGCCCCGCGCACGCATCACCCTCCGCCTCGACCTAGCCCCCGCTCTCATCGAGCAGCGCCTCCAACTCGGCGACCGCCTCCAGATCCTTGGGCCTTCCCGCCGCGCGCTTGACCTCGATGAGCTTGCGCAGGTCGAGGCAGCGGATGCGCTGGCCAAACGCCTCGATCTCCAGCGTGTGCGCGAGGAGCGCGTCATAGCCGCCTCCACCGGTGATCTCTCCGAGCGCATCGAGGGGGCCTAGCGCCGTCTGGAGCGTGAAATTCAGGCCGCGCCAGATCGTCTCTGCGTCCCAGCGGAATGGAAGCCCGGGCGGCGCACCGCGCAGGTATGGATCGAAGGGCCCGAGCGCGGCGACCAGCCTGGCCACGTTCTCGCGGCTGCGGCGGTAGACGATGTCTACGTCTTGCGTCAAACGCGCAGAACCATGAACGTTGGCCGCGGTGCCCCCGACGAGGATGAACTCGACGTTGCCGTCACAAAGCGCCGCGAAGACGCGCGCGTAATCGACGCTCATCGCGCCTTCCGACCGGCCAGCCGCAGCTCCTCGGACAGCTTTTGCAGCTCCATCAGGTGGCGAAGGCGCTGCTCGACGGTGAGCTTCAGGTTCTCGCGCAACAGGGTGCGATCGACGTGCTTCTTGTACTCCTCGATGACGGGATCGCGCTCCATGCCGTCAGGATAGCACTGCGGCGCCACAGACAGGTGCGGACGTCAGGCCCCACGCAGGTTGCGCTCCGCCAAAGCCAGGATCGCCGCGACGTCCTCGGATGCCTCGACGGCTCCCGGAACCCGATGAGCGTGCTGCGAGAGGTCCTTCGCCAGCAGAGCCAGCAGGTACCGCAGCCGTGCGCGCGCCTCGCCCTTCAGGGCGAGGTAGTCCTCGTGCATCTGGTTCACTTCCCTGCGCTTTCGCGAGCTCTTCGACGCGCCCGTCCGGAGCTCGGCCTCGGTGATCACGCTCACTCCGGCGTCGGCGCGGCTGGTCGAGAGCAGCCGTTCCAGCACGGCAGCTCTCTGCTTCAGGGCGTAGATGCAGGCATCCGACGACGAGGAATTTTCCCGCTGTCCGACGAAGGCCCCGTTGTTGACGCTTTTGTGCGGCTCGGGGTAAAGCGTCCCGCCTGCTTCGAAAACTCCGCGCCTTCGTCGCGCGACCACTACTCGGTGAAGTCCTGGGAGGGACATCTCGATGGGGAAGCCTGCACTGAGGATCGGTCTGCTCGCAGCTCTCGTTGCGCTCACTGCCGCGTACGTCCGCCGTGCCGGCGCGCAGAGCCCTAGCGCTACCACGAGCATCCCAGCCGCAGCTCTGAGCGGCGCACCGACGGTCCTCACCCTGATCACGGGCGACCGCGTTGCCCTCAGCTACACCACCGACGGACGCCCCGTGGTCGCCTTCAACCCGGCCAGCGGCCTGCAGACCGGCGCCGGCTACCAGACGCTGACGCTCGGCTCTCACGTCTACGTCATCCCACTCGAGGCGGCGGGCTACGTGGGCGCCCCGCTCGATGTCAGCCTCTTCGACGTCACCGCTCTCGCCGCAGCCGGATACGCGGCGGCCCCGCTCGCTCTAGACATCACGGCCTCGAGCACCAGCGTTGCCCTCCCCGGGATCACGATGACCGCTCCCGGAAAGGCCACGCAAGCGAAGAGCGACGCCATCCGCTTCGGCCGGGCCCTCGGCGCCGACCGCCAAGCGCGGAAGCAGGGCACCGCCGGGAGCATCTTCGCCGGGATCGACCGCATCGCCGTTGCCGGAACCGCCGTTCCCCCCGGCCAACCCATCGGCAAGCTGTACACGCTGACGGTCAAGGCCTTCGACCGCAACGGCCAGAAAGTCTTCGGCAACTTCGCCACCATCTACAACGTGGACGACGGCAACACCTTCATCGCCACCCAGGCCTTCTTCAACGGCACGCTCTCCTACAGCGTCCCCGCCGGGAACTACCAGGTGACTGCGCTCGCCGGCACGGCGGAGAGCAACGGCGACGTCTCGTTCTCCTTCGTCACCTCCCCGCAAGTCGCCGTGAACAGCAGCACCAACGTCATCCTCGAAGCGCGCAAGACGAATCGCGTCGGCGTGACCGTTCCCGACCCGACCCGCCCGGTGATCGCCGAGATGACGATCCAGCGCGACCCCGCCAAAGGCCCGAACTTCACCAACTCATTCACGGCCTTCGGCCCCACGCCGATGTACATTTCGCCGACGCCTCCGGTCACCGTCGGCCAGCAGTACTTCTACCCGTACTTCCGCCTCGGCGACGCCGCAGGCGCCCTCAATCGCTACGTCTACGACCTCCAGTTCGAGTACATCGGCGGCATCCCCGCCAACGTCTCCCCGACGCTCGGCCGGGCCGATCTCGTGACCGTCGACGCCACCTACCACAGCAGCTCGCCCGGCCGCGGCCAGCTCGACGCCCGCATCTCGCTCGCGCCCTGGCAGACGGGGGCCGGCTTCACCCCGACGCCGCTCACTGCGCCGAGCACCCGCACCGAGTACATCCTCCCGCAGCCCGATGCGCGCTCGCTGCAGATCCTGGTGCAGAACGACCAGGAGTTCGCCGGATTCTCGACGGACAACTGGCGCGCGCTCACGCCGGGTCAGCACCTCACAGCCGACTGGACCGCCCAGCCGGAGCCGCCCGGAATCGAGCAGCAGGGTGCAGACGTCGCCCAGTCGTGCCCAGCCTGCCGCTCGGGCGACACGCTCAGCGTCTCGTTCTTCCCGTTCGTCGATCCCGCCGGAAACCGCACGACGGCCGACCCTGGCGTCACCACCGAGCTCTCCCTCTACCTCGACGGCACCCTCCTCGACCGGCAGCCCGCGCCGTCCGCGCAGTTCCTCCTCAGCCCGACGCCCGCAACCTACCAGCTCGCGCTGGACGTCTCGCGCGACGCCGCCTGGTGGCCTTCGAGCACGCGCAGCCACACGGTCTGGACCTTCGCGTCCTTCGAACGTGCTCCCGATCCACTCCCTGCAGGCTGGACCTGCGGCGGCAAGGGAGGCGGCGGCGGAGGCGGCAAGGGCGCGCCGAGCGGAGGCGGCGGTGGTGGTGGCGGCACCGGCTGCAGCTTCGAGCCGCTGCTCTTCGCGAGCTACGACACGCACGCCGGCCCCGACGACGTCGTCCCCGCCGGGCGCGACGCGATCGTCGACGTGGCGGTCCACCGCCAGGACTTCGCGCCGCGCGCGGCGATCGCCGAGCTCACCTTCGACGTCTCCTTCGACGACGGCGCCTCGTGGACACCTGCGCCCGTTGCGGCTCTCGGCGACGGCCGCTTCCAGGCAACCTATCCGCAGCCGGCGCTGGACGCGACGACTGGCTTCGCCTCCTTCCGCGTGACCGCCACCGACGCCGAGGGCAGCAAGATCGAGCAGACGATCACGCGCGCGTATCCGCTCGCGGTGCCCCCGCCTGCCAGCGGTGGTGGCGGCGGCAAAGGCGGCGGTAAAGCGATCCGCCCCTGCACGACCGCGGTCATCGCGCCGTACATGCAGTGCATGGCCATCGTGAACCCCAACTCCGGTCTCGGCAGGCCGCCCCCGCCGCCGCCTCCGCCGCAGCAGGGCTACGGCCCGGCGGACATCGCCAGCGCGTACAAACTGCCCGCGGGCGCCGGCGCCGGCCGCACCGTCGCGATCGTCGATGCCTACGACAACCCGAACGCCGAGGCCGACCTCGCCACGTACCGAGCCTTCTATGGCTTGCCGCCGTGCACGACCGCAAACGGCTGTTTCCGGAAGGTGAACCAGCGGGGGCTGGAAGGTCCGCTGCCGGCGCAGGATCCGGGTTGGGGCCTCGAGATCTCCCTCGACCTCGACGCCGTCTCGGCGACCTGCCCGAGCTGCAGGATCCTGCTCGTTGAGGCCGACAGCCCTTCGATCTTCGACCTGGGCCCCGCCGTCGACACCGCTGTCGCGCTCGGAGCGGACGCCGTCTCCAACAGCTACGGCAGCCGCGGCGAGTTCTCCGGTCAGGAGCTTTTCGAGCGCTACTACAAGCACACCGGCGTGGCGATCACGGTCTCGTCCGGCGACTACGGGTACGGCAACGGCCTAATCCTCACCGGCAGCGTGAGCTATCCCGGTTCGTCGCAGTTCGTGACCTCGGTCGGCGGCACGACGCTCGTCCGCGACGGCAGCGCGCGCGGCTGGACGGAGACCGCGTGGGCGGGCTCGACCAGCGGCTGCTCCGCGTACATCCACAAGCCGGGCTGGCAGAAGGACCGGCTCTGCGACCTGCGCACCGTCGCGGACGTCGCCGCAGTCGCGGATCCGCAGACCGGGCTCGCCGTGTACGACACGTTCGGCTTCGAGGGATGGCTCGTGGTCGGCGGGACGAGCCTCAGCTCGCCGATCATCGCGAGCGTGTACGCGATGGCGGGGGACACCTCTTCCGTCCGCTACGGCGTGGGTCCATACCGGGCGAGATCTTCTGCTTTCTTCGACGTGATCGGCGGCAGCAACGGCGCGTGCAGCGGCACGTATATGTGCAACGCCCTGCCCGGCTACGACGGCCCGACTGGGCTCGGAACGCCCAACGGACTCGGCGGCTTCTGACGGCCCACCCGCTGCAGTGCCCCTGAATGTCAGACCCTGGCTGTAATCCGGGAACTGAACCGGAGTCGGTGTCGGGAGGGCACTGCGATGACCATCGTCGATTTCAAGGAGCAGCGGCAGGCGCGCTGGCGCGCCGAGTGGGAGAGGTGGGAAGCGTGGCAGGAGCGCGAACTGGCGAAGGCGCGCCGCATACTCGACGAGTTGGCGCCGCTCATCGATCAACTGCTCAAGCAGAAGAAGGTGCGCGTGCGCCGTCCGCGCTGCGAGGCGCCCGGGTGCTGGAACACGATCACCACTCTCCGCCCGGTACAGGGTCGCACTTCCGACGATGGCCCGGCTCTGGTCGCATTGTGCGACAGGCATCTCGGCGCCGTGCGCAGCGGACGGATCCGCGTGAACGCCGACGACGCTGACACGCTGTCATGGCAGTTGTGCGACCACCCCGACGGTCCACCGCGCCTGCAGATCAAGTTGCCTCGGCGTGGAGCGCCGAGGGCCGGTGCTCACCGCGGGCCCCCATGAGCGCTATGGCGGCACGCAGCGGTACGAGCTTCCACCGCCTGGGGGGGTTGGGCAAGGGCGGAAGAGCGAGCAGATGTCGATCGAGACCGAGCAGACGGGAACATCGAAGCTGTGCGTGTAAGCCTGGCCATGGTCGAAATGCACATCCATCGTGCCGCTGACTGTGGATGCGGTCACCGACGAGATAGCGACGCTTCCGCTTGACATGTGCGTCGGATAGCCGGGAGCGGACGCGCAGACCGCGTCGACCTGCGCTGCTGCGGTGGTCGACGCCTTGAAGGTTCCGGTGGGCGGGTTCGGGAGCCAAGGATAGGTGCCCGGACCAGCAGGGTCGACGGTGCTCCCTCCGACGACGCCGGAGAGGGCAGCTGCGAGAAGGGTGGCCGATCCCGAGCCGGTGCCGCACTGCTTCGCCTGGGTCAGGACGTTGCAGGCGTCAGCGCCGCTCGTGAGCTCGATGAGGATGCCGGAGATCGCGGTGGAACCACCGAGGGATGGGATGTCGCAGGTCGAGGGTGCAAGGATGACCGCCGCCCCGCTCGTCGGTGTAAAGCCGCCGAACAGTGGCCCGGTGCCCGACCCACAAGCGGCGAGCGAGATGAAGAAGATCGCTGGAGCGCGGCTCATCATCGGTCCCCTTTTCGCCGCTGCAT
>Ga0137403_10005823_pt1 | contig 14224 bp, 12 predicted proteins | sample CZOMad2_1_16fung_FD_122057 | JGI IMG/M metagenome (GOLD analysis project Ga0137403, IMG submission 122057) | Vadose zone soil fungal communities from Angelo Coast Range Reserve, California, USA - CZOMad2_1_16fungal (Hybrid Assembly) | ecosystem: Environmental > Terrestrial > Soil > Vadose zone... | reverse complement strand
ATCCATCTCGCTTGGTTGTCGCCGGATATCGTCGGCCGTGTCTTGGAGGGTGATTCGGAGGCGACAGCGTTGGCGAGAGCCGCGATGCTCACCCGCAACTCCGATGCTTTGTGGAAAAGGAGATAGCTGGAAAAGGTCCGGCTGCGGGTTCGGCGGATCCGATATCATCGAATATTGCGGCCATCGCGGGCGGGTCCGGACGTGGGTAAAGGGGTTCGAATCCCTCGGTGGCCTACTCGCGTAGTTGCGGGCGCCCACCCGCGGAAGCTACGGCACAATTGAGCCAGTGACATTTTCTCTGGCAATATCAGCGACTTACTACGCGGAGAGGGAGGCAGTCCAACCCAGAAAAACGCCCTTGATTTCGCTTCACAAATTATCGTCGACAGCGACGCCACCTCCGCATCGGATCACTATGACGTTTGGTATATTCCTCGCGCTGTTGCTGCGCCGGACATGACGAAAGATGAGTGTAAATCACTGCGCGCGATCGCCGTGGCTTTCGCCAACCGGGCAAGGTCTGCGAGCCGGGCGCGGGCGCTCATAGGCTTAGTCGGCGATCTGTCCCAGTGATCTCTGCGCCGGTCGCGTGGCCGGGCAGGGCGCGCCAGCACCGCCGCAGGTGCAGGCATGCGGTCCTTGCCAAGGCTGGTTGGGATGGTTCTCGCAGACCCAGCCGGTGTCCTCGCAGCGGAGGCAGTTAATCATGCTGGATTTTCCGCGTCTGGATCGCGGGCCGGGTTTCGATAGAAGGTGTTGATCCAGTCCTGCTTCAGCTTACCGAACGCGAGACGTGATGCCAGGCCCCAGTCTACCGGAAAGAACAGATCGAGTTTTTCTCCCACTTGGATCGCGAGGCGCCCCATTTCGGAAATGCCAGCCCGCAGGGTCGTGAACTCCATGAACGGACCAATCACCGCGTCGCCGCCTTTTTCCGGCCGCATCATCAAGTGCGAATTCATGTTGGGGTGACCGGCAAGTTCGGAGAACATCTCGTACGTCTCAAACCGCTTTTTTGATGTGAAGCCGTCGCGAGAATCCAGCGCCTCTCGCACCTTTACGGGCGAGAAATCCTTCATGCGAGCCTTCTTGTCAGAAAGCCGCCATCGCTCAATGAGCGAGCGGTCGCCACCGAACAAATCCAACAGAAAGGCGGTCTCGAGGAGGTCGCGCAAAACAAGAGCACCGTTCTGGTGATAGCCAGATAGCATGAGTTTAAGACTTGCACCGAAAGCATTGAACGTCCGCATGCCGAGCATTTGGACAACCTTCAGATTTTCATCCGAAGTGGCAAACTGGCGCAATGCGTCGGCCAATTCCATGGCTCCTTCGGTCACGGCAAGATGTAATTGCAGCCGAGGGTCATCCGCTATCAATAGCCGTGCCTTCTGGCGCAACTGTTCCTCTTCGCGATGAAGACTTGCGAGGTTCAGCGGTAAGTCTTTGGGCATGTCAGGCGTGCGGTTCGGCGCTGTTGAAACGGACGACGATGCTGCTTTCGTGCATGACGTGCCCACTGTGCTTCAGGGAAAGCCATCCGCATTTCATGCCTGATTCCTCTTCTGCGGGACCATTTCTTTAACGTTGGTCAGCCGAAACGTCGCGCGCAGGTGAGCAGCGGCCAGGCGAATCGCGGGATCGGCTTTTGCGCTGGCCTCAAATGTTGACCCAAAGGAGTCGTTGCATGGCTTGCAGACAAAATCACACGTTAGATCGCCTCCGAGCGAACGCGGGATAACATGCTCATCCGAGAGAGGTCGATGCTGGATACAAATAATGCACTGATTTCCAGACCAAGGTATCTTCATATGCGAACCTAGCGACGACTTGACGGACTCCGATTTATGCAGCGTATCGGTCGCCGTTGACAATCTCTCTGAGCTGCGTCTCGTATGCTGCTGCCAACGGTGACCCAACAGCCTCTGCAGTTGTCAGCAACAGAGAGGCAATAAACGCCTCGTCTTTGCTATCTAGAGCTAGGCTTTCCTCAATTGCAGGCACTGTTTGCATCGGGCGTGACAATCGAAATGACCCATTGGCGATGATGTCCTTCCATTGTTCGCGCAACCAGTCTCGCAGGAGGGGAGCGAGGGCGCTCCCAAATTGCGATTGCCTGACCTTCGCAAAGTATCGAAGCCCGATCTCCCACACTTGACGCGGCGTGAGAAATTCGCCCGATCGCAATTGAGCTATTCCCTCGATCACAATTTCGTCCAGGCTAGTAGGGGGGACATTAGCTCCGGTTCCGCGCCATCTCTCGACCAAGACCTTTCCAGGAAAGGGATTGCCAGCAACTTGCGCAAGGTTACGTTGGAGGTCTTGTGCTGGATCGCGGGTCCCCCGAAAGAGGGAGGCCATGCCAATTGCCGCGAGGGCGTCGGTGGCAAGAGCCACCGCAGTAGGCTGCGCAAGTTCGGTATCTGATAGGCTGGGTATTTCGCCTCGCGGGGGGCTCGCTACGCTAAATGCGTCGCCTCCGCTTTGCCGTTGTCGACGTAAGAACTCGATACCTGCAAGATAGGGTAGAAGGTGTTGGGAAAAACCTGCGACGTTGGAGTTGATGACGTCCCTCGTGATCTGGCGGTGACGGAGGGACGTCTCCATGAAAAGGATCGGGCCGTCTCGCAATCGCGAGCGGAGCGATTTTGCGATGTCCGCGTCGCCGCCATAGGAAGCCTCTGCTTCAGCGAGCATGTACCAAGCCAAATCGAGTGGGGCGAGTGGCAGGTCAACAACGGACGCCGGAGGTTCTGGGTTGCTGCATGTCCCCGGTGGTACCTGAATGGGCTTGCCGTCGATCCGGGCCTCGCGATTATCGATCTTCGAGTCCATCCACAGAAGAGCGTGACGCACTACTCGGTGACAGTACCCGGCGCGAAGCGATTCGGCGGGGTCTATCTTTGACAGGCGTGTCAAACATGACGCCATAGTTCGAAGCGCTTCCTCAGTGCTCCCGGCTTCCAAAAGAGCAACGGCGCGATCCGCTTCGAGTCCAATAGCCATGACTTGCATGTCATCGGTACCGGATAATGCGGCCGCTTTGTCTGCCTCTTCGAACCACGTGGCTGCCTGCGCCCACTCGCCTGTCTTGGCGGCGCTGATGGATGCCTCTCGCATGGCAAAAGCCCGATCGACCGGACTATCTTGGCCAACTACATCAGCAATGCTGCGCAAAATTCCAAGGGCTTCATGATACTTGTGGTTACGCCAATAGATTCGAGCTCGCGCGCGCGAAATCACGACGTTAGTTCCTAAGGCGGCCTCAGCTTCATCCAGGACAGCTAACGCGGACGCTTGATCATTGATATACTCGTCGAACATAACGGCGCGTGCGACGTGGCACTCGCTCGCGAGATTCTTCAGCTTCCACTTCTCCGCCAGTAAAGCCATGCGCTTGAAGCGCTCGGCGGCGTCAACAGCGTTCAATCCGTTTCGCTTTGCCTCTGCAACCCATGACGGATTGACGAGCAATGAGTAGTCGGCGGGATGTTTTTCGAAGCCGTCGAACCACACGGATCGGTCGGCATCTGACAGACGGTCTAGGTCAAAGAATATCTCCTCCACTCGTTGCACCGACTGCAAGTTTGAAAAGCCAATGCTGAGTGTAGCGCTAAAGAACTTTCGGTTGTCCTCCTCCAATGCTGCTTCTGTTGTCTTCTTCAAGTCGCGCAGTGTTGCGCTGGACCCTATCTTCTCTTTGTATCGCTGTAGCAGATCGACCCAATTCGAGACTGCAGAAGCGATGCCGATCGTGTTTAGGATTGAACCGAGCGCCATGCTTTCAAGCATATCGCGCAGCTGATCATTTTTTTCTTCACTGACCTCGCGCAAAAGTGCTGCGGCGCAGGCAGCCGTTACCTTTGCGTCGTCGCCGCTGGCTACAAGTTTGAATTGAGCTAGCCGCAAGAGAATTGATGCGGTGAAGTTTGCGGGAAAAATTGGCGCATCGGTACGCAACAATGGAAGCGTAAAGAATTGATCGCGCAAATGGTCGGTCGTCTCACCTTCCGCTATCAGCACGCGGTAAGCCAGTTGGTAAAGAACATTTCCGTCTTGGCCTATAAGGCCGTGCATCAGAATGCCATTGGCCTCCGTGGCGCTGACGCTGCGCTTCTGAAGCATTTGGCGTGCAATTGCCGCGTGAATGACCTGCTGACCCTCATTGGTAAGCATGCCCTGACCTGCATGCGCCGCCAACGGTGACACTCTGAGACCTCCGGTGCCGACAGTTTCAATCCAAGGTCCTATGAGGCTATCCAACAGCTCTCCTGGCCTTTGAAGCGGCGGCGGTACGTTAGCGATCTTCAAAGCCAAAGCTCTATCAAATCGCCCTATGACCAAGCTCAAACGATAGAGAAGTGTACGGGCATCGTCGGAGAGGGAGGCAATCATGCTCCGCCGCGCGGCATCCCGTTCGGCGTCCGTGTCGTCCGATGCGAATCCTCGAATTACAATTTCGCGGACCTCTGATCGAGGCCAATCTCGAGCAGACATGCCCATAACGAAAGCATGCACAAGCTGGGGGTGCCCCTGAGCGCCCGTGGCGAAAGCAATGCGTCCCCAATGTTCGGGATCGCCTCCCGCAGCTTGAACGATCTCACAGGCTTCTTCTTCTGTCAGATACGGGATGTCGATAACGGCGTTGGCGTCGAGGCCAAGTTCTGTCAGCGCTTTGTTAGAGGGTCGACGGTAGGCTGTAACTATCGCTGTTCGATCTCGCCGGTACAGAGCCTGCATGCACCTTCCAAAGCTATTACGAGCCCGACTGTCTTCGATCTGGTTAAAATCATCAAAAATGAGACAGTCGAACTCTAAAGTGCCGATCCGACCCAGCGTGAGGTTGAGGCGTCGCGCCGCCTCTCCTTCATCCACATCTCTGAGATCAATCGTCGCAAACCCAGCAGACAGTTTTCCCGCTACCGCGCGTGCTAGCAAAGACTTGCCGAGCCCGCTGCCTCCTACCAGAACGACTTGTCCATACTTTGCGAGAGCCTGTTCGATTTTACTCGCTAACATTTGACGCGAGATGACAGCGCGCGGCGTTGCAAAATCGCTTTTCGGAATCAGCCAGCTTGTTTCGGCTGCGGAGAGAGCTGCCGCATCGCCTCCTGATAGGACGGCTGCAAGCACGGAGCCAATATCCAGCATTGATCCGACCGTTTTACGCGACACGCTGATTTGTGTGGCTGCGTCTATTGTGCTGTAGAGTTCTGCTCGTGTTAGGACGCGCTCCTCGGGACTCTTGAGAACCGATTTTTTCAGGACGTGATACAGCAAGGTGTTGGAAAGCTGTCTAGCCTCGGTGGCTGCAAGGCCAAATTTCTCTCGACCGAGGATTACGAGGCGTTCTTCCAGTTCCTGCACGATTCCGGATATGTCGGGCTTACCACATTCCCAATGGACCCGATGCAGTAGGTCAGTTCGGAGAGCTTCATCATCCCGCGCGGTCACAAAAGCCCGAACATCTGCGGAGAATTTGTCATTGGTCAAAATTGAGCGCAGCGGGCCGATGTCTGCACCAGCAGCAGCTCTTCGCCAATAGTTTAAGCCTGCTTCGCCAGCGGGGCGATCAGCAATCGTTTGTTCGGTCCCTATGGGCGATGTAGTGAAGTATCTTAATTGAACCCGACGATCTTTGTTGTTTGCGACGAGTTTCACGAAGGCATTGATCGCATCGCGAACAGCCTCGGTGTTAAGAGTGATGGAGCCGGACTCGGCCGTGTCCTTGACTTGCACTGCATCCAGCGACTGCTGAGCTACGGTGGCGTAGTCCTCGGCTACTTCCAGATAGACCTTGCTGCTGTCATCGAGATCAAGTCAAGCGAGCGCCGCCGCAGCGACCTGGTATGCGTAGCCTCTCAGCGAGGCCACAGCTTGGCGTTCGACGTCTCCCGCTGGCAAGGTGTTGGCGGTAGGGCCGGGAGTAAATGGATTTGTCGTGCCGGGATTGCTCGTCAAACGACCGCCAATTGGAGTAGGAAAGCTCAATTATACTAGTTGGCGGCATGCGACTAGAAAGCGAGCGGCAAAGTTGTTCAATTTGTTGCTGGATTTGTGGACGGGCATTCTATGATTTTTCTAAGGCATTGAATCGTATTGGATTTTCGAGCAGGTTGAGCGGACTCCCTCTCCGCCAGTACGTCTCTGATATAACAAGAGAAAATACATCTCGTGAAATAGTGCGGGGACTTCCGCGGGTTAGCGGCCGAACTTGTGGGAGCTGGCCACTGAGAGAGCGAATTCGTTGCGATTTTCGCGATCAGCCCAGGTCATTTCTCAGAACGCGACTTTGCCAGTGTCCTTCTCTACCAATTATCGCATCATTAAAAGGCCGAGACTACGCAACGATGGGACGTTCTTGGTCTCTCTGGCGATAAGCCATGGTTGCCGAAGAAGAAATTCAAATCCGATTGTCAGATGGCGACGGTAAGGTGCAACCGAAAGAATTGCGTCGCGCCAGAATCGCCGGAACCGCCTCTGCAGGCTTTCAGTGACGCTTACCGAAAGTGACCGTAGGCGCGGTGGCGGCTTCAACCATGGAAGGCGGCTTCTCCGCTATCACCTTGTCCATGGCAGCCTGCATTCGCAAGAAATCTTCGCTTTGCTTCTCTTCTAGAGGTTCCGCGCGACTGCTGTCGGCGGGTTTCAACAGCGTTGACTTCTGTTCGTCAAATTCCTCTTTTGTCAGCAGTCCCCTGTCGAGAAGGCCAGCAAGTTTTTCAAGCTGGTCGGCTGACGACTGAACAGCAACCATTTGCGGAGCGGATCGGATACCAATTCTTTTTTCGATGAAATCTCTGGCTTTTTCGAACACATAATTATCCCTAAACATCAGGGTGTTTTCATCACCACTCGCAGCCAGCAGACCGCCGCGATTTTCATTTCCGCCGACGATGGTGAACTGAATGTATCCCCTTGCCACGCCAGCCGGTTTGAACTGCACAGCACTGATCGCGGAATACGGGATGCGTTTCTCACCCTTGATGCCATGCTGCATCAAAAAGCCGAGGACCGCAGACCTGCGAATGGTGACGAAATCTTCAGAGAGCTCAAGGCTCCCGCCCACCCCTTTGCAAATCATGGTTTGCCCCTGCCAAAAACCGCAACCTGCCAGAACAGTCGGAAAAATCCGTAAACAGAGTTTTTCAAACTCTCCGGAACCACATTTGCGGGCCTTTTATCCTTATTTTTTTGCGTCAGAAAGATACGAGCTCGTTGCAGCAGCGCAGGATGTCATCGATGTACGCCGAACCCATGGGCGGTTGCCCGTGTCCAGACGTGGGCACCTTCGCACACGTTGGGCACCCATTGATTGGCTGACGGAACCGGAATTTGCGTGTGTCAACTTGATCTGACCTTCGTGGAAAACGTGTTCCTTGATCTATCGCAATACACTCGGAATTACGCCTTCATGATGGTCCCTGTCGGTGCCACCCATTGAGGTAACCGCGCCGTATTGAGATGACGGAGCGCAATGTCATGGCCAGCGAACGGAACCAGTCGAAAGCGACAGAACGGGAGGAGTGCCCCGCTTCGGGGAACTCAGTCGATTTCATTGTTCTTGATGACACTAGGCCGCCACCTCGTATCGAGTTGGGGCGCGAGCGAATGCTGTTGTGCAGGCTGTATCTTGGCCTGATCCAGACCATGAATGACGATTACGGTGCAGAGTTCGCAAAACACAGCGATAGCGCGACCTACCGAACCATTGGGATTTACGTCTTTTTGCGCACAGTCACGTGTTCGCCAGTGCGGGCGAGCACGATTGCGCAGGTTCTCAAGATACCGCGCGCGACGGTGCTCAGGCGGCTAAATGACATGGAGAAGCTAGGTTACGTTGAGCACGTCGGCAACGCCTACCGCATGTCCGACAAGGTCAACATTCCGGACCTGAAGCAAAAGCTCCAAAAGCGGATCGATATGATCCTGGCGACAGCTAGGGAATTGTCGAACCTCAATATCGCGCATTCCTCGCTTGACTAGCGATCCAGCTTTTTAGGTCCATCATGACGCGCTGGCGCGCGAGTGTCCTTGCAATCTAGCTGCCGAGTTTTCCGAACGTCGTGAATGCGCAAGTGGACTGCAACACAGTACCCGCCAGACCGTCGCCATCCCGCATCCCCGGATGCTCAAATCTGGCGGCTAACACCATCCGCACCCGAGTGCGAATTGGTGCCAAGCGTGCCCGCATAACTGACCTTCGATAGTCCCGACCAGCAAGCATTGCCATCCGGAGGGCAGAAATCGAAAAGTAAAAACGACGGGGTAGAGACGTTACCGAGCCCACCCGGAGGGGGAAAAATCACGACGTGAAGCATGCCATCCAAATGGCATCTTCGCGGTCGACCCCTTGCTCTGCGCAGGGTCGCTGACAAACTGCTCGATAGCGCCGAACAGGGCGACCTGCCTGCGGCGCGCGAGGTTATCGACCGGCTCGATGGGCGCGCTGCTCAAACCGTCGAGTACAGCGACCTGCCCGTCAGGGAGTTGACCGACAGCCAGCTTGAACCTGCAGGAAGGCTCAATCGAGCTTCGAAACGCGCATACGAACCTTATGAACATTGCCCTGGTGCTTTGCCTTGCCCACGTCACCAATACGATGGGACAGGCCGGCGACGATTTTGAAAAAGGGGATGCCGACGGCACGAGGGATGCGCTTGCGGTGCTTGCGCACCTCATCAACGCTTCGGGGCGGTTTCCTAGGCAGGCGTCGAATTTTCTCAACTTTGCCTGTTGACCGCCACCCCAAATAGGGAAAATTGACTTAGCTATTCCGCTCCTCGGTGTCGCGGGTTTCCGGAGGCCCTAAAGCCCAACCTTCGATGGTCTGATTAATTGCCGACGCCATTCTCCGGCACAATTAATGGAATGAATCCGAACACGCCGGGGCTATCGGGATCGACGAGTACCCGCACTGCATGTACCAGCGTCTCGCCATAAACCATCAACTTGAGGACATTTGGCATTCGTTCACCGTTGCTGTTCCTCAAAGGTGTTAACGAAAGGAAGTGTTCGTCACCGTGAATCAGGAGCACCGGTTTACCGAAACGCTTCGCGCCGGCTTCGATTGCATCGAGTGTCTGGAGGAAGCCGGATTGCCGTGGCATCGCGCCGTTCGCAAGCCGCGATTCGTCGAAATCCGCATGCATGAACAGCACCACGGCTTTAGCACTGGTCGCCTCTGCTTCGACGAAGGCGCCAGCGATCCATGCGACATTCGCCTTGTCACGGACGAAAAACTCCTTTGCGGACTCGGGATCCTGCGCCTCGAAGCCGTTGTTGGAGCCAGGAACGTGCACGCTCGCGAACAGTACATCGTTCTTCGCAAAACGAACGTTCTCGACATAAGTTGAAAATGCCGGCATCGCCTGCGCCTGGCTCGTGACCTTGATGGGCACCTTGCCGAGGGACTGTGCGGGATCTGCGAAAAACACCTGACGCAGCTTCGCCAGCCGCTCGCGCGGATCGAAGCCACCTGCCGGTTTGCGATGACAGTCCGTCCATTCGTTGTCGCCGATGGTATAGACGAGTGCGCCCTCAAAAGTCTGCAACTGCGCCAGGGCTTGATTGAAGATTTCGTTACTGCAAGGAATGCGCGCCGATTTAATGTCACCGACGTGCAGGGTAAAGGCGGGTTTTAGCTTGTTGACCGCAGCAATTAGTCGGTCGAATTTAATGCCGTCATCCGGCAGATTATAGGGCTGATCACCCAGCGCCACGAATGAAAACGTCTTTTCTCCCCCGATCTGCTCGGCCGCAGCGCAATGAATCGTTAGGAGGAGAACGGTGGCGGCGGATAAAAATTTTAGACGCATAGCTTTCACCTCAGGGCAATTCCTTAGTCGTACCGAAACAAATCGCTGCTACTCAGTCACTGCTAACACTAGGCGCCAGGAGCCAATATACTGTCCGCGGACTGCGAGTATTGATCACGCCAAAATCCGTCAAGCACACACATACTGCCCCATCATCCCGGCATCCTCGTGTTTCGAGTATGTGACAGTGATACATGAAGGGGTGCTCCCGCGTGGCGGGTTGATTGAAAGCGACCAGAAGTTGCCGGCCCGGTTCGGCCGACATCCCCACTGGCGAGAGAGCGGTGCGCCGCGAGCTTCTGCACCTTTTGCGGGATTTCTCTCAGTTGGCCATTTTGCGGCACATGAGCGGAAATTCAGCCGACATTTCAAAGGGATATTTTGAGAAGCCTATCGGGAGTTTGAATCCCCTCTGGTCCGCCAGTAAGTCTATGATATTGCAGTAGAAAATGTCTCAGACTCAATTATGCCGTCACTTCCGCCGGTTAGCGACCGTAGTTGCGGGGGTTGGCCACTGAGAGAGCGAATTCCTCGCGGTTTCCACGTTCATTGTCGGTCGTTTCTCAGAAGGCGACTTTGCCAGTGGCTTTCTCTGCGAATGATGGTGCTGATTACAGGTCGGGCGTGCACAGCCTACGATCTTGCACTACGCCTCATGGGCGGCCGTCTTCCCGATTTCGCAGGGCGGTCCGGTCACCCTTCGATAGCGGGCCTACCGATGAATCCCGGGATCGACGTGATGGGCCAGAAGCAGACAGCGCGCTTAGCCCGCTACCCTGCGACGGGCGCGTAATCGGGAGGACGTCGCGCATGTACGCTGCGAGCGCCGCGCAAAAGTTCTGGGCATAGCTCGGCATGGGACGCCGCTTGTCCCATTGGATGACGTAACGGTCTCGCAGCGGTTTTCGCCGATGAGTGACTCGAGCGACTTTCAGCCTGTAACGGTCGGTCCGGAGCACGGACGGGATGATGGCGATCCCTTGCCCGGCTTCAGCGAGCGCGAGCAATGTGTGCGGCGCGCGGCTCTCGAGCAGAATATTGGGCTCGACGTCGGCACCGCGGCAGGCCGCATCGAACAGCCTGCGAACTGAGTAGCCGGAGTCCAGCAGCAGCAAGGGATGGGGTGCGAGCAAAACGATATCGATCATGCCGCCGCGGCCCAGCTGGAGCGACGGGCGGTACGCGGCCAAAACGTCATCCGACGGCAATGAGAGGCTCTCGAACCAGGGGTTCACGCCTTGATCATGCCTGATGCCGATATGAACCTCGCCACGTTCCAGCAGGGGCACTTGGTCCATGCCAAGAGCCTCCGTCAACTTCACGCGCACGTTGGGGAAGCGTTCGGCGTATCGCGGCAGGAATCCCGACAAGACGCTCTCGATCGTCTGCGGTGGTGCGGCCACCTTAAGGACGCCGGAGTCTCCACGTTTGAGCAGCTCTATCCGTTCGCCAAGCGATCCCAGCTGACCCAGCACTCCGCGGCAATCTCCGAGCAGCTGTTCGCCTCTGGTCGTCAGGAAAAGGCGGCGACCGATACGGTCAAAAAGCTTGAACCCGCATTCGTATTCGAGATCACTGATCTGCCGCGATAAAGCAGACTGGCTGATACGTAGACGCAGCGCTGCCTTGGAAACTGTGCCGAGGTCGGCCACCACGACGAAGGTCCGCAGGCGCTTCAGGTCCATCCTACTTATCTCCAAAACGCATAAGGAATAGAACAATTATGTATTTGACGCAAACGCAGGCGCGCTCATAGCCTGCCGTAACACGCGTTAAATCGATGGTCTCTCTTGCGAAATCCAGGCGGCGGACAGTCCGGACTTGGATCGGGTAATCGACGCTCGCAGCGCTGCCCAGGAGGCGAACCATGAAAATACGGTTGCTTATTTTTCTGAGCGCTCTCCCCTTCATGCTGCTCGGAATGACAGCAAGTCTGCGAGCGCAGCAACAGGAGACGGGCCCGGCTGCACGACGAGTCATCATCTTCGTGTGGGATGGGCTTCGAGCTGACGACCTGACTCCGGAAATTGCGCCGAACTATTTCGCGCTTGCGCGATCCGGCGTCGTCTTTGCAGACCACCATGCCGTCTATCCGACCTTCACGATGATGAATTCCGCTTCCATCGCCACCGGCGCCTATCCGGGCGTGCACGGGTTCTACGGCAACGTGGTGTATGCGCCGTCTGCGAAGGGAAGGAACGCGAAGGGAGCCGATATCGATTTTTCCGCGCCGGCGTTCATCGAGGATTTCGGCGTGGTCGAAGCCGTGCGCGACTCATACCAGGGAAGGCTCACGCTGGTTTCGACGATGCTGCAGGCCGCGCAAGCCAAAGGGCTGACGACGGTGGCCATCGGCAAGTTCGGAGCCGCCTTCATCCAGGATTACAAGCGCGGCGGGATCATCCTCGATGAAGATGCCGCGATGCCGCTCGGTTTCGCTAAGGAACTGCAACAGACCGGTTACCCGCTTCCGCGGAACAGCGGCAACGCATATGAGGCGGGTGCGTTGACGCTCGCCAATAATAACGGCGACCCGACGGCTCCGATTCCCATTCGGCGGCTCATGGACGGGCAGACCGCCAATCCCCTCGACCGCACCGGAGCGCTTTCCCGGCGCGGCTTCGCTTACCTGACTGAGGTCTTCGTGAATTACATCCTGCCCAATAAGAAACCGGACCTGACGATCTTCTGGTCGAAGGAACCGGACGCCACGAGTCATGCGTACGGGCCCGGGACGTACAACTCAATCGACGCGACCAAGATGAACGACGAGATCCTGGGCCGGGTCGTCGACAAGCTCCGCCAGCTCGGCTGGGAACAATCCACCGACATCATCATCACTCAGGATCACAATCACAGCACGGTTTCCGGTGACGTTGGGCATTATCCCTTGCGAGCAATTGTCGATCGCGGCGTCGGATCGCAGGATCCGTACGGCTACTCGGTCTCGGGATTCGTGCGGACCGCCGAGCTGCTGACCCGGGACGGGTTGAAGGCTTATGATGGCGCGGGCTGCCGCGACATACCGATTTTGTCGGGTATCATGTTCGATGGCACGCACCTTCAGCCCAGCCAGGTTGACCAGCACGGCCACGTTTGCGGTCGGGCACAAAAATATACCTCGCCAGCCTATCTGGTCCCGAAGCCGATTCCTGCTGGCGCCATCGTCGTGGCCGCGAACGCGGGCAGCGACTATCTGTTCGTCCCGGATGGCAATATCGACACTGTCAAGGCCGCCGTGGCAAGCCTGCAAAGCAGGCTGCAATTCGGCGCGATCTTCGTGAGTGATAAGTATGGCGAGGTCGCAGGAACACTCCCCATGAGCCTCATCAAGACCGAGAACCGCGACAATGGCCGGGCGCCGGACATCATCTTCAGCTTCGGCTTCGATGAAAATGTGGCTGTGGCAGGGAAATCCGGCATCAGCTATGCCAGCTCGGTCAACCGCAGAGGCGATCATGGCAGCTTCTCGCGGACCGACACGCACATTTCATTGTTGGCACACGGGCCAGACTTTAAATCGGGCCTTTATGACACGCTGCCCACGGCGAATGTGGACATCGCGCCTACCGTCGCGCGCATCCTCAAGTTCAGCATGCCGGGTGTTCAGGGACGCGTGCTCGAGGAAGCGCTGCACGGCGGACCGCGCGTCACGGAATACGCGGTGCTGAACAATATGCACCGGTCCTCAACAAAGACTGGGTTGACGATGAAGCTGCCGACCGACTTGGACGGCCGGAGCAATGATCCCAGCCTGACGACATATGCCGTCGAGCTAAAGACCAAGGTCCTCACCCGCGGCGACAAGAGCTACACTTACTTTGATCAGGCCAAGGCCATCCGCGAGTAGCCGGCGACTGCGGAACGGGCTACGGCTGCAATTGGCCCACGCCGTTGGGCGAAGATTTGTTGCAGTTGCTCACGACCGGTGTTGGCCCATTGTCCCCGTCGCCTGAACAAACGAGGCACCCCTATTGAGGCGCCTCATCGCGGCTTTCAGTCCTCGGATTGTTGTTAATTCTGATGGATTCGGCAGCCTTCTCATACCAACTGCTTAACTTGAGCTTGGCCGACTTGTTCTTCGACAATCCTTTCGCAATCGCCGCCCTCTTGAGCTTTGAATTGGGCGCTTTGGCCCCATCTGATTTTGGCAACTGTCTCCTCCCATTGATCAATCCGGTTTACGGACTTATTTGTTTGTCTAGTCATCGCGGCTGGGCCAATGAAGGCTACGCCGCTACGTGCTGGCTCTGCCGTTGAAAAGGAAGGACTTCGGCACGTCCCGCTGGCTGCTTAGGTAAAATCCTACATCAGATTTGCGAGCAGGCGAAGGGGCTCGACGGCAATTATCGCCGTGCATTCTTCCGCTGTGGGCCCATGGCAGAATCGTACCGCACCGCAATATAGGG
>Ga0137403_10005822_pt1 | contig 14224 bp, 15 predicted proteins | sample CZOMad2_1_16fung_FD_122057 | JGI IMG/M metagenome (GOLD analysis project Ga0137403, IMG submission 122057) | Vadose zone soil fungal communities from Angelo Coast Range Reserve, California, USA - CZOMad2_1_16fungal (Hybrid Assembly) | ecosystem: Environmental > Terrestrial > Soil > Vadose zone... | reverse complement strand
AGCTGGTCGAACGCTCGGTACCGGCACTCGTGGTGCCGCGCGGACAGATGAAGGTCAATCTGCTCGGCATGAGTTTTATGGATCGGCTGGAAAGCTGGGAAGTGCGCGCCGACAAGTTGATGCTGCACGGCTATCCCTAGAGCGGGATGACTTTTCTTCGAATCGTCATTCCGCTCTATCTTTTTGTTTGAGCATGATCTCCAAACGCTTCGCGTTGTCCCGAGGGGAAACCGGTTCCCGCCCTCGGATCAAGTCCGAGGGCATGCTTTTCCGGATCATGCCCTGGCCGTGCATGATGGCGAAGAATGGATTGACATTGGCCGTGCTCGCTGCACAACCGGGGCATGGGTGAGCCATCCAGTTGCGACACACCGCTGAAGGCGACATTCAAATTCAAATTGAATGGCGAGACGGTCTCCATTGATACGGTAGGCCAAGCTCATCGATTTATAACGGAGCTCAGCTCGGTCGAGTGGATGGAGTTCAGATCGCTGCATCACGACGCCGTAACTTCGCTTCGAAGTGCCGCCGAAAATGCAATGTTGACCGTACAGGCAACCAATGCGTTGCGCGCGCTGTTTGCTCGCGCCAATCTTCTATCGTGATTTTTCAGTGAGCCCGGCCGGGCTTCATTTGCGTCGATTGATGTACGGACCGTACAGAAAGTCCTGAAGCCATTCGTAGGCTTTGACGATGGGTACCGTCATTGCCAGAACCAAAATGAGAAACAGTGCTGCTTCGAAGATCATGCGCTCGATCCCTACTTTCTGCAGGACCATGGATTACGAACGCAACACCTACCGATCGACGTGTGCCGAGCTTACAGGCTCGGCGGATGGCATGATACGATGGACCAGGCCTTCAAGGGCGATTTACTTTCGCATAGACGCCGAAAATATTCTTTATTCCCGCGGAAAATTTGGTCCAGCTGCACGATAAGGATGTATCGTCGCAGCGCTGGGCTTTTGAGCGCGCGGCCTGGCTGCCGGTTCCCGGGATCGGAACATTATTGGGAGTAATCACCAGAGGCGCCCCAAGCGGGATTGCCGCGTTCGCTGAAGCCTGGTCGTTTTGAAAAGCTGCCTCCGCCCTTAGCCTCTGCTTTTCTGCAAGGGCTGCCGTAATTGCGTCTCGCCGCTGGGCATTCAGAAACACGATGTATTCCTCGTCGAAGTTTTTTTGTTCTTTTGGCGTCGGGTTCGGACCTGCGATATCGAAGCGACGGTTCTGCAAGAAATCGTAATAGGCGTATCCACCACCAGGCTTGCGCCGGCCTACGAACTGCCTGTCGCACTCATCTATCAATGAGGCGCGCTCATCTTTTGACGATGCAACCTTCCCCGCCCTTTCAGAGCATTCTTCGTAATCCTGCGGAGCGTGTGATGGCCACAACTGGACGCCAAGCCACGTCGCGACGCTGAGAGCGCAGCAGATTGATGCGATCGCGATGAACCTGGACCTGATTTTTGCTCTCACGTCGCTTTTCTCACGCAAACTATGCCTCACTGCGAATCTCGACCGATATCCGGCTGATGTCATCTGCTTATTCGAATTCTCCCCATTATTCGACCCTGGGGAGCTTCGTTTTTGTTGGAGCGGCCGCCTTGGGCGGATCCACCGTCTTTCGCGCAAGCGCGCCTTCCCGCGGTATCATTTTTCAGGCGCAGGCTCTGCACCCGGTCGCTGCGGCTCAAATCGGGCCAAAAGCGGCACGTCTATTGCAGGATCCGAAAATGTCCGTGCCTGGAATGACCTCCACCAATGGCACGGGCGAGGCCCGGCGTACCTCATACCGGCTAAGGTGCGCCGGGCCCCTGCCCGTTCTGCAGTCTCAGAATGTTGTCAGGCTCGAATTCTCTGGAAGCTTTGGACTGATGCAACGCGGCTCCGGGCTCCGAAGCAGCAAAGCAAATCTCCGGCGATGCTGCGGAGCGCCCAATGGGGCCTGCATAACACAAATCATTGGGGCGCGGTAATACCCAATATGAATGATCCCGAGCAAGATCAGGGTTCCAACTTTGACCCTTGATGCCAAGTGGAACGAAGACCCCCCCGCCACTTGGTTCAGAATGTCGGGCAGCTCAAGAACACGTCCTCCGGGCGTATGATCGAGTTGAGAAGGAACTCCTACGAACGATGGAGAGGGACTGGATGCAGTTCTTCCGCGCGCTGATGGGCCGCCGGTGTTGCCCTCACACTTCCGCAAGTCGGCCCGCATCATTGAACACGACAGACAATCAATATCGGCCAATATCGGCCTGGTGCCGGCAGAAGGTTTTCAAGGCACCGCGGTTAACTACAAAATTAGACGCGCCTCGGCGAAAGCTCGTCTGTTGTTGTGCATCACACAAAATTAAGGTTGGTTAATCTCGTTCAGTAACGGCCGAGAAGACGGGGCTCCTTCTCAGCTCGCGGTATTTTGAAGAATGGGGTTCGATTTTGATCCGAACAATTTGGATCGCGGTGCTTTGCCTTGCAGGTCTTGGCGGATTGTTCGCGACGAGGGTAACCGCATCGATTTCCGAGGCAACCGTCCGTGATCCAGCGACGGTCGGCGCTGGCCTCGTGCAGCACACTCTGATGAAGGCTGATCGACTCGATCTCACATATCTTCGTCCTCCAGCAGAGAACGTTCCGGCTCCTCCGACCGAACCGATTGCTGCGGAGATTGTCCCGACCAAGCTTGCGGCGTCCGCGAAAATCGGAAATCCACGTCCGCGCGCTCCAGGTGCGCATCGTAACGCCGTCGTGCTGCCGAAACCCCGCCCCAAGATCGGGCCAGCAAAGCATGCAAAGGACGTTGCCAGGGCGTCGGTCGACATGAAAGCTTGTCATCAACAAGATGGCTTGGGTGGCCTGTTGATTTCCTGGAGCGGTGCGCCTCGATGCGAGCTGTGATCTTGGTGCGACGGATGATCACGCGGCGATCGGAGCCGCAACACGGTTGTCGACCAGCACGATCGCGTCGCGCAAAACGTTGACGCCGGCGCCGGGCTTGACGCCGTTTTCGGCGAGGTGGCGGCGGAACGCCCGCGCGCCTGGCACCCCATGAAACGCGCCAACGAAATGCCGCGTGATCGAATGCAGCCGCGTGCCCCGCGCGAGCTGGTCCTCGATGTATGGCATGACAGCCTCGAAGACGTCCTTCATCGTCGGATGCGGCGCCGCCTCCCCGAATAGTTCAGGATCGGCGGTCAGCAATCGCCACGGCTCCTGATAGGCCGCACGTCCCAGCATGACGCCGTCGACATGGCCAAGATGCGCTTTGGCCTCGATGAGGCTTGCGATCCCGCCGTTGATGATGATGGGCACGCCAGGCAACGAGGCCTTCAGCCGATACACCCTGTCATAGTCGAGCGGCGGGATGTCGCGGTTTTCCTTCGGCGATAATCCATTGAGCCAGGCTTTGCGGGCATGGACAATCAGCGCATCCGCGCCGGCGGCGATCACGCTGCGCGCCAGTGCATCCAGCGCAATTTCCGGATCCTGATCATCGATGCCGATCCGGCATTTGACCGTGACCGGAATGCTCACCGCGCGCTTCATGGCATGGACGCCTTCGGCGACGAGCGCCGGCTCCGCCATCAGGCAGGCGCCAAAGCGGCCATCCTTGACCCGGTCCGACGGACACCCGACATTGAGATTGATTTCGTCGTAGCCGAAATCCTCGCCAATTTTCGCCGCTGCCGCGAGGTCGCGCGGCTCGGAACCGCCAAGCTGAAGCGCCACCGGATGTTCACGTGCATCGAAACCAAGCAGCCGTGCGCGATCGCCATGAAGGATGGCACCGGTCGTCAGCATCTCCGTGTAAAGCCGGGCCCGCCGCGTCATCGCACGGTGGAAGACTCGGCAATGCCGGTCGGTCCAATCCATCATCGGTGCAACGCTAAATCTATGCGCTAACATATTGATGTTATTTCACTTTATCGTCTTGTCTGGAATCGCCGACTTTTGGGCCGACACAAATTCTAAGCTGACAGTTGAGGCATTTTCCTTTCATTTCAAGTGTTTACATGGAGGGGCTTCGCAGCCCTCTCTACAATGTCGCGTCTTGCCCGGCGTGGCAGTACCGGGAGAACTCGTGCAGTACCGCGATCCGGCCGCACGTTTAGTCCTTTTTCGATCCTCGCTGAGTTCACAAGCAACCTAACGCGTTGCTATCCGCACGCATTGACCCGGATAGTCGCGATCGTAGTTTCGGCGACGACGGAGTAGGAAAGCCTGCGTATTGCGGGCATGACGATTTTCGTGCTGCAAGTTTCAACCACGGCTCAGGGCATTCGGTCCCAAAGGATACCGATGGATTCGCGCGACGAGAACTTGGTTCTCTCGAACTTGCTGCCAAGCAGGACGCAGCAGAAGCTCGCGCTCGTCGGAATTTTTCGGCTCTTTGGTATTATACCGCAGCCCATAGCGCTGCTGGCCGCGCTCACGATCATCTCACTTTGGATCCGGCAGAAGTCGCTGCTTGATCTGTGGCTGATGGTGGTCATGCTCGTATTCATGACAGAAGTTCTGATAAGCTGCTTCCCGTTTCTGCCGGGTTCATCTTGGGTTGGTATGCAGGCGGGACCTGCAGTCAGATGTCCGGCAGCCTCATTCTGTTCGTTTTGCTAGACGAAATCACCATCGTTTATGCCGGTCTAAATAGTGCCGTCCGCGCCCAAAGCCGCGAACCCGGTGCGCGTTTGATCACTGGTGACGCAGTGGCAACTACGATTGCTAGCCAAATCAAACAGCAGCTGTCGGCAATCATAACCCAGAGCGGAGAAAGGCTTGCGCCGGTTTGATCGCCCGGCGCCTGAGATTAATAGAGCCAAGGAGTATTTCGCGTAGATCGCCGCGGATGGTCGCCGCGCGGGTGCCGTGATGGATGGTATTCGGGCGAATTTCAAGAACGACGCCCGGATCAGAGCTTGGCTCGATGTGAACAGGCTTATCGAAGAAGCTCTCACCTTTGTGCACGACGATCTGCAGCAGCACCGGTGGTTCGCAAAGAGCCGCGCGTGCACCGAGGCTGTCCGTCTTTTGACCCTGGTCTTGGGTCAGCCGTACTGGCGCCGCCACCCAGATCAACGAACTGAACCAGCCCAAGGGGTCGAAACGACCAAAGCGCTTCGTTTACCGCGGCCGCCGCCAATGAGTGGCGACCCGCGAGATCAGATCCTGATCTGAATGCGCCGGAAGGCGACGGTCGCATTCGGATAGGACTGCAGTCCGATATACCCGGCGGGTTTCCCGTTCTCCCTGGCGATGCCGCGCACGACGTCGGCGTTGTGGAATGTCGTGGTGCGGACCTTGGCATTGGTTGTAAGGTCGGTGAGGTCGACGGTGTAGTCGTTGTTGGCGACCGCGATCTCATACTCGTACCAACGCCCTGGAACGAGTTTCGGCGGCTGCGTGTAGGTCTGGAGGGCGAGGTCGAAGCCTACGCTCGGGATCGCGTCTCCCGCCGGAATTTTGTAGATCGCTCCGGTCCGGTTCTTGTTTAGCCCGTCGGGCTCGGGCCGGATGCCGTAGAAATCTTTGCCCGTATCGCCGCGCGCCATGTCGTCAATCTGGATCTCGAAGCCAGAATGGACCGCCGACCAGGCGCGGTTGGCCGCGAGTCGGTTGGCATCGCCGTTGGCGATGATCCGCTGGGCGATGTCGTTGGGCAGCGGCGCCACGGGATCGCGGAAGCGCACAAAAATCCCCGAATTGTGGCTGACCGGATCGAAGATCCGGAACTGAAGCCGCAGCGTGAAGTCGGCGAAGGCCTCCCGGGCGTAGTAGAGAAGGCCGAAGTCGCCGCCGCCATAGGTGACGATCTCGCCGTTGATGAGGGCGAAGCCGTTGCTGCTGTTTGGGCTGACGCGCGCCCAGTCGGTGTTGAACGACTGCGCGGTGCCGTCGAACAGCGCACGCCACGGCGGGGATGCGCTGAACGCGGCCGGCTTGGGCAGCACCGAATTGGCCAGGAGATCGATGGTGCGGCGGGCGAGCGCCACGCCGGTTAGCATGGGGTTTGGAGAGCCGAGCGTCGGGAACAAGGCCGGGCCGGCCACGTAGCAATTGGTGGTATCGTGAATGCGGCCGAAGTCGTTGGTGACACCGTTTGCCGGATCGCTGCTCATCCGCAGCGTGCCGGCGTCATGATGGGTCGTGCCCAGGCGGTCGCGTCGGTTCCGATAAGGGTGGGCATTGCGAAGATCGGCCACGCTGGCGCCCGCCGGCACCTGAACCGTCGTCCCGCCGGCGGCGCCAAGAATCTCGAAGGGCTGGCCATTGGCGAAAATCAGCGCGATCTCGTCGGTGAAGGCGTCCATCTTATCCCAGAGGGCGCGATCGGCCTGCGTCTCGGCGCTGCCACCCGCCAGCTGCCGGGCATCGCCGATGTCGACGAAGGCGCGTGGGCGCCCGTTCTCCCAATCACTCGGCGTCTTGGCCAGATCGACGAAACTGTCGGGATTGTGCGGAACCATCTCGCCGATGCCGCGTAGCGTGATGACGACCGTGGTGTCGTCGGCATCGAGCAGCGCGTCCATATGCTCGAGGCTCGGGACCTTCTTGAACAGCTCCGCCTCGGAGTCGTTACCGAAACGGCCTAGACCGGAGGCCGTGATCTGCAGATGGAAGTAGCGATCCTTGCCGGCCACTCTGGCCTTGCCCTTAACGAACAGGGCGGAGACCTGCAGCGCCTTCAGATCGATCTCCTTGGGCAGATGCGCAAGCGCGGTGCGCGGGATCCGAATGTTCAGATTGGAACGCAGATGGGCGATCAGGTTCCTGCCCATGCGCTGTGCCGCACGCCAGCCGAGCGAGGACTGGAAGGTCGTGAGCGCCACCCGGGTGCTCTCGATCGTTCCGAGTGCAAGTACCACGGCTCCCTGTGTGCCGTCGGCCCGCGGCGGCGCGAGGAAGACGACCTGCTCTTGGCCGCTCGCGTCGCGCACGCGCACGCCGGTCACCCGCACCCAGTTGTCCGGCTGCGTCTCGGTGATGAATTCAAGCACTTGGCATTTCGGGACGACCATCAGGCGCTTGCGCGCATCAGCGGCTGGCCCAACCCCACCAGCCTCGCTCGAGGCGAGCCGCGCGGCTTCGACCAGAATGGGGACCGCACTGAATTTGTTAATAGGGAATTGCCCCGGCTCGGTACGCGACTGCACGGCGAGCGGCGCCTCCAGCTTCATCATGTTCACAAGGTCATTGTGGGCAAGACCATTCGGCTTGAGGCCCAGCATGTCGCGCAGATCATCGTCGCCCGGTGCCCGATTGTTGTGGCGCCGCGGGAAGGCGCGCACCGGCGCCGCATCCGGGAGATTGGCAAGCGTTAGGTTGGCGAAGGGGCCGTTCGGGCCCGATCCGGCATTTAGCCCGTCGAACAGCTGGGCCCGCATCGCGGCATGCAGCGGGCCGTAGATATAGTCGTTCGTGCTGTTGGTCCCGATTTGCTCGCCGGCATCGAGGAAGTAGTGGCCCGTCAGCTCGTTGACGACGGAGGCCGGCCAGCCGGCCATCTCATCGTTGTTGGCGTCGTGCAGCAGCTCCGGCGACCACCCGCCCCAAGTCAGGGACCGGCCGCCGATTCCGTAGAGCAGCCCCGCATAGCCGAGGTCGGAGCCGGGCCGCGTGACCCAGGGAACACCGTAGCCGGGATCGCCCCCCATCCAAGGCAGATTCTGAACATGCTCGGGCAGAACGAAAGGTCCTGATTCCAGCACCAGGATACGTCGGCTGTGGGTCGCATCCTTCATGAACAGCCCGTTCGCGATGACCGAGCCGAACGATCCAGCGCCGGCGACAATCACATCGAACTCGCGCCGCCGATCACCGACAGTCTGACCGGCGCTGTCGATTGCCTCCTGCAAGCTGTTGCAGAGGTAGCGCCCCATGTTGTCCAGAGTGAATGAGGTGGTTTCGGAACCGAGCAATGTAGCCATGAACACCTCCCCGGCTGCAGGATAAGGCCTGTCCTATTCGGAGGAAGCTTACAACCTAAGCGGGATGCGCATAGTGAAATGGCTCACACTTCTGCTGCGATTGATCGACGCAGCTTTTGCGCACGTAAGCTTTGTAGTTTTTCCGGCGTGAGATCGAGTAGTTCGATGTAAATCTCCTCATTGTGCTGCCGAGCGGCGGGATGTCGCGCGCGATTCTCCCTCGGCGACAGTCCGTTCAGCCAGGCCTTTCGCGCATGCACGATCAGCGCGTCGGTGCCGGCTGCGACCACGCCGCGGGCCAGCGTATCGAGGGCTGCTTCCGGATCCTGCTGGTCAATGCCGATGCGGCACTTCACCGTCACCGAGACCTTCACCGCAACCCTTCATCGCAGCGACGCATTCGGCGACCAGCTCAGGTTCCGCCATCAGGCAGGCGCCGAAGCGGCCGTCCTTCACCCCGGTCCGACGGGCAGCCGACATTGAGGTTGATCTCGTCATAGCCAAAGTCTTCGCCGATCCTGGCTGAAAGCGCGAGGTCCGCCGGCGAGGAGCCCGCCGAGCTGCAGCGCCACCGGGTGCTCGCTCGCATCAAACGCAAGCAGCCGCCTGCGGTCGCCATGCAGGATGGCGCCGGTCGTCAGCATCTCCGTGTAAAGCCGCGCACGACGCGTCATCAGACGGTGGAAGACGCGGCAATGCCGGTCGGTCCAATCCATCATGGGTGCAACGTTAAATCTTACCGCTAACATACTACGTTCGTTATCTTTTCTCGTTTGAGTCGATCTAACCAATTTTTGGGCCGACAAATGTTCCGAATGATAGACTTAGCGCGTTCTCCTGTCTTTTCAACTGGTTGAAACAATTGTGGCTTCTACATGTAACTCGCCTTCGTCAATTCTTCCTCGGTCCAGTACTGCAATGCTGTACTGGTTGACCGCATGCAGTACCGCGTTGCTGCACGCTGCCGGCTACGACCTCGATCGCTGCGATCCCAGAGGGGTCTGGCAAACGATTGGAAAACCGATCAAAGACAGAAGCAAAGTAGCGCTGCACTTTCCCGGTGCCTAGCTCGCAATGCTCAGATCGTAGTTTCGGCGATCGCAGAGTAAGAGAACTTGCGTACGGCGGCACCCGCGATCGAACTGTCCATCGCTGGTGTTTGACGCGCAAGAGCGCCCAGCAAGACGGATGCGATGCGGCGTTTGCCCTGCAGAGTGAGTGTTCGTGCACGCGCTAGTTGCTTGCCGGGCGAGCCGATGTGTGGCCAAGCCGGGTCCGGCAATGGCTCATCAGGTATTGGAGCCGTTGGGCGGCAAGACCTAGCGCGGCCATCTCGGCGCCGTCGGCGCCCTCACCGCCTGCATTCCTGGCGAGTTCAGCCTTGAGGATGCCGTCAATTCTCCGTTCGATTTGGTCCAGTTCGGCCTCGCTCTTCGCCATCCTGATTTCGTTGCCAAGCTCGTAAAGCGGCTCCAGCATACTTTGCGGTCCGCTGCCTGAGCGGGCGAAACGCCAGGCTGCCACGAGGATGGAGATCAGCGAGCCCAGCAGCAGCGACCCGTAGTAAAGCTTGTCGTCGTATTTGTCGAAGAAGCTCTGCTGGTTGCCATTGTAGTAGGTCGCAGCTCCCGGATGGATCGGGATCAACGCGTCCGCATCCGTGCTCGGCGCCGCGGCCTGGGCCAATATCGGAAACTGTGACAGCAGATCCCGTTTTGCATCGACCAGCGACTGCGCGAGATCGGTAATGGCGTCGGCATTGACTGACTTATTGGCGACGAGAAAGTACGACAAGCGCAGCGACGTCAGGTCATCGGAGGGAACCGGCGGAGCACCCCGCAAGGTGCCCTTCGGGATGTCATAGCTCTCGTAATGCTGCGCGACGTTGGCGACAGCGCCGGCCGACTCGATTTCGATCAGTTTTGGCCCCGACCCTTTGGCGCGTTCCTGCTGAAAGAATTGCCTGACTTTGGCGAGGTATTTTTCCGTTAGAGGAACAACGGCCAGCAACGCGTGAACTTTTCCTGATGCGAGCGACGCCGCGGCGTCGTTGATGGCAACATTCTGAAAGGTGACCTTGGCGCGGTCGAATTGATACACCTGCTTGAGGGCTTCAACTGCCGGAGCGTTGATGGCGCCGCCGACGACGCCAATGGTCATATCGTGTAGGTCACCGAGGCTGTCGGCGCTGACGGCTGCTGGCGTCACGATGAGGACCACCCCATGGGTCAGGAGCAGAACGCTCCGCGCGTCTGCCAGGCCTCTGGTATCGCCTCGAACGATTGCAAGATCGGCCTTGCCCGCCGCCAGCAGTTCGGCGGCCTTCGCTGAACTTCCGGCATCGCTGACCTTCAACCGGACATGCGAGTTCGACGCCGACAGGCGCGCTGATATCGCCGAGATCAGCGCCAGCGACTCGCCATCGGCCGACCCGGCAGCCACGGTGAGCACAACAGGCTTTGCGAAGTAGCGATACGCGAACCATCCGCTGCCGATCGCCGCGGCCGTGGCTGCTCCGACAACCAATATCCTGAGCCATCGCGGCCACAGATTGATTGCGAGGGTGCTCATGGCATCACGGTACGAACGTCGGCATCAGGCCGGTTACCTCTAAGGAAACACTCTCGTCTCAATCGGCCTTCATCCGAATTCCCAGCTTCGCCCGCTCATCCTTGAATACGACAGCGTGGCTTCGATAATGAGCTTGTCTGGATTTGCCTTGCAGTACTGGATCACCTCATGCTCTACCACCTTTCCCTTCCTGAGATCCAGGTAGTGCTTCTTGGCCAGGCCGTTGTACCAACCGCTGTACCAGGTCGTCAGGGCGTCCGCGTCTTCCTGGTAGGTACCCGCGAGTTGGGCGCATGTCAGCTTTTGAACATCGATGAAGCCGTTGCTGTCGACATAGGCCGAAAGCGGCGTCTGGGCGAGAGCGCTGGAGCACGCAATTGTCGTAGCAACTGCGAGAAGGTAACAATACCGCATTCTAAATCCTCTATCTCTTGTTCGACTTGGGTGTTCCGCGGCAGGCACGCTTTGCTCAAGGAACCCATCGCAGTTGAAGCGCTGACAGGCCGAGTGTGACATCCAGCGCGACCGAGCCCTCGACTGATACCGGTTGCAGCGCGAAGCTTCTGTTGGATCCGCCGACCAGAACATTTGCCCCGACACCAAGGCCCAATGCCACATCACCGCTTGCACCAACATAGGTGCCAGCCAGAGCGCCGGCAGGAACGCCAGCGGTAGGTGCCAGAACGCCCCACGCCAAGGCGCCGCCACCGATTATCCCAATATCAATTCCCACCGTGTTGAGGGCGCCTTCGTAAAATTGTGGGGGACCGGGCATGGATGGCACGAAGCGGCACTCCATCGACTGGTGTCCGACGATAATGAATCCAATGCTCGGGTTAAGCTTACAACTGAGCATACCCGTTTGGGTCCATGTCGGCGTCTGGGCCGAAGCAGGACCGGTAAGTGCAACCAACGTTGCACAAAGAGCCATGTGTGGACGGCTCCGGTTTGGCAAGAGCTTTCTTCACGGTTTTGCAGCATTGGTCGGTGCAGCCATGTGTTCGGCCTTTTGATGCGGTTCACATGACCGCTGGCCATAATGCCCTCCGCGGATCGGGTCCCGACCAACACCTCGCATTCAAGAATGCCTTGGCACATGTGGGTTGTCCTGATCGCCGGATCGACCGGCTCTGCATTACGTGCTGTTCGCCCTCCCAACCTTCACATCACGCCAGTTGCCCGGCGCGATCTCGTTTATCGCGCAAGCGCGACGGGTTCCTTGTATCGCTCGCCCCTGGCCATCATGGCCCAGACCATTCGCGCGATTTTGTTGGCAAGCGCGATAGCCGCTACCTTGGTCGGCCGCCGCGCCAGTAACGCCGTGAGCCAGGGCCGATGTTTGGTGCCATGGATTTTGGCGTAACGGATGACAGAAAGCGCGCCGGCCACGAACAGGCCGCGCAGATAGCGGTCACCTTGCTTGCTTATATTGCCGAGCCTGTTCTTGCCTCCACTCGAGTGCTGTTTCGGCACGATACCGATCCAGGCCGAGAAGTTGCGCCCTGATCGGAAGGACTTTGGATCAGCAACGGCAGCGACCAAAGCAGTGGCCAGCACCGGGCCGACGCCGGGGGCTTCTTCGAGCCTCATGCTCATCTCGTTGGATCGGTGCCAGGCCCTGATCAGCCGGTCGAACTCGAGTATCTGCTCCTTGATCCTTTGCAGTTGATCCCCGAGTGCCGAGAGACACGCACGAGCTATGTCCGGAACTCGGTTGTCGTTCGGATCGGTGACGACATTGAGCAGTTCCTCGACACCGTGACGACCGACCGGCGCAACGATCCCGAACTCGGCAAGATGGGCCCGGATTGCATTGATCACCGAGGTCTGCTGACGGATGAACAGATGGCGGGCGCGGTGCAGCACCAGACCGCTCTGCTGCTCGGCGGTCTTGGTTGGTACGAACCGCATGTTCGTCCTGGTGACCGCCTCGCAAATGCCTTCTGCGTCAGTCGCATCGTTCTTCTGCCGCTTGACGTAGGGCTTCACATAGGCAGGCGGCATCAACCGCACGGTGTGACCCAGTGCCTGGAGCTCGCGCGACCAATAGTGCGCTGAGCCGCAGGCTTCGATACCCACCAGACATGGCGACAGCTTCTGGAAGAACGTCAGGACATAGCGACGCTTCAGTTGCCGGCGAACAATCACCTGTCCGCCAGCGTCAACGCCGTGAACCTGGAAAACCGACTTGGCGATGTCTAAACCGATTGTCGTTATCGTCTGCATGGCTCGCTCCTCTGAATCGTGGGAGCCTTAACAGCGCCCACATCCATGGCACGCATGTGCCGGTGGAGGAGCCGTCCACAGCATCAAAACCTTAGGATTCATAATAACGCCCTACCCGCATCTTCTATTTTCAAAATCGATAATTGATGCCGCCACGGAAGATGTTGAGCTTGTCAACGCTCACGCCCGTGCCGATCACCTGCGTGTAAAGATATTCACCCTTCAAGGACCAGTTAGGTGTGAAGCCATATTCGATGCCCACGCCTGCAACGATGCCAGGGCGCCAGGCGGAGGCCGCGCAATTCGGGAGCACACCAAGCGTACCGCAAGGCGCGCCGGCAATTGAGGTGCCATTGGCGCTCGATTTCACAAATGCCGCACCGCCGGTCACGTAGAACAGCGTGTTATTCATAGCGACGCCAACGCGTACTCTTGCAGTTCCAACGGCGCTGATGTTGGACGCGATATTCAGTGTAATACCCTGGCCGATGCCAGCGATAGCCGGACTTATGATGCCGTTGCCCTTCACGTTCGCCCAATCGAGATCACCCTCGAGGCCGAGCACCACATATCCCTGCTGGATTTGGGCGCCCATGGTGCCGCCGAACATCCCGCCACTGACATTGAAGCCTGTACGGTCGAACCTGTTAGAGACGAGCGTCAGTGGATCTTGCGATCCCCAGCCATAACCGCCGTTCACACCGACATAAAGGCCGGTCCAATTATAGACCTGGGCCACCACGGGCGCGCTTTTATAGGCCCGCATAGGAAGGTCTGCCGCAAAGGCGCAGGTAGAACTGACCGCAGCAAATGCTGCTCCAATGATAAGTTTCTTCATGTTAGCTTCTCCGATCATGTAACTACCCCAAAATGCATCAGCAGGATTGCTCCAAGGGCCATCAAACCCGCTTGATACCCGGCGCCTGCCACGTCCCTTTGCCGACCGGCAGAATCGAAGGTGCTTCTGTTTTCGGCCAGTAGAGCCGCATCGCCGTATAAATCGGGCCGTTCGGCGCTGGCAGCCAGTTCGATTCCTTGTCCGCACCCGGCGACTTGTGCTGGACGTAAAGCGTCAGCGACCCGTCGGCGTTCTTCTTCAAGGTCGGCAGCATCGGCGAATTGATCAGATAGCGGTTGATCGGATTTTCGATCAGCAACTGGGTCTTGCCGTCATACATCGTGAGCGACCAGAACGAATAGACCGGGGGCTGCTGACCGGGCGGGAATGTCAGCGTGTAATTGCGCTTGCTGCCGTCAAGGGTCTGGCCGTTGCCGTCGACGCGGGTGAGGGGATACATCGCCTCCGCGGCGTCGTTGCCGTAGATGCCCGCCTTCGCGGCGGCCGCCCGCTTCAACCAGTCGCCATTGTAGTGGGCACTGTCGCCGGGCAGCGAACCGACGCGCCAGCCGTTGATCGCCTTGCCGATAGTGGCGACGGCGTCGTCGACCTTGCGTTCGCCTTGCTTCATGCCGAGGCCGATCTCGAGCTTGTCCTCGATCGA
>Ga0137403_10005821_pt1 | contig 14225 bp, 11 predicted proteins | sample CZOMad2_1_16fung_FD_122057 | JGI IMG/M metagenome (GOLD analysis project Ga0137403, IMG submission 122057) | Vadose zone soil fungal communities from Angelo Coast Range Reserve, California, USA - CZOMad2_1_16fungal (Hybrid Assembly) | ecosystem: Environmental > Terrestrial > Soil > Vadose zone... | reverse complement strand
TTATCTTTGGCCTCGCCGTGCTGCTTTCCGCGGCCCCCGCTCCGCCGCGCCCGCAAGCCGCGGCAGCGACAACCCGCGAAGTTGCGCTGTCGCTCGATCCCGCGCAAACCAAAGTTCACTTCAACGTGGACAGCACGCTGCACATGGTGCACGGCACGCTCACCTTGAAAAGCGGTGCACTGCAATTCGATCCGCAAACCGGTAAGTCCACTGGCTTGATCGTCGTTGACGCCGTCAGTTGCGATACCAGCAACAGTTCCCGTGACCAGCGCCTGCACAAGGAAATCCTCGAAACCTGGAAGTTCGCCGAAGCCACTTTCCGCCCCTCTCAGATCGACGGCAAGGTTTCCCTCACCGCGCCCTCCGATTTCAAACTGAAAGGCATCATCACACTCCACGGCACGGACCACGAACTCGTGGCCGACGTTCATTCCGAATTTTCCGGCGACCATTGGAAGGGAACCGCCAGATTCGACGTCCCCTATACCAAATGGGGCATCAAGGACCCCAGCAATTTCCTGCTGCACGTGAAACCAGTCGTGAATGTAGAGTTGGAGCTGGCGGGCTCGAAATCCAACACGCAATAAATCCGGGTGCCGGAGTGTGACGCCAATCACACGCCCTTCATCTCTCCGTTTCCCATTTGCATTTGCATATCCGCCGGGCTTCCTCCATCATTAATAGTTTGGGTTACAGCTTTCCTGCCAGATGGCTGTGCCTTGTGCAGTCCACCTACGAAATAACTGAGGAAATTCATGGAAAAGCCAACGAGTATTGCCGCGCCGAGAGGAAAGCTGGGAGTTTTGTTGCCGGGGATGGGCGCGGTTGCAACAACCTTCATGGCGGGCGTGGAGCTTGTGCGCACGAAAAAGGCGCAGCCGGTCGGCTCGCTGACGCAGATGGCGACCATCCGCCTGGGCAAGCGCACCGACGGCCGCTCGCCTCGCATTAAAGATTTCGTGAAGTTGGCCAAGTTGGACGACATCGTTTTCGGTGGATGGGATATTTTCCCTGACAGTTCGTATGAAGCCGCCGCAAAAGCCGGTGTGCTTGATCCGCACCACCTGGCGATGGTGAAAACGTTTCTCTCCAAAATCAAGCCGATGCCCGCCGCGTTTGACCGCGAATACGTAAAGATGCTCGACGGCAAGAACGTCAAGAAGGGCAAGAACAAATACGAAATCGCGTTGCAGATCAAGGCTGACATCGCCAAATTCAAGAAAAAGCATGGCTGCTCGCGCATGGTCATGCTCTGGTGTGGCTCAACCGAAATTTTCCTCACTCATGACGACGTGCACGCGACCCCGGAAAGCTTTGAGAAGGCGATGAAGGAAAATCACCATGCCATCGCCCCGTCCATGCTCTACGCCTGGGCCGCCATCACCAGCGGCATCGCCTACGGCAACGGCGCGCCCAACCTCAGCGTGGATATCCCGGCGTTGCAGGCGCTTGCCCAAAAGCACAACGTTCCCGTCGCCGGAAAAGATTTCAAGACCGGCCAGACGCTCATCAAGACCGTTCTTGCGCCAGCTTTTAAAGCCCGCATGCTCGGCCTGAACGGCTGGTTTTCCACCAACATTTTGGGCAATCGCGACGGAGAAGTCCTCGAGGATCCCGGCTCATTCAAGACCAAGGAAGAATCAAAGCTCGGCGCGCTCGAATTCATTCTTCAGCCCCATCTCTATCCGGAGTTGTATAAGAAAATTCACCACAAGGTCCGCATCAATTACTATCCGCCGCGCGGCGACAACAAAGAGGGCTGGGACAACATCGACATCTTCGGCTGGCTCGGCTATCCGATGCAGATCAAGGTGGACTTCCTCTGCCGCGATTCGATTCTTGCCGCTCCAATCGTCCTCGACCTGGTACTGTTCCTTGACCTTGCCCAGCGAGCTGGAATGCACGGCATTCAGGAGTGGCTCAGCTTTTACTTCAAGTCGCCGATGACCGCCCCGGAACTTTATCCGGAACACGACCTCTTCATCCAATTGATGAAACTCAAGAACACCCTGCGCTGGATGATGGGCGAAGATCTGATCACCCACCTCGGCCAGGAATACTACGACTAGCTAAGAACCCGTAGCGTCCACCTTTAGGTGGACGCTACTTCACATCCGAAAAATCACTACAACCGCTCCGGCGTCTCCCACTTGCCCGTCTGCGCCGATCGGAACAATGCCTCAATCACCGCCGTATTGCACACCGCGTCTTCCATCGAATTCGGCACTTCCTGATTCTCGCGAATCGCCTTCGAAAACAGGTCCGCCTGAATCGTGAACTGATTGCAGATCGGCAGCGACTCCGTCACCTGGCTCGCCCCACCGTACAAATCTTTTCCGTCATCAATATAAATCCGGCACGGCTTGTCGGTCGGCGCATTAAAGGGAATCTCAATGTCCACGCGCCCCTCGGTTCCCAGAAACTGCATCCGCTGGTAGTAGAGCTGCTGTGTGGACACGGTGAAGATACACTGCCCGGTTGGAAATTCCAGAATCGCCGAAGTCAGCCGGTCCGTCTTGAAGCTGGGATCCAGCTCGACGCAAGCCATCACCCGCACCGGCTCTTCTCCAAAAATAAAACGCGACATCCGCACCGGGTAACACCCGATATCCATCAGCGCCCCGCCCGCAAGCTCCGCCGAATTCCTTACATTTTCTGGATTCACATTGAAGTAGCTGAACAAACAAACCGCCGAGCGCAATTTGCCGATACGGCCTCCCCGCACAAGTTCCTGCACCCGCAGCCACTGCGGATGCGAGCGAACCATGAACGCCTCGCCAACCTTCACGCCATATTCATTGCGAGCCTCAAGCAGCCGCCGCGCCTCCGCCACCGTCCTCGCCACGGGTTTTTCACACAGCACATGTTTCCCCCGGCTGGCCGCGCGCACAGACCATTCCACGTGCAAATGATTGGGCAGGGGATTGTAAATCGCCTCGATCTCCGGATCGTTGATCAATTTCTCATACGAGCCATAAGCCTTGGGTATCGAAAATTCGCGCGCGAACTCCTGCGCCTTTTCCAGCGACCGCGAAGCCACCGCCGCCACTTCCGCGAATTCGCATTGCAACATGCCTGGCACCGCCCGCCGTCGCGCAATCGACGCCGCGCTCAGAATTCCCCACTTCACTTTTTTCGTCATGGATTCCCCGATTAGTTCAATACGTAAGGCGTTTGATGAATATCGGGCGCAGAAGCGTGATTGTCCACCTGTCAGGAAGAACAAAACTCATGCGCGAGCTGCCGCCGCCTTGGGAGTCGCCAGCTTGATCTCCGCAATAAGTTCCGTCCCGGTCTCGGCGGACGATTTGATAAAGAGTTCTCCGCCCACCAGCCGTAGCCGTTCCCGCATGCTGGTCAATCCGATCCCTCCGCGCGCAGCGCCCGTATCGAACCCGATGCCGTCATCGGCCACGCAAAGACTGATCACTTTGCCGCACATCGACACCTTCACAAACGCTGTGGTGCCTCCGCTGTGCTTCACCACGTTGCTCAAAGCCTCTTGCGCGATGCGATACATGCACAATTCCACGGGTTCCGGCAGCCGATTCGCGTCGCAATCCACTCTCAGCTCGATCGTCAGATGGTGCTGCGCAGCCAGCTTGTCGCAAAGATCTTTCAGCGCCGGCCCCAGCCCCAGGTACTGCAGCCGGGATGAATGCAAATCGTGCGACAGCTTGTGGATGCTGGAGGCGAGTTCCGTCGCCTGCCTCGACACCATGTCCGCCAGTTCCCCGGCGGGCTCGCTGCCTCCTCGCGCCATCGTCTCCCGCAGCGCGCACAAATCCGCCGCAATCGCGGCTGCTTGCTGCCCGATGTCGTCGTGCAATTCCCGGCTGATTCTCCGGCGCTCCTCTTCCTGCGCTTCGATCAGGCGGCCTGTCAGCGTCACCAGTTCCTGGTCGCGCTGTTTCAGCGGGGAAATATCCCGCAACATCCCGATGACGAAGGGCTGGCTCCCATCCTGAGGCTTCAGGAGCGAAACACTCACGCGTCCCCACGCAATCGTCCCGTCTTTTCGAAAGAACCGTTTGTCGATCTGGTAGCTGGGCCGCCTGCCCGAGCACAATTCTCGGAAGAGCGGCTCCTCCGCTTCCAAATCCTCCGGATGCGAAAGCAGCGCGCAGCTCATTTCATGCAGCTCCGCTTCCGTGTAACCGAACATCGCGCAGAACGCCGGATTCACGATCGCCAGCTTTCCTTCGAGCGATTCCAACGCGATTCCCACCGAGGACTGCTCGAACAATTGCCGAAAACGGTTTTCGCTTTCCGCCAGGGCCTGCGAAGCAAACTTATGCTCCTGAATCATCGCCGCCAGCGCCATCAGCGGCACCGTCAGCAGGATCCAGAACAGTTGCATGGACTCCACCTTCACAATCGAAGCATCGTTTGCCAGCGGCCCGTCTCCCCGGAACGCCCGCCAGAACGAAACGCAGACCACCGCGGCAATCGCAACGCTGTTCCCCGCCGAACCAAACCGGATCGCCGCCCACAACAGTAGCGGCAACGAAATCAAAAATGTTGCCGGGGCCCAGATTGGGTTGGCGTACCCTGATCCAAAAATCAGGTAGCCCGTCGCCAGCAACAAACCACCCAACCCTGCCGCTTCCAGAGATTTTCTCGAGATCAAATTTCCAATCCAAAACCGTCCCCGCGACGCGATCAGTAGAATCACAGGCACAAACACCAGGAACGACACCGTGTTGGTCAGCCAGATGCGGCTCCACGCATGCCAGAAATCCGGCGGCCACCCGTGCAGGCGAATCGTTTCTTCCGAAGAAAACGCGGTCACCGCCGACACCAAAGTGAACGCCGAACTTCCCGGCACCAGGATCGCGGCACCCAGAAACATCAGCACATCCTGCAGGTGGTCAAAGCTGAAAAGGGAAGGCCCGAGCCGCTTAAGGATGGCGGCCGCGGTCACCGCCAGCAGAGTGTTCTGGCCCATCTGAAACGCCATCCACATCGCCCCGATGTGAAACGTCCAGTGCACCAGAATGTGCGCCGGAACAACAGCCAGCAGGTACATCCACCAGCGGCGAACCGGCGTCAACAGCAGCGCCGCGACCAGAATTGCGTTATTTGGCCAGAGCGCCGCTTTCGTCGAGCCGCTGAACCTCAAATTCAGGCTGATTTTCGCGGCAAGATAATAGCTGACTGCCACAATCAGCAAGCTCGCAGCCACTTGCGCGGTGTTGCTTCTCAGAATGGAGTTCGCAGCGTTCAGGAATTCGGAAAGGGAATAGGCGAGTTTCTGAGAGCTGTCAACCGGCAGTGCCAGGCTCTGTATGCGAGACGCCTTTGCAAATTGCGGAGCTTCCTGTGTGGACATGGTCGCAAACCTGTGCCGGGCCTTCGTATCTACGATCCGCACTTATCAAATCCGGTGCCGGAGATTTTACCGGAACACGCGTATCAACACAATTGCTAGTGGCTATATCCGGGCGATGGCCTTGAGAATTCTGCCACCAAACCGCGGACTCTGGTTAGGAATGTTTGTAAAAGCGTTGCCTATGCCATTTTCTCTGACACATGAGAAAATCAACCCATGAATCCACTTGCTCAGAAAAAGTGCCGGCACATTTATGGCTGAACTTCCCCAGCTCTTATTGGATCGACTCGACACTCCCCTCGGCGAGTTGTTGATCGCGGCCGACCAGGACGGAAATCTGCGCGCAACCTCCTGGTCGGATTACCAAATTTATCTTCGCCCATCGCTTGAACTTCACTACGGTAGAAACGGCTTCACCATCCAACCTGGCCGCAACCCGAGCGGTTTGACAGACACGATAGCCCGCTATTTTGCAGGCGATCTGACCGCAATCGACGCTGTACCGGTTCAAACGGCGGGCACACCGTTTCAGCGCGACGTGTGGAGCGCCTTGCGGGAAATCCCTTGCGGCACAACGATTTCCTACGCCACGCTGGCCGCCAGAATCGGCCGGCCGAAAGCCGTCCGCGCGGTGGGCCTCGCCAACGGTTCGAATCCCGTCGGAGTCGTCGTACCGTGTCACCGCGTGATTGGCTCCGACGGTTCGCTCACGGGCTACGGTGGGGGCATCGAGCGCAAGCGCTGGCTGCTGCGCCACGAGCATGCTCTGGCGAACGACTTGGGCTTCTGAACGTGCCGCGCACCCAGTCTCGCCATCCCGCCACATTTCGCGATAAGGTTTGGAACTTCTTGCCCGCGATGGGCATCTCAGTTCCAGCAAGTCAATGTGAATCCCGCGCACTGACGGTGGGTGCTTGAATCTGACTTATCGAACCATAAAATTTCTCCCGGCCGCTGCCGGCGCAATTGTTGGGCGCCAGCCAAATCATCCGGTTATATCTAATGAGCTAACATTTAGCGGAAGGTAACCATCGGGTCGTTCGAACATCCAAATGAACGGCACGAAAGGAAGCCTGACAATGGCTAATACACAAAAGACAGCAATCATTACTGGCGCCTCGCAAGGAATTGGCGCTGGTCTCGTTGAACCATTTCTTAAGCGCGGTTATAACGTGGTTGCGAATTCGCGGAACATCACCAAATCAAATCCATTCCCCGCTTCACCAAATCTCGCGCTGCTCGATGGGGACATCGGCGATCCCAGGACCGCCGCAAAGATCACCGAGACCGCCGTTTCTCGGTTCGGCAGGATCGACACTCTGGTCAACAACGCGGGTATTTTTATCCCCAAGCCGTTCACCGAATACACTACCGAAGAATTCAATTCCCTCGTCTCCATTACCCTGGCGGGCTTTCTCTACGTTACACAGCTGTCCGTCAAACAGATGCTGAAGCAAAAGAGCGGCAGCATCGTCAACATCTCCACCACTCTCGTTGATCAACCGATCGCCGGCGTTACAGCGGCTGTTCAAGTCATGGTCAAGGGCGGTCTGAACGCAGTCACCGGTGCGCTCGCTATGGAGTATGCAAAAGACGGAATTCGCATAAACACAGTGGCGGCGGGTGTCATCAACACTCCGATGCACAAGCCGGAGACCCTCGACTTTCTCAAGGGGCTGCACCCGATGGGCAGAATCGGTGAAATCAAGGAGATCGTGGACGCCGTTTTGTATCTGACCGACGCCACCTTCACCACTGGTGAAATCCTGCATGTGGACGGCGGCGCGCACGCCGGCAAATGGTAACCACCACAACCTCTCGGTCTGCGATCGTTGAAAAACGGTTGCAGGAACTTGGCATCACTCTTCCGGCTCCGCCGCAGCCGTTCGGAAGCTACGCGGAAGCCGCGCAATCCGGCAACCTGCTTTTCCTCAGCGGCATGCTTCCAACCGAAGGGCGCGTCGCGAAATTCATCGGCCGTGTCGGCGCCGAACTGGACGTGGAGGCGGGTCGCCAGGCGGCTCATCTCGCTGCTCTTAATGGCCTCGCCGTCGCCCGTCAGCATTTGGGATCACTCGACAAGGTCGTGCGTATCGTCCGCCTTGGAGTCTCCATCGCCACTTCTGGCGACCTCCGCGAACATCCGAAAATCGCCGACGGCGCCTCCAACCTGCTCCAGGATGTCTTCGGCAAAGACAAAAATCCCAGCCGCCTGATCTTTGGCGTCGCCAGCCTTCCGCTCGGCGTCCCTGTCGAGCTGGAACTTATTTTCGAAGTCACAAACTCGCGAAAGCGGAGTTAACTGATGCCCCCTTTACTCTCGCAGCGCTGGATTCGGCGCCTGCCGCACCTCATCTCGACGCTGACAGTTTCCGCAATCCTGACTTCGGCTCCGTTGCTGGCCAAGCCCCAAGGAAAGGAACATCCCGTGGCGAACTCCACGTCTTACCGCTCCATTCAGGTCGACGGCCTCTCCATCTTTTACCGGGAAGCCGGCCCGAAGGATGCCCCCACGCTCCTGCTGCTTCACGGACTCCCATCTTCCTCGCGCATGTTTGAGCCGCTCTTCGCCCGGCTCTCCGATCGTTATCATCTCGTCGCGCCCGATTATCCCGGCTTCGGTCATAGCGACTGGCCCGACCCCAAGAAATTTGCTTACACCTTCGATCACATCGCCGAGGTCATGAATCACTTCACCGAAGCCCTTGGCCTGGCGCATTATTCTTTCTACATGCAGGATTACGGTGGCCCTGTCGGTTTTCGTATGATCCTCGCCCATCCTGAACGCGTCGAAGCTCTCATCGTCCAGGACGCCGTCGCTCACAACGAAGGCCTCGGTGCAAACTGGAAAACTCGTCGCGCCTTCTGGGCCGATCGCGCCGCTTATGAAACCCCACTTCGCACCAATCTCCTCTCGTTGGCAACCACCAAGGCGCGCCACGCCGGGGGAGATCCCAACGCCGAGCGCCATGATCCGGACCTCTACACTGACGAATATTACTTCCTGAATCAGCCCGGCCAGGCCGACATCCAAACCGATCTCTTCTACGACTACCGCACCAACGTCGACTCCTACCCGAAGTGGCAGGCCTGGATGCAAAAGACCCAACCGCGCCTGTTGGTGATCTGGGGGAAGTACGAGCTCTCGTTCGACCCCTCGGAACCGGAAGCCTATCGCCGCGACGTGCCGAAAGCCGAAGTGCACATCGTCGATGGTGGCCACTTCGCCCTCGATACGGCCGCCGATGAAATCGCCGATCTCGTCCGCCGCTTCATGACAAACAAACCGTAAACCAGTCAACACAACCAGGGAGACTCACCCATGGCTACGAACCAAACAACCCCCATCGAAAAAGTGCTGTATACCGCCAAAGCCCACACCACGGGAGGCCGCGACGGAGGCGCGTCCCGCACCTCCGACGGCCGTTTGGACGTCAAGCTTTCGGATCCCGGCACCCCGGGCACCGCCACCAACCCCGAGCAGTTGTTCGCCGTCGGTTGGTCGGCCTGCTACCTGTCGGCGATCAAGATCGTGGCCGGCAAAAAGAAAATCAGGTTCACGGCTGAGCCGGCGGTCGATGCCGAAGTAGACCTGCGCCTAACGGACGGCGCGTACTCTCTTCAAGCTCGCCTCAACGTCAGCCTGCCGGGTGTGGACCGAGAAGCCGGCCAGGCTATCGTGGAGGGCGCGCACCAAACGTGTCCGTATTCCAAGGCCACCCACGGCAACATCAACGTTGTGACCAACGTGGTCTAAGACGGTAATAGCGACAATAGGCATTCTTCCCAAAAATGATTTAGCAGGCGAGCCGATGTACAACCGTTGGCATTAGTGGTAGCTGCTCAAAGGAGCGAGAGGTGTGTTGAAATCAGTCGATGAGTAATATTCAGCCCCGTTCCGGACCCGCTGACGGCATTGCAGTGACCGATCCCCTCGTGGTTTCGCAAGCCTGCTGAGGTTACGACGCGATGTCGAACTCTCGACGCAATTCGCCGAACTCATAGAAATGATTGACCCTTCTCTTGAGGAGTTATTAATTGACATCTCATTCAGCCCGAACATCTTTCACTGAACAAAGTCGTTCGATTCCAAAGTTGGCCCAGCTGATGCAAAGCCTACGTGGATATGAAAACCACCAATCAGATGCCTTGGAAAACCGAGAGGGAGAAGATCATGAAAATATTCTCCACCCACGCTCGTAAAACATAAGTGGTCGCTGTACCACAGTGCCCGGGTGCGTTCGAGGACCGCTTTGAGGCGCGCGACGTATTCTTCATTCAGCGGATCGGTGCTGCCGATGGACAGGTTGACGCCGTGGGACACGATGGGCCAGCGGCTCGCGCATAGATCGAGCATCGCCTGGGGGAACCCGCCGAAGTTCATGAAATTTTCTGGGACGATCTCAAGCCATCCGACCGGCAGATCGGTCTTTTTAAGCTCCTGGAAATGCTGCTTCCGGAGGCCGATGCCGGCACCCAGGACAGGGAGAGATTCGAAGTCAGAATGCTTCATAGACCGAGGACGGCGGCCATCCGTAACTGTGGCTAACCAGAACATCGGCTATCCGTAACTGCGGCGAAAGGAATTCTTTTAAAAAAATCCGCCTCTCGCCGCCACTTTGGATTGCCGCCTCTTCGGATAACCGCCGTCTTGGATGGCCGCCGCGGCGCCTTGAAGGGACGTGCCTCGGCGCCCTGCGCCAGTGCCAGCTCATAGAGCATGATGATGACGGCGTGTCCAAGATTGAGCGAGGCGTACGCCGGATCGCTGGGAATCGTGACGATGCGGTGACACCGATCGAGCGCCTCGTTCGAAAGCCCCTTGTCCTCGCGTCCGAAGAGTAAGGCGACGGGTTCTTGGTCGCCGAGCGCCACGATCTCGCCGGCCGCGTCGCGCGGGCGCTGCAAATTCCGCTTCGCGGTCCGCCCGCGCGCCGTGAACCCGACGATGTGCACGCAGTCCGCCAGCGCCTCCTCGAGCGTCGCGTAGGTGCGCACGCGCGCCAGTACATCCTGCGTCTGGTGCGCGATTCCCTCCACCCGGTAGGCCTCGTACTCGCGCGGATTCACGAGCCGGAGGTCGCGCACGCCAAAGTTCTTCATCCCGCGTACGACGTGCGCGATGTTGACGAGATCCTGAGGCTCGTGAAGAACGACGACGATCATCCTACGAGCTCGAGCACGCCGAGACGCGCGGGGTCCTGGCGATCGCCGCGCAACCATACCCAACCGCCGCCGCCGCTCCAAACCAATTGTCCCACCCGCCGCACCCTGCCAGGGAGCATTTCATTAATGATGAGGTCGAAGTTGACGCGACCGCCCGCGTGCGGATGGACGCCCGCCGGCCAGGGGATGGCGACCGTCACGCAGTAGCCGGTATCCGTTCGTCGCCATCCTCCGCGAACCGCCGCATGCGTTCCGTGCGTATCGCTGGTCGTGCCGGCTCGCACCGTGTGACCGTCCTCGTTCGGGACGATGAGATAGCCAACCGGAGCGAGCGCCTCACCACCTGCCCGGCGCGCAGGGGCGACATATACCTGCAACCCGTCGGAATTGATCTCATCTGGCTCATTGTCGAGTCGCAACGGCGGCGCCGTCGCCGGTCGCAGGACGAGGTCCGGCTTCGTCACCTCCACCGCCAGGTACAGCGTCGATTCGTCCCACGCGGCGTACGCGACGGCGGAGAAGTCATCAGGCCCGGGATACGCATCTTCGCTGCGACGATATTGGTCCTCGAGTCCCAGCTCGAGCGGTTCGGATAGGTCGAAGCCCTCCAATGTACCGTCGAGCGGCGGCGGTCCAGCAATACGGAACGCTGGAGCGGTGGCCGGAGTGGGAGGGTCGATCTGGAGGAGCGGCACGAACGGAGGCGTTTGCTCCCGCCGTCCGCGCAGCACCAGGGGATCCTGGCCCTCGCGCTCGACGATCCATTCCGCAGCGCTGAAACGGTGCCGTTCCAATCCCGCCCTGGTCTCGATCTCAATCGCATCGCCGCGCGTGCGCACGGCCCGGATCACAGTCGAATCTTTGTGCGGCTCGAGCACGGTTACGATGCGAGGGTTACGGCCGCGTGTTCGCACGACGTAGAACTTCGCGCGGTCGCGTTCGCCCGGCAGGCCCGGCCCTTCCATCTCCAGGAGCGCGCCCTCGAACACGAGATGTGCGGTGAGCTGCGCCCCTCCCTCGAGATGCGAGAGCACGACGGGACCAGGCGCGCCCGGCACAAACCGCTGCACGTGTGTGACGAACTCGTCGGCCAACTCGTCGTCCACCCAGCGGCCCTTCGTGTGCACCTCGCCACGGCCCGCGACATGCCACGGCAGCTCGAGCAGCTGCTCCTCGCGGGCCGCGAGCATCGTCACGTCCACGACGTAGGCCGCACCCGTCACGATCATTCGCACCAGATCGTTGAACCGCCCATGCACCCACGCCCACTCTCCCTGGTCGTCGAAGCACTCGCAACTGGCGTTGCCGGGTGGCTGGGATTCGCCATCCAGGCGTGGCGCATTATGCGCCAATGTCGAACGATACCAGAACAGATCGCGCGTGACGTACGAGCCCGTGCCGGGATCGGGAAGCCAGTCGACGCCGTCCGCGTACAGCGTCAGCTGCAGCCGATCGGGATGGCCGTGTCCCCCGCCCTGCGGCCCGCACTCGAGACTCACGTATCGGCCGTCGCGGCGCAGGACCGCCAAACCCTGGCTCTCGAGCAATACGGTCTTCGGCTCCCATGGGGCCTCGCAGGCGGGAAGCTCGGGGAGCATCTCGAGCAACGACCACCACGACAGCGAACTGCGTCCGCCGTGCGCCGTACGCTGTGCGCCGGCTTCGTGTAGATAGGATTCCTGCAGCTCCGGGGTCGGCGGCGGAACTTTGTAGAGTGCCTCGAGCCAGGCACCGATGTCGGTCGTCCCCAGACGTGCGAGCCCAACTTCCCAGACTTCGAGATATCCCGGCTGCGCCAGCGACACGCCGAACCGTGAATCCTTGCGCGCGGGATAGGTGAAGTCGGGGAGTGCGGTCAACGACGGGGCCAGAAGCGCGGCGTGCAGGCGGTCCGCGAGTCGCTGGTCCTCGCGGAAATCGACCCCCGCGAGTCGCGCCCATCCCGCTCCCGTGAGCAAGCCTCGCAACGCGAACAGGTGGTAATTCTCACCTTCGTACCACATGCCGTCGCGGCCGTACCCACGTACCAGATGAGAGATGAGACCGGTCTCTCCTTCGACGACTCGCTGCGCGAGCTCCTCATCTTCGAACCAGACGGCGGCGGCCGCGAGCGCCGCGTTGTTCCACGTTTGGCGGTTGGAGAACCCCTCGTCGTACTCTCCGATCACCGTCGCGGCTTCCTCCACGACCTGATTCACGCCACGCTCAGTCGCCTCGTCGAGCTGGCCGACGGCGCGCAGCAGCGCCGCCGCCGCGATGTAGTTACAGGTCCATAACGACTCCAGGTAGGTCGAGAAGAACAGGCGGCTGGGCCCGAGCACATTGTCACGATTGGGGTACCGCCAGTAACGCTGCGCGTAGGCGCTGAGGATGTCACGCGACCGCGCCGCAGCGGGACGATCGGTCTCGCCGCCCAACCCCGCCAGCGCCGCCAGGTGCGCCGCGCGCTCGGCGAGCCAGAGGTGCTGATAGCGCGCCCAGCTCCAGTTGTGGCGCTCGCCACGCCATGTCTTGCCACAGCGCGGACATCGATGCTCGTCCGGACTCCAGGGATCGAACGTGAGCGCCGTGCCGTCATCGGGACAGACGCCCCCGTCCACGGTAAGTACCGCCTTGCGCTCCGGGATGACCGGCATGCGCTCGAGCAGCGGCCGCGCGCGCTCGCGCAGATGCGCGAGCAGCGCGGTGAGGTCACCCGAGCCGCGGACCTCTTCCGCGCGCGCGGCGAGCTCTTCGGCGGTCACCACGTCCGCACGCCCTCAGGTGCCCATGCCAGTGACAACACTCTCGCGCCGGTGCCGGCGACGGCGCTCGCTGCGTCGCGGGCGTCGCCGCGCATCACGAAGAACATGCAGCCACCCGCGCCGGCACCCGCCGCTTTCCCCCCAAGCGCGCCGGCCGTGGCGGCTGCGGCCTCGAGCTGCCCCATCTCGGTGGTTCGCATCCCCGGATCGAGTGCCTGCTGGTGTTTCCAGTTTTCGCTGAGCAGAGTCCCGACGCGCGCCAGGTCCGCGGCACGCAGCGCTTCCGCCATCGCGTTTCCCGTGTCCTTCAACCCGCGCAGGGCTCCCGTCACCTTCGCATCGCCACGCTCGTAGGCCCCCATCACTCGTGAAATCGTGTCGCCGGACACTCGAGATTTGTTGGTGTAGCAAATCAATGTCTGCCGCTCGAGCGCGGCAGCGAACGCCGGATCGAGTGTCACGGGCTCGACGCCTACGTCGGGATCGCGGAAACTGAAACGATGGAAACCGCCGAGCGCCGCGCCGTACTGGTCCTGCTTGCCGCCGGGGAGCTCGGCCTCGATGGTCTCGACCTGCCAGGCCTGGTCGGCCACGTCCGCGCCGTTGAGCGCCTCCTGGCGCGCGCGCGTGAGCACGCCCACCAGCGCGACGCCGAGCGCGCCCGAGCTCCCCAGCCCCGAGCCCGGTGGCGCATCGCATCGCGTCGTCAGCGTGAAACCGCCGAGCACTGGAAACCGGCGCAATGCCGCCGTGAGCAATGGGAGCTTGCCGTGGGGAACGAGCCCACCGGAGTTCGCGCACTCGAGGGTCTCGCCGAGCTCGTCAGACACGAGGCGCAGCAGCTTGCCGCCGAGCTGCAGCTCGACATGAGCGCGGAGCGCGATCGCGCCATTCACCACGATGCCGCCTTCACGTGCCGAAAAGGGCGGAACGTCGGTCCAGCCACCGGCAAAGTCCAACCGCAGCGGCATCGTGGTGAATGG
>Ga0137403_10005820_pt1 | contig 14226 bp, 8 predicted proteins | sample CZOMad2_1_16fung_FD_122057 | JGI IMG/M metagenome (GOLD analysis project Ga0137403, IMG submission 122057) | Vadose zone soil fungal communities from Angelo Coast Range Reserve, California, USA - CZOMad2_1_16fungal (Hybrid Assembly) | ecosystem: Environmental > Terrestrial > Soil > Vadose zone... | reverse complement strand
CGCGTGCAGGGAGAAGGCTCCGCCGAGGAAATTGTCCGTGCGCTGAGATTTTTCAATCAAAGAAAACTTGTCGACGTTCTAATCCTCGCGCGCGGCGGCGGCTCCATCGAGGATCTCTGGTCCTTCAACGAAGAAATCGTTGCGCGCGCCATCTTCGATTCGGAAATTCCCGTCATCTCCGGCGTCGGCCACGAAACCGATTTTACCATCGCCGATTTCGTCGCGGACGTTCGCGCTTCCACTCCCAGCGCCGCCGCCGAACTCGTCGTGCAAACGCGGCGAGAATTCGACAAGCACATCGCCGACCTTCGCCAGGCGCTCAGCGATCAAATTCGTTATCGTATCCTCGTTCTTAGCCGTCGCGTTCATGAACTTGGCGCGAGCCGCGGCTTCCGCCGCCCGCTCGATCTTCTCCGCCAGCAGCGCCAGCGCGCCGACGAAATGACTTCGCGCCTCGCTCTCGGTCTTCGGGCGCGCCTCGAACAATCGCGCAAGCGCTACACCGCCGCCCATCTCCGAATTTTCCGTTTCGATTTTCGCGCCAGGATTTCCGCCCTAAGAATTCGACTCGAACGGCGGGCCACTGAACTTGGCAAACGAATGGAACGCCTCACGCGAGTCAAACGTGAACGCCTCGGAAAACTCCTCGTTCAATTGGAGGAACGCGGCCCCCTGAAAGTTCTCGAACGCGGCTACTCTATCGTCACCGACTCCGCCGGCGCCGTCCTCCGCGACGCATCCGTCGTCGCCCTCGGCGACTCGATTTCCATTCAACTTTACAAAGGGAAATTGTCGACGGAAGTAAAGAGCAGGGAAGAGAAATGAATTTACCGGTAAGCTTCTTTTCGATGACGAATTCTGAGCACGGTCACCAGCGAACGAGAGTCGTGAATTTCGTAGAGAATACGGTAGGCTCCGGCGCGAATCCGCCAATTTCCTTCGGAATCTTTCAGTTTTTTGCACCCTGGTGGGCGAGGATTGTCCGCAAGCGCCAGCATCTTCTGCTCGATTTGCTCATAAAAAGGAGAAGGAATGGTCCTGTGGTCTTTCTGGGCTACCGGCAAAATAAAAACCGTGTACTTCACTTGCGGCTTCGACGGTTTTCGTCCAGGGCTTGCCCTAAGGGGATTGGAGTTTCGCCGTGGGCTTTCGCTTCATCGCACGCACGAATGTCTTCCAGGTCTTCCAGCTCTTCGAGGATTTTTTCGTACTCCTCGATGCTCAAGACGACAGCGATTTTCTCGCCCTTTTCATTGGTTAGAAATTGCGTCGGCGCTTTCATTGTTTCGCCCATACCCGAAGCTTACTCCTCGTTCCGGCCCTCAGCAACAACGCCGGCCGAAAGTGTTCGGTAATCTTGATCGGAGGTTTAACTGACGACTGATGACTGAAACCTGATGACTCGCTCGCGCTAGTCTTCTTCTTCGGCGGAGGAAACTTTCAGCACAGCAAGGAATGCTTCTTGCGGAATGTCCACCTGGCCGACGCGCTTCATGCGGCGCTTGCCTTCTTTCTGCTTTTCGAGGAGTTTGCGTTTACGGGAAATGTCGCCGCCGTAGCACTTGGCCAAAACGTTTTTGCGCATCGCTGCGACCGTTTCGCGGGCAATCACGCGGCTGCCAATCGCTGCTTGAATCGGCACCTCGAACATTTGCCGCGGAATTAATTTCCGCAAGCGAGAAACGAGTTCGCGGCCGCGTTCGTAGGATTGCTCGCGGTGGCAAATCATCGCCAGTGCATCGACCGGTTCGCCGCCGACCAGCACGTCGAGCTTCACGAGGTCGGAATCCTTGTAGCCAGCGAGTTGATAATCGAGCGAAGCGTAACCGCGCGAAACGGATTTCAGCCGGTCGTAAAAATCGAGCACGATTTCGTTGAGCGGCAATTCGTAAGTCAACATCACGCGAGTCGGCGAAAGATATTCGAGATTTTTTTGCGTGCCGCGCTTGTCCTGGCAAAGCTGCAGAATTCCGCCGACGGATTGGCTGTCGGTAATAATCATCGCTTTGATGATCGGCTCTTCGATTTTTTCAATGTCGCTCGGCGTGGGAAATTTTGCGGGGCTATCGACTTCGACCACTTCGCCGACAACGTTTGTAATTCGGTAGCGCACGCTCGGCGCCGTGGTAATAAGGTTGAGCCCGAATTCGCGCTCGAGTCTCTCTTGCACGATTTCCATGTGCAGCAGGCCGAGAAAGCCGCAGCGGAAACCGAAACCGAGCGCAACGGAATTTTCCGGTTCATAGCCAAGCGATGCATCGTTGAGCTTTAATTTTCCCAGCGCATCACGAAGCGGGGCGTAATCGTCGGCAAGCACGGGAAAAAGTCCGGCGAAAACCATCGGCTTCGTCGCTTCAAATCCGGGAAGGGGCGGCGCGGTGCTTCCGGCTTCGACGATTGTGTCGCCCATGCGCGCATCGGCCACTTGCTTGATGTTGGCGACGACAAATCCGACGTCGCCCGCTTCGAGTTCTTCGAGCGCAATCGGCTTCGGAGTCAGCGCGCCAAGCTGTTCCACTTCGTAAATCTCGTTGCCGGCGCACAAACGAATTTTCGTATGATTCGCGATGCGGCCTTCCATCACGCGAACAAGAACGACGGCGCCGCGATAGGCATCGAACCAGGAATCGAAAATCAGCGCCTGCAGCGGATTTTGCGCGCTGCCTTTCGGAGCAGGCACGCGATGGACGACGGCTTCAAGAACGTCTTCGACGCCGAGTCCACTCTTCGCGCTGATCATCAGCGCGTCGTGCGCCGGAATCGCCAGCACATTTTCGATTTGTTCTTTTACGAAATCGGGCTGCGCAGCGGGCAGATCGATTTTGTTGATGACGGGAACGATCGTCAGATTGCTCGCGGCGGCGAGAAAAGTATTCGCGACGGTTTGCGCTTCGACGCCTTGCGAAGAATCCACGACAAGCAGCGCGCCCTCGCACGCGGAGAGTGCGCGGGAAACTTCGTAGGAAAAATCGACGTGGCCCGGCGTGTCGATTAAATTCAAGCGGTAGGTGTTTCCGTCTTTCGCTTTGTAGTGAAGGCGAATGCTTTTCGCTTTGATGGTGATGCCGCGCTCGCGTTCGAGGTCCATCGAATCGAGCACCTGCGCGGACATTTCACGTTCGGAAAGGCCGCCGGTCATTTCGATCAAGCGGTCGGCCAGCGTCGATTTGCCGTGGTCAATGTGCGCAATGATGCAGAAATTTCGCTCGAACTTTGGGTCCATGCACTTTTTCTAGTTTTCGGCAGGACGGAAAAACAGCGCCTGCCGCGATTCGGCGGGCCATTGCATCGCGCACGCGCGCAGCAAAACACACCGTGTAAACAACCAGTTTGCCACAAATCACCTGTGTCGTCAGTACGGCCGTCTCAGTACCAATACTTTGTGTTTTTCGCCCAGGACGTGTTCGGGTATTTGTTGTGGAGCAGCGTGAAGGCTTTTTTGGAGAGCGCGCTGGTGCGCGGGTTGTTGCAATTCCTGTCTGTGTTTTTCACGGCGCGGCTGAGCGATTCGGGAACTCGCGGATCGTCGGGATGTTTTTGCGCAAATTCGATGGCGATGTTTGCGTAGTAGTTCGCTTGTGAGTCGGTGGCGTCGAGAATCATGCGTTCAGCGGCCGCTTGTGTGATTTGTTCGAGCGTGAGGAACGCGGGTGGCGCGGGGGCAAACGGCTTAGCGGTCGAGTACGTGGGTTCGTCGTGCCACGGACTGGAAGGCGACGCGCACCAGGGTTGAGTCGTTCCCATTTCGTAGCCGAAAGCGTATTGGTGTTGGAGGAAGAAGACCGCAGCGAACTGTTTTTCTTCTGGGGTCACGGCCGCTTCGTACTGCTTCGCCAAATCGGCGACGAATTCCGGCTTGATGCTTGGTGGAGTGGCACCAAGGGCTGGGAGAACCTGCTGGTCTAGCTTCCGGGCGACGTCGTGACGATCTAAGAGAACGGCGCGCATCCAGATATTTCGAACAATCTGGCTTTTGATTTGGTCCGAGAGCGCAGGATTTTGAGATGCCTGAACAAGCAGATCGAGCGGAAACGAATCCAAAGCTTCTGCGCTGTGTGGTCCGAGCCCGTAGGTGCAGCCGGAGGGTCCAAAATCATTGTTGCTTTCGCAGCCACCGCGGCCGATGAAATGGAGCGCGTCGTCCAAATCGGAGGCGGCGTCCAGGCGCAGGTCGGTGAGTTGAGAAATCGCGAGGCCGGCGATATTGTCGGGGGTATTCAATAGAGCGTCGATGGATTTGCGGACGTCGCCAAATTGTTTTGCGGTATTGCGAAGGCGCATGCGGTGGTAGAACGCGGTGAGATACGCGGGCGAAGCTGCTGGAATTTTATCCGCTGCGGCAACGACTTCCGCGAAATAAGGAGCGGAAGAATTTGTTTTTGCGAGAACGGCGAGGAGCCAGGGAACCGAATCGCGGTGAGCGCGCCAGGCCTGCAATGCGTGTTCCGTGGCGGAATCGTTGTTTGCCTGGAGAGTGATAATCCAATCAGTGAGGTCGTCGGACTGTCGCTGCGAAGTCGCGTCGGCGAAGGCTTTTGGGTTGGTGTCTTGAGGATTGTAGAACTCGCTGGGGCGAGAGTCAGGGCGCTTGTCCAGAAGCCAGGTGTAATCGCAGAGCCAAAAATAAAACCGGCCATCTGGCGCCGGCTTGCGAAGAGATTTGGATAAGCGAAGAGTTTGTTCCGTGGGTCGAAGGCGAAATTCGGCGCGATCGAGCAGGGCCTGGAGAGAGGCGGCAAACGGGCGGTTGGGCTTCTCTACGAGCAGATTCTTCGTATAGTCGGCGGCCCCTTGCATCAGTTCCGGCACGAAAGGAGGAATGGTGACGAGACCATACTTGGTGGCGGCTTCTGGCCTCGGGACGTCGAGCGAAGCGCGACGGAGCTTGTTCCGTGCAATCAGATAAGGAGCGATATCGTGCCAGGGGGATTTAGCTTCAGCGGCGATTTTCTCGAAGGCTTTTTCGGCGTCGTCGTACTGATTGGCGTAGAGATGCGCAGCGGCGATTTGATATTCGCGATCAAAGCGAAGAAGTTCGAGAAGGGAAGCCGGAGCGGGGGCAGGGATGGCAGGATTCGCCGGACTGCCGCAATTGATGAAGACGGTGTCCTGCGCACGGAGCCATTCCTGCATGCCTGGATTTTCTTTGCCTAACGCTTTGGCGCGTGCGTTGAGAGTGCTTACGGCATTTTCCAAAGCATCGTCGCTGCAGTTGATATAGCGGAAGTAGTCGGGGCCGTCCTTAAACTCATCGACACTTGGCGCGGGCAGAGCGGAGATTTGTTTGCGAGCTTCCAGCCAGTCTTCGCGAGCGCGCCGAGAATTGGCTTCGATGTACGGGTTTGGGGCGCGATCGGCTTCAGCGTTGGGATCGGTTACGTTGGCATCGCCGATGCGACCAATCCAAAGAGCTTGAGCGCCGAACTGCTCGTCTTTCGTTAGCGGGACTCCAGCGAAATAGCGGTACGCGACGACGAGATAGGAGCGCGCGAAAGTGGGCTGAACGATGCCGAGACGGCCGGCGGCGTATTTTTCGAGCGGGACGTCTGGGTGGAGGGAGAAATCAGAAAATGGGTCTGGGCCTTCGGAGCAGCTTTGCAGGACTGGGGCGACACAGAAAAAAGAGACGACGAACGCCGCGCACAAAAACACGCGCGATACGATTTTTCTGAACATGTAAAACCCGTTTCTCCGCCGCGACAGTCACCATAGAATTGAGTCTAACGTATCACGGGCGATGACATTGGGTGGCGCAAGGTGCAGAAAGAGATATCGTCGTGCGCGCGTGACGGTGGCTGGAACCGGGCATCTAAGAGAACAGGCGAAGAAAGTATGGAGCCACGGATGATTCCTTTTTCGGTTTTGGATTTGAGTCCGATTGCGGAGGGGAGTACGGCGTCGGATGCGCTGCGGAATTCAGTGGAGTTGGCGCAGCAAGCGGAGAGATTGGGCTACAAGCGGTACTGGCTTGCGGAACATCACAACATGCCGGGGATTGCGAGCGCGGCGACGGCGGTGGTGATTGGGCATGTGGCAGGCGGGACGAAGACGATCCGCGTCGGTTCGGGCGGGATTATGCTGCCGAATCATTCGCCGCTGGTGATTGCGGAACAGTTTGGGACGCTGGCGGCGCTCTATCCGGGACGGATTGATCTGGGATTGGGGCGAGCGCCGGGGACTGATCCGTTCACGGCGCGGGCGTTGCGGCGGGCAGCGACGGGGGCCTCGGATATATTTCCGGAAGATGTGGCGGAGTTACAGAAATATTTGGGCGAGAGTGAGCCGGAGCAACGAGTGCGGGCGATTCCCGGTGCGGGAACTCGTGTGCCGATTTGGCTGCTGGGGTCGAGCACGTTCAGTGCGCAGCTTGCGGCGGAAATGGGGTTGCCGTTTGCGTTCGCTTCTCATTTTGCGCCAGCGGATTTGATGATGGCGCTGCGGCTGTATCGAAATTTGTTCAAGCCTTCAGCGCAATTGCTGAAACCTTATGTGATGGTTGGCGTGAATGTGATTGCGGCAAAAACGGATGAAGAGGCGCGGTTTCAGTTCACTTCGTTGCAGCAGTCGTTCACGTTATTGCGGCGGGGAACGCCGGGAAAAGTACCGCCGCCGATTGCGGATATCGATTCGTTCTGGAGTCCGACGGAAAAGGCGATGGCGAACGATACTTTGCTGTTCTCGGTGGTTGGGTCCGCGGAGACGGTCGAGCGCGGATTGCGGCGAATTGTTGAAATGACACAGGCCGATGAATTGATTCTGGCGGCGCATATTTACGACCACACAGCGCGGTTGCGTTCGTTTGAAATCGCGGCGAAAGTGCGAGACCGCATGAACACGATTGCGGAGAGTGCGCGCGAGGAAATTAGTGCGAATTAAGACGCAGGGAAGAGGGCCGATCTGAAGATCGGCCGCCAGGCGGACAAAACCAAGAATAAAGGCAAAGTGCAAACCAGGGACAAGGTAGCGATGTGCAGTCGCGGCTACAAACTTGACGTGGAATTACGTGCCTAACGGAATCAATCGAGGTGCGGGCAGCGGTGACGCACACTGAAGTGTACGCTACAAACTTGACGTGGAATTAGTGCGCTGGCGGAATCAATCGAGGTGCGGGCAGCGGTGGCGCACACTGAAGTGTACGCTACAGGAACGGGACTAGGGGAGGGTGAAGGCGAGGACGGAGTCGCCTTGTTTGGTGGAGAGTTTGCCGTGGCCGCCTGCAGCGATGACCAGATATTGTTTGCCGTTCAGCGTGTAGGTCATGGGAGTAGCTTGGCCTCCGGCGGGGAGTTCGAAGGACCAGAGTTCGGCGCCAGTTTCGGAATCGAGCGCGTAAATTTTGTTGTCCATTGTGGCGGCGGAGAAGACGAGGCCGCCTGCGGTAGCGATGGGACCGCCGAGAGTGATCGTTCCGGTGTGTTGATCGGGAATGAATGAGCCGAGCGGCGAATCCCAAGCTTTTTTGCCGGTGAATAAGTCCACTGCAGTGACCGTTCCCCACGGCGGCGCGTTACAAGGCGTGCCTTTTGTAGAAAAGAGCGGTTCGCGAAACATTCCAAAGGGCGCTCCCGATTGTCTGCCGAATTCGGCGCCGAGACGGTTGTATTCGCCGCTCTGCGATTCGGCGTTGTAATTCTCGCGCGGAATCATGCGGACCCACATGGCGATGCGATTTGTATCCATTATTAGCAGGTGGCGTGCGGGGTCGTAGGCGGAGCTGCCCCAATTTACGCCGCCGACGTTGCCGGGAAAGACGATGGTGCCTTTGAGCGAGGGTGGAGTGTAAATGCCTTCGGAGCGTGAGGCGGCGATTTTGTCAGCGCAGGATTTCTTGTCTTCAGGAGTGATCCCCCATGCGTCATCTGGAGTTAAGCCTTCGGGAACTGCGGAAATGCTTGAGGGCTGTGTGGGCCAGGATTCTTCGCCGGCGATGTCGGTTTTCGGAACCGGTTTTTCTTCGACGGGAATGAGCGGCGTGCCGTTGGTGCGATTGAGAATGAAGACGCGGCCCATTTTTGTGGTGATGGCGATGGCGGGCGTGTCGTTTTTCCAAGTGAAGAGAGTTGGCTGCGAGGCGACGTCGTAATCCCAGAGATCGTGATGGACGACCTGGAAGCCCCAAACAAATTCTCCTGTCGACGCTTTGAGCGCGACGACGGAGTTGGCCCATTTGTTGTCGCCCTTGCGGAGGCCGCCGAAATAATCGGGGCTGGCGCTGCCGGTGGGGACGAAGACTAAATCGCGCTCGGGGTCGGCGGAAATTGTGGACCATGCATTGCCCGCGCCGGTGTGCGGAGTCGTATTGTTGGCCCACGGGATTGGATCCCACGTCCATTTTATTTTTCCGGTACGGACATCCACGCCGCGAACGATGCCGCGGCCGACATCGACTTTCCAGTTGTCGGCGATGGAGGAGCCGACGATGAGTGTGTCTTTGACGATGGTCGGCGCGGACGTGACCTGGTAGCCTCCGGTCCATTCGGGAGTGGTCATGGCGCCCGTAGCTAGATTAACTTCGCCGTTTGCGCCGAAAGCGGCGCACGGCTTTCCTGTTTCGCCGTCGAGCGCAACGAGGCGGGCGTCGAGTGTGCCGAAGAAGATGCGGAGAGCGCAAGGCTGACCGGATTTGGCGGACAAATCACGCCAGGCGGAAACGCCCCGATTGGTGACTTCCGAATAATTTTTGGAGAGGTTAACGTGGGGATCGAACTCCCAGATTTTTTCGCCGGTGGCGGGATTTAGTGCGATAACGTGGTCGTATGGCGTGGTGAGGAAGAGCTTTCCTTCGACGAGGATTGGCGTGGTTTCGAAGGCGGCTTTGTGGATGAGGTCGGTTTTAACGTCGAGAGCGCCGGTGTGAAAGGTCCAGGCGACTTTGAGTTGGGAGACATTGGATTTGTTGATTTGCGCAGCGGGAGAGAAGCGAGTGCCGGCGAGGTCTTTGCCGTATTGGGGCCAGGGTGCATCGGCACTTTTTTGAGTTTGGGCGTTGGCGACGAGAGATGAACAGAGAAGAAGAAGGGTGAGAGGGACGGCAGGTGAAATTTTCATGCCAATTGTGATAACCCGAAATGCGTCTGGGGACAAGGGGGTTGCAGGGGTTGAGGCTGCGGCGGGATGGAAGCAAGCGACTGGATAGGGCTGGAATCGAAGATGCCCGCTTCAGACCCGTTCGGCTGCGCTCAGCGGGCGCTACAACTGCAGGGGCGGTTGCACGATGGATGCGGCTTGGCGCGGGTTACGGAGACGCACGCTGAAGCGTACGCTACATGGACTTGGGCGTGACGGATTCTGCATGGGGTGGAACGGCGGTTTTTGACGAGGTGCGGGCGGGTATATAGTAAGAATGGACAGAGACGCTTGCCTGACGCGTTACTTCCAGCCGTGGCTTGAAAAATTCTGGTAGCAGGCCAGTTTGAATTTTGAGCCGTTGTGTCACGATTTACAAAATTTAAACCGACCCACTACTTTATGTACCGCAGAGGCATAGCCGCCTGATGGCCGCAGACGTCAGCAAAAATCTAGATCGAGCCAAGCGCTTCCTGGAAAAGAATCGCGTCGAGGATGCGATCGAAGCGTATTTGGCGGTGTTGGATGAATCGCCCGGGCACCAGGAGGCGACCCAGGCACTGGGGGATTTGTACGCGCGCATGGACCAGCCGGAACGCGCGGCGGTGTATTACGGAATGTTTTTCGATTTGCTGGTGGACCCGAAAGACGAGACCAAAGCGCTCGCGATTTACAACCGATTCCTGAAAAATTCTGCTTCGCAACAAGCTCCCGAACGAATTGCGCGATACGCGTTTTTGCAGCAGCGGCAGAACCGCGGCGATGAAGCGATCGAACAATACAATAAAGCGGCGGAGCTGTTTACCGCAGTAGGGCGCGCCGAAGATGCGCTGTTTTGCTGGGAGCGCGTGGCGCAACTCGACCCGGACAATCTGGCGCGGCAATTGAAGCTGGCCGAAGCGGCGGAGCATGCTGGCAAGGATTTGATTGCGGCGCGCGCGTATTTGCGAGCGGGGCAACTGGCGACGGCGGGCGGATCGCACGAGGATGCGTTGAAATTGCTTGGACGGGCGCACGAGCTGGCGCCGCAGGAACGCAGCGTGGCGCTGCTCTATGCGGAAGCGATGCTGCGCACTGGCGCGGCGAAAGAAGCGGCAGCCCTGCTGGAACCTTTTGCCAAGTCGGAAAACGACGCGGCGTTCATGGAGACATTCAGCGACGCGCTGAAAAAAGCTGGAAGATTGGACCAAGCGCGCGATGTGTTGGAAAAGCTGGTCAGGGAGAAGAATACAGGGACGATCCGACTGTTCGAATTGGCGGATGCATATGTGACAGCGGGACAGGACGCGAAGTCGCTGGAGTTGCTGCACGCGCTGAAGCGGAAGATGTATGCGGAAAAACGGCAAAACGAATTTGCAGCGGAACTGGATAGCCTTGGAGCGAAGCATCCGAAGTCGCAGGCGATACTGGAATTCTGGGGAGCGCTTTACAACGAGCTGAACCGGGAAGCGCAGTATTTTGAAATTCTAGTGAAGCTGTTCGACGTCTACCTTAATGCCGGGGACACGCGGAAGGCGTGCGACACGCTGGAACGGCTTGTGGATATCGACGCGTACGACCACCGGAACCAGCAGCGGTTCGAATCGCTGCGCGGGAAAGCGGATGAAAATTTTTTGCAAAGGATTTCCGGACGCCTGGCGAAATCGACGGTGACCGGAACGCCACAAGCGCGGCCACCAGCTTCCACGGTCGGTGGAACGGCCGCGGCACCGCAAGGCGCGGGCAGTGAGGCCAAACAGACGCAGGCGCTGGAAGATTTGATCGTGCAGACGGAGATTTTTCTGCAGTACTCGTTACACGCAAAGGCGCAAGAGCGGTTGCAGAAAATTGCGTCGCTCTTCCCGGGCGAAGAAGAGAACAACGCGCGGTTGCGGAATTTATACGAAACGGCGAATTGGTGGCCGCAGGGAAGTCCAAAACCGAAGCCTGCCGCGCCGAAGGGGCCAGCGACGGTGGAAGCGGAGCCGGTAGGTTCGGCGAGCGCGAGCAAGACCGGCGTGTATTCCGCGGACACGATGCGGGACCTATCGAAGATTTCCGAGATCAATCAGAAAATTTTTCGACAGCAGACGCCGCGTGCGATGTTGAACACGGCTGTGAGTGAAATTGGAATGCATTTGAGGGCGACCCGTGCGCTGGCCGTAATCGGCACTCCCGGGCGGCCGCCGGAATTGGCGGCGGAGTTTTGCGCGAGTTCGGTAAAGCCTGCGCCCGGTGCGCAAGTGGTGTTGCTGCTTGCGCAAATGGAAAAGGCGGAACCGGATGAATTAGGCGGGCTGGTGGTGGAGCCGAGCAGCGGCTCGGTGCTGAAAGAGATGGGATTGGCGACGGCGATGGGCGTGATGATTACAGACAAAGAGACGCAACAGCCGGCGGCGACGATCATTTGCGGATTTGCAGAGCCACATAAGTGGCGGCCAAACGAAGTGTATTTTTTGCAGGCGATCGGCGACCAGATGCTGATGAGCGTGAGCCACACGCGGCTGCGGTCGCTGGTGCGGCGCATGGGCGTTTCAGACGAGCGGAGCGGGCTGCTGAGCCGGAGTTCATATTTGAGCTGCTTGTTGACAGAGGCAGATCGCGCGCGGACACAGGGGACGCCGCTGGCGCTGACGATTTTGCAGATCGATCGCGGTGCCGAGCTTTTGCGGCAACAGGGCGAATCGCCGATGGAAAAGTTTCTGGAGCAGCTTTCGCGGTCGTTGCAGCCGATTGTGCGTCAGAACGATGTGGCGGTGAAATATACGGCGTGGTCGCTTGCGTTTATTTTGCCGGATACGACGCTGGCGGGCGCGCAGAATCTGGCGGATAAATTGCGGCGGGCGGCGAGCGGATTGCGGCCTCCGTGGGACGCGACAGCGGTGACGCTGAGCGCGGGAATTGTGGAGGCGGTAGCGCGGCAGGATTTCGACAGCGAAGATATTGTGACCGATTTGATTAACCGAGCGGAGTTTTCGCTGGAAGAAGCGCGGAAGAAGGGCGACACGATGGTGGCGCTGGCGAGCCCGAAGGTTTGAAAGAGTAATTAGGTTTCCAAGTAGGTTCGGTTATCCAGGTTGGAGGTCATATTGCACGACATGGCACGAGTGAGCCGCAACGCAAGCTTGTCGTTTTTTGCTTTATTTCTCCTTTTTGCGGGACAAGCATTCTGTCAACAAAGTGCTAGTCTCCTTTGCGAAATACCGGTTGTAGTAACTCGGTTTAATGTTTCATCGAGAACAGTTGAACCCGTCAAAGACTTGAGAGTCAGTGATTTTGAAATTAGACTTGACGGAGGCCCGCATGCTTTGGAGAGTGCAGCCGTTGACAGCAGTCCTAAGCGAATAGCGCTGATCCTTGACACGAGCAAGAGGGTTCCCGAGGACGAATGGACGTTTGAAGTACAAATGGCAGCAAAACTCACCGAATACGCGAGGCCAGAGGACCGGTTCGCAATCGTTCTAGGGGGAGCCGAGGGCGTCGGGATGGCATTTGAGTCTCCGGCAAATACGAGACAAAGACTGAAGGAACTCAAGAGTTCGCGGCCGGTGGCTGTCGATTCGGCGAGAATCTACGATGCATTGCTCGCGGCAAGTTCGCTTCTAAGTCCCGTCCGATTCGGCGACACGTTATTTCTGTTTGGACGTCCCGAGGACTTGGGAAGCAAAGCGGATCTAAATCAGATCACTGAATCGATTCTGCGGAACAGACTGAGACTCTACGGAGAAAGCTTTTACGATCCACTGGCCGCGCAATTGCCAAGCAATTTCGATCCCAACAAGCCAATACCTTCGGCCGTGAGCATCCCCAAGTTGGTGAATGTAAGCGCAGCGACCGGATACTACATTTCATTCCATGCGGCGAAAACGCTAAACATCCCAGGGCAAACTAGGCTGTTCGAGAGCTTCCTTGGGGACTTATACGCAGGTGTCGCCGAACCCTACCGGCTTCGTTTCTCTCAGCCCTCAACGAACGCACCGATCAAATTAGCAGTGTCAATTAAGGATGCCCAGTCACGGGAAATAAACGAATCTGACATTCACTACCCGCGATCCATTTATGCGTGTTCGCAGTCGGCGGTTACCGCAAACTAATTCGTCTGCTACTTTCGGGGAGCATATCCTACCGGATGATTTGTTCTACTGCTGTTCAAAGATAAACTGAGATGTCTCGATATAGAAAATAGCAAAGTGAGGCAAGTATGTTTCCAACGGATGTGGTGATTGTGGCTGGGGCGCGGACGCCGATGGCGCGGTATACGGGGGCGTTTTCGGAGGTGAGCGCGATTGATTTGGCGGCGCATGCTTCGCGAGAGGCGGTGAAGCGGTCGGGCGCGAATCCGGAGGAGTTTGACCACGCGATTTTTGGGAACGTGATGCAGACGAGTGCGGACGCTTTGTACGGAGCGCGGCATGTGGCGTTGAAGGCGGGATTGAAGATGGAGACGCCAGCGGTAACGGTGAACCGTTTGTGCGGGTCGGGAATTGAAGCGATTGCGCAGGCGGCGCAGCGTTTGTTGCTGGGCGAAGCGACGATGGTGCTTGCGGGCGGGATGGAAAATATAACGCAAGCGCCGTTTGTGGTTCGCGGAGCGCGCACGGGATTGAAGCTAGGTGGGGGAGCGCTCGAAGATTCTCTGATGGCGGGGCTGACGGATACATATTGCGGATTGCCAATGGCGCTGACGGCGGAGAAACTTGCCGATCAGCACGGTATCACGCGAAAAGATGCTGACGCATACGCGTTGCGCAGCCAGCAGACGGCGGACGCGGCTTACAAGGCTTGCCGGATCAAGGACGAGCTGGCGCCGGTGGAAGTGAAGCAAGGCAAGAAAACGATTACAGTGAGCGAAGACGATCATCGGCGGCCGGAGACGACAATGGAGACGCTGGAAAAACTGCCGCCGTCGTTCAAGAAAGACGGGATTGTGACGGCGGGGAACGCCAGCGGGATTGTGGATGGCGGGGCGGCGGTAGTGGTGACGCTAGAGAGAATCGCGAAAGAGCGGGGACTGAAGCCGGTCGGGCGCATCGTGTCATGGGCGGTGGCGGGAGTGGACCCGAGCATCATGGGGATTGGGCCAGTGCCGTCTTCGCAAAAGGCGCTGAAACTGGCAGGGCTGGCGCTGGAGCAGATGGATCGCGTGGAAGTGAATGAAGCGTTTGCGGCGCAGTATCTGGC
>Ga0137403_10005819_pt1 | contig 14227 bp, 11 predicted proteins | sample CZOMad2_1_16fung_FD_122057 | JGI IMG/M metagenome (GOLD analysis project Ga0137403, IMG submission 122057) | Vadose zone soil fungal communities from Angelo Coast Range Reserve, California, USA - CZOMad2_1_16fungal (Hybrid Assembly) | ecosystem: Environmental > Terrestrial > Soil > Vadose zone... | reverse complement strand
GGGTTGTCCGCGTATCAAGCCATCCAAAAGGCTCTTTCCCCCAGGGTCTCCTTATTCGAACCGGGTTGAGTAATTACCAAAGCTGTTGTGCTCCAAGACTGAGAGGGAATTACCCATTTGCTTTCATCCGAATGGGTTCAGCTGTGTGCATTGCCCCTGATAGCCGAATTATAGGGGTGAGTTCTACTTCGACTGCAAGATCATCGCATCGATTGAGTTAGCCTGCTTCTCCATCTCCGCAGGCGTGTGTTTCGGCAGAGCGAGAGCGAGCCCGGCCGCTAGCAGCGGCAACGTGGCGGCGATGTCCAGGGCTCGCGACACACCAATCGTCTCCGCCAAGGTGCCAAAGCCAATCAGCAGCACCCCGGCCACACCCCAGCCGAGTCCCATCACCAGACTCGATGCCATGCCGGCGCGCGATGGCACTAGCTCCTGGGCCAAGGCGATAATCACCGAATTGGCTCCGGACAGTGTCGCGGCGGCCAACACCAGCAGGAGCAGCGACATCAGGCCATCGCTGCGGAACATGCCGTGCAAGAGAGGCACACATAGCAGGCCTGAGGCCAGAATCACCGTCTTACGGCCCCAGGCATCGGAGAGTGACCCGCCGACCATGCCGCCGAGGGCACCAGCCATCGAGAAGAGTGCTAGCGTGATCCCACCAGCTGCCAGCGACCGGCCTTGCATGGCCAGGAAGATCGGCAAGAAGGTGACCACGGCAATGCGAGCACACTCGCGGATGACCGCGATAGCGAAGAGCAATGCCATGGACTTCCGGGAGCCTTGGAATGCTGCCGCCAGTGACACGACGCGCTTTCGATGCGCCACATCACCGGGAACTTGCACGTACATCCCGAGCAGCAGCATGAACAACAGTCCTGGAATCATCGCATAGTAGCTGCGCTCTAAACCCCAGAGATGTACAACACCAATGATCGCCAGCGGTCCGAGCGCGAAACCCACGCTGCCACCGAAGGTAAACACCGAGATCCCAAAGGCTCGGCGTTCGCCACTGAGCATGCCGGCCGCCGCCACGGCCTGCGGGTGAAACGCCGCTGAACCCACGCCCGCCAGGAGCAGCAAGACTCCCACCAGCGCCGCGTTTGGAGCTACGCCGATCAGACTCATGCAGACGATGCTCAGCATTGGCCCTAAGACGATAAACAAGCGTCCATGAATACGGTCGGAGGCTATACCGTATATGGGCTGGAAGACTGCGGAGGTAATCGATCCAATCGAGGCCAACCCGCTGGCCATAGTCAGCGACAGTGAGAGCTTGTCGATGAGCAGGGGAAGAATAGGCGCAAAGAAGCTTCCATAGCAATCGTTCAGGAAATGGCCCCAGGTGACCAGGCCTAACCGTGACCGTTGAAATCTACCTGGCGTGTGCATGATGCGTCAGACTCCTCATCGACTGACGTCGCCACAAAGATGGCATTCCAACCCACAGATCGCGATGATATCCTATCAAACAGACGTTTAGTCGCGGGCCCACCTTAGCTTGGGGCCTATAGCGCGTCAAGGAGAAAGATGCTACCATGGGACCGCTAGTATTTGAGTCTCTTACAGAGCCCGAGCCCCACCAGGGCAGTTACCTGATCAGCTCCGGAGCCTCAGCGAGTGTGGTGTGGTGAGCGATGTCGAGATCGTCATCGCTGACGAGGCCTTCCCCAACGCCTTTCCATGGTTGAGTGACAGGTGTGGCGATGCGTGCACAACGGCTCATTCTGTGTGGATTTGGCAAGGTTGGCCAGGCTTTTGCGCAGCTCCTACACGAGCGGCGACAATTGCTGCAGACCCGCTATGCGCTCGAGCTCGACCTCGTGGCGGTGGTCGACATCGGTGGTGCGGCCCTGGCTCCGCGGGGCTTACCGATGATCCCTCCGTCCGAGCTACTCGCCCATGTGAAGACCGGTGGGACTGTGGAGGGATTTGGCGACTTTGGCATGCCCGGCGCTACTGGCGAAGCGGTGATCGACAGCCTGCAGGCCGATCTGATCATCGAAGCAACGCCGACCAATCTCATCACCGGCGAGCCCGGCCTACGTCATATGCGTGCTGCTCTGCGCCGGGGCCTGCACGTCGTCGCCGCCAATAAGGGTCCCTTGGTGCTGTGCTACGCCGAGCTGCAGGCCTTGTCTCGGGAGCACCAGGGCCAACTCTACATGAGCGCCGCGACGGCTGCGCCCCTGCCGACGCTAGACGTGGGGCAAACCTGCTTGGCAGGGACCCAGATATTCAGCATCGAGGGCATTCTGAACGGCACCACCAACTTTATCCTGACGAAGATGCAAGACGAGGGGTACCAGTATCTGGATGCACTGCAAGAGGCTCAGGCCCGCGGCATCGCAGAGACGGACCCGACGCTCGACGTGGAGGGGTTCGATACCGCCAATAAGCTACTTCTCCTCTCCAACATCTTGCTCGGAACCGGATATGGACCCAACGATGTCAGCCGGCATGGCATTGCACACGTCACGCCACAAATGGTCATGGACGCCAGGCGTGCGGGAAAATGCCTGAAGCTGATTGGTCGGGCTGCTCTGAGCCACGGCAGAGTACGCTTATCGGTTACCCCAGAGGAGCTAGCGCTCGACCATCCACTGGCCTCCGTGCATGGTGCCGAGAAGGCGGTCACATACGAAACCGACACCATGGGCCGAGTGACAGTGATGGGAGGGCAATCTTCACCAACGGGCGCCGCCGCAGCACTCCTCAAAGACATTATCAACCTGAGTCGGGCCACTGGGCGCGGCCCGTAGGTCTGCTATCACAAGGCCCCGTTTCCGCTTGAGACCGCATCCCCTCACGCCTGTCTGATCCCTGGCGACGGAGCAGCTTGTGATCCTCCTCCCGTTCGACCTCCAGCGCAGCTAGCAAAAAAATTCCCCCGCCCACGCATCACGTCTGCTGAGCGATAATGCGTTGACACTGACGCCATCGATCGACTCGGGTTATGCCCGGGGCTCGAAACATTCCCAATACGTCCAGGTTTACCAGTTGATCTTGCTCGGGTCGCCTTGATAGAGAGAGCGCACATAGGCGAGAATTTTCCAGACGTCGTCGTCTGGCAATTCCTTTCCGAAGACGGCTGGCATGGTTTGCTGCGGAATCTCCCCTTTGATCAGTTTGGAGAGGGTCTCGTCATCGCTACCGAATTTCCACTCGTCGTCCAGAAGCGCTGGGCCCATGCCTCCTCCGCCCCCTACCCCGTGACAGCCCGAGCAACCGATCTGCAGATAGAGCGTCCGGCCCTGTTTGATGGCCTCGGGGTCGCCGGTGTATGGATTCAGCTTGTTTGGCTTCGCCGGCTCCTCAGCTGCAGCCATCCCGAACGTACTGAGAAGCAACGCGAGAGTGAGCGAGGCACACAGCCATAAGTGCCCCTTTATCATCTTGCTTCTCCCCTTTCTCTCACATCAGCGGTCAAGCCGGCCAGCCTTGTTCGTCTTGGTATACGGGCGGCCTCTCAGTGACGATGCACTCCTCCTTCATGCTCGCGCTTGTCGCCTGGAGCCTCCCGTCTTGCATCTCCATCCGAGACCTCAGCCACCACTAACGGCACGCCATACTCCTCGAGAATCGACCGAATGGCAGCGGCATCCTTCTCGATGACCTCCTCCAGCTCGGCTTTGAGCGCTCCCTCCCCCTTGCGTACCCCCATCGAGATCTCGAACGCGAAGGGGGTTGCAGGGCTGCCGCCACGGAGCGGCGCTAATTGCAGCGGCGCGGAGCGTTTTTTGACGTAATAGCCGGCAAAGGGTCCCCAGATGAGCGCCACGTCGAGTTTCCCGGCAAGCAGATCTTCGATGAGCTGGCTGGGAGATTCTTCCGGATTTGCCTGGGGCGTATGAAAGAGACGATAGCCCACCACATTGTCCCCTGTGATGCCGCGTTGGGCGAGCGCATCATGGGGTGGCGTGTTAACGTGGACGCCGACCCTCACCTGGGTCAAGATCGGATCATCCATCGAGGCAATCTCGGGGCCACGATCCTTCACAGAGGCGATGACATACGCTGTGCGGTAATAGGGCTTGGTCCACAGGACTGGATCAAACCCCTTGGGGATGCCGATGAGCACATCGCACCGCCCCTCGTTGAGCGTCCGGCGGATCAAGCCACGCTGGTGGGGCCACCACGTATAGGTGAGCTTGGCGCCCAGATCCTGGGCGATCAGCGCGGCGATTTTATTTTCAAACCCTTCCAGTTTTTCATTCGAGTACGGCAGGTTGTCCGGATCGGCACACACGCGTAATTCTTTGGGCTCCGTTCCTTGCGTCCCTGTACTCGGGAGAATCAGGAGCCCCAAACCCAACCCGACGATGAGGCTGACCCATAATCGCTGCACGATGTGATCTCCCAGCAAGACACCCCGGTCAGCTTCCCCCTGCCCCTCCCTCGCGAGGGAAGAGGGAGGTGGAAGGGGGAATGGACGGGGTCCCCACAGCGTAGTGTGCTTAATCGAGTGCGAAGACGTATAGCATGCCGCCCAGGGTTGTGACTTTATCCAACCCTGCCCCGTACGCAACGCCAACCGCGCCCAACGCGCCGAACGGATCGCCCGGGGGAAGTCCGGCGGCTACTGGCAGTGCGTACCAGCCCCCAACGCCCGAATAGACTCCGATATACTGCTTGCCATCCGTCGGGCCCACGAAGGTCATCGGCGCCGCGATAATGCCGGAGCCGGTCTTGAACTTCCACAGGAGCTCACCCGTGCGTGCGTGCAGAGCCTTGAACCACCCATCCAGGGTGCCGTAGAAGACCACATCGCCGGCGGTCGTCAGCACACCACTCCAGGTTGGCTGAGACTCTTTGATGCCCCACACTTTCTTGCCCGTCGTCGCATCCCAGGCGAGCAACTCGCCCAGATGGCCGCCACGGCCCGGGAACATCAGCACGTTCGCCCCGACGTAGGGCGCTCCCGCCATATATTTAACCTCGAGCCCTTCATAGTTCATGCACATATTGTTGGTGGGAACGTAGAAGAGGCCCGTCTTTGGGGAGAAGGCGGAAGGTTGCTGATCTTTGCCGCCCATGGCGCAGGGGCAGATATCCTTGGTATCCACCCCTTGCTTGGTGCGCTTGTCGGCGTTCTCAACCGGACGCCCCGTCTGCTTATCGATGCTGGTGGCCCAGTTCGTATAGACGAAGGGTTCGGCGACGAGGAGCGTCCCATTGGTCCGATCCAGTGTGTAGCCGAAGCCATTGCGGTCGAAGTGGACCAAGGCTTTGACCTTCCTGCCCTCGATGGTGAGATCGGTCAGGATGTTCTCATTGACCCCATCGTAGTCCCAGGCATCCCAGGGGGTCATCTGGTAGGCCCATTTGGCCATGCCGGTGTCGGGCTCTCGGGCGAAGATGGCCATCGACCACTTGTTGTCTCCCTGACGCTGGGTGGGGTTCCAAGTCCCCGGGTTTCCCGTGGCGTAGTATAGGAGGTTGAGCTCCGGATCGTAGGAGTACCAGCCCCACGTGCAGCCACCCCCCTGCTTCCATGCTTCGCCCGGCCAGGTTTTCGTCCCCTCGCCGGCCTGCCCAAAGTGTGGGTTAGCGGCGTTGAAGTCCGGGCTGAGGCGGATATCCTCATCCGGGCCCATGCTGTAGGCGCGCCACACCTGCTGGCCAGTGTTGATGTTGTATGCTGTCACGTGGCAGCGCGCGCCAAATTCGCCGCCGGAGACGCTGGCGATGTATTTGTCCTTGATCACCAGGCCGGCGCCTGTCATGGTCTCGCCCTTCGTCGGATCGGCGTTCGTGACTTTCCAGAGCTCTTTCCCCGTGTTGGCGTCGAGGGCGATGACTTGCCCATCCAGGGTGTGCATAATGATCTTGCCCTCGACGTAATTCAGGCCGCGATGCACCACATCGCAGCAGGCGACGGGAACCGCCCGCGTATCCTGCTTGGGGGTATAGCTCCACTTGATGGCGTAGGGTTGTTTGGTGAGATCGAGGGCGTAGACGTGGTTGGGGAAGGCGGAATGGACGTACATGGTGGTGCCGATGACGAGCGGCGCTCCTTCGTGGCCCCGTAACGCCCCGGTAGAGAATGTCCAGGCGACCTTCAGATTTTTGACATTGATGGCGTTGATCTGGTTGAGCTCACTGTAGCCGGTTGCGGCGTAGTTCTTGCGCTGCATCACCCACTGGCCAGGATCGGTTTGGAGCTTGAGGAGTTCATCGTTGCTGTATGCCATCAGGGGCACCAGCAGGAGCCCAATGATGATGGAGGGGAACGTCTTGATCAGCCTGAGACCCCGTCTCGCACTCATGGTCGCTCCTCCTTGTTAGGCGCAGTCAGATTGTCGGTGCAGAGCCGCTGAGCCACTGCTAGTTGACCAGTCCTTATCTTCTCGGTCACACCCCCTTTCTGAAGCGCATCCCTCCTCAGAGGAACCCCTGCCAAACGTCTTCTTTTCGATGAAACAGTTATGCTTTAAATCAAGATACGCTGTTTCGTCAATCAAAATTTACAATGTCCTGATGAACGCCCTGTTGCGCCGACGACGCACATCACGCATCGGGCACGAATGATCGTTGCGGCGTCATCGATCGTCACCCCAGCACGCAGGGGCTGCCCTAGCCACCTCAATAAAGTCAGCTTGACCTCATGGCCAATCTTGGCGATAATCAGCTCGTACATAGAGCTCGTGAAAAGAAAGACATCCTCTTGCCACCTGACATGGCAGCGTCGCTTGCCGCGCGTCATCTTCCTGCAGGGGATGTGGCACCCATGAGACCCCAGATTGTCCTTGCCCTCCTGATGATTTGGCTCGGCATTTCTGCCGGCCGCGTTCTGGCTTATGAGGTCAGCGAGGTTCAGAACGGTGGCACGATTGTCGGACGTGTCGTGTTCGCCGGTCCCATTCCACATCTACCACCCCTGGTGATTACGAAGGATCAAGACGTGTGTGGAACGGCAGCAGCTCCACAGATGCTGCTGGTCTCGCCGGACAACCGAGGTGTCAAGGATACCATCATCGCTGTGGAGGGCATTACCAAAGGTAAGGTCCCCGCCGCCTACAAACCCACCCTCGACAACCACAAGTGCGTGCTGGTCCCCCGTGTGCAGGCTGTCATGGTCGGAACGGAGATGGTGATCCAGAGCTCTGACCCCTTTCTGCACACCACGCGAGGGCGCTTCCCCGACTTCAAACAAGCCTTCAACTTAGTCTTTCCCAAAAACACCCCGGCCAAAGAGCAGAGGCTTCGCTTCCCCGGCGTGATTGCCGTGACGTGTGACACGCATGCCCACATGCGCGCCTACATCCTGTCCTTTGAACATCCCTATTTCACCGTTACCGATGGGGATGGTCGCTTCCAAATCGATCAGGTACCGGCTGGGTCATACACGCTCCAGGCCTGGCATGAGGGCTGGCGGACGCTGGAATACGATCAGGATGGTCGACCGCAGTATGAGGACCCCTATGTCCTGACCGCGGAGGTGACGGTGATGGCTGGAAAGACCACCCACATCGAATTTCAGCTCGCGGCGCGCCAATAGAGGGTGAGGACTGGTATGAGACGCATCAGCCGGCGAACCTTTCTACGGATGGCAGCATCGCTGGGGGTTGCCGGAGTTCCTTCGCTTGCGGCGCTATACGCGGTGGCGGAAACGCATGCCCAAGCTCAAGCGCCACGGGTGGTGCGCATTGCCCATCTGTCACATCGGCAAGGCGAAGATGCGAGGATGGCAAGCTATGCAATCATGGGTGCGCAACTAGGCGCGGAAGAAGCGGATATCACGGCTGGGATGTTCGGCACCAAAGTCGAGCTGATCATCGAGGATGGGGTGACCCCCGCCAATATGCCGGCGCTGGTCCGCAAGCTGAGCGCCCCTGAGCATCTGACCGCCATCATCGCCGCCCTGGATGATCCCACCACCGCCAGCCTGAGTGCTTTCACCCAGCAGGAGCGCCTGGTCTGTCTGAACACCACCGCCCGTGGCGGTGACCTGCGCGGGGAGAAATGCCATCGCTCGACGTTCCACGTTGAGCCCGACCTCGCGATGTACACCCATGCCATGGGCCAATGGTTGCTGCAGAATAACCGTAAGCGTTGGTATTCCATCGTTTCCGAGGCTGGCTTCGGACAGGAAGTCTATCATAGGAGCCGTCGATTTCTTCAGCAGCAGGGGGGTGCCGACCTCGGGTGCTCGGTCATCACCTTGGGGCAATCAGCTTACCAAGACGTGCTCGCGCATCTCGGGGGTGTGGAGGCGGAAGCTGTCGTCGTGGCGCTTATGGGAGAAGAGCTGCGACATTTCCTGGAGCAGTACAGGGCCTCAGGTCTGAAAACACTGCTGGCTGGAATCCCGCTCGATATGAGCGCTCTCTGGCAGGCGAGCCTTGAATCCCTGCAGGGTGTATGGGTCACCTCCTGGTATTACGGGCTGGAGCGCTTCAGCGCCCGTGAGCTGAACCGACGCTTCTACCGACGCTTCGAGAAGCCGGCCGAGGGTTTCGCCTGGACCAATTGGGCGGCGGTCAAGCTAGTGATGGAGGGCGTGCTCAGAAGTGCCAGCATGGAAGCCTCAGCGCTGGTGAGCTATCTCGAAAGTGCACCGCCGTTCGATGGCCACAAGGGGAGATCGCTCACGTTTCGGGGCTGGAATCATCAGTTGCGCCAGCCCCTCTATGTGCTCAAAGTCCGTGAAGACAAGCCCGAGAACCCCTGGGACCGCCTCCAACTGATCGGGGAATTGCCACCCCCCGCAGCTCCGAGCCAGTTGGTCGTGGAGGTGCTCGATACCCTTGGTGAGCCGCCAACTGAGAGCCTGTGTCGCCTGGAAGCACGATAATCGCATGTCTACCCGCGAGGCCAAGGAAGGAATACATGGCGATGAACCCTCAGGTTTTTGCCAGGAAACGTTTACGCGTCGTGCCACTTCTGCGCAGCTATGTGGTTCCTTCAATCATCATGACGCTGGCATTCGCGAACATCTGGGTGGCGAGTGCTGCCTCACAACCGAAGGCCTACATCACCAATGAAAAGTCCAATGATATTTCGGTGATCGATACCGCCACCTATAAAGTCGCCGCCACTGTGCCTGTAGGCGAACGACCACGTGGGATTCGCCTCAGCCCCGACGGCAAGCGTCTGTACGTCGCTCTGGGGGACGAAGACCGCATCGCTGTTGTGGACACCACCAGCTTGCAAGTCATCGAAAAAATTTCCTCCGGGTCGGACCCCGAGTCGTTTGATATCAGCCCCGATGGCACACGTCTCTTTGTCTCGAATGAAGATGCCAATACCGCCTCGGTGATCGATCTACAAACCCGGCAAATCGTCGCCTCGGTGCCGGTCGGTATCGAACCCGAAGGGGTGACGGTTAGCCCCGATGGCAGACTAATCTATGTGACAGGGGAGACCTCCCATACCATTTCGGTCATCGATGCCGATGGCCTCAAAGTGCTGGCGACCATCCTGGTTGGCAGCCGACCGCGGGAGTCGGCGTTCAGCCCGAATAGCCAGAAGGCCTTTGTGACGGCGGAGATCGGCGGCACGGTCAGCGTCATCGATGTCCCTGGGCACAAGGTGATCGCGACCCTGACCATCGAGGGCGGGGATTCCAAACCCAAAGGGGTAGTGGCCACCCCAGATGGCAAGAAAGTCTTTGTGGCGAATGGGGCGAGTCATAACGTCGCCGTGATCGATGCACAGTCCCACGAAGTCATCACCACTATCCCGGTGGGGCAGCGGCCGTGGGGGATTGCCCTGACTCATGACGGCAAGAAGGCCTATGTGGCTAATGGCGTGTCCAACGATGTCTCGGTGATCGATACCGCGACCCAGAAAGTCATCGCCAGCATTCCGGTGGGGAAGATGCCTTGGGGCATCGCCGTTTCGCGCTAGAGGAAGGAGTCACGCGTGAATCCTTTGTGGGCTAACCATATACCGAGAGAAGCCTATAGCCCGTCACGTGGTTTGGCGTTGGCCATTATCAGGGTGGTCGTCGGCGGCTGGTTTCTGAAGGCGGCGTTCCTTAAGTTGACTCTCGAGCCTCTCTGGTGGGTGCCTTATCCGACGGTCACCCAGCGCTTTATCAACTTTCTCCCCAAACGTCTGGCCGAATTTGCCTCAGAGAATCCGATCCTGGGGTACCAACAGTTCCTGAACGAGACCGCCATCCCACACGTCACCCTGTTCGCGTTCCTGGAGGCCTTCGGTGAGGTAGGAGTGGGCTTCGGTCTGACCCTGGGGGTGCTCACCAGCTTTAGCGCGCTGGTCGGCCTCCTCATGTCGATCAACTTCTTCCTGGCCATGCAGTGGATGGGTTTCTGCCAGCAGGGATTTCATCTGGTGCTGGCGGGATGTATGCTTGCTTTCCTGATTGGCCGGGCCGGTCGGAGCTGGAGCTTCGATGCCTTGATCCTGAAGCGGTGGAACAGCCGTTGGCTGCAGCACCTGTTGTAAGCTATGGGCGGTCGCTGAGCATCGACCGTGGCAGTTCCTGGTGGCACCTATCTTTGCCCCGGGACTCGGCATCCCAGGCTCGTTTACCGACACCAAGGTCCCGCCATCCTATGCTGTCTCCTGCATAGCCGCCACAACCGTCCGAAGATCCGCGATGAGTGCACGCCAGGTCTGTTCATAGGCTTGCTGATCGACGCCTCGTAAGCGTAGAACGTACGCCGGATGGAAGACGGCAGTACGGCGGGTCCCGTCGGGAGCTTCACGCACCTGGCCGTGCTCCTCGCTAAGCTTGAATTTCTTGTCGATTAGGGCTTTTGCCGAAGGGACTCCGATGCAGACAATGATCTCTGGTTGTATGATGTGGAGCTCGCCATCCAGCCAGGGGCGACAGGCTTTGAGCTCAGCCGCCGACGGAGCACGGTCGACCACACGGCCTTTTTCCGATTTCACCGCCCGACACTTGATGACATTGGTCAGCCACAGCTTCTCCCGTTCGAGACCGACCTCCGCCAAGGCCTGATCGAGCAACCGTCCAGATGGTCCTGCAAATGGCCGACCCGTCTGCTCCTCGACGATCCCCGGCCCTTGACCGACGAGCATCACCTTGGCATTGACATCGCCTTCACCGAAGACCACTCGAAAGCGCGTGTCTCGGTTCGGGCACCCTGGGCAGGTAAGAGCCTGTGCGCGTAACGCATCCATCTGGTGCTGTTTATCTATGTCCGTAGTCTCCAAGAGCCTCCTCCCCTTCTACGCGGAGCCTGACGTCGTTTTCCTCCCCTCCATGGCAGGATAGCGCTGAGGGATGGAAGGTGCCAGCCTCCCAGAACATGGAGCCGTTAGTTGCCCGCCGTACGTATGTATGATACATTCTCAATATCATGAAAAACTATACTGATGTGCTCTTGTTGTGTCCGACCGAGCTTTCCTTGCTCGAAGCGTTCCGCGGACGCTATCCTTTCGTCCTCGATTCCTTTCAAGAAGAAGCCATTCACCACATCGCGGCTGGAAGTTCGGTGATTGTCTCGGCCCCGACCGGGGCTGGCAAAACACTGATCGCTGAGTATGCGATTTTCAGAGCCCTGGTGCAGGGACAGCGCCTTGCCTATACTACTCCCATCAAGGCCCTCAGCAACCAAAAATATGCCGATTTTTGCCGACGCTTCGGCTCCGATAACGTCGGTATCCTAACTGGCGATGTCCAGGTGAACTCGCAAGCCCCCATCCTAGTCATGACCACCGAGATCCTGCGCAATATGTTTTACCTGCAGCCTCCAGAAAACCTGGGATACGTTGTCCTGGACGAATGCCATTACATGGGGGATGAAGGCCGGGGCACGGTCTGGGAGGAGATCATTATCAACTGTCCCAAAGATGTCCCGCTGGTGGCGCTGTCCGCCACAGTCTCCAATATCGACGAGATCGCTGCCTGGATCTCCGACATCCATCGTCCGATCGTCGCCATTCAGCATCCGGTCCGTCCGGTCCCCCTGGAGTACTTCCTGGTTGATCCGCAGGGCAACATCATGCGGGCGCGGGATATGGTCAAAAAGGGCCATGCCCTACTGAAGGATGATGGCCGGGGGCATCATCATCGTCGCCGACATGGGCCTGACCTCGGCCGGTTGCTGCTCCAACTCCAGGAGCGACGCTGGCTGCCGGCGATCTATTTTATCTTCAGCCGTGCCGGGTGCGAGGCGGTGCTGCGCCGTTGTTTGAGGGACGGCATACGCTTCATCGATAGGCCTGGGGCGGACGAGGTTGAGACAGCGATTGAAAAGACACTCGCCGATTATCCAAGCATTGCCCCCGAAAGCGAGCTGAATCGGTTGATCTTCGACGGCTTGCGGCAGGGTCTCGGCATCCACCACGCTGGCATGCTCGCGCCACTGAAGCGTTTAACCGAGGTCCTTTTCGAGCGCGGGCTGGTGCAAGTGGTCTTTGCCACGGAGACGATGAGCCTGGGCATCCACATGCCCGCCAAGAGCGTCGTCATCGAAAACCTGCGAAAGCGCTCCGACCATGGCTTTAGAACGTTGCGCGTGGGGGAGTTGACGCAGATGGCAGGACGCGCCGGGAGGCGGGGGATCGACTCGAAAGGTACGTGCCTTGTGGTGGTTGAGGGGCGTGAGGCCCTGAACGAGGCTTTGCGGCTGATCAAGGGGGAGCCCGAGCCGATCGAGAGCCGCTTCAAGATTGGCTATAGCTCAGCCGCCATGCTCATCCAGAGCTTGCACGATCCTCAGGCCATCCGTAAGACAATTGAGCGCAGCTTCGGTCAATTTCAGAATCGCCAGCGCATTAGGCTACTGGAGACCGAACGTGAGAAGTTCTTGCGCCGGCGAGAGGGGCGGGGGAAGCACTCCAGGCAGTCCTGGCCTGCGCTGGAGCAGCGGACGAGGCAGCTAGCGCTTCTGCAAGACAGCTATTGGGATGAATTCCTGCGGATCACCGCGATCTTACACCACTTCGGTTGCCTCAAAGCGGGCGAGCTGTCGTCGGAAGGGCGGCTCGTGGCCACGTTACGCCATGATAATGAGCTGCTCGTGGCCCGTGTCGTGTTCTCGGGCGTCCTGGATGGCCTCACGCCGGCCGAGCTGGCAGCATTGCTCTCCTGTCTGAGCGAAGAGTCTCGGGAAGGTGAAGTCCGCTCCTCGTGGACGCTGCTCAAGCAGCACCGTGATCTCCAGAAACGATTGCAGAGCATGGGACGACTGGCGCAGGAGCTTCATGAGGTACAACGGACCCATCAGGTCACCCTGCCGGTGTCGGTCCAGGTAGGCTACCTGGCAGCGTCCTATCGTTGGGCGTCCGGCGAAGAGGATTGGGCTGGGCTGGTGCGTGATGCATATGGCGGGCATGAAGGGGATCTGATCAGGGCCTTCCGACGCTTGATCGATCTCTGCCGCCAACTCGCCGAAAGCCCGGAGGTTGAGGCGTCTCTGCGGGAACAGCTCTGGAACACTGTGTCCGCGCTCGATCGCGGCATCGTCTTCGAGAGCGCGCTGATTTAAGTTGCCCTCACAGGACAGCGCATGCCTTCCCACCTGCGCTGCATACCACACCACACAGGAGTGCCAAGAGAGCTTGCCCCACGCCATTCAGCTTCGCTGTGACACAAGCCTGAGCAGCCTTCATCGCGACGCGAGCACGTTGCAAAACCGCTCGATTTCCTCCGCAGTGTTGTGGAAGTATGATTATCCGAAGTACCCATACATTAGGAGGCTCATGTGGACTGATGTAGTTGCTCAGGGTTTTTTGTTTCGATACAGGGAAGAACTTAATGATATCCTCTATACAGCTTTGGCATCCTAAAATGGCTCTTGGCCAGTTTTGGTGAAACGGGGTTGTTTGGAAGTGTTGCACCGTTTCCCTGTCCAGAGGAAGGGAGGAAATACCGCGTCGTAACTGAGGGGAGATTTTCCCATTTTCCTTGTTGCGGTTCCCGCGCTTTCAACTTGACCAAAAGCGGCCAAGAGCCTAATTGTGGGCACGAAAATGCGATGTTCTCGGGGACGATTTATATTCTCGGGCCGTTACACCTCGCTACCCCACCAAGAGCGATGTGTGACACATCAGCATTGCGCCTTTTTGGCCTTGCCTCTGGTCATGTGCCTATGGTACAAAACGCTCGCAACAGGCCGATGGTCGCTACTCACCGAGGAGGGAGACTCATGCAAACCAACGCCATGAAGCGGGCCCTGGAGCGTGGCGAGACGCAGGTCGGCGTCTGGATTAACATGGTGCGCAACCCGGCCATTCTGCGGCTGATGAAGTCGGCAGGGCTGGACTTTGCCCGCTTTGACATGGAGCA
>Ga0137403_10005817_pt1 | contig 14232 bp, 14 predicted proteins | sample CZOMad2_1_16fung_FD_122057 | JGI IMG/M metagenome (GOLD analysis project Ga0137403, IMG submission 122057) | Vadose zone soil fungal communities from Angelo Coast Range Reserve, California, USA - CZOMad2_1_16fungal (Hybrid Assembly) | ecosystem: Environmental > Terrestrial > Soil > Vadose zone... | reverse complement strand
AAGCTTCTGGATGGTGACGTTCATGATAGTGCTTCACATTCGCGAGCAGCTGACCGAGCCAATGCCTTAGCCGCATCGGCGTGTGCGGCTTTCTCAGCTCGCCGCTCATAGTCCTCGGCAAGCGCCTTAAGCTGACCCGCAACGCGTTGGTCGGTCATTGTTTGGGCCGCCCGGAGTATGGTCCGTGCCGTATCCAAATATTCTTTGCTCAGCATTTCGCCTCCGCAATTTCAGTTCGAACGGCATAACGCCGTCGAACTACAATCAATCACAGAGAGACGGATCGGACCATTGCACAGACGTTTATCAGTGCCTTACATTTGTTTAAGACGATGATACTTGGGTTTAAGATTGACCACCTGCGCGCCTCGCGAGTGATAGGAACGTGGCTCCCCGCCCGGCGGCTACCCAGCGACATCGGTCGGTCAGCTGTTGACGCTGTTGTTCGCCAAGTACGCTCACGAGGTCGCTAAGGCGCTGTCAAGCGACAAAGCGTATCCTCTGCGCGGCTCGGAAAAACGCCCGGCGCGCGCGTCTACCGGCTGGCCTTGGGGTTGATTTCGGGTTTTGGCAGATAGTGTTGAAAAGGTCTTTTTTGGGTGACGAGCAAAATTTTCTAGGACCGCTGATGTGTTTTGCAAGCGATGACGTGAGGGAACCACGTCGTTTCACACAAAAACGACCACGGACCATCGTATCTGCGCTACGGGGCTTTGCTGCGGTAGAGACGTCAAAAAATCAACTTTCGCGGAATTTTTGGGTCAGTTCGATTTTCGACTTTTGCAACAGTATCAGGTGTTAAGCGGACGTCGTTGTGGTTTGCCCGGCGCTCTCGGCGTGGCCTGATCGCGAGGAACCCCTGCCCCCATCGTCGTGCGATCAAGCGCAGTAGCATCGCAGGATCATCAGCGCGGTGTCGTCATGCGTCGGCGCGATGAACGAGGGACAATGCGCCTTTTCAAGTTTGCGCGCACCATGACCAGGATGCGCATTTCTCCCTCGTCAGTTGCGAAGGCAAGCGCGTCCACAGCCGCGCTCAATCCGAAACCGAGGGTTCTTCCTCTATTGTACCAATGAAACACCCGCTACTTGGGGCTGGAGGTCGATGGTTTTCCTTCCGGCACCTCCACGAGTTTCCTCAAAAAGGTGCGAATGCGCTCGCGTTGGGAAGCGGCGATGTCATAGCAGGCACGGCGGCAGTATTGCTGTGTCCACCATCGGTACCGAACCATACCGAACGGTCTACCACAGTGATCACATTTTCTTATTGCAGACATGGCACCCTCGGTTCTCTTTCCGTCAGGTCACGCACGCAGCACTCTTCGGAGTACAGCTCCTTTCGCACATAGCCAAAGTCACGATTGATTCGGCTACATATTTCGTAGGTACATCGAAATATTGGTTCGTCCCTGTGGCGGATTTGGAACATGGCGGCCCTCCCCTTTGTACTGCCATTTATTTTACCAAACGGATCGGGGGTGGACCGTCCATCTTCTTCGGTAAGTCGACCTTCCAAGGCCAAACCATCCGCTTACATTCACACGCTAGCCAGTGATCGCGCGTCGGCACCGTATTCAGGATCGCTTCCCAATCCTCGCCGCACGGGCACTTGTACTGTGCGTGCGTCACCCTCAAAACTGGTGCTTGGTCCATGGCCACACCTTTCTGCCGCAGCGTTCACACGGGAGGCTGTAGTCGCCGAACCACGGGACCTTGAACCAGTTGCGTATCCACTCGTTTTGACAAGGTTTGCAGGAGTAACCGGCGACGAGCGGCTTAAACATGGGCGTGCTCCTCTAAGGCGATGAGGAGGACCAAGCCGACTCGGCCCGGATAGGTTCGACGGCTTGCGGCAACAGTCCGGCGCGATGAAGCATCTGAATCTTCAGAGCCGACTTGTGCCCGGTCATCGCGTCCGGCAAGGCATCGATAGACGCCAGAACAGAACCCAATTCGGCCGTCCTTGAGGTCAGCCAACCACTGATCGCTATGCGCGGCCAAGTAACCGAGGCGAGTGAGGCTTGGACGTTGGGCCCAAGCCTCCAAGACTTTTAGGTTTGTTCGGCGAGCGGACCTGGATTAACCAGCGCTACCGTGGTCACATGGCGTATGAAGGTTGGCAGCTTGGGTGCGTCGCGGTACCGCATAGTCAGAATGTCGTCTTCCCGCTTTATTACCAAGGCTTCCCACCAGCCGTCATCGGGTGACTCGTGAGCCAACACCATGTGGCCAATGTCAATCGCATCCCAACTACGCGGCAGTCCCGAAGTTATCGGCGAAACGCAGCGAACAGGTGCCTCGGACGCATCGTTCGGAGGCTGCCCAGGCGGATGAGTGAGTTTGTATGCCTCACTGGTATCGCCAGGTTGGCGGAGGATGCTGACAAGTTCATCATGCAATGATTGCTTGATGTTCGGGATGAATGCTTTGCCGCTCGCATAGAGACGGCCTTCAGGCAATTTCTTCGCCGTCTCCGCGAAGGCTGGCGATGCAACCTTCACGGCGTTCAAGCTCAGATCCAATGCTGCGTTGACCACACGATCATTGTGTTGGGCAAAGCGCGCGCCGCGGGGCTTACCCTTGTCATCCATTCCAAACACGAAAAGCTTGTCCGGAGCGACTGCGGGTTTCTTATCCTGCTGCTGTTTTCCCATGTTTTTCCCTCCTCAAAAGCAGACGGGGCCCAAAGGGGCCCCGTTCTCGACGGTTTCTGCGATGTCACAGCTTGGCCACAGCGACGGCCTAGGCGGTCTCCAAGTAATCATGGAAGCATCTCCAAGTTATCAGAAAGTGCAAAATCGTTTTCGACTTTGCACTCAAAGTATACCAAGAATAATGAATTGCTTCAAGGCAATAAATCGCCAAAAATTATTTCTAAATAGCTGATTTCGCTATGTTTTTCAGAGGTATTCGACTGCATTTTTGGTACAGGTAGCAGTAGGTGATTTGGCAGGCTTTTCGGTCGTCAATTCGATTGCCGTTGCACAGATTCAGGCCGTCGGCCGCGCAAAACCGCCAGATCGCGTGCTGCACAAACCGCGGAAATGCGGGCGGGAATTTTGGGTTGAAGGTGCTGGCGTCAATTCGACTGGAAACGGTTCTGATGATCTCGGCGCAGCCACCTCGGGCGTAGCAGGCAGCCCCATAGACGTGGGGCGTGCCGCAACCTTCCAGAATGCCGGTGCGGTGCAGAAAATTGTGCACGAGGGTATCGATGGCCATCATGGCCTTGCCGGTCTCGAACCAGACCAGCGCGGTGTGCAGCGGATCGAGCTTCAGGCCCAACAGCGCGCGGCGCGCTCTGTCGTCACTCGCCCCGGGCTCGGCCGACGCGGCGGCCAGCCGGTACTTGCGACCGTTTCTGGAAACCAACCCCGTGTACGTGAAGCGCTGCGACTGCAGGAAGCTGTTCACCGGAGTCCCGGAGCTGAACGTGAGGACGACGCCTGCCTCGGGTGTGCTCGCCAATTTCCGGGCTCCGAAGCCCAGCGAGCTGGCGGCCAAGACCAACGTGTTGGCTTGTGCACTCGAGACACCAAAGGTCGCGCTGAGGGCGGTTGCCGCGTCGCTGAGTAGCTGTTTCGAGGCGAGCTTGTCGGCGTCAATCACTCGCACAAGGCTTAGATCTTCGACAAAGCGCTGCAAGCTCGCGATTTCGACGGGAGGCGTCAGCGCAATGCCGGAAATACTCGCGAAACCGGCCGGAACGCGCGCCACGATGCTGGCACCCGATCGCGCATCCACCGTTCGCAACCGTCCGTCGATCTTCACGCCGCGCTTTATCAACGCATCGCGCAACATGGAAACAAAAGCCAGCGCCGGATCGGGAATCGCTACGCCGCCAACGAATCCGGCGTCGCCCAGGGGCAGCGTGCCGGAAATTTCCAGTGTGTTGGCGCCCAGCCCGCGATAGATTTGTAAATTGCTTTTCAATCCTTTCGGGGTGGTCGTCGCCCGATTCACGATAGTGATAAACGATGCGTTTGGCGGTCCGGAAACAATCGTCACCGGCGCGCCCGCAGTGGCGCCAGGCTTAATGTTCAAATCGATCGCGTTGTCATTAATTGTGAGCGCGCTCACTTGCGCGCCATAGGACCAGGTCAGGTCTTCCCATTCCCAGCCGCTGCCAACCGGCGATCCGTTGAAGTAACTTTCGTCGCCGACCAGATCACCTTTGACTCGTTTCACTCCGGCGGCGACAATCCGATCGGCAAGATCGTTGATACCTTTGAAGTAGTCGCCGTTATTGAAGCGCGCGGCGATGGACGGATCGCCACGGCCATAAACAATCAGATCGCCTTTTACTTTTCCATCTTCGACCTTTTCTTTCGCGTAAACCGAAGTGATGAAATGAAAGTCCGGCGTCAATCGATCGAACGCCGTCGCCACTGTGTAGAGCTTCATGTTCGAAGCCGGCCGCACAAACTTGTTCGCGTCTTGCTCAAAGATCGTCTGGCCACTATCGAGTGAAACGATCTTGAGTGCGAAAAAGCCAGGTTCGAGCGCCGGCTGACGGCAAATTTCTTCGATTCGCGATCGCAGTTCAGCGATTGTTGCCGCAGCTTTAGGCGCAGGAATAACTGATCTTGAGCTGGTCGTCGCGGTCGGCGCTTGCGCCTGGACTGGAACGGAAGTAAACGAGGATTCAATGGCGACGGCGAGCAGGCACACCGAAGCCGTGACGACAAACCAATTTCTACTGCTAATCTTTTTCATGGAATCAATCGAACGAACCAAGAATTTCTGCGGCGCTCGCCGTAGCCGTGCCTAGTTTACCAACTACAATTCCGGCAGCGTGATTCGCCAGCACCGCCGCTTCAGTCATTGATGCGCCGGCGGCCATTGCGGCTGCCAGGGTCGCAATCACGGTGTCTCCCGCACCGGTCACGTCGAATACTTCGCGGGCTACGGTTTCCACAAAGACGGGATCGCGATCGCCTTCAACCAACATCATGCCACGATCGCCGCGCGTCACCAGCACCGCGTCGCAGGCCAGACGCGCGCGGATCGTTTGGGCCGCGGCGTGCAAGCCTTCATCTGAATCTTCTTCGGAGTTTGTCAGCCGCAGCGCCTCATGATGATTCGGCGTGACCAAAGTCGCCGGACGATAGGCGTCAAAGTTTCGAATTTTCGGATCGACCAGCACCGGAATACGTCTGTGTGCCAGCGGCAGGATTTCAGAAAGTATCCGGGCGGTCACCACGCCTTTGTCGTAATCCGAAATAACCAGCGCCTCCGCATTTTCGATCGCGTCCTTTGCTGCGCGAATCAGCTGAGCTTCGATCTGGCCGCTGACCTGACCGCGATGCTCGCGATCTGCGCGCACGATCATTTGCTGCTGCGCAATAATTCTGGTCTTGATCGTGGTCGGACGCTGGTCGTCGCAAACCAAAGTCTCATCCGTTTGCACGCCTCCGTTCTGGCGCAGGGCGCTGCGAAGCTTCTCAGCCGCGGAATCGTTGCCGACCACACCGATTACCGTCGCCTGCGCGCCGAGCGCGGTCACGTTTGCCAACACATTGGCCGCGCCGCCAAGCCGCGTCGATTCGCGCTGAATATTAACCACTGGCACCGGCGCTTCCGGCGAAATTCTGGTGACATCGCCCCAGATAAACTCGTCGAGCATCACATCACCAACGATCACGATGCGGCACGCGCGCGCGCGTGTCAGGATCTCTTCGGCTCTTTTTTTATCCAGGGTGAGCAAGGCATTCGCGCCGCCAGCGGCGATTCCCTAAAGGACTATTTCTCTCATTAACCGATCGATTGCCGCCACGACGCGTTCGACTGGAATGCGCAGAATGCATTGCGGCGTTTGAAACTCAGCACAGAAGTAACCGTGACATGGCTGGCACTTCATCTCTTCGCGCACGACTTCATTTTTGTTCGTGGTCCATGGCCGCCAGTGCGCCACATTTGATGATCCGAAAACGACGACACACGGTGTACTGACGGCCGCGGCCATATGTGCGATGCCGCTATCGTTGCCGACGAACAGCTGCGCCCGCGCCGCCAGCGCCGTTACCTCGGGCAAACTTAGATCGGTCAGTCCAATCACGCGCGCTGACGATTGTTGGACCACAGAGTCAAGCACCTGCTTTTCTTTTGGGGCCACAATAACGACTGGGGTTAGGCCACGCGCAGCAACCTCGTCTATCACGCGCGCAAAATTTTCAGTGGGCCATTGCTTCGTTTCAAACGCCGCTGCCGGATGAATCAGGGCCACTGGTTCGCTATCGATCTGGTGCGCCGCGAGTCTGGCCGCGATCGATCGCGCGGCCTTTTCGGTGACCGCCAATTGCGTCGCCGGCCGATCACTTACCGGCACACCCGTCCAACCGATCAGCGCCAGTTGCTGCTCGGCAGAATGCAAAGTCGGGCGCGACCAAATCTCCTGCGGCGAAGGCGCAACGTGATTGTGCAGCCGCGCGTATTGATAATGAGCGTATCCCACGCGTTGTCTGGCGCCGCTGGCGCGCGCCAGCAAGGTCGCTGTCGTTCCGCCGTGCAAGTTGTAAACAACATCATAGCCAGTGCGATGGAGATCGCGCGCGATCCGCGCGCGCGCGGCGTTGCTGTGGCGCGGAATCGAAATAACCCGATCGACCAGCAGCGATCCATTCAAAACCGGGGCCACCCAGTCTTCCAACAAAATATCGATGCTGGTGTGCGGCAGGAACCGTCGCAACGCGACCAGTGAAGGAGTCGTCAGCACGGTGTCTCCGATCGATCGCAACCGGATCACCAGCAGCTTACGAACGGTGGCCCAGTCCCAACGCGCGGGCGCGAGAGGCTGTGCCGCCTCGCTTTCAAAAGCGTGCGCCAAGCTGAGATGCCGGGCGCTCGGTGACGACTCAATTATTTGTCGCAGGCTGTTCATCTTCGATCGTCGCTTCGTCGATCAACATCACGGGAATATCATCGCGAATCGGATAAACACGCTTGCACTCGACGCATTTCAACGCGCTGCCGTCGGGTTTCAACTCAACTTTGGCGCGACACGCCGGACAAACCAGAATTTCAAGTAGTTGTTCGCTAATTGGCATCACTGATTCCTCAATATTCGCGCGTTTAAGACGCGCGCGGTGAGTAAGCTTAGCAGCATTATCAGATTTATCGTAGCGCATGGTGTACAATCGCGCTGCCGGAAAACAATGGCGGAATTAGAGCCATCATCGCCCCGGGAATCTCTTATGGTGATTGAAGAATTTGGTCCGAGAGTCGCGAATGTCTGGAATCATTTGCGCACGACGACACGAAACCTGGTTGAGAATGCCTGGCGGTCAGCCGGTTCAGGCTCGGCGCCACAGGTTCCGCGCTCGGCGCCGTACGATCCGCGGGCCGATCAGGAACTGGGCCAATTGCTGGCGGCCCTCGACGATCACGCGCAACAAACGGAAATTTCAGCCGGCCGGGAAGGCGCGCGCGAGTCGCGGCGGCTCGCCGACGCCTGCGCGAACGTGCTGAGTCAACAGACGCAGTCGGCGGAAGTTTTCGCGCAGTTGATCGTCCGCGCGCATCAACGAAATAATTACGCGCAAGTCGATGCTTTGGCCGAACTGCTGCCGGAACGGCTCGCCCCCAGCGAACTCTGCGAGCTGGCGCGAGCCAACAATGTCATTGTGAGGGCGTTGGCCCACGAAGCTCTCACGCAACTGCCGACATCATTGTTGGCGGCAGTGCTGCGCGATCCCGTCGATGCGGTGATTGCGCGCCTGGCGTTGGAACGGCAAGCAACTGAGTTCGGATCGGAAGATGCTCAACGGACACTGCGAGAGGCTATCGAAGGCTTCGAAGAAAACTTCGACTAAAACTCAGGCCGGTAGTAATCGCAAAAACAACACGTCGCCCGATTAAGAGCGACGTGTTCGTGTATAGGGACGCGATTGATGAACGCGCTATTCCGCCGGGCCGTTGCAGGCTGGTCCATGCAGCGCGGGAATCTTTTGACTGATCACCGGATAATTCGGGGCTTCGTCGATATTGATCTGGGTCCAGTGCTGATGTTGCTCGGGCACGTTATTGTCGGCAAAGATCGCTTCGACCGGGCATTCAGGCACGCACGCGTCGCAATCGATACAGGTATCAGCGTTAATGTAGAGGCGATCGGGCAGCTCGTGAAAAGCTTCGACCGGACAAACCGCAGCGCAGTCCGTGTACTTACAATCAACGCACATCTCAACAACAACGTAGGTCATTCGCAGATGACTCCTTTCAAATTAGACACAAATGTTTATTATCTAACGCGCTGAATGTCAACTGGAAAATTTTATTGTAGCGCAAACTGTTAGTTTGCGTACGCAAGCTGACAGCTTGCGTTACATCATCTCTTCGGAACGTACGTAAACCAAAAATAGATCGCCTGGCCCACGCCGATCCAAAATCCAATCACGGCTCCAAACAATTCGATCGTCTTTAAATGATGTTGCGCGACCGAGAGGACCAGCGCTTCCAACTTTTCGATCGGATAGTCAGAAACTTTCTGTCGCACTAAACCGCCAACATCAAATTCTGCGATCGCGGCAGGTAAACGCTCGCGAGCCGCGGCCACAATTTTTTCGGTGAGCGCTGCCGAAGCTTTATCGATTGCGCCAGCCGGCATGTGATCGGCGAGTCGTCCAATCGGAGTCACTAAGAACCGTTCAATCTGCGAACTCAAAATCCCATTAATGGTCTGGGCAGTGTCATCGCGCGCCAGGACAGTCAACAGACTCTTCGTCAAGAACGCTTTCACGCGCGCGGCTGAATCCGGATTGAGCGTTTCGATTAGTTCGCGCAGCGTGCGCGGTTGCAAACGCTCGAGCGCGTCGACCATATAAACATTGATCGAACCGGCCAATTCCGGACTTCTCAGCATAGCCACGAAACGCGAGGCCGCCTGGTGCTTGATGTTTTCAAAGTTGTCCGAAGATATTTGTCCGATCAAATCTTTCAGCGGACGCTCCATCAAGCTGTCGATGGTGGCATTCAGAAACAGCGTGGCTTCGTGCGCAAAAGCGTCGCCGCGCAGATATTCTTCCACTCGCCGCGGCAAGTGGTTGTTAACCAGATCGTCAACCTCGTAATAGATGCGCTCGCGCGAGATGAAAATCTTTTTGATGAATGAAAGGCGATCGTAGTAATCGTCAACTTCGTGTTTGATGAGCGCGCCAATGCGTTGGCGGGTGTTCTGGCTGGCCGCGATGTCCGCCAGGTGATGCACGATCGGCGGGACTTGTTGATCGATGCGCTCTTTGATCAACTCGATCGTTTCCGGCGAAAACATTTCCGCCAGGGTCGCGTCGGTGCGCGCGAGATCATCGATCCGATCGCTGACAAAGGAATAGACTTTACTTTCGAATTGTTCGGCGCTGACAAATGATTGATAGCGCTCAGCCACAAACGATTGCAGGATTGCGAACGTCTCTTCGTTAATCGTTTCGCCTAATCGCCTCTCTAACAATTTGTCGATTTGACGATCGACGAAAGTTTCAATCGCCTGGGCGGTCTGATCGCTTTTCAGGACTGAAGCGATGTGTTCGGCGAGCCGGTATTGCAGCGCCGAGATCGTATCCAATACCGGAGCGCGCGCTTCGCGTGGCAGTGCTTCGATCAGCGAAGGATGGACAGTCGAAAGCAATTCATCTGTGTAAGAGTGGACGAAGCCCTCGACTTTTCGATTGAAGAATCCGGTTTCAAAGAGCGCGTCGAAAACCGTCTGCTGCGAAACGAGTTCATTACCAACCGCATTGCCGATCGACTGGGCCAGCCGTGCGCGATGACGCGGAATCATTCCCTGCGGCCAGATCGTGATGCCAAAAAGTTTCAGCGGCTTGTAGGGATGAAACAACATCCAGATGGCCAGCCAGGCCGCCCCATATCCATGCACCGTCGCGATGACGATGATGGCAATGCTGATCAGGATTTTGAAGGTGGTTGGATTGATGGTTGTACTCCAACAAAATTTGTCGGCGATGAACTCAGCTTACGGGGACTTCTTCTTTTTGTCAGGCTTTGGATCTACTTTCGGAGGGGTGATGAAGTAACCGGTTTTGGTGATTGCAGTTAGTTTTGGCCGTTCCGGGACGTCGCGAATGGTTACTTGCGTCTTCTGAAAGCTTTCTTTGCCACTCTTGGTTGACTGATAAGACACTAGAAATTGCTTATGCAAGTCATGAACGACTTCGTTGAGGGCCTCGTTCAAATCGTTCACTGTGTTCGGGAAGAACGCTCTGCCTCCGGATTCAGCCGCAAGACGATTCAACAACTGCTGCGCTTTTGATCGGGCATTGATAGTTATGCCTTGTTTGTCTAGTTGCGCCACTATGCCAATCGCGAACACCTGCACGTCTTTAACGCGCAGCCATTCGATCAGCTTGTCACTCGAGTAGTAACTGGCCCGATCTTCACCGTCCGAAATAAGAATCACCGCGCGCCGGTGGTCATGTCCGTCATGATGGCCGGCAACATGTAGGGCCGCTAAGTAAACCGCATCGACTACGGCTGACTGGCCGCCCTCGACATACAATTGATCTGCTGCCTTTAACAGCAGCAATCGATCCGATGTAAATTCCTGTACTGTTTCGATTTTGTCACTGCTTATGAATCGTTCGAGGAACGTTTCATCCTCTGAACGGTTGCTTTGGAAAAGGACTTTGGCAGCAGCAATTGCATAAGGCAACAGATTCCTAAACGATCCGCTGGTATCAATCGCCACGGCATAGTCGATTGGCCTGGTATCAAGTGAGAGTGTGGCTACAGTTTGCGCGACGCCATTCTCGCTTAGCTGAATATCGTCTTTTTTGAGATCATCAATTGACCGCTTTTCATCACTAATCACTATCAAAGGTAAAGTCACACTTCCAGGTTCGGGTGGTTGGGGAGAAGAAGCTGGAGTTTGCGCAGCCACCAAGGCGCAAGAACTCAAAAGGCAAACGACCAGGATCGCTTTTCCGATCTTTCTAGATAGAATAATGAGCAAGTTCATCTAACGATCTCATTCGTCATCAACATCACTTCTCCACCAAAGATCCGTCTGCGGCAGATTATTGAAGTCGGTCTCGATACCAGCCATACCACCGGATGCTTCGTAAACCACCTCGCCGCCAATCACGGTCATCACGCAATGTGTTTTCAGAATTTCCATCTCCGGAATTTTCATGATGTCGGCTGACAGCACGGTCAAATCGGCAAGCTTCCCTACTTCAATAGTGCCGCGCACGTTTTCTTCAAACGCTGCGTACGCGGGCCAGATGGTCAACATCTTCAAGGCCTGATCTCTCGACACGGCCTCTTCGGGGTGCCAGCCTTCACCGGAAAATCCACGGATGTCTTTACGGGCAACCGCGGCATAGAACTCGATCATCGGCTCGCCGCGTTCGACCGGCGCGTCCGACCCTCCGGGAACAACTACGCCTGACTTGATAAAACTGTTCCACGCGTAGGCGCCTTCCAGACGCTTCATTCCCAGACGCGCGGGCGCGAAATGCAGATCGCCAATCGCATGCGACGCCTGCATCGAAGGAATGATCCCAAGTTTCTTGAAGCGGGGAATGTCGAGCGGATTCACGATCTGCGAGTGCTCGACGCGCCAGCGCGGCTCGGCAATCTTTCGCTGATTCGGCGGCACCGCGCTCAGCGCCTTCTCGTACTCATCAAGTATGAAGCGATTACCGCGATCACCGATGGCATGCGTCTCACATTGAATGCCTTTGCGCAAAGCTTCTTCGAGCACGGGCAGCAGATTTTCTTCTTTGACGGTCAGGAAGCCGGAAGTGTCGGGCGCGTCGGAATATGGTGCGAGCAGCGCCGCACTCCGTGAACCCAGTGAGCCATCGGCGTAAAACTTGAGAGCGCGCACGGTCAGGCGATTGCCGTACGCCCCGATGATTGGTCCCTCGCTTAAAAGTCTCTGCGCTTCCTTTCCCGGCGCGGAAAGTACTTTATAAATGCGGAGCTTGATCTTTCCTTCACCATAAAGCTTCCGGTAGATATCGATGTCTTCATAACTTCCACCGGGATTCTGAACCTGCGTCCAGCCCAGGCCGAGGTCTCTCTGCACTCCGAGGACGACTGCGCGTTCAGCGTCTGCTCGCGAGGTGGGCGGCACGTGACGGCGCACGAGTCCCTGGGCTGCGTCCAGCAACATGCCATTCGGCTCGCCGCTTTGTTTGTCTTTTGAGATCTCACCGCCAAAAGGACTCGGCGTGTCCTTAGTGATGCCGGCGATCTTCAAAGCGGCGCTGTTGACCACCGTACCGTGACCGTCTGAGCGTCCGAGAATCACGGGATTGTTGGGCGAGACTTTGTCGAGATCCCAACGCGTCGGAAACACCGGCGGCGTCCAGAACGTTTCAATCCAACCGCGTCCGGTGACCCATTCGCCGGGCTTTGCCTGATCGACGCGGGCCTTTACCTTCGCGAGAAAATCCTGAAGGTTGGTAATGCCTTCCAGGTTCAGCGTCATCTCGCGAAAGCCAACACCCTCCAGATGCTGATGCGCATCGGCCATCCCCGGCAGCGTGGTGGCGCCGTGCAGGTCGACGATACGGGTGGTTGGGCTTTCATAGTTCTTGGCGGCTGCGTTCGAGCCGACGAAGATAATGCGATCGCCTTTGGCGGCGACGGCTTCAGCGCGCGGCTGCTTTTCATTTGCGGTGTAAACGTTGCCGTTTATGAAGACGACATCCGCGGAAGCGGGTGTTGGCGCCGACGGCACGAAGGCAACACTGAGCAGCAAGCTGAGTATCAACAAGATCGATTTCATAATGTCTCCTTAGGATCTAAAGCCGCGTGGCAAGCGCCGATCTTATACCACAGTGGCGAATCGGTCTTGTAACGCAAACTGTTAGTTTGCGGCGCGAGCTAACAGCTCGCGTAAGCCCTAACCGGCGCGAACATAAAATCACCGTGCGCGCGATTTGTTCGTGATTACTGATCGCATACAATCCTTCATAATAACTTCCGAAGATATTTCATAAAGATCGGGGCAACTTAGATGAATGCTGAATCTTTGAACCTTTCAACATCGAGCGGCGCGACCACCGCTTACGTGACGCGGCCACATGAACCAGTCAGCGCGGCGGTTATCCTGATTCAGGAATATTGGGGCATCAACGAACACATTCGCGACCTCGCTGGACGATATGCGAAAGAAGGTTATCTCTGTGTCGCACCGGATCTCTACCGCGGCAGAGTTGCGACCGATTCGAAAGAAGCCTCGGTGCTGATGCAGGCGCTGCCGATCGAGGATGGCCTGGAAATAATTCGTAAGGCCATGGACGCGACCGAAGAGACTTATCAAATAAAGAGCTTCGTGATCACGGGTTACTGCATGGGCGGCACGTTTGCTCTGCGCAGCGCTTGTGAATTTCCGGAACTGAAAGCTGCAGCGCCTTTCTATGGCGACATTCCCGAAGAAGACGTTTTGAAGAAACTAAGAGCGCCGACGCTATTCATCGCCGGCCTTCGCGACGCGTGGATCAATCCGGAGAAAGTGAATGGGCTGAAAGAAGTCGCGACGAAGTACAACTTGCCAGTCGAAGTCGTCAGTTACGATGCCGACCACGCTTTTTTCAACGACACACGTCCGCAAGTCTACGACGCGGAAGCTGCGGCCGACGCGTGGAAGAGAGTGCTGGAGCATTTTAAGACGTATTTAACAAGTTAGTTCGTTCGTTCGTTCGTTCGTTTAGAGGCGGGCTACCGCCCGCCCGTCGGGCAGTAGACTGGAGCGCAACCATCCCGGTTGCAGCGTCGCGTTAACGAATGCCATGCAAGCGAGGACGCTTGCGCTCCAGTCCATTGACGCATCTGCGAAAACACGAAAGTGGCGTGATGGCAATTCAAGTTTGCCCAAACTGCGGCGCTAAGAATCGGGTAGATGAACGTGAATCACTCGATAAGCAGCCCGTCTGCGGGAGATGCGGCACGAAACTACCTGACGCCACCGCGGCAACGGATGGCAAACCACAGATCGTCACAGACGCGACATTTGCGAACGATGTGGTCGCCGCTTCTTCATCGCGGCCAGTGTTAGTCGATGCGTGGGCCGAATGGTGTGGACCATGTCGCATGGTCGCGCCCGTCCTCGATCAACTTGCCGCCGAATCCGATGGTAGGTACAAGATCGCGAAACTGAACGTCGACGAGAATCCACGCACCGCCGCACAATTCAACATTCGCAGCATTCCTACGATGCTGATCTTCAAAGACGGCCAGCTCGTAGATCAGATCGTCGGCGCGCAACCGAAG
>Ga0137403_10005816_pt1 | contig 14233 bp, 15 predicted proteins | sample CZOMad2_1_16fung_FD_122057 | JGI IMG/M metagenome (GOLD analysis project Ga0137403, IMG submission 122057) | Vadose zone soil fungal communities from Angelo Coast Range Reserve, California, USA - CZOMad2_1_16fungal (Hybrid Assembly) | ecosystem: Environmental > Terrestrial > Soil > Vadose zone... | reverse complement strand
CAGCCGCCGGCCAATTGGACGTCCTATACGTACGCCGCCGACACGGCGTCCGGAACCTTCAACATCTCCGCGTCGGGTGACAACGTCACCGTCTCGCTGCCGTAACGGGTCGACGTCGCATCGCGCACGGGAAGGAGCCCCCTTCCCGTGCGCGAGTTTTTGTGTCCGTAGCACGCCGAGAATCCTTTCCGCCCGCTGAGAGGAGCGTCATGCCGGGGATCGAGAGCGTCGAGGTTGTCGCAGGCGCTTCCGCGCGAACGACCGAGCACCCCCTGAGCACGTTCCCGAGATCGCTCACCACGGGCCGCCTCGGCCCGCGGATCATCCCGCTGGCGCTCGCCTTGATTACGTTTCTCGTCTTCCTGCCGGCACTCTGGAACGGATTTGTCGCGTGGGACGATTACGTCAATCTGTACGAGAACCAGGAGTATCGGGGGCTCACGTGGCCGCAGATTCGGTGGATGTTCAGCACCACGCTGATGGGCCACTGGATCCCTCTCACCTGGCTCACGTTCGGCCTCGACTATGTCATCTGGGAGATGAACCCGGCCGGCTACCATCTGACGAGCCTGCTGATCTTCGCTGCCAACGCGGCGGTCTTCTACTTCGTCGCCCTGCGCTTGCTCCGGCAAGCGGCAGGATTCGCCGCCGGCGCGCTCCGCCTGTCAGCGATCGTGGCGACGCTCTTTTTCGCTGTCCACCCGCTCCGCGCGGAGTCGGTCGGCTGGCTTACTGAACGGCGCGACGTCCTCTCCGGGCTCTTCTTCCTGCTCACCGTCCTGCTGTACCTCAAAGCTTCCGACGCATCGGGGAGACGCCGACGCTGGCTGCTTGCAGAATCGGTCGGCATGTACGTCCTCGCCCTCGTCTCGAAGTCAAGCGTCATGGTGCTGCCGGCGATGCTGATCGTGCTCGACATCTACCCCCTCCGGCGTCTCGGCGGGCGCTGGCAGGACTGGACGTCGGCCCGGGCGCGCGCCGTCTGGCTCGAAAAGATCCCATACGTGGCTCTCGGTGTTGCCGGGGCCGCCGTGGGGTACTACGCGCAGAACGCCAACAGGTTCATCACGTCACTCCAGCAGTACCCATTGTCGGCACGGCCGGCCATGGTGTTCTACAGTCTGTGGTTCTACCTCGAGAAGACGATGGTGCCGAAGGGGCTGTCGCCGCTCTACGAGCTTCCGGCGCGAGTGGACCTGCTCGACCGGCAGTTCCTTCTTCCCGCCATCGGCGTGACAGCGATCACGGCGGCGGTGCTCGCGCTGAGGAAGCGGTGGCCCGCGGGGCTCGCGGTCTCGGCGTACTACGTGATTGCCCTCGGGCCGGTGATCGGGATCGTCCATTCGGGGCACCAGCTGACCACCGACCGATACAGCTATCTTCCCGGATTCGCCTTCGCGCTCGTCGTCGGCGCGCTCGCAGGCGCCGTCGTGCGGGCGGGCGCCGCTGGGACGCTCCGACCCCCTTTTCTCAGGGCGCTCGCCGGACTCGGCATCGTGTGGTTTTGCGGCTTGGCCTACCTGAGCGCTCAGCAGGTCCAAATCTGGCGAGACACAGAAAGCCTCTGGAGGTACGCGCTCGAGTCCGACCCGAACTGTGCGATCTGCCACGGCAACCTCGGGGCCTACCTCTCGAATCAGGGGAACATGGAGCTGGCGAAGGTCGAATACCAGCAGGTCCTGGCGCTTCGACCCGACAACGCCAAGGCTCTTCAGCACATCGGGCATACGTACGCAGCGCTCGGAGACACCCCGCGCGCCGTGGAGCACCTCAGGCTCTATCTCACGCGGTACCCGAATGACGCCGACGTGCTCAATAACTTGGGCGCCGCGTTCTTGAGCGACAAGCGCCCGCGCGAGGCGCTCGAGCCCCTGACCCGGGCCATGCTGGTCCAGCCGAAGCACGTCCTGGCTCACATCAACGCAGGCTACGCGCGCATTCGACTGGCGGAGTACCGCGAGGCGCTTGTGCTGTTCCGCCAGGCAATAGCACTGAAGTACGATGCGCCCCAGGCCTGGGTTGGGCTCACCTACGTGTATTTGGAGCTGGGAGAGACGGACGCCGCCCGTACGGCCTGGGGAATCCTCGGGATGCTCGACCGTAAGCAGGCAGCGGCGATCGGACCCGTATTCCTGCCGACCTGGTGATCGTGGCGCCGCTGCGAGCCGTCGCCGATGCGTGGCCGACCGGGATGGTCGTCGCCATCGCTCTCTTCGGGCTCGCCATCGGAAGCTTTCTCAACGTCGTGATCGCCCGCGTTCCAGCCGGACGCAGCCTCGTGCGTCCCGGGTCCGCCTGCCCAGGCTGCAGTGCACTGCTGAAGTGGTACGACAACATCCCCGTGCTGTCGTTCCTCGTGCTCCGGGGCCGATGTCGCGCGTGCGGGATGACGATCTCTTGGCGTTACCCGATCATCGAGATGGTCACGGCCGTGGTCCTTGTTTTTGCGTACGTCGCACTCGGCCCGACCGCCGACTTCGCGTTCGCGGTCGTGCTGTTGCCCGCGCTCATCGCGATCACCGGGATCGATCTGCAGCATCAGCTCATTCCAGACGCCATCACGCTGCCCGGGGTCCTCGTCGGGCTGCTCCTCAACCTCGCGACCGGGCGCATTTCCTGGGTCGAATCCGTCATAGGCATCCTCCTCGGCGGTGGCCTGTTCTTTGTGATCATCCTGCTCAGCCGGGGTGGCATGGGTGGTGGCGACCTGAAGCTCGGCGCGATGCTCGGGGCGTTTCTCGGGTGGAAAGCACTGCTGTTTGGGCTGTTCGTCGCGATCGTGCTCGGCGGAGTCATCGGAGCCGCGCTCCTGGCCACCGGCGTTCGCGGCCGAAAGGATCCCATCCCGTTTGGCCCGTTCCTTGCCGCGGGTGGGGCCATGGCACTGGTCTGGGGAGAACGAGCCTTCAGCTGGTGGGTGAGCGGGTTCGTCGGATGAGTGCGCGCGGGTTCACCCTCGCGGAGCTCATCGTGGTTCTGGCGATCGCCGGTGTCCTGGCCACGCTGGTGGCGCCGACGCTCTGGAACTATGCGAGGACGGCGACGCTCCAGGCGGCGGCGCGCGAGCTCGCGACCTCGATCAATCTCGGCCGTCAGATCGCGATCGCCCGGAACACGACGGTGTGCGTCGAGGTCGCCGCCGCGACGAACATCCGGCTGAGAACCGGCGGGTGCGGCGGCGAAATCTGGACCGGGCCCGGGACCGATGCCTCCGGCACGATCAAGATCTCGGACTCGGGCACGCTGCGCATCAGCACGACGGCGAACGTCGTCTTCACGAGCCTCGGAGCGGCCAGCCCGGCCGGTACCTACACGCTGACGAACCCGATGAGCAGCGCGACGCGCGCCGTGGTCGTCGCCGCCACCGGCCGCGTCAGCGTGCGATGAGGCGGCCGGTGGGCCAAAACGAACGCGGCTTCAGCTTGGGCGAGGTCTTGGTCGCGACGCTGATCCTCGCGATCGGGCTCGTGGGGATCGCGACCGGCTTCCAGTACGCCACGAGCGGGGTCGAGATCGGCAAGGGCGAGACGACGGCCGCCTTCCTCGCCGAGCAGCGGCTCGAATGGCTCAAGGCGCTGGCGCTGACGAACTGGGCGAGCGCGACCCTGAAGGCCGGCACCACGATGGAGGACTACGGCTCCATCGCCGACGCGTCGTTCTATCGCCGGGTGACGACGATCACCGACAGCCCCGGCGGCGCGTGCGCCGCGAACTGCAAGCTCGTGCAGGTGACCGTCTTCTACCGGCCGGTCACGGGGCGGGGCGAGCTCGATCAGGAACGCCGACTCGACGTGATCACGATGCTCGTGACCCGAAGCTGACACGTGCGACACGATAGCGAGGCGCGAGCTATGCGGAGAATCAGTCGTCTCATCGACAACGAACAGGGCGTCGCGCTGGTGCTGGCCCTGATGATTCTCCTCACCCTCACCGGGTTGGTCCTCGCGTTCCTCTCGGCGAGCGCCTTCGAGCCTCAGATCTCGCGCAACCACAGCGAGACGGTCCGCGCGCGGTACGTGGCCGAGGCCGGCGTCGAATACGCGTACGACACGCTCGCCACGAACGTCGGCTCCTGGAACGACCATCTCGCCGGAGCCACGTGCGCTCAGGGCCCAGTCCTGGGCGCACCCAATTCGAGCCTGCCCGGGCTCGGGAGCGCGCACGGCACGTTCACGGTTCGGATCCGTAACGACTGCAAAGCGGGCGACGACCAGCTGACCGGCGTCGCTCTCGATACCACGACCGGCGGCTGCGACCCGGCGGCGCCCGGAACGGCCACGCGTGATGGCAACTGCAAGGTCATCGTCACGTCGACGGGCACGATCGGGACCACGACACGAACGATCACGGTCGTCATCTCGAAAACCGCCGGCCTTCCGATCAACGGCGCGCTCGCCTTCCCCGGATCGCAGGCGGACGTCAGCCTGCACGCCTCGAGCGTGATGATCGATGGGCGTGACACGAAGATCGGCGATCGCCCAGGCGCGCCGACGGGCTCCGCTTCTGCGGTCTACGGCATCACGGTCAACCCCAGCCTTCCGGCTCTCGCGGCCCGGCTCGAGACCGCACTGGCGGACGGCGCACGGAACGACGTCCGAGGGAAGGACAAGACCAACCCGAGCGCGACGACGCGCGGCGCCAACACCATCCGCGCCGACGGCGCCCTCACGTCGCAGGCGGTCACGGACTTCGTCGACGCCGCGAAGTCGACGGCCGACGTGACGATCAACACCAGTCCCGGCAACGCGTCCTCACTCAGCAATATCGGCTCGACGTGCGCGACCGATCTCGAGAGCTCGACGTGCTGGGGCACGAGCGCGCGCCCGAAGATCGTCTACATCCGCGGCGCCCTGCCCGACGTCGGCACGCGCTACACGTCACTCAGCCTCGTCGGCGAGAGCTCGGGTACCGGCGTTCTCATCATCGAGAACGGCATCGTGGAGATCGGCGGGAGCTTCCGCTGGAACGGACCGATCATCGCGACCGGACGGAACGTCGGCATTCGCTTCCAAGGCGACGGCAATCAGGTCGTGCATGGAGCCGTCGTCGTGAACGAGTTGAACCCAGTCGCCGTGGCGAACATCGAGGGCGACGCCGTGGGCAAACCCCATATTGTATACAGCGCCGAGGCTCTCGGCCTCGTTCAGAACGCGCTCACACGCCGCCTCGTGACAACTCAGAGTTGGTCCGACCAGTGAGCGCCGGGAATGAGCCCTCGCCCAGGTGCGCAGAACGCGACCGGACGAGGCCGCGGCCGCGAATTTGCGGCGGCACGCCCCCTTTCGGGAGGGGGTCGAGGCCCGGGTAGGCCCCCTCGAGCCCCTCCTGGGCCTTCCATGGTCTGGGGGGCGGGGGTCTGTAAGCCCCTGAATGTAGTAGATGGGAAATTATTGGCCCCCCCAGGGTACGGCGCCCTATACTACATAGCCAACAGGGAGAAAGGCGTTTAATATGGCGTTCTTCCGCAAGTCTCCGGAAATCTTCGGCCTCGACATCGGGTCGAGTGGTGTGAAGGCCGTCCATGTCAAGGAGTCGGGCGGGGCTCACACGCTGACCTCTCTGGGGGTCGCGCCCCTTCCCCCGGACGCTATCACCGACGGTACCATCAAGGACCCCACGACCGTGGTGGAGGCGATCCGGAGCGCCGTATCTCGGGCAGGGCTCAAGGGCACCGGCTGCGCCATCGCGGTCTGCGGCCGCGAGCTGATCATCAAGAAGGTTCAGATTCCGGAAGTGCCCGCGAAGGAAGTCGGCGACGTCGTCCAGCTCGAGGCCGAGCACCATGTTCCCTTCGCCATCGACGAAGTGTTCCTCGACTATCAGAGCATCGGGCAACACAACGGCGTCCTGGATCTGATCCTCGTCGCGGTGAAGAAGTCCAAGGTGCTCGAATATGCGGCCGTCGTCGAGGAGGCGGGTCTGTCCCCGATGATCGTGGACGTGGACAGCTTCGCCCTCGGCAATCAGTTCGAGCTGAACTACCCGGGCGATCGCGGGGAGACGGTGGCGCTCATCGACATCGGCGCCTCGATCATGAAGACCAACGTGGTTCGCAGCGGCTCGACGATCTTCGCTCGCGATATTCCCTTCGGAGGCAACAACTACACGCAGGCGATCGCGCAGCAGCTCAAGATTCCCTTCGAGCAGGCGGAGGCCGCCAAGCTCGGCCGCGACGTCGGCGTCCGCTGGGAGACCGTCGTCCCCGCTCTCGAAGCGGTGTCGCGCGAATTGTCGCTCGAAGTTCAGCGCACGTTCGACTACTTCGCGTCGACGGCTGAATCCGAGCGCATCGGAAAGATCGTTCTCGCCGGAGGGTGCGCCCAGCTACCCGGACTCAGCGACTACCTGTCGTCGAACTGGGGCATCCCGGTCGAGCTGACCAAGCCGTTCCAGCGCATCGAGATCGACCCCGGCTACGCGGACGAAGTCCACGCCGCTGGGCCGTCCCTGGCGGTCGCCGTCGGTCTCGCGCTGCGACGCCCGGGGGACAAATCGTAATGATCAAGATCAACCTCGCACCCGAGCGGAGCCGTCGGCGCGGCGCCGGGTTCAAGGGGATCAAGCTCGGCCTGCCGGCCTTCAATCTGGCCTGGCTCTTCGGCGTCATCTACCTCGCGCTGCTGCTCGGCATCGGCGTGTACTGGTGGGTGCTGACGGCCACGCAGGCGAATCTCACCGCCGACATCGATCGAGCAAACAAGGATCTCGCGCTGCTGAAACAGCAGATCGGCCAAGAGAGCAAGGTCCGTGATCTCGCCAACGAGCTCCGCAAGCGCGTCGACGTCATCGAGGCGATCACCAAGGCTCCGGGCCAGAAGATCCAGCTCGTGGAGGCCTTCGCGACCGTCATCCCGAACGATCTCTGGGTGACCGGATTCGAAGAGCGAAGCGGACAGATCAAGGTCACCGGTTCGGCGTTCTCTCCCACGGCGATCGCAGATTTCATGTCGAACCTGCGCGCGTCCGGGAAGTTCAAGGACGTCGACCTCGTCGTGACCCGCCGGGACCTGGGCCGGCCATCCCCGCTGGTGACCTTCGAAGTCACCTGCCGGTACGAGAGCTGACATGGCGCTCCCACCGATCTTCGACCCGATCGTCAACGCCCCTCGGTCGCAGAAGCTCGTCGTCGGCGTCACGGGAGCGATCGTGATCGCGGCCGCCGCGTACTTCTTGCTCCTGGCACCCGCGGAGGCCCAGGTCTCCCAGCTGCGCGCCCAGTTGAGCTCGCTGCAGGCCGAGATCACGCGGAGCAAGGCGATCGTCGCCGACCTCTTGAAGTATCGCCGCGAGGTCACGGAGCTCGAGGCGCGCCTCAATGCGCTCAAAGACAAGCTCCCCGGTGAGAAGGAGATCCCGACGCTCTACCGGTCGCTTTCCGATGCCGCGACCGCGTCGGGATTGGCCGTCTCCCTCTTTCAGCCGCGCCCGCCGGCGGTGCGCGACTACTACAGCGAGATTCCCATCGCGGTGAACGCCGAGGCGGGCTATCACCAGCTCGGCGAATTCTTCGAACGGGTCGCCAAGCTGGCGCGCGTCGTGAACGTCACCGAGATCAAGTTGGGCGGCCTCAATCGGCCGCGCAACCCGATCCGCGCCGAGCTGGTCCTGGCAACGTACATGTACCGTCCCGTCGGCGCGGCGCCGGCGCCGAAGCCAAAGTGAGGACCAGAGACATGCGCGCACACCAGGGGGTGCTGACGTCGGTCGGCTTGGCCGTGATGCTGAGCGGATGCGAGAGCACTCCTCCCTCCGCGCCGCCGAAGCCGCCCGCCGCCGCCCAGCCCGCGGCCGCGGCGCAAGCACCGCCAGCCGAAGTCATCGTACCGGTGCCGAAGTACGACCCGAAGGGGCGACGCGATCCATTCGAAACCCTCGAGGTTCGCGAGGGCTCCGGAGGACTCACGGTGGCAGCGACTCGGCTCACGGGCATCGTTCGAAGCAATCGCGTAGCGCTCGCGCTGGTCGAAGCGCCTGATGGCATCGGGTACATCCTCAAACCCGGCGACACGCTCGGGGATGGCCGCCTGCTGGAGATCGGCTCCGACAGTGTGGTGTTCATGGTGGCACCGAAGACCGGTGCGCCGTCAAACCGCGTGGTTCTCAGACTGGCGACAAACTAAATGAACGCTGAAAGACGGATCCCCATCGTGCTGGTCGTGGTGAGCCTCGCGCTGGCGCTCCTGGTCCCGGCGAGTTCGGGGGGCCAGACCGAGCCGGCCCGGCTCAGCGATGTGACGGTGACGCCGCATCCGGACTCCGTCACCGTGTTCGTGAAGACATCGCGCGAGGCGCAGTACAAGGCCGATCTGGTGGATTCGCCCAGCCGGCTCGTCATCGACCTGGAGAACACGGTCTACGCGTGGCGCAAGACGCCGCTGAATGTCGGAAAAGATCCGGTCAGGCAAGTTCGCGGCGGCCAGTACCGGCAGGGCGTCGCGCGCGTGGTGCTGGACCTGAGCCGCACCGTGGGATACGCGATCCGCGAGGAGCCCGACGGTTTGGCGATCGTTATTCCCACCGCCGCGGCGACGGCCGCGGCGGCGGCCCCGACCGGGCCCGCGGCCCGCGTCGCGCCTGCCGCGCAAGACGTGCCGCCGGCTTCATCCACGCGACCGGTGCAGATCGCCCAGGCCGCGCCGCCGGCGGCCCCGGCGGCTCCGACCAACGGTCAGCGCCTCATCTCCTTCGACTTCAAGGACGCGGACGTCGTGAATCTGCTCCGCATCCTGGCCGCCGAGAGCAACAAGAACGTCGTGATCGGCGACGACGTCAAGGGAAAGATGTCGATCACGCTGAAGAACGTCCCCTGGGATCTCGCCCTCGACACTATTCTCGAGACCCGCGGGCTCCGCAAGGTCGAGAAGGACGGCGTGCTCCGAATTGTCTCCAACGAGCAGCTGATCAAGGAGCGCGAGGCAGTCGCGCGGGTCGAAGAGGCGCGGATGAAGGCGGAAAGCGACGTCCGCACGAAGCTCGCCGAGGCGCAGCTCAAGGAGCAGGAGGCGATCGACAAGAAACGCCTCGCCGAGGCCGCGGTCGCCGAGCTGCGAGCCCGCGGGCCGCTCCGCGAAGAGACCATCCGGCTCTCCTACGCCGACCCCGAGGAGGTCGCGAGGACCCTGCAGGGAATCCTCGGAATCCCGCCCGGCGGCGTCCAAGCCCAAATAGCCCCAACGGCGGAGGGAATGCCGCCGATCGCGGGACCGCCGTTCTCCGCGCTGTACGGCACCGCGCCCCAGATGCCGCTGCCGCCTCCTCCGTCTCCGACCGCCGAGGTGCTGGCAAAGGGCATCACGATTCGTCCCTACAAGCCCACGAACTCGCTCTTCATCCGCCACTACGAGGCGGACCTGGAGCGTATCAAGACGTTGATCCGGGAGAAGCTCGACGTGCCGCTGCCGCAGGTGAAGATCGAGGCGCGGATGGAGATCCTCGATCGCGACGACCTCTTCGCGATCGGCGTCCAGTGGGGTGGCGGCGGTGTCATCCAGGCCAACGGGAATTCAATCCTGGTCGGGCGCGGGTTCACCAGCGATGTCACCAACAGCCTCGCGGTGCCTGGCACAGTGCCCGTCGCCAACGTGTTCGGTCCCCCGAACGCTCCCACGGGCTTCCCGAACTTGCTTCCGGTCAGCGGCGCGACCGGTCTGCCGCTCGGCGGAAATCTCGTCAACCTGCCAATCGGCGCCGCGCTCGGCGGCGGCGCGGTGACGGGCGGTGGCGCCGGCGGTATCGCGTTTGGCTTCACCAGCAGCCGGTACAACATCAACCTCGCGCTCGAGGCACTGCGACTGCTCAGCAAGACGCGAACGCTCGCGCGCCCCGAAGTCGTCACGGTCGAGAACGGAACCGCCTCGATCTCGCTCGGTGAAGAAATTCCGTATGCGACGGTCAGCTCCGCCGGAACGCAGATCCAGTTCAAGGAAGCGGTTCTGAGGCTCGACGTGATTCCGACCGTCATCCGCGAGGGCGACATCACCAAGATCAAGATGAAGGTCACGATCGAGAACAACTCGCGCAGCAACACGACCGTGAACCTCGGTACTACCGCCGGCGCTCCGCCGGTCATCAACAAGCGCAAGGCGGTGACCGAAGTCCTCATCAAAGAAGGCGAGCGCCTGGTCATCGGCGGCGTGACGACGAACCTCGACGCCGACGAGGTGCGGAAGGTTCCGCTCTTCGGCGACATCCCCGTCCTCGGGTGGCTGTTCAAGACGACGGCCTCGCAGACCACGGGCCGCGAGCTCGTCGTGTTCATCACGCCCTCAGTCCTGAAGGTCGACACGGCGCAGGCGACGCCCGCGACCCCGACGAAGTAAAGTCGTCACAATGAGCAGGATGTTCCGGTTCCTCACCGCGGGCGAGTCCCACGGTGAGGCCCCCGTGGCCGTCACCGACGGCGTCCCGGCGGGCTTGCACTGGAGGCGATGATGGCGATCGTCCCGGCCGGTGCCTTCCTCGAGAAGTTCGGCGGCGACGGACTCGAGGAGATCCGCCGCAACGATGACACCTATCCCGCCACCCTGAAAACCTGGTAGCCTGGTTGGATGGCGGTTCACCCCTGCGGGGCGAATCGCCGGGAAAACCCAGATGATCGTCGAAGTCAATCTCGGCAGCCGCTCGTATCGGATCGTCGTCGCGTCCGGCGCGCTTCAGAGCGTCGGTCAGCGCCTGCGAGAGCTACGCCTCGGCAGCCGGGCGGCCCTCGTCAGCGACGGGGCGATCATGCGCCTCTATGGCAAGACGGTGGTCGCGAGCCTCGAAGCCGCGGGTTTCACCGTCACCACGATCGACGTGCCGGAAGGCGAGGCCGCGAAGACCCTCGCGGTCGCGGAGCACTGCTGGGACCAGCTGCTCACGGCCGGCCTGGACCGGACCTCGACGGTGCTGGCGCTGGGCGGCGGCGCCGTGGGCGACGTCGCCGGCTTCGCCGCCGCGACCTACATGCGCGGGATCAACTTCGTGCAGCTGCCGACGACGGTGCTGGCGCAGGTCGATGCCTCCATCGGAGGCAAGACGGCCATCGACCACCCGCTCGGAAAGAACATGATCGGCGCGTTCCACCAGCCGCGGCTCGTCGTCGTCGATCCGACCGTGGCGCGGACCCTGTCCGAGCGCGAGTTCCGCTCCGGCCTTGCCGAGATCGTGAAGCACGGGATCGTGCTGGACGCCGACTACTTCGCCGAGCTGGAGCGCGATCTGGCGCCGCTCGCGGCCCGCGACCTCGACGTGCTCGAGCGGATCATCGGCGGCTCGTGCCGACTCAAAGCCTCGGTCATCGAGCGTGACGAGCGCGAGGCCGAGCTTCGTCACGTGCTCAACTACGGCCATACGATCGGCCACGCGCTCGAAGCCGCGACGGGGTACGCGCGCTACGCCCACGGCGAAGCGGTCTCCCTCGGGATCGTCGCCGAGGCGCGCCTCGCGCGGCGGCTCGGCATCGCCGACGACGAGACAACGGCCCGGCAGGAGCGCATGCTCGAGACGCTCGGGCTTCCGGTCCGAGCTCCCTCGATCGACGTCGAGCCGATCGTGTCGGCGATGGCGCGCGACAAGAAAGCGAAGGACGGACGCGTTCCTTTCGTGCTGGCGCCCCGCATCGGCGCCTTCCGAATCGTCTACGACGTCCCCACCACCGAAGTTCGCGCGGTCATCGCCTCCCTCGCGTCGTGACGTCAGAAGCAGGGTTGACAACGGAAACTTGTGCTCCGTATAACTCGCTTGGGATGCCCGGGGAAGATCAGGCGATCGTCGGCGCCATTCGCCGGCAAGAGGAGCGGTTGGCGCGGGATCCCGCTTCCCTCGCCTTCGCGCAGCTGGCCGACCTCTATCGCAAGGCCGGGCGGACGCGGGATGCGGTGGCGCTCTGCCGCAACGGGCTCACGCGGTATCCGCACTACGCGACGGCCCGCCTCATCCTGGCCAAGGCGCTCGTGGCCGACGGGCAGCTGGCCCCGGCTCAGGTCGAGCTCGAGGCGATTCTCGAAGTGAGCCCCAAGGACGTCCAGAGCCATCGGCTGGCGGCGGAGGTTCAGCGACGGCTGGGCCACATCGACGAGGCCGTGAGGCATCTGGAAGCGGCGATCGCGCTCGATCCGACCGACCGCGAGGCGCAGGGGCTGCTCTCGCTGCTGCGCGCGGCCGGTCCGCCGTCCGACGGGGCGACCGGTCTGGCGCGGGTTCTGAGCGACGACACGTTCGCGACGGTCACCTTCGGCGCCCTCTGCCTCGAGCAGGGCTGCGTCGAGGAGGCCGCGCAGATTTTCACCCGGATCCTGCGAAAGAATCCGGATCATCGAGAGGCGCGCGAGAGGCTGGAGGGTGTGTTGCGCGCGCGTCAGCGACGGAAAGGCTAAGCTCGATGCAGGTGTCAACCGCCGAGTTCAAGAAGGGGCTGCGGATCGTCTTCGACGGCAACCCCTACACGATCGTCGACTTTCAGCACGTGAAGCCGGGCAAGGGCGGCGCATTCGTCCGGACGAAGCTCAAGCACATGAAGCTGGGTAAGGTCATCGACAACACCTTCCGCTCGGGTGAGAAGGTCGAGCTGGTCGATTTCGAAGAGAAGCACATGCAGTTCCTCTATCGTGACGACCGCTACAACTTCATGGACACCGAGACGTACGAGCAGGTCTCGCTGTCGGCCGACGAGGTCGGCGACGCCCGCGAGTACCTGAAGGAGAACACCGAAGTGGACGTTCTCTACATCGCCGGCTCGCCGACGGCGGTCGAGCTCCCCAACTTCGTGGAGCTCGCGATCGCCCGCACCGACCCTGGCGTCCGGGGTGACACGGCCCAGGGCGGGACGAAGCCCGCGACGCTCGAGACCGGTACCGTGGTCAACGTTCCGCTGTTCCTGAGCGAGGGCGACGTGGTCAAGGTGGACACTCGGACCGGCGAGTACCTCGGGCGCGTCGCCGTGGCCGGTTCCTGATGGCGCGGCGCCGCCGACAGTCCGTGGCGAGCGAGGGCGCGCCCGTCGAGCTCGCGCGGCGCCTCGGCGCTTTGCTGACCGAGCTCGGGCTCTCCGAGATCGACGTGACCGTCGGCGAGCTCCGCGTCCGCCTGCAGCGCGGCGGCGTCACGCAGGCTCCCGCCGCCGCCGCGCCCGTGGTGGCGTCCGTCGAGAGGCCGGCGGGGGTCACGGCCGAGATCGAGTCGGGCTCGGGGGTGACCATCGAGGCGCCGATGGTCGGAACCTTCTATCGAGCGTCGTCTCCCACGGCTGACCCGTATGTGAGCGAAGGCGACCTGGTGAAGGAAGGCCAGATCCTCTGCATCATCGAAGCAATGAAGCTCATGAACGAGATCGAATCCAAGGTGGCGGGTCGGATCGTCAAGGTCTTCGTCGAGAACGCGCACCCCGTCGAGTTCGGCCAACCCCTGTTCCTGATCGATCCCGCCCGCTGAGCACGGGCGTGGCGTCCTCCCGCAACGTCCGGCTCCTGGCTCTCGCTGCGACGGCACTCGGCGTCGCGACTCTGCTCCTTGGCTGGCGGGAAGGGCGCCGCCACGAGCCCGTCGACGCCGAGCGAACCGTCGTGTTCGCTTCCGCCCGGGCCCGGGATTCGCGCGCGCTCGCCGAGGAGGCCGTCCGTCTGTACGCCGCCGGCCAGTTCCCTCGGGCGTGCGAGAAGTTCAGCCACGCCGCCGCAGACGACCCGGGGAGCGCAACGCGGCGCCAGGACGTCGTCCGCTGCTTCGAGGGCTGGGGATGGCATGCGCTCCGCGAGGGGCGACCGGACGAAGCCGCGGTGCTGTTTCGGCAGGGGCTGACCGAGACGCCTGACGACCCCGCGCTCCTGAAGGGGTTGGGGCTCGCCGCCGTCCACGCGGGGCGGCCCGACGACGCGTTCGCGCCGCTCGAGCGTGCCGTGCGCGCGGAGTACGACCCGGACGTCCGGCTCCTGCTCGCCCATCTGCACGATCGCCGCGACGACCCCGGACCGACGATAATGAATCTCAGAGCGGTGCTCGAGCGTGAGCCCACCCACGCGGCCGCCCGGCGGTTCCTGGAGAAGGTCGAGCGCGAGCAGCGGGCGGAGGCCGGCTTCCGACGCGACGTCACGCCGCGCTTCGTCGTGAAGTACCGCGACGCCCGCGATCCCGAAGCGCGCCGCGCGATCATCGCTCACCTCGAGACGGCCGCGGAGCGCGTCGGACGGATGCTCGCCTACGCCCCGCCGCAGCGAACGCCGGTCGTGCTGTACGAGCACCACGCGTTTCGAGACGT
>Ga0137403_10005815_pt1 | contig 14236 bp, 5 predicted proteins | sample CZOMad2_1_16fung_FD_122057 | JGI IMG/M metagenome (GOLD analysis project Ga0137403, IMG submission 122057) | Vadose zone soil fungal communities from Angelo Coast Range Reserve, California, USA - CZOMad2_1_16fungal (Hybrid Assembly) | ecosystem: Environmental > Terrestrial > Soil > Vadose zone... | reverse complement strand
TCGAACCATCCCGCGCTGGCTGACCATTCACCTTTATCCCTAACCCCTGTCTTGGCGGTGACCTCGGTGAAAGTTCCGTCGTCGTTGTGATAAAGCGTGCTGCGCAAGGGTTGCGGCGGCTTGTAAATATCGGTGGCGGCCGATTGGACGAAATACAGGTCCATGAGCCCGTCCTGGTCATAGTCGAGCCACGCGACGTCGGTTTCAAGACAGTACTTTTCGTCGGTGGCCGTGGCATCCTGAAGGAAGGTGATTCCGGCGGATTGCCGAATATTGACGTACTGAACGGGCACGCGGGCTTCCTGAGCTTCCGGAAGCTGCCCGGCGAAGGCCATCATGGTGGCGGCCATTCCGACTACTGCGCTTAACAAAACTACGCCAGATCCCTTGCTCGCCTTAGGTTTCTTCCGCATCATGGTCGTATCTCTTGTGCCTCTCACAGCGTCCGCTCAGCTAGAGATAAGGCCAACTGAAGCAATTGCTGCCGAGCCGTCATCGACATCGGTTCATGGGCGGAAGAAGAGTTTGCCGGGGCGCGGGACAGCACTTCTTCAATCCGATTCACATCCAGGCCACCGGTGTTGCTGCCTTTGAAACGGTCGAGTACCTCGCGAGCCTTGGCAATTTGTCCGGTCTGAAAATAAAAAACGCCGAGCGTGGAGTAGCTTCCCGGCCATTCAGGTAATAGCTCCACGGCGCGCTCCAGGCGTTCGGCGGCTTGCGCCGTGTTGCCTTCGAGCGCCGAGACAATTCCCAAACCCCATTGAATTTTCCCCGAGCTGGGAATTCGCGCCAGGCCTTTCTGCAAGGTCTGCTCCGCGCCACTGAGATCCTGGCTGCGAAGCTGGACCAAAGTCAGCGACAGATATGACTGGTCATTGTCGGGATTGCGGCTGATGGCATCGCGGAAAATCTCCTCCGCTTTAGAAGTGTTGCCGAGATGGGAGTAGATGTCTCCGAGCAACGCGAGGAACGCGGCATCCTGCTGGCCCGCGGGCGAGACTTTCAAAGCGGCTTCGAGAGCCTGGTGGTAAAGGCTCTTGCGGAAGTAAACATCGGCCAGATCGAATTTCACATCATCGGAGTCGGGGCCGGATTGCAATGCCGCTTGGAAATGCGTGATGGCGTCATCATATAAGTGATAGCGGGCGAGTAGCACACCGACGCCGGTCGGGATGCGGTAGTCGCCCGCGCTCACCTGATCAAGCTGCGCGATTGTGCTTAGAGCATCGTCCCGCTTACCGAGTTTCAGATAGGTCTCGGCCAGCAGATAGAGATCTTGTGGACGATCCGGATGCTTCTTGACCTGTTCCAGCAGTTCGCTTTCATCGAGTTGAGCGCGGGCCTGGGGAGCGAGGTTGGAACGGCTGTCCAAATATTCAAAAAGGTGCTGGTAGGGGTGGGTCCCCGATGAAGAATCTTTCGAGGCAGCCTGGAACAACGCCAAATCCCGCTGAGCCGCCTCGGTCTGATGGAGACTCCTCTCGACCATTGCGAGCTTGTAGTATCCGGAAGCGGGGTCGCTGCTGACTTTGACGTATCTTCTGAGCAGAATTGCAGCTTCCTCAAACTTCTTGTCCGCGATTCGCAGATTAGCCAGCTCCAGCAGCGCTTCGGAGAAGTTCGGATTCGACTTGAGGGCTTGCTGAAAGAGCCGTTCGGCGGCCGCTTGATTTCCCTGCCGCTTCTCGATGTAGCCCAGGTTGAACAGGCAGGAGGCATTGCGGGGATCGAGTTTGAGGCCCTGCTGAAAAGATTTTCTCGACTCGTCAAAGCGTCCCAGGTGGCGGTACGAGAGTCCCAGAGCTGCATAGGACGGAGCTGAGGGATTGAGGTCGACCAAAACCTTGAACTCTTCAATGGCCTTCTCCACTCTGTCGGTCATGAAATAACTTTCGCCCAGAGCGGCGTGAAGATCGGCGCGCTGGGGAGCGATTTTCAAGCCTGATTCCAGCAGTGGAATGGCGTCTTCGAAATAGCTCTGCGCCATGCTGAGCCGAGCGAGAAGCAGAATGATGTCCGGGTCCTCAGGGGCCAACTTGTGGGCCCGCGCCAGAAAATCGAGCGCGTCTACCGGACGGTTCTGCCCGGAATAAACCTGGGCCAGCAACGCGAGGGTTGGAGCCGAATTTGGTTTCAGTTTCAGCGCCCGATTCAACACCACTTCGGCTTTTGCATAGTTGCCGCTGCGAAGATAAGTCTGTCCCAGATTGAAGAGAATCTCGAAAGTTTCAGGCTGCAGCGCGCTGGCTTTCTCCAGTTCAATCTGGCCGGTCGAGTACTGTTTTTCAGCAGCCAGCAAAACGCCTAGAGTGAAGTGCAGCTGAACGTCATCCTTGTTCTGGGCTGAAAGCTCGTGGGCCAACTTCAAACCTTCGGCGGTGCGTCCGGCTTGAAGATAGGCGCGAACCAGGTTGAAGCGAGTTGGGATATCCGCCGGGCGGACCCGTTGAAGAAGGAGGATCGCCTGGGCTGCCGAGCCCTTCGCCAGCAGCACCAGACCGAGATTGTAGTTGGCCTCGCGATTGGCAGGATCAAGGCGCAGCACTCTGCCAAACTCCTTCTCCGCCAGATCGAATTTTTCCTGAGCGACGTATGCGTTCGCGAGATTGTTATGAGTCCGGGCGGAGTTGGGATCGAGCGTGAGCGCATGCTGGAATGCTTCCAGAGCGTTGTCGTAGTCTTTCTCGCCGCTATAGACGATTCCAAGCAAGTTGTAACCCTCCACACTAGAGGGATTCAGCTTCAGCTGCTCTTCTATTTTCTGTTTGGCTTCCTCCACCGAGCCCTGGCGTAGCAGAGTTTCGGCCTCCAGAAAGGGAGATGGGAGTTTCGAAGCCGGCCGCGGACTGGTTCGAGCTGTGCCGGATTGCTGCGCGGCAGAACTCAGCGCAAAGATGAAGACGACGGTCAGCACAAGGATTCGGAATCGGTCACGCGCGCGGCCCGCGTTTCTCGGTGGATACTGAAGTGGAGTGCCGATGACCATCTCCCGGTATTTCTCCGCGGGCACTTTAATTGCGAGCGGCAAAGGGTCAATGTAGCATTTCCAGCGCCTGCTGGGCCATCTTGTGTTGCGGCTGTTGGCGTAGCAGAGCGAGCAAAACCTCTCTCGCCTTTTCCTTATTCTTTATAAGAACGTAAAGGCGGGCCAGATTGAGATAGGCCTGGTCGAAGTTCGGCGTGATCTGAATGCAAGTCTTGAATTTTTGCTCCGCTTCCGGATAGCGCTCTCCTTGAACCAGGAGCACGCCCAGGTTGTTGAGCGCGTCGGAATAGTCGGGACGCAAGCTCACGGCCCTTTCGAGATATTGCATTGCGTTCTGGGACTGGCCTTGCCGGGCGTAGAGCATGCCCAGGTTGTAGTTGACTTCGGGATCGTCAGGCGCAATTTCGTGAGCACGGTTCAGAAGTTTCTCCGCCTCCCCAAAATTTCCCTGGCGCCGGTAAAGGTTCCCGAGGTTCAGAAGCGCGACAGTGTATGTCGGCCGCAGTTGCAATGCCTGCTGGAAGTTACGAATGGCTTCGTCCGCGCGGTTTTCATGGGCGGCGACCATGCCCAGATTGTTCCAGGCCTCCGGATAATCTGGACGCAGTTTGACCGTTTGCCCGAGGTATTGGCGTGCGTTTTCAAAGGCGTTTCGCCGCAGATAGAGCGTGCCCAGGTTGTAATGGGCTTCGGGATTATCGGGTTTGGCGGCGATGACCTGCTTGAAAGACGCCTCTGCCTGCTCCAGATACCCGTGCTGAAAGAAGGACACTCCATAAGTGAAGTCATTGCGTTCGAACCTACCCTGGAAGAGAGTTCCAGGAAAAGGCAACGCTTTTTGCACGCGGTCGTCCGGACTACTCGGGATGGATTTCACATTTTCCACCAGTCGTTTGGGAGTCACCGGCCCCTGGTAGAGCTTGACGATCATGCTGTCCGTATTGAGGAGGAATGATGTGGGGAGAGGCAGGTCCCGGCGCCGGTCGAAAAGGTAACGATAAATAATGTTGTAGACGCCGGCCACGTCCGGAGTGGCAAGCAGGACGGGAAAAGAGAATCTCTCCTTGCTTGAGAATATTTTTACCGCTTGCTCATCGCGGGGATCGTCCACGTTGATGCCAACGATGCGAAGGCCGCTCGAGGCCAGGGATGACTCGGACTGCCGTAGCAACCGCATCTGTTCTCCGCAGGATGGCGAAGCGGTGGACCAGAAAATCAGTAAGACGAAGGTGCCGCGAAACGACGGCAGGCCCCACACCTTGCCTGCCAGGTCAGGCAACGAAAAGTTGGGAGCACTCAAGGGCTCGATGAGCCAAGTCTCGGTTGATGATGGCAAAGGGCCCAGCTTCAGAGGCTCGCCGGCGCGCGCATAAGAAGGAGGCGAAGCTGCAAAGGGCCTCGCCACAAAATTGTCGGAGCCTTCCTGAATCTCGACGCGGCTGCCCACCGGCAAATTTTCGAAGGTCTGACTAAGGCCGCTGGGCCAGCGAACGGTGGTGCGGATCGGGCCCTGGACATTTCCGACTCCAAAGAAAAGTTCCTTGGTGTGCTGCGACAGGAATCCGGAGCCGGCCTGGAGGTATTTGGTCTGACGATGAGTTCCGGACTCGACCGTCACCGCAGCACCGATTGCATCGCGATTGCTCTTTTGCCCACGGAGGCGGAATGCGATGGAGTGTCCAATGTCCCTCATCGCATTGTGCAACACGCGCAGTTGCGGCGCATTCCGGTTCTTCAGGATGACTTCGAGCCGCCCGTCGTGGTCCAGGTCGGCCAGAACAAACGAACGGCTGTCGTCGGGGAAGTCCAAACCAACCGCGCCGGAGACTTCGGAAAACGTTCCGTCCCGGTTATTGGCATAGAAAACGTTTCTCTCGGGACCAGCCCACGAAGAGTCCGAGCGGACCAGCTCGTTGATGGCGCTCCACCCCTGTTCGTAGCGCGATGACGGGTTGGAATTCGGCGGCGAATTGCCCACGACCTGGCGCCAGAAAAAGCTGGAGACATCGCGAGTGTCGGGCCCCGAAATGTAACCATTGGCAATGTACAGATCGGGGTAGCCATCGTGGTCGAAATCCCAGGCATCGGAGGACCACGCCCAATGGCCCATCTCGATTCCCGCCTTATCGCTTATGTTCTGAAACTTCCCGTTTCCCTGATTTCGATACAGGGAATTACCGCGGGCGTGTGTGCGGTAAAGGGCGCGGATATTTCCAGGGTCGCCTTCGTGAAAGATCTTTTGCTCCGAAACCCGCTGGCCGGCGGCGGACCACATATTGGCCACGTAGATGTCCTGGTTTCCATCGTTATCAAAATCGAACCAGCACGCACTCATGCCCGCGCCGGCGTCCTCAACTCCCGCTTCAGTCGAGACGGATGTAAAGGTTCCGTCGCCGTTGTTGCGATAAAGGTTGCTTCGCCCAAAGTCGTTGGCCACGTAAAGATCCGGCGACCCGTCGCCGTTGAGATCGCCCCAGGCGCAGGCGAAACTGTAGCGATCGTTTTCTACATTCAGTCCTGAAGCGTCAGTTCGATCGGTGAAGGTGGCGTTGCCTTCGTTGTGCAACAAAAAGTTTGGAGGTCCATTGCGCGCGTCGAAATAGGGAACGGGATAGTGATACTGGTCCAGGCCCACGTAGTAGCTGTAGAGGCAGAAATAGATGTCGAGACGTCCGTCGCGATCGTAGTCGGCGATGGCCGCGTGAGTGAAAGTTCCCTGGGGAGGTTTCGCGAACTTAAAGGCATCGGGCTTAAGTGAGAATTTTCCATTTCCCTGGTTCAGAAACAGCAGGGGGCCGCCGCCGCAAACTACCAGAAGGTCCTGGACTCCCTTGTTTTCGAAGTCGGCAAACAGGGCGCAGGCCGTATCATCGAGCACGCCGACTGCGGATTGTTCCGTCACATCCTCGAAGGTTCCATCGCCTTGGTTGCGATAGAGGCGGTTAGGAAGCCCGGCAGGCTGGCATACGTACAGATCATCGAATCCGTCGTTGTCGAAATCTCCGACCGCGAGACCGCTGTTGCCGTAGACGTCGATCCCGGACGCCCCGTCCAGAACGGTTCGCCAGTGGTCGACTCCGGGCAGCAGTTGATTCTTGTACGACGCCGTCTGGCCGAAGGCCTGGGCAGTAACGTCAATGAAAACTGGTTCGCGGGCGCGCGCCAGGGTTTCTTCGGTCGCCTGCCATCGCACGGCGCACCAGCCGAGAGTTTCGTGCTGGGACCAACGGGTCAGCCAATGTCCCACCCGCTGCTCGCGTGCCATATCCTTCCGAATGGCGACCAGGTCATAGCGAATGTCAATTTCGAATTGCGCAGTGGACACTGCGCTTTCCTTGATCCCGACGACCTCGAATTCAGCCGTCTCGATTCGCGAAATCGCAGAGAAATAAATTGTGATTTCACGGAAGAATTGTTCGCGGCCCGATACCGCATCCTTGGGGAAGAATCTGCGCCAGACCTCGACGCCGTTTCCCGGACGCTGCGCGATCTCTCGCATTGGAAGCAGCGAAGCAGCTTCAACAGAAGGGGCGATAAATTTCGTAAAAGTGGCGAGCGCGGGAGGCGCGGTCTTGAGCGCCCGACTCCATTCACCGAGAAGTTGCACGATTTCAAACGCATACTTTTCGGTGACGTACTCGTCCGTGCCGGGAATGACTTTGAGCAGAACATTATCGAGCGGAGACTTCGCGGGATAGTGCGGAGTCAGGCGAATATCAGTAAAGGGAAAAGAAGGGTCCCTGCCTATTTCAGTGGGCAGAAGCCGGAAGGGCGATGCATGGAAGGGCGCGGGAAGGAAGAGCACAGGCGCCCACCGGATTCCTCTTAAAAAGGCTCGACGTGAAAACAATGTAGTCTTCGGTCCTTGTCACACGCCATCTTCAAGGATCCCCGGCATGATGGCCCACCGAGGCGCATGTTAGCACCCCGCGCAAAGTTAATCCAAGCCAGCGGACATTGAGTAGTGGGTCAGCTTGGAGGAAGCACAACTTCACCATCTCTGGCACCACAATGCTTGTCATCCTGAGGAAGCGGAATCCTTCGCTGCGCGAAGGGCTCCCGACGAAGGAGCCATGTATCTCCGCGGCGATAGCAGCGCCCAACCGAAGGCTGCGTGAGATCCGATCCAAGGCAGCAAAGAGGGCGGAATACACAAGTCCTTTCGCTTGCTTTCGTCTCGCTTCGCGGGACGAAAGATTGCGCTCAGGGAGACAAGCCTCGCGGTGCGAGAGACGATTTGCTCCCAAATCAGACCTTCCGATTACCCGATTCGCACGATGAAGTTTCAGTTTTCCGGATCGATTCCGAGATTTGTAACGACCGAATTGTTGGCTTCGGCACCCTAATGCAAAGGCACTAGTTTTATTCTTGACAAGCTCTCAGAACCTGTTCTAAGGTTGTCCCGGTTTCGATAATGTACACGTTTACATTAATCGAACTGCTGCTGCCTGGAAAGGCTGAGGAGAGAAGGTCATGAAACTAGAGACAACGTTTTCTTGGATGCTACGAATTTCGCTGGTGGTAACAGTTGGCGTAATGCTATCCAGCCCGCGACTCCTCCGCGCTCAGGTAGACACGGGCAGCATCTCGGGGACGATCAATGACGCTTCGGGAGCCGTGATCGGGAACGCCACCGTCACCCTCACCAACGAAGGCACGAGTGCCTCTCTATCCACCGCAGTGGCAGCGGACGGCGGGTATAAATTCTCGCCGGTCCGGATCGGAAGCTACAAGCTTTCCGCTTCCTCCCCGGGGTTCCAGACCACCGAACAGCGCAACGTTGTCGTCAACGTGGGCGCGTCCGTGGTGCTCAATTTCGTTCTGAAGCCTGGCCAGGTGACGGAGACTGTAGAAGTAACGACGAGTACTCCCGTGCTCGAAACCCAGGAAGCTTCCGTGGGCCAGGTGGTCAACTCACGCAACGTTAACAACCTTCCCTTGAACGGCAGAAACTTCACTTTCCTGGCTCAGCTGGCCGCTGGAGTTAATACACCTCAGGCCGACACTCGAGGCAACGCTGCCAGCGGCGCCTTTTCAGCTAATGGTTCGCGGCCGGCGCAGAACAATTACCTGTTGGATGGAATTGACAACAACTCGGACACCGTAGATTTCCTCAACGGCACGAACTTTGTTGTGCTTCCCCCGGTGGACGCGATTGCGGAATTCAAGGTGCAAACCACCAACTTCAGCGCCGAGTTTGGCCGTTCTGGAGCTGCGGTGCTCAATGCCACGATCAAATCCGGCACCAACAGCTTCCACGGGGCCGGATGGGAGTTTTTCCGGAACGATAAGCTGGATGCCGCCGACTATTTTGAACGCGTAGGCAACACCACAAAAAAAGGCGAACTGCGACTCAACCAGTTCGGCGTGGCCATTGGCGGGCCGGTGATCAGGAATAAGATCTTCTTCTTTGGTGACTATGAAGGACTGCGTCGCCGGCAAGGATCGCCGCACAACGGGACCGTGCCCACTGCTTTGGAGCGAAGCAGCGGATACACCAACTTCACAGAGCTGATTACTGGGCAAACCGGAACACAAACCGACCTCCTGGGCCGGACCATGCCTACCGGAACCATTCTGGATCCTGCGACCACTCGGGCTGTAGCGGGTGGGTTTGTTCGTGATCCCTTCGGTACTTGTCCGGCGAGTACCGTGACCTATACGCTTGCTGCGTGCGGCCTGAACATACTCCCACTCGGCCGGTTGGACCCGAACGCCATCAAGTTGTTAAACCTCTATCCAGCGCCGGTCAACGGGTCGCTTTCATCCAACCTCCAGGCTTCGCCGGCGATCAGCGAGAACCGCAACGCCTTTGACACCCGGTTGGACCTCAACCTCAGTGACAAGAATCAGATCTTCTACCGATTCAGCTTTGTAGACGACCCGCAATTCATTCCCGGCATTTTCGGGGGCGTAGCCGATGGCGGCGGCTTCCAGGAAGGTCCTCAGACTGCCCTGGCGCAACAAAGCGCGCTGGCCTGGACCCATGTCTTTTCTCCCAACCTGGTTAACGTCGCACGGGCCGGGCTCAACTACCTTCACACTACGCGAGTTTCACCGGCGGCCAATGATCTCAGCGACATTCCTGGATCCTTTGGCATCACAGGCGTGGCTCAGGACCACGAAAATGGCGGACTTCCTGCGTTCGGAATACAGGGCCTGTCAACTCTGGGCAGCAATGCCTTCCTGCCGTCAGATGAAGTGAGCTCCACCTTTCAGATCACCGACGACCTCACCAAGATTTACAGCAAGCACACGTTCAAAATGGGTTTTGAATTCCAGCACGTCAAGTTTTCGACCCTGCAGCCACCGTGGTCACGGGGAGAGTTCGATTTCGATGGTGTGTTCACCAACATCCCTGGGGCGAGCCAATCCGCGGAGAACACGGGTATCGCGCAATTCCTGTTGAGACCGACACTCTCGACTGTAGGGGGGCCTGACTTCGTTGGGGGCCCAGGCCGACAATTCAACAACAATAGTGGTAACTCCGTATTCCTATCCAACATATCGCTGACCGATAACGGAAAGAACTATTACGGTGCCTACGTCAACGACGACTGGAAAGTTACCCCCAAGCTGACCGTCAACCTGGGCGTGCGCTGGGACTTCTTCGGTCTGGTATTTGAACACCACGGAAACCAGGCCAACTTTGTTCCCAACGGGCCTCCGACAGGGAGTCCTCTGTTCTTGTTCCCGGAGGGAACCGACGCGACACAATTCTCTACCAGTTTTACGACCCTGTTGGCCACGGATGGCATAACGCCCGTGATCGGCAACAAGTTCGGTAAGGGATTGGGGAATTCGCAGTATTCCAATTTCGCGCCACGCCTTGGCTTTGCCTACCAGGTCAGTTCCAAGCTGGTTGCGCGGGCTGGGTTTGGTATGTTCTACAATGGATTCGAGAACCGCGGATTCTCGCCGAACTTGGGCGAGAACTATCCTTTCCAGTTTAACTTTACCTTCGCACCGTCGAGCGACAACGCGCCCATCACCTATGCAGGGTGCACCAGTCCGTCGGCGACGCTCATCGGAAGCGCGACTCTGGAAACCGGATTTAGTTGCACACCGCTGAGTCCGACTCTGGTCAATGCCAAGGGCCTGGCATTGCGGGGAATTCAGTTCGATTACCAAACGCCGTACACTATGGGCGGCAACTTCACCCTGCAGTATCAACTCACTAACTCGATGTCGCTGCAAGTTGGCTACGTGACCAATCTGGCGCGTCATCTCGAAACTTTCCCGAACTCCAACAACGTTACCTCAATCGTGCCTACGGTCCTGCCGGTCGGCCAATCCGTCCAGCAAAACTTCCGTCCATTCCCGGATTTCGGGTCAGGCGCGAGTTATGCCGTCACCAGCGGCAATAGCTGGTACCATTCGCTGCAGACCAAGGTGGAAAAACAATTTGCCAATGGCCTGAATTTCCTGGCCACCTACACCTATTCCAAAGCAGAGACGGACGCCACAGACTTGCTTAACGGAGGAAGTAGAAAAGGCTTCCGCGCTCCCGATGTTCCTGGGGCCGGGATCCACTTTGACTATGGCCTGGCTTCCTTCGATATTCGGAATGTATTCCACTTCAGCGGTGGTTACGAGCTTCCCTTCGGCAGAAACAAGCGCTTCATGGCCTCGGGCTCACGTCTCTCGAATGCTCTGATTGGAGGATGGAGCGTCAACTGGAGCGCTACGCTGCAAGATGGCCAGCCGGTCACGCTTCCTTGTCCAACCGGCACAGCCCAGGGAACAGGGTGTTTCGACCTTGTCGTCAAGGGACAAAGCGCAAAGTTGGGACTGCACAACGACTCGAATGGAAAGCTGAGCTGGATCGGAAACCCGGCTGCATTCTCCCAGCCCTGCAAGCTGGGAGCTGGCGGCGTGCCCGATCCTACGTCGGTTGCAGGATGCGTTGGCCTTTCTGGATTAGGTGCCCTGGGTGGTCCCGCGACCACGATTCCCGGACCCGGTTTTCACAGACTGGATTTCTCGCTGTTCAAGGACTTCCAGCTCTCCGAGCGCTTCAAGTTGCAGTTCCGTTCGGAGTTCTTCAACATTTTGAATCACCCGAACTTCAACTCCCCGGGATTTGGCGGCAACGGCGTTGTGGCTATCGGCGGTTCGGACAACTACACCAGCTCGAACTTTGGAGAGATCGGGTCAACTCGTGATGCTCCCTACGATCCGAGACAGATCCAGTTCGCTCTGAAGCTGTACTTCTAGGCTCAGTAAGGCCCCTCGGCAAGGTGCCTCGACGAGGCGCTTGTGCCGGGGGGACACTCTCAAGATCCCACGCTCCCGCCTGCCGAAGCGCGGTGATAACATACGAAGACCGTGACCATGAGACGCCCGTCGATTTGGTCTGCTTTCCTGGTCCTTCTGGTGTACGCGCCCTGGGTGGCAGCCGGCAGCCGGCCGGGTCCAAGCCTCGACCGCAAATTCCAGTCAGCCGTAGCTCAATATGAATCTGGCCGCTTCAAAGAAGCCGCAGCGCAGCTGGAAACCCTGCTCCGCGATGTGCCGGAGAGCTTCGAAGTGCACGAACTCCTGGGATTGGTCTATGCCGCCCAATCGCAAGAACCCCAAGCCAACCAACATCTCGCGAGGGCCGTGCGCCTGAAACCGGATTCGGCTGCGGCCAGGACCAATCTGGCGGCGAATCTCGCGCGCATGGGAAAGTTAGATCTTGCCGAAGCGGAGTTCAAGAAGGCAATCAAACTCGAACCGCGGAACTTCGATGCCAACCACAACCTGGGTGAGCTCTATGCCCGGTCGGGAAACGTTGCCGCTGCTGCCCCCTTTCTCGAGCAGGCCCAGCGAATCGATCCTTCTTCTTACGACAACGGTTATGACTTGGTTCTGGCATACATTCTGACTGGACGGCTTACTGGCGCCCGGCAAATGGTGCAAGATCTATTGAAAAAGAAGAACTCGGCGGAGTTGCACAACCTCCTGGCCGAGATTGAAGAGAAGGACGGGAAATTCGTGCCGGCAGCCAACGAGTATGAAACTGCAGCCCACATGGATCCGAGCGAGAGTAATTTGTTCGACTGGGGCAGCGAACTCCTGATTCATCGCACGCTGGGGCCCGCCATTGAAGTGTTCCAGCACGCCACCGAGCGCTATCCCAATTCGCCCAGGCTGTTTATCGGCTTGGGGATGTCCCTCTACTCGCGCGGGAACTACGACGATGCGGTCAAATCGCTGCTGCGGGCGGCGGACCTGAATCCTTCCGACCCGAGTGGCTATCTTTTTCTGTCCAAGGCCTACGACAGCTCGCCCAGCCAGGCGGATGAAGTCATCCAGCGCTTTCGCCGTTTTGCGGAACTGCAGCCGCGTAACCCGAGGGCCTCTTATTACTATGCGATGAGTTTGTGGAAGGGAAAGCGGGCCCAGGATCCGGACCTGGACCTTCAGCAAATTGAATGGCTGCTGAAGAAGGCCATCGCGCTCAATCCTAAATTCGCCGAGGCCCACCTGCAGCTGGGCAATCTCTACTCGGACCAGAGCAAGTATGCCGAGGCCATTCCGGAGTATGTGAGGGCCAGAGAGCTAGATCCGGCCTTGGGAGACGTCTACTACAGAATGGGCCAGGCCTATGTTCACGTTGGCGAAAAGGACCGCGCACAGGAACAGTTCCAGATTTATCAGAAGGTTCGCGCCGAGCACATGGCCGAGCGCGACAAGCAACAGGCGGACGTTCGACAGTTCGTATACTCGGCGAAGGATGGGCCGTCAGCGAAATGATGAGTTTAATGTAGGCGCGAGCGCCCACTCTTGTGCAGAAGTGAAAACGAACCAGGACACGCGTAGCTCCTGCACGAGCGAGGACGCTCGCGCCTACACAAGGAACAAATGGCATCGCATTTTTCATCGCTGTCTGCTAGAGCTCGGGCTGCTGCCGCAACCTCGGGTCCTCGCGAATTAGCCCGGCAGCTTGTCTGCAACCGCCGCGATTTCCTGCGGAACGCCGCAGGATTGGCCCTGGGGGGCGCGATGCTGGGCCCACGCGCGATGGCTCGGGCCCTGGCACCACGCAAGAAGCGCAAGGTAGTGGTTATTACCTTTGGCGGTGGAGCGCGGGACCAGGAGACGTTTGCGCCGGAAGGACAGGAGAACATTCCGCATCTGATGCGGGAACTTATTCCCCAGTCGGCTTTCTTTACCCAGCTAGTCAATCGCGGGATTCTCGGCCACTACGTGGCCACCGCCAGCCTGGTCACCGGAGTTTACGAGACGTTCAACAATTTTGCCGCGGTCCCGCCGGAACATCCGACGGTGTTCGAATACTTCCGCAAAGACCTGCGGCGCCCGAGTTCGGATGCGTGGGTCGTGGCTCCCAGCAACGGTTTCAACCGGATTGGCGAGAGCAACCATCCTTCGTATGGCGGAGGATCGGGCGCAACCGTGATTCTGCCGAAGCACCTGCTGTCGGCGGCCATGTCGGGAGCGACCAGCGACGTCGACCATTTGCTGCGGGACAACTACGAGACGCCGTTCTATGCGCCCGAACTCGGAGGCCGCGAGTTTGAGTTGCAACAGCTGGAAATGTTGCTGAAGCTTTCGGTGGACGACTTCAAAGCCCATGCACGGACGCTGTCGAGCCCGGACGAGCTCTCCGTGTATATCGCGCGTCAGCTCATGCGGCAGGTGGCGCCCAGCCTGCTGTGGATCACCATGCACGATATTGATATCGCGCATGCGGGTGCCTATTCGCTTTACATCGAGGGCATCCGGCGCACCGATCGTCTGTGCGCGGAACTGTGGCAGGCGATCCAGACCGAGCCCGAATACGCCGGCAACACAACGCTCTTCATCCTGCCGGATTTTGGGCGGGATTCAGACGACGATTCCGGGGGCAACGGATTTCAGCATCATCGCACCGGAGACGTTATTTCCCGGACCACCTGGATGATGGCGCTGGGCGCGGGTGTGCGCCCGGGTGTGGTTTTCGACCGCGCTATGGAGTCTACCGACCTGGTGCCGACCATCGGCTCGATGCTGGATTTTTCCGCTTCGCTAGCGCAAGGCAAGCCGATACCGGAGCTGTTGTAACCTTATGCTTCCAATCGACCTCAAGCCGGAGCAGTTCAATGGCTATCCGCCCGCGGCCAGAAAGCTGGTCACGGGATACGTCGGAGCTCTGCAACGGTCCCCCCTAAGCTTTATCCCCAGTTTGCTGCGAGAGGTAATCGAGTACGACTTCAAATTTCCTCCCGAGCGAAAGGCCATAGAGAATGAACTTGCGAATCT
>Ga0137403_10005814_pt1 | contig 14239 bp, 13 predicted proteins | sample CZOMad2_1_16fung_FD_122057 | JGI IMG/M metagenome (GOLD analysis project Ga0137403, IMG submission 122057) | Vadose zone soil fungal communities from Angelo Coast Range Reserve, California, USA - CZOMad2_1_16fungal (Hybrid Assembly) | ecosystem: Environmental > Terrestrial > Soil > Vadose zone... | reverse complement strand
CATACTCAGCCTAACAAAGCGAGGCCCTACGTCCGATTCAAAAGAACTAGTGTCTGCATGCAGCTCAGAGGTAAACAATCGACCAACGCCTTGGTAGGATTCGGGAGCTGAGGCTCCGGTCCGTGTGGCTGAGTATGAACAATCCACCAACTGCGTTGGTGGGATTCGGGGAGCCGCGCGTTCCCGTCCCGTATAGGCTGAGTATGAACAATCCACCAACTGCGTTGGTGGGATTCGGGGAGCCGCGCGTTCCCGTCCCGTGTAGGCTGAGTATGAACGATCCACCAACTGCGTTGGTGGGATTCGGGAGCTGCGCGTTCCCGTCCGTGTAGGCTGAGTATGAACAATCCACCAACTGCGTTGGTGGGATTGGGGGGAGCTGCGCGTTCCTGTCTGTGTAGGCTGGGTATGAACGATCCACCAACTGCGTTGGTGGGATTCCGGGAGAAAAATGCCAAATTCCAGCCACCTGACTGACCTGATTGCGTCAATGAGAATTCCTGACAATTGACGATTGCTGCGGGAGAGCGAACGCAACATAACTGCCGCCGGAAGGATCCTTCGATTTTCCACCGCCCGCCGCGATTACGACGAACTGCCTCCCATTCACTTCGTACGTCGCCGGCGTAGAGTTGCCAGCCGCGGGCAAGCTTGCCTCCCACAGGAGCCTTCCGGTTTCTTTGTCGAATGCGCGAAACTTCTTGTCATAGCAGGTCGCTCCGATGAACATAAGCCCTCCGGCTGTAAGTATGGGGCCGCCGTAGTTTTCGCTTCCGGTGTTGGTGATTCCTTTTGCGGCCAGCTCCGGGTACTCACCTAAAGCTATCTTCCAGGCATATTCTCCCGTATTCAGATCAATCGCATTAAGCGTGCCCCACGGCGGCTGTACCGCGGGATAACCATCAGGATCGAGGAATTTTTTGTACCCGTCGCTCAGGTATTTCATGTTCATTGGGGAAGCTGCCTCGGCGATGACGTCCTTCTCCTCACCCTTAGTTATGTAATCCAGGATTGCTTTCACCCCGTCGCGCCCGAGTCGAGCGTATGATGGCATCCTTCCGCTACCCTGAAAAAGAAGCGTCATAAGTTCCGAGTCAGTGTACCGATCATCTATTACGCGAAGCGAAGGGAACTCGGGAGGGGCTCCGCTCAAGTCGGCCCCATGACAGCTCGCACATTCTGTGGTGTAAAGCTCTTTGCCGCTCACTCGTCTGGAAGCCGGCGGTGATTCCACCATCGTAAGAATCCAGGCCATCTCATTCGAGTTCACATACAGGAGTCCCGTCGCAGGATCGAAAGCTGATCCACCCCATTCGGCGCCGCCGTCGTACCCCGGAAAGATGATCGTGCCTTCGCGACTCCCGGGAATGAACTGGCCCGCGCTGCGCAATTTCTTGAAACGCTCCAACGCCGCAACGTGCGCTTCGGGCGTGCGTTCCGTGATCATCTCGGCAGTGAGCTGCTGGCGGGCAAAGGGCTTCGGCTTGAGCGGTAAGGGTTGGGTCTCAGCGGTCACTTCTCCCTCAATTTCAGATGCCGGGTACTTCCGGTATTCAATCGAGAAGAGAGGCTTGCCGGTCTCGCGTTCGAACAGATAAACATGGCCTGACTTAGTGGTCTGGGCCACAGCATCCACCAGACGGCCGTTGCGCTTGACTGTGACCAGCGTCGGCGGAGAAGGAAAATCGCGATCCCAGATGTCATGACGAACGGCTTGAAAATGCCAGACCCGCTCGCCGGTGTCCGCTCTCAAGGCGATCAAGCAATTGGCAAACAGATTGTCACCGGCTCGATTTGCACCGTAGAAGTCGTATGCAGCCGAGCCGGTGGGAACGAATACAAGACCGCGTTTTACATCCAGTGCCATGCCCGTCCAGTTATTTGCACTGCCGGTATACTTCCACGCCTCTTTTGGCCAGGTCTCGTAACCGAGTTCGCCGGGACGAGGAATCGTGTGAAAGATCCAGCGCAATTTGCCGGTCATGACTTCATAAGCACGAATATCTCCCGGGGGCGTAGGCAAGGTCTCGCTGGTTATGCTTCCGACGATGAGCAGATCTTTGTAGATGATGCCTGGGGTGCTTATTGAAACCATCTCTTTCTCCCCGGGCCGCAAGTTTTCCCGAAGATCAACCCGTCCCGAAGTGCCGAAGGTGGCGACAGGTTTTCCGCTCTTGGCGTCCAAGGAGTAAAGGTACTGGCGCACGGCGACGAAAATGCGCTCTTCTTTTCCATCAGACCAGTAAGTGACTCCACGATTGCCCATCTTCCCGAGAACCTTGCGGCCCTGATGAGGATCGAACCGCCAGAGCAACTTCCCCGTCGCCGCGTTGAGAGCGATGACGTTTACCTTTGGCGTCGTCGCATATAAAACTCCTTTTACTACGAGGGGGTTGCATTCCATTTCCGAGCCGGGGTAAGCGTCCTCTGAGTCGAAGGTCCATGCAACCTTCAGATTCCGGACATTCTTCCGGTTGATCTGCTTCAGGCTCGAATAGCGGGTGCTTTCCGGTCCTCCGCCATATATGGACCAGTCTTTCCCAGCGCCAGCCTGCGATGTCTGCGCGTGTGTACTACTGTGAACAAACAGATTGTGAATGGCCAGAAGAAAAATAAAAGCGAGTATGACCAGAACCCGAATCAGCCGTTTCTTCGCAAGCATGCTTTCTCCAACTCCCTACGTAAGGTCTGGAGACCGGCTAATCATCTTGTCGCCGTTCATACGGCCAGGGAGCTTGAGTGAAGAGGGCGCCATCCACCCAGATAGTCTGGCCACTAATAAAGGATGCCTCTTGACTCGCAAGGAAAACTACCGCGCCACCGACATCCGCTGGAGTACCAACACGTCCAAGAGGAGTGATCTTACCCCATGTCGCCGCATACTCTGGGTCCTCCAACCTGGTTCGTTCGATTTCGATGGCTCCTGGCGCCACGCAGCTCACGCGGATTCCATACCGCCCTAATTCTACCGCAGCGACTTTGGTGAACATCTCAATACCACCTTTGCTTGCGGTGTAGGAAACGAGATGAGGGAAAGGAAGCTTGTTACATCCTGAGCCGATATTCACAATCACGCCGCCGCCGTGCTCCTTCATGTTTCTCGCGGCGAACTGAGTGCAAAGGAAGGTTCCCTTCAGGTTGGTATCTATAACGCGATCCCAATCTATCTCACTCAGCTCCAGTAACGGTTTCCACGTCTGCACGCCGGCATTGTTCACCATAATGTTGAGTTGACCAAAACGACTCAGCACCAGGTCGAACATCTCTTTCACGCGGTCGCTCGAAGCTACATCTGCCCGAACAGCAAACGCCTCCACCCCAAGCTTTTCAATCTCGGCAACCGTTTGTTCTGCAGGGGCTGCATCGGAGTGATAGTTAACGGCAACCCGGCAGCCCGCACGCGCGAGTTCAAGTGCGATGCCCTTCCCAACTCCTCTACTTGCTCCCGTAACCAGCGCTGTGTGGCCTTGTAGTCTCTCGCTCATTGCTTTTGCGTCACTTCAGTGGAGATTCAGCGGTTTGCCGCTCCGAGCCGGCAGTCGGATTATACTGCGACCGTCTTGAATTGCAACGCCGCGCACATTTTGTCAGTCGCACCCGAATGTTGAGCGTTTCCCCGGCGCATAGCCGCAGGATAAGGCAGGGATTGAATCCGGAACGCGCCTTGGACAAGAACCCGGTTATCTTCACTGATGCGATGCGGCCCGAGTTTGCGATTGGCCCGAATGTTTTGTAACCTTGCGTCTTCAGAGCAAGAAACAAAGCACGGCCGGCGATGCAAAAATGCGGTTCCGGAAGACTATGTCGTTAATGCTTGCAGAAATCCAACAACAGCCGGCGGCGCTCGAGCGCACAATCAGGCGCGAGGGTCCCCGTATCGCGCGTTTTGCCGAGTTGCTAAACAAGCGCCGGACACGGCTGATCGTCCTGGTAGCACGCGGCAGCTCGGATAACGCGGCGCTATTCGGGCGATACCTTCTGGAGATCAGCACGGGCATACCAGTTTCGCTCGCCGCTCCTTCGGTCCACACGCTTTATCGCACCAAAATGGACCTGCGGGAGGCGCTGGTCATCGGGATCTCGCAATCGGGCGAGGGCGCTGATGTCAACATAGTTCTGGAGAACTCGCGACGCGGCGGGGCAACTACTCTTGCGATCACCAACGAACCCAGCTCAGCGATGGCGCGAATAGCAAATGAAACTTTCCTGATCCACGCCGGGCGCGAGCGCAGCGTGCCGGCTACGAAGACCTACACCTGTCAGTTGATGATCTTTCACCTGCTGGCCTCTGCTCTGAACAGGAGCAAGCAATTTGGAGAAGTCGAACGCCTGCCCGAACTGGCAGCCGCGTCACTTGAGTTACAACCGCAAATTGAAAACACTGTCGAGCGATATGCCCTCATGGACCATTGTGCAGTCGTAGGGCGGGGCTTGAACTATGCCAACGCTTACGAGTTTGCCATCAAGATGATGGAAACCTGCTACGTTGTGGCCGAGCGATTCTCTTCCGCTGATTTTCTACACGGGCCGATTGCGATGGTTGAGCGTAAGTTTCCCGTTTTTCTGTTCGCTCCTCGCGGAAAGACTTTCCAGGGGATGAAGGACTTGCTGACCAGGTTGGCGAAACTGGGGGCTGAAACGGTGGTGATATCGAGCGAGAGCGCAGTGCTGAGGTCCGCGACGCGAGCCTTCAAGATCCCCGAACGCATCAGCGAAATGCTCTCGCCAATTCCTTACATTATTCCGGCGCAACTGTTCACCGCGCTGTTGGCTAAAGCTAAAGGGTTGAGTCCGGATCGCCCTCGTTCGCTAGCGAAGATAACGAGAACGGTTTGAACGACTTCAAGACAATCGAGGAACCATGACTAATAAGAGCTTTGTTATAGCTTTGCTCCTGGTGTGCTCCGTCAGGATCGGCGCGCAGCAAATTGAGTCTGCTCAACCTGTGTCACAACGGCATCGACTTATGCCAGTGCCGGCGGCGATTCAGTTCCTGCCTGGGCGACTCAAGATTGATGCCTCTTTCACGGTCGCAATGGATGGCCATACGGATGCAAGACTCGAAGCGGGCAGCTACCGTGCAGTTCGCCGGCTGGAAGGGCGGACGGGATTCGAATTCTCGCGCGTTCCAGCAACGGATTCTCAAACCGCCACGCTCGTTATTCAATGCAAGGGACCGGGCAGTCCCGTGCCTTCGGTTAAAGAAGACGAGTCCTACTCGCTTGACGTGTCCGACAAACAGGCTGTGATGAAGTCCGCAACCGCAGTGGGCGCACTCAGAGGGATTGAGACTTTTCTTCAACTGCTGGAGGGAGACCGTCAGGGATACTTTATTCCGTCTGTCCGCATTCAAGACAAGCCGCGGTTTCCCTGGCGGGGGCTGCTAATAGATGCAGGGCGCCATTTTGAGCCGGTCGAAGTAATCAAGCGCAATCTCGACGGGATGGCTGCGGTCAAGCTGAACGTGCTGCACTGGCACCTGACAGAAGACCAGGGTTTTCGAATCGAATCGAAACGCTATCCTCGGCTTCATCAAATGGGTTCGGATGGTCTTTATTACACTCAGGATCAGGCCCGCGAGATTATAGCTTATGCCCGCGAGCGCGGCATTCGAGTGATGCCTGAGTTCGATATGCCGGGCCACGCAACAAGCTGGCTGGTCGGGCATCCTGAGCTTGGGAGCGCGCCGGGACCTTACAAGATCGAGCGCAAGAACGGGATATTTGATCCGGCGTTTGACCCCACGCGTGAGGAACTTTACAAATTTCTCGAAGGCTTTTTTACAGAGATCGCTCAGCTTTTCCCGGACGAGTACATCCACATCGGAGGAGATGAAAACGAAGGCCACCAATGGAGCAGCAACACAAAGATCCAGGCTTTCATGAAAGCGAAAGGAATCAAGGACAACCACGCTCTTCAGGCTTACTTCAACCAGCATTTGTCGAAGATCCTTCAGAAACTCGGCAAAAAAATGATCGGCTGGGATGAGATACTGCACCCTGACTTACCCAAAGACACAGTCATACATTCGTGGCGAGGGCCTGCCTCACTCGCCGAAGCTGCGCGCAAGGGATACGACGGCATTCTGTCGTCGGGCTATTACATCGATCTCATGTACCCTGCGTCGCAGCATTACAAGATAGATCCGGTTGCGTCCGACGGCACTCTCAGCGACGCCGAATTGGCGCATATCCTTGGGGGTGAGGCCACGATGTGGGGCGAGTGGGTCAGTCCTGAAACTATAGACTCGCGCATCTGGCCGCGCACGGCTGCCATAGCTGAGCGGCTGTGGTCGCCCCGCGATGTGACTGACGTTGATGATATGTATCGCAGGCTCGAGGCGGTGAGCATCCAGCTTGAGGAGCTGGGTCTGACACACGAAAAGAACGTCGATATGATGCTCAGGCGTTTGACACGCACAAGGGAAATCGCTCCGCTGAAAACGCTCGTGTCGGTGGTTGAGCCGGTCAAGGAGTATGCCCGCGCTCGAGCGCATCCAGCTACGATGCTCAGTCCGCTGACGCGATTGATTGATGCCTCGACTCCCGACAGCCGCGCCGCACGAGAGTTTAACGGGCTTGTCGATGGCCTGCTCTCGGACGCCCCTCGCTTTCGCCAAAACAGGGAACACATCAAAGAGATTCTCACCCGGTGGCGAGATGTCCGTCCCGCATTGGACGTGCTTATCGATCAGTCTCCAATCCTTCGCGAGGTTGAGCAACTTCCTCGCGACCTTTCAGAGATCGGAGTCGCGGGGCTTGAAGCGTTATCGTACATTGCCGCAGAGGTACCTCCTCCCGCCGAGTGGCGGTCCGCAAAACTGGCAATGGTCGAACAGGCTTCAAAACCCAAAGCGGAAGTCGAGTTCGCAATCATTAATCCAATCAGGAGGCTCATCATTCTGGCGGCGGAGGTCCCTGAGCTCAAAAGCATTCCGGTGTCACAATGGAAGCAGCGGGTGTTGACGCTGGCTGCGGAGAAGAATGGGGAGAAGAATCGATAACAGCGCCCAACTCATTCAGCGATAGATCACTGTGTCGGGATTATAGGCCTTCCAATCAAACCAATAGTCGTTGAGCAAATCAATTTGCTTTAGCTTTCGTCCGGCGTATTGGCCGCTTATTGCTTTACCGGTGAAATCCCAATCGCTGCCCGTTTGCGCGTCCACAAGCCGAAGAGCTTGAGAATCCGGCTTCGCGAAAAACTCCAATTCCCGCCCATCCATTCTTCTCTCGAAGGCTCGCACGGATTTCTTATCCTCAGCCACTACTATGATCACCGGTGTATCCGCTATGAAGTCCAATATTGGGTTTTGCTCCTGAATGGTTGATAGCGGATATGCCTTCGCGACAGCACCGATCTTGATCCCGACGATTTGAGTTCGAGGGCTCAGGCTGGTATCCGGATTCAATGCCGCAAGAACTGGAAGTTTCGCGGTGTGCTCCTCCCAGTCTTCCGAGAACTGCTTCCACGGTTTGGTGTCGTCGGGCAGCAACACTCTTCCGTTGGGATGTTCCTGTTTCCAAAGAGAGAAGGAGAGTTCATCGTGCGGGACAGGTTTAAGGCGCTGGCCTTTGGACGCGCCGAAGATGGCTTCGCCGGTGATCTGTTGCCACCACGAGCCGGTCTCGTCGTCCTGCATGATGAAGTTCTGGTTATTTATCCCAGCAAGATGGAACTTCGAGGTGCGACTTGTATCGGGTATCTCCCACACCAGACCGGTGTGACATAGCGTTCAGTAGGTGACAAGCACTGGAATGCCTCCAATCATGTCCTGCACCACATGGTGATAAGCTATCTGACGGATCGGATAGGCTGCTGCGTCGCCGTTAAGCTCGACGGCCAACACCATGTCACCGTCGGAGACAAAGCCCGCCTCATTCACGCTCGCAAACGCAGCGTTCGGAAGCGGCTTGAACATCCACTCAAAATGGTTTTGCCTCGCAAACCATGTGGCCACAAGGAGCGGGACGAAAAAAGAAACAAGAAGCCCTTTACGCCACCAGCGGCGGGTCTGTTTCCACAACGAGATTACGAGTAACAACGCGATCGAGAGCGCCAGGAGAGTTATGATCGGTGACCAGTGTCGCAGCGAATATGATATGTCCAACCTTCCAGGCGTCTGCAATTTGAATGGCTGGATTAGCAACGCCGGCACTAACACCGCCGCAAACGCTATCACTGTGACGATGAGCAGAAGCATCCAACGGATCCAACGCCGGCCTGTCACATTTGTCGGTGGCTCGCTTTGCACGGAATCCCCTTCTCCTGTAGTGTGAAGCGGCTCAACGATACACGGTTTGTGCTTCCACGCTCAACCTTCGTGAGCCACTTCGTTTGAAAAACTAAAACTGATTCGTCTATAAACGAACTGAGCGCTCTAGCGATTTTAATGGGAGCCTGTCAATGACGTGGATAAAAACCAATCCATTATCGGAAGGTGAGGAAGCACTGCGTCTCGCGGTCGAAGCGCAGCGATCCTTGTACCCGATTGAGTATGCACAGCCGGTTCATCCGACCGGAGATGGGACGTCCGATATAGTCGCGTCGCATAGCTTGATCCCCGACGCGCTTTATCACGCATTCGCGACCTTCGGCGTGCTGATGTCATCCGAGCTTCCGCTCACGCGCCGCCAGCACGAGATGATCACGACGATGGTTTCGGTCGTCAACCGGTGTCACTACTGAATCGAGTCGCACGCAGAGTTTCTGCGTCGAGTCACCCTGGATAGTGATTTGGTTAGCGCGCTTCAGGAAGATTACAAGACCGCGCCAATCAGCGAGGCGGATCGCACGATGCTGGACTACGTCGTGCAGTTGACGAAGGACGCTACCAGGATTTCAAAGCGAGATCACGGAAACCTGCGCGCCGTTGGCTTCGATGACAAAGCCATCCTGCAGATCACGCTCATCGCTTCCTGGTTCAACTACATCAATCGCGTCGCCGACGCCCTCGGTGTAGGACGCGATTAACATGATATGAGACCTCGATTTCTTTTCTTTCTGTGCGGTCTTGTTGTCGCTGCCGGTTTGCTCGCCGGCAATGCCCATCCATCGGCAGACCAGAGTACGACTCCTCAATCGTCACGAGAAGATGCTTATCGCGCGAACAACATCGGCGTTGCTCTGCTCGAGCAATTCAACTACAAGGAAGCCGCGGCCGAATTCCGGCGGGCGTTGAAGCTGGAGCCTTCGCTCGCGCTCGCGAGAGTGAACCTTGGCATCGCGCTTTACAACTTGCCTGACACCGATGGCGCTCTTCGCGAACTAAAGGCCGTCGCTGACGTTCTGCCTGCTTCACCGCAGGTTAATTACGTGCTCGGGCTGATCGCGAGATCGCAGAACCGGACTGTCGAAGGCATTGCCGAATTCCAGCGCGTGCTCCAGATCGATCCTGCCGATCCCGGGGCGAACATCAACCTGGGCCAGCTCTACATGCAGCAGCGCAAATACCCTGAAGCGATCGCCTCTTTTCGTGTTGCACTTGGGGCTGAGCCTTACAACGTCACCGCGACTTACAACCTGGCAATGGCGCTGACTCGCTCCGGTGAACGCCCGGAGGGCATGGCGATGATGCAGAAGTTCCAGGTGCTTCGCTCGAAGGGTTATGCCACAACGATCGGGCAGAACTATCTCGAGCAGGGCCGTTACGCCGAAGCGATTGCTTCGACTGGAGCGGAGCCCGGGCTTGTCGACACGGCGACGCCTGACGTGATCTTCACGGATGCAACGTCGATTATCCTGCCAAAAACGCCGGGGAACGGGCCGGCCTCGATTAGTCAGGAACCGGACTGGGGAACTCTCAAAGCGAAAGGACTCACCGAAGATCAAAAGCGACAGATCGTCGCGGTAAGCGGCGGTGTGGTTCTGTTTGATTTCGACGGCGATGGGGATCTTGACCTTCTCGAGGTCGGGGTCCAATCAATCCGGCTCTTCAGAAACGATGGCGGCAAGTTTGTCGACGTGACCCAGCAGTCGGGCTTAAAGCGATCCACGGCGCCCGTAGCGATCACCGCCGTGGCCGGGGATTACGATAACGATGGCCGCCCGGACATCTTCCTCCTGGGCTACGGCCGCCTGGCGCTTTATCACAACGATGGCAACGGAAAATTCTCGGATGTGACCACTGCTTCCGGCATTCCTGACTACCCGTATATGGCATTGTCCGCCGCATTGGTCGACGTCGATCACGATGGCGACCTCGACATTTTCATCGCGGGTTTTGTTGATTTCTCAAAAATGCCGGCCGGCGACCCGAGTCACCCACCTGCCTTTCCGGATGACTTTCCAGGCGCTCCGAATATGCTGCTCAGAAACGACGGTAACGGAAAGTTCACCGACATTACCGCAGCCGCAAAAGTTTCCGGATCGGGCGGCCACGCGGTTGCGGTGGTACCGACAGACTTCGACAACCACCGTGACATCGATCTGCTCGTGGTGAACTACGGCTCGGCGCCGACACTGTTCAGCAATCAACGCGACGGAACGTTTCGCGACGTAGCCGCCGACGTCGGGTTGAACGCCAAAGGCCGGTTCACCTGCGCCGCCGCGGGTGACGTGAACAAGGACAACTTCACCGATTTCTTTTTTGGCCGAGCAGATGGACCGGGCTTGTTTGCAATGAGCGATGGCAAAGGCCACTTCGTCACGACGCCTGCGCCTTCAGGCACAGAGGGAGCAGTTCGGGCGCAGTTTCTGGATTATGACAACGATGGATTGCTGGACCTTGTGATTGGTGCCGGCCAAACTCCTCGCGTGTTTCGCAACCTTGGAACGAGGTGGGAGAACGCAACGGACCGGGCTGTCGCCAGCGATCTTCTGAAGGGACAGTTCCCGCGCGCGTTCGCCTCAGCAGACATCGACGGCGATGGCGATACGGACTTGATCTTTCGAGTTGCGACCGGCGATTTAAAGATCGCGCGAAACGATGGAGGCAACCGGAACCGATCGTTGAAGGTGCAATTGACCAGCCGGGTCAGCAATCGAAGCGCGGTCGGGGCTAAGATCGAAACTCGCGCCGGAAGCCTCAAACAAAAGCTCGAGACTTATGCTGCCAGCCCGGCTCCGGCCCCCGCCGCGGCGTTGCCGGGCGCGCCGACGATGACATCGGCGCATCCGTCGTGATCCACGTCGCCGATCCCCGCGACGTGACGGCCGAACGCGTCCTCCTTCCGCTCGCCCGTGAACGTCTGGAGCACGCGCCCGTCCGCTCCCGAGTAGACGTAGGCCTTTCCCGACCCCGGGGCGCTCGCGATGACGTCGGGGATCCCGTCGTGGTTCGTGTCGCCGGCCCCCTCGACGCCCATCCCGAGCTGATCTCCGGGGGCCCCGTCGACCTTCCAGAGGAGCTTGCCGCCGCGAGACGAGTAGAGGTAGACGCGCCCCGCGGCGGGGCCGCCGATCGCCTTCGTCGGCGCCGACGTGACGACGTCATGCGCACCGTCCCTGTCCACGTCCCCCACGTCCCTCGCGATCCAGCCGAACTGATCGTCGGCCGCCTCGCCGTCCCACTGCTGGATGACGCGCACCGGCTCGACGAACGGCTGCGCGAAATACGCGGCGTCGGGAAGCGCGGCCGCGAAGCGGGGATCGTCCTTGAGCCCCGCGAAATCCGGATCGCGCTCGATCCCGGTGAGGTCGGCGCGGCGGCCGGCCCGCGCTTTCGCCAGCCATTCGAAGGCGTGATCGGCGTCGTTCTTCTTCGCGTACGCGACCGCGGTGTTGTAGATCGCCGGCGGAAGACCCGGGGAGAGATCGAGCGCCTTCGCGTACGCGGCGATGGCGCCGTCGAAGTCGCTCCCCTTCAATTTCGCGAAGCCGAGGAGCCGCCACGCCATCAGGTTGGAAGGCTCCCGCGCGGCCACGGCCTCGAGGATTTTCGAGGCGCCGCCGAAGTCCCCCGCTCTCAGCCTGGCCTGGCCTTCCGGGATCCCCGGCAGGGCGTCCGGCCCGGCGCGGGCCAGGAGACAAGTCGCGAGAAGAAGAATCCCGAGTGTCGTGGCGAGGCGCATGACGTGACCCTCCAGTCACGCGCATCATGCCCCGGGGCGCGTCAGCTCGCTGTCAGAATCCGCGCATCGGCGGGATCTCCGGCAAGTCGTCGCGTCCCCGAGGGGGTGATGCCGAATTCCCGCCGGTAGGCCGACGTGAAGTGGCTGTGGCTCGAGAACCCCGCGTCGAAGGCGATGGAGGTCAGGTCGCTCCGGGGATCGAGGAGGCACGGAAGCGCGGCTCGGAGCCTCAGGCGGGTGAGGTAGCGGTGGACCGCGACGCCGGTCTGCGCCTTGAACGTGCGGCACAGGTGCTGAGGCGACAGGGCGACGCGCGCCGCCAGCTCGTCGAGACGGAGGGGGCGCGCGTACTCGGACGCCATGATCTCCCGCACCGCCTCGATGCGCTCGCGGGGCGCGGGGCCAACGGGCCGCACCCCGCGACGCAAACCCGGACGCGAGCCCTCCCAAACGACTCTTACCAGATGGAGCAGCGTCTCCTCGATGACGGCCTCCTCCGCCGTCCCGCCGCGCCGGACCAGCCGAGATCTCAGGAGCGAGGTGAGAAGGTGGGCGCGAGGCGAGACCGGAATGCACAGATCGCGGAACCCCACCCGATCGTCCGCGCCGACGAGCTCTCTCAGCGCATCCGGCTCGAGGACCAGGGCCAGCCCGGCATCGCCCCGGGCGTCGCGGTGCCGTGTCTGGTACGCCTCCTCCGCGTCGAAGCAGATGGCCGTGTTGGCGTCCCCGATCGCAATCCCTCGCGGGCCGCGATACCGGAATCCGCCGTCGAGGACGACGGCAATCTCGAAATGGCGCTGGCGTTTTTCCTCGCCGGCCGTGCCGTGGGGGCCACGACAGGACCACGAGTGGAGGCTCACGCTCCGGCCGCGAAAGAGCCACTCGGCCTGGATGCGGGGGCAGAAATCCGACATGACTCACACTACGCGGGATGTCCGGCCGAGTTCAGGATCGCCGCAACATCTTGATCCGTGCCCGGGGGCGTGGGACGAACGGGACGGCTCGCCGAGGACGACCTCCCGTCGTAGAATCGCGGGCTTCGCTGGAGGGCCAGTCCATGCCGCGCATCCGTATCGAGGTCTCGCGGGACCTCGCCGTGCCGCCGCAGGCGGCGTACCGCGTCATCGCCGATTACCGCGCGGGCCACCCGCGCATCATCCCCCCCCGCGCCTTCCGCGACCTGACCGTCGAGCGCGGAGGGGTCGGCGCAGGGACGATCATCCGGTTCAGGATGCGGATCGGCGGGGTCGAGCGCGAGTACCGGGCCACCGTGACCGAGCCCGAGCCCGGGCGCGTCCTCGTCGAGACCAACGATTCGGGGGAGGTGTCCACCTTCACCGTGGATCCGGCGCCCGGCGGCGGGGCCCGCGTGACGATCGCCACGGAGTGGGAAGGGAAGGGGATCGCAGGCTGGGGGCAGCGCCTCGTCGCGCCGGGCCTGCTGCGGCCGGTCTACGACGAGGAGCTGCGGAACCTCGAGCGCGTGGCGGCCGAGGCGTGACGCCGGCGGGGGGTTACCGGCCGGCGGTGTCCCGGGCTAAAGACAGACGGGACACTCGAAGCCGGGCTTGACGCACAGCGGGCTGCCGGTGCAGCTGAAACAGCACTGCTGGCCGTTGTGACAGACGATGTTGCCGCAGGCGGTGCTTCCGCCTCCGCGCTCCGTCGTCATCCCCGCCTCCGGGGCGCTCGCGACGGCAAACATCAGGACGAGCGCCGTCGTCGTCAGGACGAGCAGCACCGAGACCGCGATTCCGAGTCGCTTCATCGTGGACCTCCCTCAAATCGGGCTCCCCCAAGGAGCCCGCCCCTGTCAACGCGAGCGCAAATCGTAGCACGACTTCAGCGCGATCGACCCCGGGAGAGTTCGACGCCGTCGCCGATGACCTTCAGCACCCCTTCGTCGCGGATCAGCTTCCCCTCCACGCGCGCGAAAAACCCTCCGGCGTCCTTCGGGATGGTGAAGTGCCTGCCCATCTGCAGATCCACCATCAGCCGCTTTCCCCCGTCCTCGACCTCGAACCAGCACCCCATCTCCTGGCAGACCTGCGCGACGTTCCCCTCCACCGCGACCTGCTGCCCCAGGTGGAGCTCCGGTGAGGCGATGAGATCGGGGATTGCCGTCGGCGCGGGCGCGCCGGTGAAACTGCCGTAGCGCTGGGTCGTGGCGCGCGAGCAGGCGGAGGGGGCGGCGAGGATGGCGACCAGCGCGAGGATCGCGAGGA
>Ga0137403_10005812_pt1 | contig 14241 bp, 11 predicted proteins | sample CZOMad2_1_16fung_FD_122057 | JGI IMG/M metagenome (GOLD analysis project Ga0137403, IMG submission 122057) | Vadose zone soil fungal communities from Angelo Coast Range Reserve, California, USA - CZOMad2_1_16fungal (Hybrid Assembly) | ecosystem: Environmental > Terrestrial > Soil > Vadose zone... | reverse complement strand
CCTTGCCACGCCGGCTTAACTTCAGCGGCACGTGTGGCGCGCGGACAAGCGCCGATCGGCACAAAACCCGCAACCAATGCTATCGTAACTATCATTTGTCTTTTCAAGTTTAAGCAAATCATCTTTCGCTCACCTTAGCTCGCTTTCTTCTGCGTATAGCTCCACTCGTAGTCACGATTTCGGTACGCCTCATCCGGCATCACCGATTGCAATCCTTTGAGCGATAGCTCGGACTCGAATTTCTCGCGAATCATCGGGTCCTCGTCGGTATACTCGATCTGATCGCGCGCGCGGTCTTCGACTTTCTCGCTGATGCCGCTGAGCCCGCGCGGCGGATGAATCGCCAGATAGCGCGCCGGCGCGCCGCCGATGTTGAAGTGTTGGTGAAACCAGCGATTGGGCGGCACGAACAAACTCGCTTCGTGCCACGGGATGATAATTTTCTCGCCCCCCTCCGGCCACATGATCGAGTAGCCTTCTCCGGCAGGGATGACGATCAAGTAGCCCGGACCATGCCGGTGCCCTTTTTTGTAAGTGCGCGCGGGAAAAACCGACATATGCGCCGAGATCGGCGAGCTGGGAAATCCCACCCATACGACGTGGCCGCCGGCGCCGCGCCGCTCAAAATGATCGAGCCGATCCCACGCTCGCATGTCGGCAAAAAAATTGCCGAACCAAATGTTTCGTCCGTCGCGCGCGGTGCCGGGCTCGTTGAGCGTCACGACTTTGGCTTCGGAATAGACCTCGCGCGCTCCCTGGCCATAGAGCAAACCGTAATCGACCAGCGGATTGTTGAAGAAATAATCCGGATCGGGCAGCACCGACATCGCCAGCGGCAAGTAGCTGCAATGCAGCAGCTTGACCGATTGGTCGCCTTGCATGTTGCTCAGCTGGCAATGGTAGTTACCCGGAATCAGAAACATCGCGTGGCTCTGCCATTCGAAAATCTTCTTCGCGCGATCGCCGGCCCAGATGCTGGCCACGCCGCGGCCTTTTAAGACGTAAACAACCTCGTCCACCGCGACGCGAAACGACGGCAACGTCTTTCCCGGTGGAATCTCCGTCACGTAAGCGCCGGTCACGCCTTCCTGACCGGCGAGCTGAATAAATGCCGCGTCGCACTCACGCTCCGCCCAATAGCCAAGCTCCACCGTGCGGCAGTCTTCGATGTAGTAACCGCGATGAATCGGCGCACCGGTCGATTCGATCCAGCATTCATAGGCCGTCTTCTTGTCCCAAAAATTCGCCGTCGATCTAGCCATATTTGTCTCCTGCGACGCACGTTGCTCACAATTCCAACCGAGGATCGAAGATGGAGGATGGAGGATGGCGAATTTCGATCCTCAATCCTCGATCCTCCATCCTCGACGATTATCCACTGGCCCTGCTTGTTTCACTTCAAACGCTTCCCTTGCGCCAACGCCTTCTCGACGATGTCATAGATCGGCGCCATGTCGATATATTCCGGCTTATCGACCAGCAAATATTTCACGCCATCGACGCGCCGCACTTCACTGCGCACCACATCTTTGGGAACATCGGAGCGCAGGGATTCTTCGGAATTGTACGGCGTGTTGGCGGCGCGCTGAAGCGCGACTTGACCTTCGCGCGACAGCAGCCAGTTGACGAACACCTTCGTCGCGTTGGGATGCGGCGGCTGGGTCGGCAGCGCGATCGATCCCATATTGCCCGCGGAAATCACCCGGCTTTCCTTCCACTGGGCGGTGCGAAATTCGTCGACGGGCAAGCCTTGTGCTTTGACTTTGAGAATTTCCGAGCAAAAAAAGCAGATGGCGAACTTGCCGTGCGCCAGCCAATCGGTGGCTTGACGGATTTCTTGAGTCAGCGTCACATCCATCTCACCGTACAGACGGCGAATGTATTCAGCGCCCAGCTCCGGCGTGTGATAAAAACCGCGCAGACCGATGCGCTGGCTTCCGGAGATTTTCGGATCGCGCGAGAGAATTCTTCCTTTCCACTTGGGCTGCAGGAAATCCCAGTAAGAGCGAATCTCGCCCGGCTCCGCCGACTTGGTATGGTACGAAACATACTCGCCAACATTGCCGAGATAGACAAAAATGTATCGGTTCTCGGCGTCGATGTAGTGATGCTGACCGAGCCACCACTTCGATTCATCGATGACCTCGGGAAGGATCAATGCCGCGCGCACGCTGTCCAAGATTTTCGCGCGGTACAAAACTTCGTAGGCGGTGGTCGCTCCGGCGATGTAAGCATCGACAAGATACTTACCCGCGCGCCGCTCCGCCATAATCTTGGGCGCAAACGTATTACCTCGTCCAGGGGTTACCGTAACGTTGATCTCGGGGTATTTTTTCTGAAATTGCTGCGCCATCGCGCCGAGCTCGCCCTCGCCCTGGAAAAGATAAAGATTCAGGCCGCCTTCCTTTTTCGCCGCTTGCACCGTCCGCTCCCATTCGGCTTGCCAGTTGGGTTTGGATTCCGCGGCGTGGCAGGCGGTGATCCAAAAGGCAAGAATGAAGCTGACGACAACTGCAATCGGCGGTTTCATAAAAACTACGCACTCTCTACAAAATGACGCGATCTTTCTTACCTCCTTCCCCTTGACGGGGAAGGATTGAGGAAGGGGTGCCTAGCATTGCAATAGCGTGCGCAGCACCCTCATCCTGTCCTTCCCCGTCAAGTGGGAAGGAATCGGAAAGACACGGAGGTCTATGTAATTGAAGCTTCACTTCCCCGCATACAGCCCATCGATGAACCCGGAATTGTCCAACTGCCGTAAGAAGTGTAAATCCCACATCGCGATCGGGCTCAGCTCTTTCGCCTCCGGCGCTTTCATGCAGCAGAGCCGATACGCGTTGGCGATCGCTTGATGATCCGGATAGGGCTTCATCGCCAGCTTGGCCACGCTATTGTAGGAAACGCTGCGCGCTTCCGGTTCGCGTTTTTTCAAACCTTCGAGAATTTTTTCCGTCTCTTCCTTGCGCGTGCGGCCGAAGTGAATCCCCAGCACCTGAGCCAAGACCAGCCGTTCGCCGAAGCGGTCGTATTTGTTGAGCGCCGTCACCGTCGTCGTCAGGGTTGGACCATTGATCATCGGCAAACGCGGCAGTTGCAACACATGAAAGCCGGCGTCTTCATATCTTTTGGTATCGCCGGTCACCAACGTGACGTCCCCTTCGCTAGCTTTCATCGCTTCGTATTGCGCGGCACGAAATTCGCTGGACATCTTGTCGGTGATCTCGATCCACCTCACATCGCTCAGCTCCAATCCCGCTTCCAAGATGTACAGCATGTGATTACCGCGAATGTGATTGTAGCCGCCGCCGTTATCGAGAATCGTCGTGTCGATGACCCGCTTGCCGCGGATTTGCGCCAGTGAGGTGATCGGCTCGCGCGAAACGAGACGATCGCTGACGCTGTTGGTCGGCGATGCTAACGACACGATCGGCTTGCCGCGCGCCACCAACGCATACGGCGAAATATGGTTGCCGGAAATTAAATCAATCTTGCCGCTGAACAACGCCGCCTCAGCCTCCGACGAGCTATCGCAGAACTCCCAGTGAACTTTAATGCCGACCTGCTGCCAAAACCCCGCCTGTTCCAGAATTTCCCATAGCGGCAAATGCGTATGCGAGCGGAAGAACGCGTTGATCTCGATGGGTTCGTAATTGTTGGTTGTAGTCACGGTGTCCTCCACACTACTTGGCTCGTGCAAATTATTCACGGTTGGCCTTTGCGTGTAGGGGCAGGCCCCTGTGCCTGTCCTCCGAAAGGGCAACCACGGGGGTTGCCCCTACATCATCTTCGGGTTAACCGACGAACACGAATCACGAACACGATCCCTACTTCCGTCTCTCTTTACTCACCAACTCTTTAAACAACTTCGTCGGCGGATCGGGATCGAGAAATCCGGTGACTCGGTATTTTCTCCCTTCTTCTCGCTTCGCCGGCGCCGTAACTTTATCTTTGGGAATATCGACGCGCATCGAATCCGAGGGCTCTTGGACTTTGGTATTCATGACGGTCTGCCAAACCATCTGGCCGGGGCGGGAAAGAAACCAGTTGATGAACATCCGCGCGGTGTTTGGATTCGGCGCATTGTTGATCAACGCTAAACCGCTGTTGCCGCTGGTACTGATCTCATAGCTCGCTTCTTTGAGATTGGCGTGCGGGAATTCGTCCACCGGCAAGCCTTGTTGCTTGGCCCGGTCGGTATCGCCGCAATCGATGCAAATGGGAAACTTCCCCGACGCCAACCAGTCGCTCGATTGCCGGCGATCCTGCGACACGGTCACGTCCATCTCGGTGAATAGACGTCTGACGAACTCCGGTCCGAGCTGCGCATGATGGTAGAATCTGACGATGCTCGGCGAGCCGACGCCGGGACGCTCAAAGAGCAGCACCTTGCCCTTCCATTTTGGATTAAGCAAATCCCAGTAGGATTTAAAGTCCTTGAGGTCAACCAGGCCCGTGTTGTAGTGAAGCCCGTTGCCGGCGACGCTGCCTTCATACATGAAAACGAATTGCTTTTCGCTGTCCGCGTAGAAGTGTTCACCGTTGAGCCACTTCGAGCTGTCAACCACTTCCGGCAGAAGCAATACCGGCTTAAGTGGATCGAGCACGCCGGCTTTGTGAAAATCAAAAAACGATCGTCCGCCCAAGCCGCCGCTGTAAATGTCGGCGAGAAATTTCCCAGCACGCCGCTCGGCGATAATGCGCGGCATCAAATCGCCGACGCGGCCGCTGACGGTGACGGCTTTGATAAAAGGATATTCTTTGTTGAACGCCGCGATGATGTCGGGATGCGTGATTTCTTGTTCACCCCAGAGTCGCACCTCGCCTTCCCGCTTCGCGCCTTCGAGGACCTTCTCCCATTCGCGCTGCCAATTGGGTTTAGATTCGGCGGCATTGGCAACTCCGATGAGTCCGAGCACCAATGTAATGATAATGAATTGACCTATCCTCGCAACGCTCCACAGGCTGGACTGACGGCCTCTCCGAGGCCCTTCCCTCTCAAGAGTCGTAATTGTCATTCTGAGGCGAAGCCGAAGAATCTCGTCTTCGCAAGTGGCTAAAAAGTCGAGATGCTTCGCTGCGCTCAGCATGACATCAATGATACTCTCGTTAACTGCGGCACAATCTCCAACGTGGGAAGACTAGGACTGGGGAGCCGATTCGAACGGCTTGAACGGTTTCCACGAGTGCAACTTGGTTTTCCTCTACAGTGCCGGCGGCACGTGGTAGCGCACCGATCCCGCCTTCCCGACTTCCAGAGAGCTTTCCATTTGGGTGTCGATGATCGGATGATCGGGATCGCGAAAAACGTTCATTGGATCGACTCCCTGCTGCACTTTCTTAATCTCCCGTGCAAGCATCTCGCGATACATCACCACGCCGCGGTCTGACGCGGCCAGCCTTTCGTGCGTGCGATCGAGAATCGGCCCCTGAGTCTCCCATGCCATGAAATCCTGAGCGTCGACTTCATCAAGGCGAAACTTGGTAAAAGGATGGCGCGCGCCAAGTGGATTTTTGAAAGGCTTGCGGTAATTAACCGGCACTTCGTCTTTGTTCGCTCGCGGCTCCGCCGAATCCGGCACAAAGTGAACGTAAACGATCCAAGTATGGGTATCATCGATCGGCACGCGGATCTGTGTGCGGTTAGCTTGGCGCAAGACCGTGGGGAAAAGCAGCGGATGTTCCTCCACCTTGCCGTCGCGAAAAACCCGCCGCTTAATAATGCCGTGGGTAAACTCTTCCATCTCATACTTGACCAGATTGTCGATCGTGCCGCGGGTCGTGCTCTCGACTTTAAAACCGTCGGTCACCAGCTCCTGATGGAGGATGTGCAGATGTGCCGTGTCCACGGAGTTTTCCATCGCTTGCAGCCAGTTGCAGTCGAGCTGCGGCAGTGCGCGCAGCCAGTGCCAGCCGTCGGTGCGCGCCCAAACATCATATTTTGGAATGGCTGGGGCGGGCTGAGGTCCGAAATAGGCCCAATACAGACCGGCCAATTTTTGCACCGGATAAGCTTTATGTTTGACGGTGAGGCAAAACTTACTGTCGGCAGGCTCCGCTGGCGTCTCCAAACAGTTGCCTTTCGGGTCATAAAGCCAGCCGTGATAAGCGCACGCGAGGCCCCGCTCTTCGACACGGCCATAGGACAACGACGCGCCCCGGTGCGAACAGCGATCGTGGAGCAGGCCAGGCTCGCCTTTGGGCGTCACAAACAATACTAAATTCTCGCCCAAGATACGGACGAACTTAGTCGGATTTTCCGGCGTCAAGTCAGCGGCAATCGCCACGGGATGCCAATAACGGCGCAGCAATTCGCCCGCCGGAGTCCCCGGACCCACCCGCGTCAAAAATTCATTTTCTTCAGCGGTCAGCATGCTTAAACTCCTCTTCTATCCGGTCTTGAACTTTGAACCTGGAACCTTGAACGGTCTTTTTACTCCGGGCTCGGCACCTGGTGTGACAGAAATATTTCTTTGCGTTTCTCTGCCGACTCGAGCATGGCTAAGCAAACTTCCAGTGTCGCAGCGCCCCAGCGGCCGTCATGAAATACCGGACGATTGTGTACCAAGGCATTGTAGAGTTCTTCGATTTCCGCTTCGCGGCCCCTGCTTGCCGTGGGTATTGGAATCTCGCGTTGTTCGGTCTCGCCGTAGATATGGAGTCCGTCCGGCGTCTGGCGAATATCGCCCTTTTCACAGCTGACTAGAGTCAATCCAAAAAATGGCTGCTTTCGCTCGCCACTCCAAACATGACTATATTCGCCTTCGCGCTGGCCGCCGAAGCGCATGCCTTCTTTGAGCTGTTCTTCTTCCGCCGCGCTCCGTACTTCGCGCAACCGTTTTCTGACGTTTAGATTAGTGTTCGGCTCGCGGTATTGACCCCCTTCGCCAACCCAGCTGAACAGCTCTGCCGTATCGAAGAACCCGTAGCCGCTGTAAACCAGCGTCGCCGGCGTGCCGTCGTCGAATTCCAGATAGCAAGTGTAGCTGCCTTCCCACTCGCGCGCCTTATCCCAGATGCCGGTCATGGCGCGCACGCTGCGTACCATGCCGCCGCCGATCAAGCGCACGATATCGACATGGTGCGGTCCTTGGTTGAGAACCACACCGCGGCTCATCGCCAATTCATGCTTCATGCGCGGGCGGTACATGAATTCGTTGAAGTTCCAGGTGTTGATCATGCAAAGCTTGCCCAGCTCGCCGCCTTTAACGATCTCGCGGATTTTTCGGATCGGCGGATCAAAACTGTGTGTATGGCCGCAGAGTAACTTCACGCCGTTTTTTTCCGCCGCCTGGTTCATGGCGTCGCATTCGGCCAGCGTCATCGCCATGGGTTTTTCGACGATGATATGTTTTCCAGATTGCGCCGCCGTGATTGTGTGTTCGGCATGGAGCGGATTGGGCGTGGCAATATACACAGCGTCGACGTCGGGACTGCGGCACAGCTCCGCCACGCTGGTATAGCCCTCGCCTTTGTAGATTTCACGGAATTTGGTTAGCGCGTCGACGCGGGTATCGGCGGCTGCGGTAATTTTGATGTACGGCAATGCCGCAATCGGTGGCAGGATCTGCGTGCTCGCTACCCCCAAGCCGGCAATTCCCAGACGGAGGACCTGAGTCAGTTTTTTGCCCTCGCTTCCGTTTGGAGTTTCTTAGCGTACTGCTTCCAATCGCTGCTGCTGGGAATCATATCTGAGAGCACGAGAAAAAGCGGCGGGCAATTTTCACTCTCAGTCCTGATCACGTGGGGCGGCTCCCTTCCTTCCTGAATGTCGCGAATTGCTTTTTCCATCAGCTTGCGCGCGGCAATAATGGCCCGGTCCGAAGAAACCAGACGCTCTTCAGTGCGGTCTTGAATCGCGCCTTGGCTCGCAGTGGCGAAAGCGTCGTGAGCTTGGAATCCCGAGCCCATACCGGCATAGGTTTTGTTCTTCATCGCCTCGCGGTCCTGCAAAAACCGATTGCTCTCGCTGCGGCGCAATCGGTAATCGGGACCCAATTCCGAGCGTTCGCGGCCGACTAATTCCTTTTGCAGCGGCGCGCCGGCGCTGTAAACAAATGTGTACTTCCAATGATGCGTGTCGTCGATCGGAACATGCCAATTGACCGAGTAGCCCTCGCCGCCGGTTTGCCCGGGGAAAGCGCTCAGGTTAGGTAAAATAAAATACGACACACGCAGATAGGACTTGTCATTTTCCAACTGGCGCACGGTATAGATGCGCACGCCGAAATCAGCCAGCTCCACGTCGATAACCGGCGTCGAGTTTCTCGCCACGAGGTTATAGTGGGACTCGTTAGCCCCACGCACGCCGCGGTAACTCTCGTCCCGCTGCTCGAGAAAGCGATGCAGATAGGAAAGATGGACCGGATCGATGTTGCCTTCGTTGGCCTGCAGGTAGTTGCATTCGTGAAAGATTTTAGAGACGTAGAGATGATCAGCGGAAGCGTCGAGAAAATCATAGTTGGGTAACAGCGGCGGCTCACCCGGTCCCATATAGGCAAAGATCGCTCCGGCAACTTCCTTACAAGGATAGGCGAGATGGCGAATCTCGTTCCGATGTTCGCCGCCCCCGGGTTCGCCCGGCTGCTCGAGACACCGTCCTTCGATGTTGTACAGCCATCCATGATAGAGGCAGCGCAGTCCGCCGTCTTCAATCCGTCCGTAGCTGAGATTCGTGCCGCGGTGCGAGCAGTGAATCCCCAATAGCCCTACTCGTCCATGGTCGTCGCGAAATAACACCAGGTCCTCGCCCAAAATTCTCATGCTCAAAGGCGCACCTCCGGCGGGCAATTCTTCCGCAAGCGCAACCGGCTGCCAGTAGCGCCGCAAGAGCTCGCCTGCCGGCGTAGCGCGACTGGTTTGGGTGAGAAGATTGTTTTCGTCTCTGCTGATCATAACGATGCCTCGTATGTTATTCCCACTCCCTTCAATCCTCTCCCCCGAAATGGGGGAGAGTTAGAGTGGGGGTCTGCGTCGCGTGATTACGAAAACGAGATCCTTCGCTCGCGCTCAGGATGACACCTAAAACATAGGGGCGGTTACCATTCATTCACGATGTCATTCTGAGCGACAGACTGTGTGAAAACTCGAAAGGAGCCCTTCGACATAGCTCTGGGCGAACGGCTAAGTATTTGATTTCTGTATTCCTCACTTCCGTTCGTGGTGAGCCCAGTCGAACCATGAACGGGGTTTTGACACAGTCTGGCGAAGCGAAGAATCTCGATTCCTTCCATCCTCATGTCCCCGGAAACGGAATAATATTTCTGAACTTCGCGATCGTCTTCTCGCGCAGCTCGCGACTCGAGCGACTGACCTTCGGAAACTTGTCCTTCCAAGCAAAGGGCCGTACCGCATAAAAGACCGCGCGGCCATTGGTATGATCCTTATTATCCCTTTTCTCCGGCGGCATGCGGGGATCGAGCGGTGTGCTCCAGCAACCGTCGACAATGTCGATATTGGTCGGCGGATCGACTCGCGTCATCATCGCCCACAGCACTTCCTTCACATTGGTCACATCGATGTCTTCATCGACAACCACCACGTAGCGACCGTTGCGATTGGCCGCGGCGCAGCTTAATGCTGCCATGCCGGCTTGTTTGGCATGACCGGCGTATTTTTGCTTGATCGATACGACAGTAAGATACGAAGTGTGATTGTAAACGCCGGCGATGTCCTGTATGCCCGCGCTTTCCAATTGATCCCAAAGCACCCCCGCTGAAATATGTAAATCCATTTTGACCGCGCCCGGCCAGAGCGGCGCCTCGTCTTCAAGAATCGGATCGTCGCGATGATAGATTGCCTTAACACGAATAATCGGCTGGTTTTCTCCGGTGCCTGTGGTGCCGCCGGAGTAGTAACCCGGCCATTCGCCGAAAGGACCTTCAGGCCGAGCTTCTTCCGACGGCGGCGGAATCTCGCCTTCGATGGCGATCTCGGACGAGGCGGGAATCGGCAGGCCGGTAATCGGCCCGCGCAAAACCTCCAACGGTTTGCCGATCAGCCCTCCGGAAATGTCCAGCTCCGATCGGCCAAATGGAAATTTCGTGTACGCCGGCATGAATACTAGCGCATGCTGGCCGTAACTCGCGACGACGGGACAACTCTTTCCCTGCTCCCAGTATTTCATGCAAATCTGCCGGCCGTTCTGTCCCGGGCTCATCCAGATTCCCAGCGTGTTTTTATCGTGCAATTGCATGCGGTAAGTGCCGGTGTTGACGTAGCCCGATTCAGGATCCCGATTGATCAGTCCGCCGCCCGGCCCGAAGTAGCGGCCACCGTCATTTTCGTGAAAGCGCAGCGCAGGAAACTTGAGGAGATCAACGTCGCTGCCCGTCAGCTTGTTCTCGAATAGCGGCGAGGTCGAGACTTCTTTTGGTGCTATCGGTTCGGCGCTTCTAACTTTGCGCGCGGCTAAACGGAGAATTTCTAACTTCGGCTTGTCGGTCGGCAAACCCAAAGCGAGCGCGACCCGTCGATACGCGGCGTACGGCAAGCTGCACACGCGATAGCCAGCTGGGTAGCCTTTGACCTTATCGAAGATCAGCATCGGCGGCTGCGGCACCAGCTCTGCCGTCGACTCCACTAACGCGCCGATCTCGCCGTCCCAGTCGGCGCCCTCGATAATCCGATAATCACTGATCTTCTTTGCCTCTTCGACGAAGGTCCGAAAATCGTGATAAGCAAGCTCACCCATATTGTCTCCCTTAATGTTCTCTGTCCTAGACTGTCATTTCGAGCACAGCGAGAAATCCTTCTTAGATCCCTCACATTCGTTCGGGATGACACCCCATGCCCTATTCTTCCACCACCGATATTTCCGATTTCACACCCTTCCTCTTCAATTCCTCCAAAAACATTGGATGAACGTCCGGCGGCTCTTCATCAAACGGAATCATTTCGTGCAGTTTCGTCCGGAAGCGATCCTGGCTGTGTTTGGGACTTCTACCGCGCATGGCGAAGTGGCGCAGGGATGTGTGTCCGGTGTTAAAGTGGCCGTGGTACATCAGATCGCCGGGAGAATAAATCGAGCCGGACTTGATCTCGAAGCGCGTGCGCTCCTCGCCTTCGCGCCAGACCATGGCGAAACCTTCGCCTTGAGTCACGCATACGATCGCGCCCGGGCCGTGCCGATGAAAAGTGCTCCGGCTCCCCGCCGGAAATTCCTGGATGTGACAACCGTAGGTCGTGCCCGCGAGGCCGAAGCGCATAATCTTGACGCCTTTGCCCTTCATCGGGTAATCGTCGAGGGCGAATTCATTCACATCCGGCACCAAATTACTCTCCCACGAGCGGATCGTCAGCTTCTTGTTCTCATTGAAAAACTCGCGGTCGGGACGAAAGCGATCGCGAAACTGAAATGGATTGCGGAAAATAAAATCGTCGTTGTGAAACAGATTGATCACGTGCGGCGCATTGGTGCCGGCGAGAAAACGCACCGGCTCGGTGGAAGCATTGAAATGCTGGTAGGAAACATTGAGCGGTATTGCGAAAATCGCCCCCGCGCTCCACTCAAACGTTTGCTTGGCATCTCCTTCGAACCAAACCGTCGTCGCGCCGCGTCCTTTGTGAATGTACACGAGGGTTTCGAACATATGGTGCTGCGGTTCGGTCTGTTTTCCCGCAGAGATCTCGCAAATGTAAGCGTCGGTCTCTTGTTGCTCGCCGAGATTGAGAAACGCGCCGAGCACGCCCATGCGCGCCCACGGCTTCACCTCCACGTCCATCAAGTCTTCGACGAAAAATCCCGTGACGGATGGAATCCCTTCTTTCTCCTGGAACATTTCGTACGGTGTCGGTCCCAAACGGATCGGGTCACGGTGCGGCAGTCTCACGGATCGAGCTCTCCTTATCTCGGTGGAATACTTCGAGCTACGCTATGTTCGCAAGACGATTCTATAGTCTCCGTATGTGGAAACTTCAAGGCAACTTGTTAAAGTATCAACGGATTTGAACGTTATGCAGGATGCTCCCGATTACCGCAGCGGAAACATCGTCGTACTGCGTTTCATCTGTGTTCGATGGCGCTTCGGACGTTCTCGAGCGTTGCCGGCGAGGTTTTTAATTCCAAAAGGCTGCGGTTGAGGGGATGTTCGGGAGTGAACACGGGAGTGCCGGCGCGCACGGCTTCCCTGGCCAACACCAAGGACGAGCTTTCCTCCGGCGCGGACAAAACCAATAGCGCCTTCGCTAATCCTATGACCAATTGATTGCGCCGCAGGGAGGCTTCCCGGCTGATGCGTTTTGCCTTCGGACTACAGTGGGTCAGCAGTAAACTCCGCCCTTCGTTCAATCGAATCTTGATCGCTTCGGAAGGAGCAAAGCGCTGCAGGCTTTTGGCAACGCAGATGACCAGGCTCGCCGGTAGGCTTATGACAACCCGAAAAGCCTCTTTCTCCAAGGGAGAATGCCATCCGCTTATGAAGGCCAGGTTCTCCAAAGACCCAAGCTGCCGCAACAGTTGAACGGACTTCCAAGCCAGATCCGCATCAAACTGTCGCGCGGAAATGATGCCAAGAAGGTTTTTTTGTAGAATGCTCTGGTCGCCAACGCACCAAAGTTTTGGCGGTTTCGAATCAGCAGCCTGCGGTAGTCGAATTTCGTGGACCTCACATCCTGCAATCACGAGATTTTCGATGGCTGTCATAGCGTCCGCCGTTTATGCGTTCAACCTGTTGCGATCGGTAGCACGCTCCCCAGATCCATTTGCCGAACTCAAGCGCGAAATTTTCAGATGCACCGGCAAGTTCACCGATCACAAGCGGCTCCAACGTTCGCCGCGTTTGATCATCGACTCGTAATAGCTCCATTCTATTAAAGAAGCGATCGCCGGGTCTGCTTTTCCTCTAGCCCTCCGGCCTGCGATCGACTTAAATTCTTCGATCGCCGCAGGAGTCAGAGGATGCGCCTGCCCGAACGCCCGACCCATCAGCAGCATTCTTGCGGTTCGTTCGAGTTGCACCATGTTTATACAGGCTTCCTCGATGGTTCTCCCGGTCACGATGGTTCCGTGTCCCTGTATGATGAGCGCGCAATTTTCGCCCATCGCCTTCGCTGCTTGTTCTCCATGTTCCTGCCAGTAGCCGTAGAGAAAAGAAGTCATCGGCACGCCTTTCTCGAAGCGCACGCTGCTCGTGTGGATGGGCTCGATCTTTCCTCCGACGGCCGCCAGTGCCAAGGTCATTTCCGGATGGCAATGGATCACCGCGCCCACTTCTTCTCTGGCGCGGTACGGACAACTATAGAAGAAAATTTCGTCGATGGCGTCGCGTCGGCCCGATATGAAGTTTCCCTCTAAATCGTATTGCAAAAGATCGTCGGACGGAATCGTTGCATCCACCGGCTCCCTTAGCGGCATTAGAGAAAACCCGCCGCCGCTCGGCGTCCTGACACTCACATGGCCCCACATATTGGAAAGTTCCCAGCGAAGGATTGCGCAAGCCGTGGACATTTTGTTTTTGATTTCTTCCGTCGCGCTCATCTTTGCACCGACTCGACAACCGCCTTCCACTCCGGGATCCATTTGTCCTGCATGGCATTGAACTCCTCGTTCTCGATGAAAACTTTTTGCTCGGGAGCGATCACGAATTCTTTTAGAACACCGGAGGCCGTCACATCGAGCCGTGCGCTCGGCAGTTCATAGGCTTTGACCGCCAATGTCTGTCCTTCGCGGCTCAAGAACCAATTGACGAAAACCGTCGCCGCGTTAGGATGCGCCGGTTTGGCCGGCACGCCCAGACAGCCAAAAGCGGGCGAAGCCACCGCTCCCTCTTTTAGGTGCGTCACCGCAATCGGTGCACCCGCTTTCACGTAGCGCGCTGCCTGCCCGGGGTTTGGCCAAAGTGCGACGGCATATTTCCCTTGCCCCACCCATTCGACATGCTGCTGATAGTTTCTGGTCACTGCGGCTTCTTGCGCCTTTAACAACGTACTCAAATAGTCCTTCGCCTTGCTTAGGCCCCAGAGAGTCGCTAGATAGCTTATGCCGTTGGCGCCGGCGCCGAGGATCGACGGGTCATGCATCAGTATCTTCTTTTTCCATTCCGGTCTCTGCAGATCGAGAAACGACTGGATGGAATTTGCTTTCACCGAGTCCGTGTTGTAGACGACCGGCGGCAATGCATGGTTGATGAAGCGAAAGGCGGTGCCCGCCTTGTCGTAATTCAGCTGGCCGCCGAACAAGGCTTTGCCGTCCCTGACTTCCGGCAGAATGAGCATCGGCTCGATCGGCGCTAGATAGCCATGCGT
>Ga0137403_10005811_pt1 | contig 14242 bp, 13 predicted proteins | sample CZOMad2_1_16fung_FD_122057 | JGI IMG/M metagenome (GOLD analysis project Ga0137403, IMG submission 122057) | Vadose zone soil fungal communities from Angelo Coast Range Reserve, California, USA - CZOMad2_1_16fungal (Hybrid Assembly) | ecosystem: Environmental > Terrestrial > Soil > Vadose zone... | reverse complement strand
CGACTTCCACGAGGGCGAGAAGATTGACGAGGAGGCATTGAAGGCTCTTATTCGCGCGGCCGTGACGCTGAACGCGTTGACCTTCCACTCCTGAGCCACGAAGTAAGCGCAGCGGCGTAGCCGTGGCGTGGCGCTCCTCGATTTCGCGTTGCTAACCCGGTCCGAGCTCGCGTTCGGCGTCCGCGAGCAGGCCTTCGAAGCCCGATGGCAGCTCGATCGGGCGGCCGACGACGCCGGGGCTGTAGCCCTGGAGCCAGTAGCTGTTGGTCGGGTGGCCGCCGCCGGCGACGACGACGATGAAGTTGTCCGGGCTGGCGGTGATCGGCCACGGGTCGAGCGCGATGCTCTCGCGCACGACCTTGCTCGAGTCGATCTCGAGCCACGCCGGGCACCCCGCGCGCCGCAGATGCTCGGTCGGGATGCGCGAGTGCTCCCACAGGAACTCGCGGATCGAGGTCTTCGTCCAGCCGAGGCCGGCCATCGTGTTCGCCACGACACCCGGAAGCATCAGGATGCCCGGCGTCCCGTGCTCGTAGCCGGCCAGGCCGGGCATGTTGGGCACGCGCATGAAGTCGGCCATGCGGTACATGCCCTGCAGCGCGTCCTCCTCCGGCGTCTCCTTCTTCGCGCCGCGCCGTCGGATGTTGGTGGCCCCGTTGGCGAACGCGAGCGAGATCGAGTTCTGACCCGGCGCGAAGGCGTGGCGCTCGGTGGCGTGCGGCGCCCAGCCAGCCGGCAGATTCGCCTCGTCCTCGGCGAAGACGACGTTCGTGTAGCGCACGCCGCCGTAGTTGGCCATGGTGCCGATGCCGGGCAGGGCGCCGCCGACGTTCTGCTGCAGTAGACGAAGCGCGCGGCCGATGCTGGCGCCTGCCGGCCGCTGCGGATCGGGGCCCAGGCAGCCGAAGCCGGAGTTCAGCCGGATCTGGGCGCCGATCGGCCCGTTGACGATCACGACCGGGAAGGCGCTGCCCGACGCGGCCTGCAGCTGCGCGCTCCCCGACTCGGGATCGAGGAAGGCGTCGACCGCGGCCACGAGCACCGGCAAGTATTCGGGTCGTCCGCCCGCCATCGCCAGCGCGATCGCGCACGTCTCGACCGTGGTCACGCCGCCCCGCGGCGGGAAGATGCCGATCCGACGTCGCCGTGGCTGAGCGGAGCCGCGGAGGATCCAGTCGACTCGCTCTCGGGTCGGCGGCCAGAGCGGAAGACCATCACCCCAGCGGTTCGCGAGCATCAGATGATTCGCGCGGCTGAACGCGTCCTCGACGCTCGGCGCTTGCACGGAGATCATCGGCGCCTCGGCCGCCGCATCGGCGGCGAACGTCGAGTGCCAGCGCGTGAGCCCTTCGTAGAACTCGCCCTTTCGCGCCTCGACCGGCGAGATGTCGCTGCCCGGCAGGAACGTCTCGATGGGGAAAGTGACCATCGCCGCGTCCGGCGCCAGCCCAAGCCCGGCGACGGCGTTCGTCATGACCCCCACGAAATCCGCGCGGGTCAGGGTGACGGTCGGAATTCCCTGTGCCTCGAGCCTAGCGGCCGCCCGGCCGCATGCAGTGGCGCAGGACCCTCAGGCGGCGTTGCCGATGATGACGGCGTCGACCCCGCTCTGCTTGACGAGCGCCGCCGTCTCCTCCGAGCCGATCACCGCGTTGCCCTGCGGGAAGGCGTCGATCGGCAGCACCTCGATCCCCGGGAAGTCCGCCTCGAGCAGCTGTTTCAGCAGCGGCAGCATCCGAAACGCCTGCCACTGATCGTTGCTGACGAAGCCGACGCGCTTGCCGTCGAGCGCCCTGATGCGCGCCGCATGCGGCTGCTTCACCTCGATCGCGCCGGATGGGTCATGAAAGTCGAGCGTGACCATCGAATGCCCTCCTGATGCCCTAGAGCTTGATCCGCAGCAGCTTCGCCGCGGTCTCGCCGAGCATCGCCCGGCGCTGCGCGTCGGTGAAGCCCGGCGCCTTCAATATATGATCCACCGACTTGTCCTGCCACGGAATCGGATGGTCGGTCCCGATGACGAGCTGGCTCACGCCCACTTCCGCGGCCAGGTGGCGCAACGCCTCGGAGGTGAAGACCAGGGTGTCGTAGTACATCCGCTTCAGATACTCGGTCGGCCTTTTCTTCAGCGTGATCCCGGTGTCCATGTCGGGGGCGACGCGCAGGCTGTTGTCGGAGCGCGCCGCGTACGAGGGCAGGAAGCCGCCACCGTGAGCCGAGCAGATCTTCAGGCCGGGGAAGCGATCGAGCGTGCCCTCGAAGATCAGGTGCGAGAGCGCGATGGTGGTGTCGAGCGGGTTGCCGATCGTGTTCGCGAGCCAGCCGTTGCCCTTGAATCGCTTGGCCAGGTCCGGGGTGCTCTGCGGGTGGATGAAGATGAGGACGCCGAGCTCCTCGGCTTTGGCCCAGAAGGGATGAAACTTCGGGTCGGAGAACTCGTCGCCGGCGACGCTCGCGCCGACGGCGGCGCCGCGGAGCCCGAGCTTTTTCACGCCGTCGACGAGCTGCTGCACCGCCAGGTCCGGATACTGCAGCGCGACCGATGCGAAGGCCACGAAGCGCTCCGGGTATCTCGCGCAGAACCCGGCGAGCGCTTCGTTCTGGATCTTGATCACCTGGGTGACGACGTCGCGTTCGGCCCGATACCACGCCGGGTTGATGCTGAGGGCCTCCATGTCGATCCCCTGCGCATCCATCTCGCTGATGCGCCTCGGCCCGACTTCGCCGATGCCGGGGCCGCGATGATCGTCGACCTTCAGCCCCAGCAGGGCATAGGCCTCCGGGATCACGCAGTGGGCGTGCACGTCGATCGTCTTCACGCGGCGGCCGCCGACCTTCACTTCGCGGCGCCGCCCCGCAGCTCTCACGTGTCCCTTGCCTCGCGCAGGCGGTCGCGTGCGGGTCCGAAACCTGGCTTGCGCGTCGGCGAGTAGCTCACACCCGGTAAAGGCAATCATGTGATCCTCCTGGGAGTCGCAAGTTCCGCCGGCTTTTGCCGGCAGACGTCCAGCGCGGTCACCGCCAGCACGCGCGTGACCTTCTCCATCTCGCTCACGAACACGCAGGCGTCGTCCTCGTCCGCGTTGCCGCGGATCGTCGCGGGGCCATAGAGCAGACACGGGATCCCGGCCTTCCAGAGATGGCAGGTGTCGTCGGCGCTGTACGAGTGCGGCAGCACGGTGCCGATGGCCTTCGGCTCCTGACCGGTCACGGCGCGATAGCTCCTTGCCACCGCCTGCACGATCGGCGCGTCGGTCGGCATGTCGAACGGATCCATCACGAGTCGTCGGCGCCCCTTGAAGACGGCGGGCGGCGGGATCTCGATCTCGTAGCGGAGATCCGGGTCGCGCGCGGCGAGCGGGTCGAGCGCGCGGCGGATGTCGGCGACGATCCCGTCGACCGTTTGTCCCGGCACGAAGTGGACGTCCACCAGGATCGTGCAGAGATCGGGCACGTAAGGTGGCTCGACGAGCACGTACTCCTGGCCGCGGCCACCGAGAATGCTGCCGACGTTGAGGCGAGGGAACGACGGCAGATCGGGTCGAGGCGTGTGGCGGAACTCCACGCGCTCGAGCGCCTGCACGATCCCCGTCATCTTCTGCACCGCGTTCACCGTGCCCTCGAGCCGTCCGATATGTCCCGTGACCCCGTACGCGTGAATGGCCATGTGCACGATACCGGAGTGCACGGTGACCAGGTTATCGGCGCCGAACGGCTCCGCGACCACCGCGGCGTCGGTGCGAAGGCCGCGCTCCATCAGGTAGTGCGTGCCTTCGCCGCCCTGGGTCTCGCCGGCGACGCAGGCGACGACTAGATCCCCCGGGAGGCGCACGCCGGAGCGGCGAATGACTTCGGCGGTCATGATGATGCTGGCCAGGCCGCCCTTCATGTTCTGCACGCCGTGGCCGTACAGGCGATCGCCCTCGAGGCTCGGCGTCCACGGATCGCGCCTCCAGCGGCGGGTGAGCGCGTTGATGTCGGTGTGACCGTTGAGCATGAGGCTGGCGCCGCCGCCGGTCCCGCGCAGGGTGGCGATGGTCTGGAGGCGTCCGGGCTCGATCTCTTGCAGATCGACCGCGTAGTCGCGGCTGCGGAAGAACTTCTCGAGGAACAGCGCGACCTGGGTCTCCTCGGTCTTGAAGCTCGGAATGCGGATGAGGGCGCTGGCCAGGTCGACCAGCTCGCGCGGGTCGACGTGCGCCAGCACCGCGCGCGTCTGATCATCCATTGTGCGTGGGTTCATCGCGGAGCGGGTCAAACGAACGTGAGCGGCTCGACGTGGGCCTCGCCGCGCGCGAAGCGGGCCATGTCGAGCGGGCCAGCGTCCATCGTCACGGCGCGGCCGTGCGCCAGCATCTCGGCCATGAGCTGGCCGGCGATCGGGCCGTGCATGAAGCCGTGGCCGCTGAAGCCGGCGATGACGTGAAGGCCCACGACACCCGGGACGGCGCTGACGATGCCGGTCTGGTCCGGCGTCATCTCGTAGAGGCCGGCCCACGCGCGCATGAGCTCGGCGTCGGCCAGCGCCGGCGCCCGATGGATCGCGCGCTCGATCAGCGCGGGCTCGAGGCTCCGGTCGATCTCGGTGCTGAAGCCGTCGGGCTCGTCGCGACGACCGTGGCCGAGCAGGAGCCCGGGACCCTCGCGGCGCAGGGAGAAGTTCGTGTGCGGGTCGATGATGAACGGGGTGGCCGCGGGGATGCGCGACGCCGGAAACGGCGCGGTCATGAACTTGTGGCGCCGGTGGGGGCGCACGGGGATGTCGACCGCGGCGAGCCGGCCGACCACTCCCGACCAGGCGCCCGTCGCGATGACGGTGGCCCGCGCCTCGAACGAGCCGGCGGCCGTGGTGACGCCGAGCACGCGATCACCCTCGCGCAGGAAGCCGTGGACCTCGTGCTGCTGCTTGATCACCACACCGAGATCGCGCGCGCGGGCGGCGATCGCGGTCGCGCAGAGGTACGGGTCGGCGTAGCCGTCGCGCGGCGTGTAGGTGGCGCCGAGCAGATCGTCGGTGTTGAGATACGGACACAGGGCGCGAGTCGCCTTCGCGTCGAGCAGCTCGACCTTCACGCCGAGACTCTGCTGGAGCGTGACGCTGCGCCGCGCGACGGCCAGCTCTTCCTCGCTCGCGATCAGGATGAGATAGCCGTGCTGGCGGAAGTTCGGGTCGACGCCGAACTCCTCGCGGAAGCGCTCGTAGGTGACGATACTGTGCGTGGTCAGCTCGACGCCCAGGCGGTTCGCGTACTGGTGGCGGATGCCGCCGCTGGCGAGCGCGGTCGAGCCGGAGCAGACGGTGTCGCGCTCGAGGACGATTACCGGGCCCACGCCGAGCCGGGCCAGATGGTAGGCCGTGCTCACACCCATGATCCCGGCGCCGACGACGATGACTTCAGCGGTTTCCGTCACGCCGCCACGATACTACAATCATGGCGCGGAGGATGTCCCCATGACGACGCTCAATCCTGTCTGGGCAACGGTCGCCGAGCTGTCCCGCGCGTTCGAGGCGCGCACGCTTTCGCCCGTCGACGCCGTCGACGCGCTGATGGCTCGGATCAGGCAGCGCAATCCGTCCCTGCACGCCTACATCGCGATCTACGAGGCCGAGGCGCGGCTGGCGGCCGAGGGTGCGGACAAGGCCATTCGCTCGGGCCATCGCATCGGGCCGCTCCACGGCGTTCCCATCGCGCTCAAAGATCTCGTCGATCTCCAGGGGCGTGTCACCACCGGTGGGTCGAAGGTGTGGGCCGAGCGGGTGTCGCCGGTCACCGCGACGCTCGCCGAGCGCCTCATCGCCGCCGGGATGATCGTTCTCGGCAAGACGCACACGGTCGAGTTCGCCATGGGGAGCTGGGGCACCAACACGCACATGGGCACGCCGCGCAACCCGTGGGATCTCACGGTCCATCGCACGCCGGGCGGCTCGTCCAGCGGCTCGGGCGTCGCCGTCTCCGCCGGGCTCGCGCCGGTCGCGATCGGGACCGATACGGGCGGCTCGGTGAGGATTCCCGCGGCCTGGTGCGGCATCGTCGGGCTCAAGGTGACGGCGGGGCGGATCAGCACCTACGGCGTCCTGCCGCTCAGCTCGACGCTCGACACGCCGGGGCCGCTCGCGCGCTCGGTCGAGGACGCGGCGCTGATCTATCGCGCGCTGAGCGGTCCCGACCCGCGCGATCCCCAGACGTTCGCGTGGACGCCGGCGGATCCGCTGCCCACCTTGCGGCGCGGCGTCGAGGGATTGCGGCTGGCCATCCTGCCGGACGCCGAGCGCATCGGCGTCGAGAAAGAAGTGCTGGCGGCGTACGACGCCGCGGTGAACGCGCTCGCCGGGCTCGGGGCCCGGATCGTCCGCGTCGAGTTTCCCCGCCGCCTGAGCGACTATGCCGGAGCCACCGGCGTGATCATCGGCGCCGAGGGCTATCGATTCGTCGGCCATCTGGTCGACGACGGCACGCTCCCGACTGATCCGCACGTGAGACCGCGCATCCAGCTCGGACGAAGCATCTCGGCGCGCGACTATCTGCTGACGCTCTCGCGGCGCGAGGAGCACAAGCGCGAATTCGCCGCCGCCGTCGGAGACGTCGACGCGATCCTGACGCCGACCGCCCGGACCGCCGCGATCCCGATCGAGCGCGTGGACCAGTCGGGCACGTCGGCCCACTTCACACGCCCGGGAAATTATCTCGGACTCTGCGGCCTCGCCGTCCCCAGCGGATTCTCGACCGAGGGCCTGCCGCTGTCGCTTCAGATCCTCTGCCACGCCGGCGAAGAGGCGACGGCGCTGCGAATCGGCTGGGCCTACGAGCGGGCCACCAGCTGGAAGGCGCGCAGACCTCCGGAGCCCTGAAGCCACACTGAGCCCTGCTTCGGGCGGCCTTTCGGCGGATCAGGCTTTTGCTGGCGGGCGGGGAGTGACGTGGCCGCAGCGGCTACAGGTCCGATTGGCTTCCGAGCCGTAAAACTCCTCGTAGGCGCGCGAGACCGGATCCTCGCGATAGTCGGCGACCTGCTTGACGCTCTGGTGGAGCTGGGTGCCGCACTTCGCGCAGTACCACGTGAAGCGATCGCTCTCGTCCGCCCGCCGCTTGCGCTCCAGCACGAGCACGAATGCGTCGGCCGAGAAGCGCGGCGAGTGCGGCGTGCCGGCCGGGCAATAGACGATTTGCCCCTCGCGGATCACGGCGATCTTCTCGTCACCCTCGGGCGTCCGATAGTGGAGATTCATGTCGCCCTTGATCATATACATGACCTCGTCGCTCGGGTCGCTGTGGAACTCGCTGCGAAACTCGCGGCCCCGCGCGACGAAGGCGATGCTGTCGGGCGCCTGCCACAGGACCGTGTTAGGCCGGCCCGAGGCGCGGATGCTGCTCATGACCTGACCGAGATCGACCGCTTTCATCTCGTCCATCGGCTACTCCTTCGTCGCGTGCTCGACGCGCAGGTCGAAGCCACTCGGATGGAGGCGGAAGCCCTTCACGTTCGCGCGCGTGGCGACCACCTGCACCTCGTGATCGACGAAGACCATGGGCGCGTCCTCGACGATCAGGCGTTGCGCCTTCCGGTAGAGCTCGGCGCGCCGGCCGCGGTCGGCGATCTGGCGGGCCTGGACGAGGAGCTGGTCGACCTCGGGATTGTTGTAGTTCGCCCGGTTCGGCAGCGGCTGATTCTTCGAGAAGAAGAGGGGATACATCGACAGGTCGGGATCCTCCGACTTGAGGAACCAGGAGAGCGCGTAGAGGGCGGGCGCCTCGGCGCGGACCTTGCCGAGGTACGAGCCCCACTCGAACGTCTTGAGCTGCGCCTTCACGCCGGCGGCGGCCAGGTTTGCCTGGATCACCGTCGCCATCTCGACGGGCGCCTGCATCCCGGAGCCCGATTCCGGGACCCAGAGCTCGGCCTCGAGACCATTGGGATAGCCGGCTTCGGCCAGGAGCCTTTTGGCGAGGGCGGGGTCGAACGGATACTTGCGCACGTTCGGCTCGAACGCCCACGTGCCGGGGAGCAGCGGCCCGACCGCCGGGATCCCGGTGCCCTTGAGGATGTCGCGGGTGATCGCCTCTCTGTTCACGGCGTGGCTGAAGGCCTGGCGCACGCGCCGATCCGTGAACGGCTTCTTGTCGACGTTGAAGCCCAGGTACCAGATCGTGAGCCCCGTCGCCTTGTGGACGGTGACGCCCGACGTCTTCTCGAGCCGCCCGACGAAATCGGGTGGGATCGGCAGGATCAAGTCGACGCCGCCCGTGAGCAATTCGGCGACGCGCGCGTTGGCTTCGGCGATGCCTCGATACACCAGGGTCTGAGGCTTGCCCTTGGCGCCCCAGTAGTCGTCGTTACGACGTAGCACGAGGCGGCTGCCCCGCTCCCACGATTCGATCTTGTATCGGCCGCTGCCCACGGGCCTGGTGTCGAAGTCGGCCGGCGCCTTCGTGAACGCGGTGGGACTGACGATCGCGCAATTCGGCAGCGCGAGCAGGGCCAGCAGCGAGCTGGTCGGATACTTCAGGTGAAGCTGTACTGTTTGTGGGTCGACCACCTCGACCGACTTCACCGTCGCGAGGTAGCCGGCGACGAATGACCACTTGCCGCTCTTGGCGTGCGGGTGAGCGGGATCGATGACGCGGTCGAAGGTGAACTTGACCGCCGCGGCGTCGAGCGGCGTGCCGTCGTGGAAGCGGACGCCCTTGCGCAGCTTGAACGTCCAGGCCAGGCCATCGGACGATGTGGTCCACGACTCCGCGAGCCCGGGCACGATCTCGGTGCCGTCGTTGGCCGTGGCGACGAGCGTCTCGAAGATCTCGGCGGTCACCCGCAGCGTGTGGAGCCCCAGCGCCTGGCCGGGATCGAGGCCCGGCGGCTCGGCTTCCATGCCGACCACGAACACGTCGCGCGGGGTCTGTGCACCTACGGCAGTGGCGAGCAGCACGGCCGCGACCACTGCGACGATGAACGAAGCCGCTCTTGTCATGGGCTCCTTATAGCGCGAGCGTCCCCGGCGGCGCAATTACCGGCGCCGAAACTGTCGCACCTCGCCCAGGGTGATGGACGGAATGGTCGCGCCGTTCGCGGCCGTCCAGCCCGCCATCGACTGGCTGTCCGGCCACGGCGGAAGCTTCGTCATGCTCCATTCGCCGTCGATGCGGTAATCGGGTGCCTCAGCCCGAAACTCGAATGCGTCGCGAGCGGTCCCTTTGGACGACACGTTGAACCGCGCCCACCCCATGTCGACCTGTCGCGTGCTCCAGGTGACCGGGAGTGCGCTCGCACCCTCCGGAAAACCTTTCGCCATCAAGACCAGAACGAGGGCCAAGGCGCCCGAGATCTGAGTCTGGTATCTGGAGCGCAGAGCCTCGGCCTCTTCGGCGCCGTACACGCCGAAGAACAGGTAGCGCGGTTCGCGGAGGCTCAAGAGCAGGAGCTTTCTCGGTCGCAGACTGGAAAGCTCCTCGAAGGAGACTTCGTCGTTCGTGAAGAAGGAGAAGTTGTAAACGCCGGCGATGTCATCTCCACCGGCCCTCGTCACGTTCATCTTCACCTGGCCGACGCAGCCCCAATCGGTGCAGCCCTTCCAGGTGACCAGCGGCGGCTGCGCCGTCGGGGACGCCGGGCCCGCGACGACGCAGCCGAACGCGACGAGTGTCCCGAGTAACGATCTCGCCGGCCTGATACCGATACTCCTTCCGAAAGCCCTCGCGCTACTTCGTCGCGAAACAGTAGAAGAGGCCGTTGCCCCCGGTGCTCTTCAGGTCGTTCTGGCTGCAGCCACCGTCGGGCCCGCGCGAAGGATGTGACGAGTTCCAGGATTTCGACGCGTCGTCGTCCCGCAAGCCCTGGCGATCGTGGTGGCCGACCATCGCCGAGCCCTGACCGCTCTTCGTCCAGTTGCCGCAGGTGCGGTCCTCGCCGACCGGAAACGCGGTGCCGTCCGGCTGGGAACCCGTCAGGATGTCGTGCATGTTCGGCGTGTCGCCGCGCCCGTTCACGGGCTCGCCCTTCTCGGTCAGCGCGGTCTGCTTGCTGATGTTGTTCTTGCCGTGCAGCTCGGCAAGATCGTTCGCGATGATGATGCCCTTGGCGTTCTTCCAGGGACCGCGGCCGATGCGGTCGCGTGCGTTGACGGCGCCGGCGCCGCCCTGAGTGCTCAGATACGCATGCCAGGTCTTGGTGCCGGCGCCCGCCGTGGCGCCGAGCAGCTGGCAGAGCTGGTCCGCGCCGACGATTCCGCCGAGGTCGCCGCCCTTTCCGGGGCCGGCGCTCGTGATGAAGAAGCTGATGTCGGACTGCTGGGCCTGCCCGGCGACCGGGGCGAGCAGCAGTAAGGTCAAGGCCACGAGACTCGAGAAGCCTACCTTGTTGATCATGGGTCCCCCGTTGATGAGTTAGCTGCGCAGCTCGGGGACGACCCAGAGCGGCGACCGCCCGGCCTCCACGCGCTGGATGTTGTCGAAGCCGTTGCGGTACGCCTTCGTCCAGTTGTCCCACGTCGGCCCGGCGCTGTGCGGGGTGAGCGTGACGTTCGGAAGCGAGAAGAGCGGGTGGTTCTGGGCCGGCGGCTCCTGGACCATCACGTCGAGGCCGGCGGCGGCGATCGTTCCCGCCTTGAGCGCCTGATGGAGCGCGTCCTCGTCGACGACCGGGCCTCGGCACGTGTTGATGAGGACCGCGCTCTTCTTCATCATCGCGAGCTCACGCGTCGAGATCATCTTCCGGGTGACGTCGTTGAGCGGCACGTGCAGGGTGACGACGTCGCAGGTGCGGAGGAGCTCGGTGAAGAGGGTGAAGCGCACGCCGAGCGCGTCCTCCTGATCCTCGGTGAGCCGGAGGATGTCGAAGTAACGGACGTCCATGTCGAAGCCCTGGACTCGGCGCGCGACCTTCTTGCCGATGTTGCCGAGGCCGACGATGCCGAGCCGCTTGCCTTCGACCTCGTAGGTACGGATCGAGGCGAAGTCGCCCGGACGCCACTTGCCGGTGACGACGTTGTTGTGGTGATAGACGAGCTTCTTGAGCACGGCCAGCATCAGCATCACGGCGTGCTCGGCGACCGCGACGGAGTTGGCGCCCCCGTTGTTGGAGACGGGCACTCCGGCCTTGCGCGCGGCCTCGATGTCCACGCGATCGTAGCCCGCGCTGGTCAGCTGTACGAGCTTCAGCTTGGGCGCGGCGCGGAAGAACTCGTTGCCGATCCCGGTGCGCGGCGAGCCCAGGTAGTACTCGGCGTTGGCGGCGGCGTCGTAGAATTCGGGCTTGCCGGGATCGGCCACGATCAGCTCCATGCCGGGCGGGAGCAGCTCGCGCGCGATCTCCATGACGGGGGCAGGCTGGGGGGGCGTGAGGATCTTGGTCACGATCTCCTCCTGAAGATTGGATGCTGAGCCGCCATAGTATAGCCGCCACGGCACGCTCGTGTGACGCGTCAGCCATCTGTCTCCGCGCGTCGCGCTGAATCTGGCATTCTCGAACGAGTGAGCTCGTCGCCAGCCGCGCTCGACGCCGAGGGCCGAGCGCGCTCCACTGCTTCCGACGTCCGCCTCATCACCGTCGTCTGCGTCGGGCACTTCCTCAGTCACTTTTACGGGCTCGTGCTGCCGCCGCTGTTCCCGCTGCTGCGGACCGAGCTCGGCGTGTCGTACGCGGCGCTCGGCGCGTTGATCACGGCGTCCGCTGGCGCCTCGGCGATCAGCCAGCCGGTGTCCGGCTTCCTGGTGGATCGGTTCGGAGCCCGACGCATCTTGCTCTGGGGGCTCACGCTCCTCGCGAGCGCCATCGCGCTGGCCGGTGTCGCGCCATCGTACGGGGTCCTCGTGGTCGTCATGGCCGCCGCGGGTCTCGGCAACGGCGTCTTCCACCCCGCGGATTACTCGATCTTCAACGCCGCCGTCCATCCACGACGGCTCGGGCGCGCGTACAGCGCGCACAGCAGCTCCGGCAGTCTCGGCTGGGTGCTCGCGCCCATCGTGGTGGGTGGCCTCACCGCCGTGTTCGGCTGGCGCATCGGAGTGACCACGGTTGGAGTGGCCGGCGTCGCGGTGGCGCTGGTCCTCTCACGTTAGCGCGTGCTCGACGAGGCCTTCCGCATCACACCGGAGCGCTCGGCGCGCGGCGTGCGAAGCGTGGCTGGCGAAGTCCGTCTGCTGCTGACGCCGCCGCTCCTGATGGCGTTTGCTTACTTCGTCCTGGTCGCCGCTTCGATGAGCGCGATATCGACGTTCTCCGTCGCGGCCCTGGTCGCCATCTACGAAGCGCCCCTCACCCTGGCCGCTGGCGCGCTCACCGCCTACATGCTCGGGGGTGCGGCCGGCGTCGTGTGCGGGGGCTTGCTGGCGGACCGGATGCGCCGTCACGCCGTGTTCGCCGCGGCCGGCATGGCCATCGCCGCCGGGCTCACCGTCGTGCTCGCGACAGGCCTGCCCCCTACGGCGACGCTCGCCGCCCTGCTGGCCCTGATCGGTTTCGCCAAGGGAGCGACCAATCCGTCGCGAGACCTGCTCGTTCGGGGCGCGACTCCGTCCGGCGCCTCCGGGCGAGTCTTCGGGTTCGTCTACTCGGGGCTCGACGTCGGCACTCTGGTCATGCCGCCGATCTACGGGTGGCTGATCGATCGGGGCGAGCCGCGCACGATCTTCCTCGTCGCGGCGGCCCTGATGGCGCTCACGATGTTCACCGTGCTCGAGGTCGGCCGTCGCGGCGCTGCGGTACGAACGCCTCAGTAGCTCCCGGCAGGAACTTGACGGGTTGAGGTAAGCTCTGCGGCACGAGGAGGGCGCCATGCTGATCGTCGATTCGCAGATCCACCTCTGGCAGAACGGCAAGATGAGCGCGCACCACCGCCAGATCCCGACCTATTCGGTCGACGACGCGCTGGCCGAGATGGCGTCGGCCGGGGTTGATTGCGCGGTGATCCATCCGCCGAGCTCGCTCGGCGAGGCGGTCAACGTGCTCGCGGTCGAGGCGGTGCGCCAGCACCCCGACAAGTTCTGTATCCTCGGACATTTCGACCTCGAGAGCCCCGAGCGCGAGAAGATCGTCGCGCGCTGGCGCGACCGGCCGGGCATGCTCGGATTTCGGTTCACGTTCAACCAGCCCCATCAGAAGGCCTGGTGGACCGACGGCTCGCTCGACTGGTTCTGGGCGGCGTGCGAGAGGGCAGGGCTCCCCGTCGGGCTCCTGGCCGGCGGGCACATGGCGGCGCTGTCGAAGATCGCCGAGCGGCATCCGCGCCTGAAGCTGCACATCGATCACCTCGGACGCAGCGGCGGCGGCACCGGCGTCACCGACGACGCGGCCTTCGCGGATCTCAAGGACATGCTTGCGCTCGCGAAGTTCCCCAACGTCGGAGTGAAGATGTCGGGCGCGCCGAGCTATTCGAGCCAGCCCTACCCGTACAAGAACATCCACGGCCATCTGCGCCAGATCTTCGAAGCGTTCGGCCCCGAGCGCTCGTTCTGGGGCACGGACATCACGCGCATGCCGTGCTCGTATCGGCAATGCGTGACGATGTTCACCGAGGAGCTGCCCTGGCTGAAGGGGCGCGACCTCGAACGAGTGATGGGTGGCGCCGTCGTCGACTGGCTCGGCTGGAAGCGCCCGGGAGGCAAAGCATGATCACGAAATTCGGCAGCCTGTTCGCGGGCCATGTCGATCTGGACAACGAGGGGCTGGAAGGCACCGCGGCGAACGATCGCTGGTTGTCCGACGAGCGTCTGGCCGAGGTGTTCCCGAAGAGCGAGGCCATCGCGAAGCTGATGGACCGGACCGGCTATGACACGTTCTGGCTGGCCGAGCACCACTTCCAGCGCGAAGGATACGAGTGCATCCCGAACATCCTGATGCTGGCCCTGCACCTCTGTCACATCACGAAGAACATCAAGATCGGCTGCGGCTTCAACATCGCCCCGATGTGGCATCCGCTGCGGATGGCCGAGGACTACGCCACCGCCGACTGGCTGACCGGCGGCCGGGTCATCTTCGGGGTCGGACGCGGCTATCACACGCGCGAGGTCGAGGTCTTCGGCGCGCCGCTCCGCGACCAGGACGCCAACCGCGAGCTGTTCGAGGAGCAGGTCGAGGTCATTTTCAAATCGTTCAACCAGCGTGCCTTCTCGCACCAGGGCAAGTACTACACGCTCCCGCCCCAGCAGATGCCCTACCGCGGTTACGAGCTCTCCGAGATCACGCTGGTGCCGCGCCCGAAGACCTTGCCGGTCGAGTGCTGGCAGCCGGTGGTCAGCGCGAGCGCGCG
>Ga0137403_10005810_pt1 | contig 14244 bp, 10 predicted proteins | sample CZOMad2_1_16fung_FD_122057 | JGI IMG/M metagenome (GOLD analysis project Ga0137403, IMG submission 122057) | Vadose zone soil fungal communities from Angelo Coast Range Reserve, California, USA - CZOMad2_1_16fungal (Hybrid Assembly) | ecosystem: Environmental > Terrestrial > Soil > Vadose zone... | reverse complement strand
CACTGATGAGGTCCTGGCAACGCTAACGCCGCGCGAGGAAAAAGTAATCAAGATGCGGTTCGGCCTGGGTACTACCGGCTCGGAGCACACGCTGGAGGAGGTCGGCCAGCACTTCGCAGTCACGCGCGAACGCATTCGGCAAATAGAAGCCAAAGCGCTTCGCAAGCTGCGTCACCCATCGCGCTCACGAAAACTCAAAGCATTCCTCGACAACACCCAACGGTAGCTTCCTGCAAGCAATAAGATGGGGACAGACATCAAATTCGCTGTCCCCTGATTTCCTTTAGCTCCGAAAGCCAGTCTACTTGACTGAGAAAAAATTCGAGCTCTTCACCGTGTGATCAAAGTCGTAGTTATAAACGAAACCGAGGAATTCTACCGGTTGCGTATACTGCACTCTCAATTCCAGCCGCGCGTCCTGCTGGGTTGGGGTAACGACCGCATCCGCGGGGATGCCATACTCGGGTCCACTTTTTGCCAGTTGCTCTGTGATCCAGGAAGTGGGCTTCCCCAGGGCGACAGCGGCATCCACCTCATGCTGCATCAAGTCCCTGATTTGATAATCCTGGTATAAGACAGGAATGAACTGACGGCCGGCATAAGCAACCACTCCGATAATCGCAATCACAACTATGAATTTTAGACGCGCGCCACCACGTTCAGACGTTCTCGTCACGGTGTTCATCATTAATCCTCAACGGCCGCCATGTCTTCGAAGCGCCTCGCGTACTGATTGCCGCAATAACCGCGGACCAATCTCTTTTCCATCTACGATGCGCGGGCGTCCGATTCGTTCGAGAAGGATCCACTGTACGTTGCCTGCGGTTCGTTTCTTATCATGTGCAATTGCCTTTATCAACGCGCTCTCATCCAAATCGCCGGCGGTCGGCAACGGCCCGCACCGGCTTACAGCCTGGCTTAGCAATTCTAACTCTGATTGCTTAAGCAGTCCCAGATTTTTCGACAGCTCGCCGGCCACCAACATTCCATGGCCCACGGCTTCGCCATGGCGGAACCGACGGTAGTTGGTGACTGCTTCCAGAGCGTGAGCAATGGTGTGGCCGAAGTTTAGAATTCGGCGCGAACGACGATCACGACGAGCAAGGTCTTCACGTTCGTCCGCGGCTACGATAGACGCCTTGAAAGCACAGTGGGAAGCGATGAGTTCCTCCAGTTGCGGAGAAGCGAGGACTCCCTGAGATTTGAATAGCTCTAAAAAGTCGGTAGTTTGTTTGAAAAGTTTCCGGCTACTCACAGCTCCTTGTTTTACGCACTCGCACCAACCGGCACCAAGTTCGCGCGGGGGCAAGGTGGTCAACGTCTCGATGTCTATGACGACAGCACCAGGCTGGTGAAAACTCCCTACCAAATTCTTTCCAGTTGTTAGATTTACACCTGTCTTTCCACCGACCGATGAATCGATTTGCGCCAGCAGGGTGGTGGGAATTTGAATAAAGGGAATACCGCGCAAATATACGGCAGCTGCGAAACCGGCCACATCGCCAACAACTCCGCCGCCCAGCGCAACCACTCCGTCGCTGCGCTCGATGCCACTTTCACTGAGAAAGCGTAGGATTTTGTCAGCCGTTTGAACCGACTTATGTTGCTCGCCGTCGCCCATTAACCAGGGCGTAACGGAAAACCCCTCGGCCTGCAGACTTTTGACTACGGCCGAACCATGGAGCGAGAAGACTTTTCTATTGGAAATTAGCGCCAGGCTTTGTGACTGCTTGCCGAGGCAACCGCGCGCTACCCGGCCAGCTTCGGACAGGATGCCACGGCCGATCCTTATTTCGTATTCGTGTGGTCGTGCTTTTGTGCGAACTCGCAGCCGCGGCAATGACAAACTCCTCCGGTCCGGTTAGACGGGTTGAACTAACAGGGCTTCGTTTGAGAGTGTATTCGAGTTTGCGGAAGTGCGCATTCCGACAGGCTGCTTGTCCATTGTGCGCAGATGTTAGCGAACGGGCGAGCGCGTTGTAATTCGAGTCAAAAGGTGTGATAGAAAAAGCGAATGGGCGCGACAAACGTGGGAGTACGTCGCGCCCATCCATATTTGTGGTCACTGTCCTCACCCCAGCAACCACTGAGACGGAGGATTCACCAACCGTCTCTTCTTGCCCCACAATATACATCGCAACGCGCGTGCCGTGCAAGGCACTTTTTGTTGAGGAATATCAAGCTATGAATTTCCTATCCTTCTCTGTTAGTCCTTCAGGGCGGGCGCAAAAAAGGGTCCGACACGCCGGCAAAAAAGAGGTAATTATTTCAAAACTGAGCGTAAAATTTTCACCCTGAACCAGGCTAAACTCCCAGTTCTTTCTGGATTACGCCTGCTAACTCCTTTGCATGTTTTTCGATTTCGTTCTGGCTCTCGCCTTCAATCATTACCCGTGCCAGCGATTCGGTTCCAGAATAACGCAAGAGCAGCCGACCTCGCTTATCGAGCGCGGCTTCAATCTCGCGCGCCGCGTTTCGAATTGCCGGGATCTCGCTAAATGGTTGTTTGACCTTGACCTCTACGTTAACGAGTATCTGCGGAAACGTCTGAAAGCCTTCCGTGAGTTCGTGAAGAGACTTTCCTGCTTCCGTCATTGCCCGGAGCATGCTGAGCGTCGTAATCAACCCATCGCCGGCAAGGCTTACGCTGGGAAATATGATGTGACCTGATTGTTCCCCGCCGAGGCTGGCGCCGAGGCGTAGTAACTCTTCCAATACATATTTATCGCCGACGTCTGTTCGAGTCAAGACTATTCCCTGCGACTGCAGCGCGAGCTCAAGGCCGATGTTGCTCATCACTGTCGCCACCACGGTTCTGTGGTTCAACTGGTGACGTCGGTTCAGATACTGAGCGAGCACCCACAAGCTGGCATCACCATTTACTAGCCGCCCTCCGGCATCTACAAACAAAGAGCGATCTGCATCGCCATCGAATGCGACGCCAAGGTCCGCATGCTGCTCGATAACTTCATCCTGAAGCCCTTCGGTATGGAGCGAACCGCAGCTGAGATTTATGTTGCGGCCGTCCGGCGTGTTGTTGATAACGGTTACGGTTGCCCCCAGTCGACGAAATAACTCAGGGGCGATATTAGAAGCGGCGCCATTCGCACAGTCCAGCACGAGTCTCATTCCGTCGAGGGAGATGCCGCGACCAATTTCGTTGGCAAGGAAGGCCAGGTAGCAGGCTCTCAGATCGTTAGCTTCAGTCACATTTGACTTGAACATTATGGCGGCTGGGTTGGCGGCCTTAGCACCTTGCAGCTCGCGTTGAGAGAAGACATCGCTCTCGATGAGACGTTCAGTCGCGTCATCAAGCTTGCGTCCCGAGGGAGCAAAGATCTTGATGCCATTGTCTCGGTACACGTTGTGGGAGGCACTGATCACCACACCCGCATCGGCCGGTAGGGTGCGGGCAAGGAAAGCGACGCCAGGCGTCGTAATCACGCCGGCTGTTTTGGACTCCGCACCTGCCCTGACGGCGCCTGCAACCATTGCTTGCTCGAGCCATTCGCCTGACTCTCGCGTGTCTCTACCGATCACTATCAGCGGCGCGCGCCCTATTTTCTCTTTGAGGCGCGTGGCCAGGGAGGCGCCAACAGTCTCAATGGTTGCGGCATCCAGCGGAAATCTTCCGGCCTCGCCGCGCATACCATCCGTGCCAAAAAGTTTCTTCATTAAGAAGGAAAAAGTGATCGCGGTAGAACTACTGACGATGTGCGGGCGCGCTGATGCCGGCTAAGTAGGGCGATACCTCAGCGGTAGCAAATCTTAGATGAACATCGCGCTTCTTCTCGGCAACTTCCACCCGAATGTCTACTGTTGGATCGAGTACATCGATCTTCGGGTCAGGAATGTTTATTTCGACATGGGAAACACTGAAGCTTTCCTTTTTGCCGTCCAACCAGACAGTCTCAGTCATAGTTTTGTGCAAAGCATTTATCCGGTCGGCTGGTCCGCGCAACCGAACCTTCGCAGGGTTCACGCTGATACCCACCACTTCATAGCCTTCCGGCAACTTGCCTTCAAACTTGACCTCCACGTCCATCGGCATCTCAATGATTGGCTCCAGCCGAATGGGAATCGCAGCCGGAAGAAACCTTTGAATCTTGACGTCTTCCTGCAATTCCATTTTCACGCGATCAAGGGACAGCTTCACCACCCGCTCTCCAGCCTTTTGATCGCTTAGATCGACAGTTGCCACCAGGTCGCGTGGCCCAATGCGATCGAGTTTGTCTTTACTACCGCTCAGAATTACATCCACAGTCCCGGGCGGGTCGTTGCTAATCTCCAGTCCATCCGGCTTCAGGAAATCAAGTTGAACCCCTGATGCGCGCAGAGTTACCGGCTTGTTTTGGCCCGTGACTGCCAGCCAGAGGACGATCGTTATCGCGAGGGCGAGCAACTTCAAAGTCCAGTCTTCCAGAAACAATTTGCGCAGCCAACGTTCCACCGGAGTTGGTGAGCGTGGGATTGGAGTGGCTTCTGTTTCTTCTATATCTTGAAAGGGCATAACGGACCTTCGAACCTCACATCTCAAATTTGAGATCGCAGAGTCCAGAATTTCAAATCACAACACCATCCACGATTACGCGGATTCCACAGATTGAAGCAGAAGGAACGGAAGAGTCTCGACCCCTTGAATCACTCCCGGCTTCATTTTTCTCATCGGTCTAATGTGCGTAAACTTCGGATTACCCTCCATTGCGCTCAGCTCATCTCAAACCTTAGATTGAGGCTACCTCTTCATTATCACTATCCGCTTGGTCGCGTTTTTCCACCTGTTTGGCTTTTTCTCGTTTTGCCGATACCTCAAGTGCTTCAGAGATGGCGGCTCGAAGCTTGGGCGCGTCTAGTCCCCGCTTGATTTCCCCGCGCTGCACGATAGAAATCAGGCCCGACTCCTCTGAAATCACGACTGCGACCGCGTCAGTATCTTCGGTGACGCCAAGCGCGGCACGATGCCGGGTGCCCAAATCTCGTGAAAGGCGTGGGTTCAAGGTCAGGGGCAGAAAACAGGAAGCTGCGGCAACCCGATGCCGCCGCACCACCACGGCGCCGTCATGAAGGGGCGACTCGGTATTGAAAATACTGACCAGCAGATCGTAGCTGAGTTCGGCATCCAGTTTCACGCCGCCATCGATGATATTTTTCAGTCCGATGTTGCGCTCGATCACGATCAGCGCGCCTGTCTTGGTCGAAGCCAGGGTTGTCGCGGCGAGGACTACTTCGTCATACACCCCCTCGCCGAACTGCCCGAGCTGCCTGCGGGTAAAAGGCATGCGAAATCGGTTACCGAAGGTGATAAGCGCCTGGCGAATTTCGTTTTGGAAGAGAACAATGATGGCAACGCCGATGTAGAGCAATCCACCGCGCAGGATGAAGGCAAGTGTCGCGAGGTCTTGTTTGATTGCGAGCCAGTAGAGGAGAGCGAAAACTCCGATTGCCGCGGCCATGGGGGCGGCGCGAGTTCCACGAACAAGTTTCAAAACTGCATACACAAGCAAGAAGACAAGAATGATGTCCGCGATATTGCGCGGTTCACTAAGCCTTCCCAGGTACTCCGTGTATGGCAGTATTAACAACATCTCTTACTTTGAAATTCCGGCTTTGCGATTTGCGATTCAGAAGCAGCAATTTAGTTTCACCAAACCGTAATCGAAAAATCCCTGCTACTTTCAGCCAACGTGCTCTGGAACGCACTCGACTTTGGTGCTATGACTGGCGCGCGCTGTCTCCAGAAAAATCATTTCCACTTTCGGCTCGGCTTCCTTAATCAAACCCTCGATCTCTTCATTGGTTCGCTCAATGTCAGAAGTAACCAGATCGTCTCGCAGGTTGACGTGCGCGTTGATCAGAATTTGCCTCGGAGCCAGATGCATAGTTAACAGTTCGATTACTTTCACCACGTTCGGATGACTTTCGATGGCCCGCCTGATAGCTTGCCGGCTCTTGGGAGTTGCCGCCTCGCCAAGCAACAAACCTCGTGAAGTCCGCGCCAGAATAAAGGCGACTATCGCCAGCACTACGCCGATAAGTATCGAAGCAAGTCCGTCCCAGTAGGCGCCATCGCCAGGGTCAGTATGGTGCTCGGTCAGAAAGAGCCCGACGGCGGCAATAGCGATACCGAGCAGTGCCGCCGAATCTTCAAAGATCACCGTCTTCGCAGTTGGATCCTTCGACTCGCGAAGATAGGCAAAGAACGTTAAGCCATCATGGCGCGCTTCTTTCATCTCCTGATAAATCGCCAGGGCGATTGAAGCGCCTTCCAACAGAAACGAGATACCGAGGACCCAGTAGGCCCACTTCAAGTTTTCCGGAGCGTGCGGGTGATTTAGTTTCACTACGCCTTCGTAGATTGCGTAGGTCGAACCAACTCCGAAAATAAAGATCGCAGCTATGAAAGACCAGAAGAAGCGCTCTTTCCCATAGCCGAAGGGGTGCTTGCGGGAAGCCGGGCGTTTGAAAAACCTTAATCCGAGAAGCAGAAACACCTGATTGGTGGTGTCTGCTATCGAATGCAGGGCCTCAGCCATCATGCCCGAAGAGCCGGTGATCAGCGCTGCCGCGAGTTTCAAAACTGCAATGACTGCGTTGGCAAAGAGCGCACCCAGTACTGCAAGCATCAACGATTTCCTTCGGTTACGAAATGGATAGCTCCGCTTGGATTATCGCGAAAAAACGGGACTGTGGCAATGGCGATCAGGCTGCGGCAGTCAACTTTCAAATTCTCATTAGCACCGCACTTCAGTGCGGTGATCAGTCGATGAGGGTGTGAGACGAACCGTTTTTAACGGTTTCGCGGCAAAACCGTGGAAACAGTTGAGGGATCAGCATTCCACGGTAACCATCTGGCTGAAGGGGGGCGCTAGCGAGGTGGGGTTAGCGAGTTTTCGTTTTCGGGCGCTGCCTGATTCTTCCGCTTTGCAGAAAACCTACCAGTTGTCCCTGAGCGTTAACTACAGCGAGCGAGCCCACACCGTTTTCCTTCATCAGCGCTTGCGCGGAATCGAGGGTGACGGAAGGTTCGACAAAAAAACCTGGTCCGACCGGGCGCATGACGGCTTGCACGCGTGTGGTGGACCAGCGCTCGCGTGGCAGTGACTTCAAGTCTTCGAGCGACAGGATTCCATGGAGGCGTCCCTTAACAGCAACGGGAAAACTTGTTTGCCGGTGAAGCGGAAGAAAGTCGTCCACTAGCCTCGTGACAGTGAGCCCCGGCTCAATCGCCACCGGCGGCGACATCGCATCAGCCACTGTAGCCAACCCGACATCTTGCGCATTCTTAACAACCCTTGCCGCGGTATCGAGTAAAAAAAGTCCGACCAGAATCGACCAGCCGCCCATGAAGTAAGGCTGAGTGGGCCTCCAGTTTGGCGCGACCAGGATGTAAATTCCGAACAGGACAAGCACGCCACCGATTAGAACTCCACAGATTCCGGCCTTGCGGGTTGCTTCAATGATATTTCCACTTCTGCGCCAAAGAATGGCACGCAAGACGCGACCTCCATCAAGCGGGTAACCAGGAAAGAGATTGAAGAGCGCGAGCAGTAAGTTTCCCGCAGCTATCAAAAAGAAGACAACGACCGTTGCTTCATAGTTTCCCAGGGCCGCGATCTTTGCGCCCACAAAAGCGAGTAAGGCAAACAAAAAGCTGGCTGCCGGGCCTGCCACTGCGATGCGGAACTCAGCCCGTGGATTCTGCGGCTGAGTCTTGAGACGAGCCAGGCCACCGAAGGGATGGAGAACGATCTCTTCAATCTCAATGCCTTCAGCTCTGGCCATCAAGGCGTGGGAAAGTTCGTGGCCAAAGACGGAGAGGAAAAGTCCTGCCGTGGTGATCAGCCCGAGAATCCATGCCGTAGCCTGAGCGTGCGGCGGCACCCGGACGTTGACAACCTGAATAGCGTGGCTATGCAGATTGCTCTCAATCAGCCAAACACTCAGCGCGACAACAGCAAACCAGCGATAGTCTATGCGGACCGGAATGCCATAGACCCGCGCGATTGTCAGTTGCCGTTTGAAGAACTCAGGAAAGCCCATAGTGAGTTTCGAAGGCAAACCTTTTTGTTAATTACCGTTTGGTTAGAACGTTAAACCCAACGGAGCGCAGCTGGTTCGCAAAGCTTCGCAAAGGGCGCGTCGATTGTTGAGGGAAGAGTAGAAACTAAAAAGCCCCGCTGGCACGCTGCCAATCAACTTCCCACAAGATAACCGGTTGCTCGCGATTCTTGACAGTGATCGGATCGCGCGGATGCAATTTATAACGGCTGCGCGCAGCCTTGGCAGTTGCATCGCTAACCAGAATCTCTCCGCTCCTCGCATTTGATTCCAACCTCGAGGCAGTGTTTACCGAGTCGCCGATGGCAGTGTATTCAGAACGACGTTCAGAACCGATATAGCCGACGGTTACTTCACCGGTGTGCAGTCCAATGCCAACGCCAACTTCTGACAAACCTTCCTGACGCAATTCCGTGTTGATGCCGAGCAGGCGGCGTTGCATCGCTACGGCGGCGTTTAGGGCATTTGAGGCATCTTCCGGCGTAGTAGTGGGCGCACCAAAGAGCGCCATCATGCCATCGCCGAGATACTTGTCGAGCGTTCCGCCGTGAGCAAAAATGATGTCCGTCATGGCGGAGAAATAACGATTGAGCAGGCCGACAATTTTTTCCGGGGGTGCATGCTCAGAAATTCTCGTGAAGCCGCGAATGTCAGCAAAGAGTATCGTGATTGTCTGGTTGACTCCGCCGAGCTTGAACGACTCGGGATTCTCGAGCATTTGTTTAACGACATACTCGGGGAGAAACCGGCTGTAATTAGCGCGCGCCACTTCCTCACGCGCGAGACGTTCGTGCGCCCTGGCGTTCTCCACAGCGATCGCAGTCTGTGCCGCGACAGCGCTGATCAGTTCCAGGTCATCCGGCTTGAAGGCCGCAAAAGGATCCAGTCGATCGGCATAGATGGCGCCGTGGACCCTCGACTCACCAATAAGCGGAGCGCAGATAGTTGAACGAACTCCCTGAGACACGATCGAATCGACTCCAGCAAACTCTTCGTCAGACGCGGCATCCTGTGAAAGCAAGGCCACTCGATCCTTCATCACTTTTCGCGTGATCGTGCGACCTATAGACAACTTGCGGGCGTGATTGTTGAGGCTCTCATCACGAGCGCGCATGGCGATAGGATTCAACTTCACATCCTCAGGATTCTCGGTGCCATTGCCTTCTGCGAGGAGCGCAACAACGCGATCAGCTGGGGTTGAGCGGAAAATAACGTCGGTCGCTTTGGCAAATATGGCCTCGAGATCGAAGACAGACCCCAACGTCTTACTCATCTCATAAAGCGCGGACAGTATGTTTGCTTTTCGTTGCAGCGCTTCGAGCACCTTGTCTCGCGCCGGGCTCATCGCCGCGCTTGTCAGGCCTTCAGTTTTTGAATGCAGCATCGTCTGCATCACGTCATTCGCGGAGACGACCAGTTGGGTGTGGCCCAGGGGCTTGTCGTCGTAGCGCACATCGGTCGTGCGTTCTTCAGCGCGTTGTTCAAATCGTAAGGTGCTGGCGCCAATAGTTATGCGATCACCGTTCTTGAGCTGGTGTTCGTAATGTGCGCCGCCGTTGACGAACACTTTATTTGCGCTGCGACGTAGTTCTCCATTGACCATCGCCCCGTCCACCAGCATGAACGAGCCATCCTCGGCTGATTTGACATGCGCGTGATAGCGCGATGCGCGCGGGTCATCAAGAACTACGGTATTGTCAGGCGCGCGGCCTATGGTGCAGGCGCCGTTGGGCACAAAGCTGTATTCCCATTGGCGGCCGCTTGCATCGGTAATCTTCAGGAGTGCCATGATGAATTAATCGGATTTCGGAACCAGCGAGAGGGTCCACCCCTAAGACAGAAAACGAAAGAGCTCGGGAGACAACAAGCTGCAACTATTCTTCGTCGATCCTAACATGGTTTAGCTGTGACAACTAAATACGTTTAGCCTGCCTAACGAAATACATTTAGATCGCGACAATGGCCCTCGTATTGGGTATTATCAACACCTCCTCGTTACGAATCGGCAGGGTTCCTTTTATGAGTAGCCTCCCTCGCTACGCAATCATTTTGGCCTTCGTCTTGAGTTGCGCCGGCTTCCAAACGAAGGCGAGCTCCCAGGCAAAGACGCAGAAAAAGACTCCCACGAGCAGCGTTTCTGGGCGGATAACCATTCACGGAAAAGGCGCGCCTGGAATCGTCGTCGGTATACGCAGTTCAGATTTTTCGCAGCAACCGCCGGCGGCGCTCAAAGCCACGACAGACCAGGAGGGCAATTACCAAATAACAAACATTCCCTCGGGTAACTATCAGGTGTCGCCAATGGCGCCAACTTACGTTGTAGCCGACCTGGTTTGGTCCACAGCAAGAGGCAAGACACTCCTGCTCGCGGCAGGTGAGGACGTTCAAGGCATCGACTTTTCGATCGTTCGCGGCGGAGTGATTGCCGGCAGGGTCACGGATGCCGACGGCGGGCCGGTTATTGAAGAACGTCTGACAATCGTACCTGAAGATCAGGGCAACCCGCGTGGTCAGACGTCCCCACCAGTTGTCGCAGGGGCATTTCAAACGGATGACCGCGGCATGTATCGAATCTACGGCATACCCGCCGGGCGCTATAAGATTTCTGTGGGCGTAGCAGAGCAGGATGTTTCTGCAAACATTCGCTTTGGGCGAGTTGTATACAAACGAACTTTCTATCCCGACGCTACCGATCCGGACGCTGCCAAAGTCGTTGAAGTTCACGAAGGGACTGAGGCTACAAACATCGATATCACTGTAGGTCGAAATTTGCCCAGCTTTGCGGCAAGCGGAAAAGTCGTTGACGGTGAAAGCGGCCAGCCTGTGATAAACGTCACACTTGGCCTGCGCCGAGTGGTCAATGGTCGCGAAGCTGGGGTCATGGGGCTATTCACGGCGTCAAACAGCCAGGGCGAGTTTCGTCTGGAAAACGTAACCCCCGGCAAGTATGTGGTCTTCATCTCGCCGCAAGCGGGTAGCGAAGTGCGGGCTGATGTCGTGCCTTTTGAAGTAATCGATCAAGATGTAACTGGACTACTTCTCAAAACGCTTAAAGCACTAACCATCACCGGAAATGTCACGCTTGATGGCGCTTACGACAAGAGCGTCTTCGCGAAACTTGCAGAGTTGCGCCTTCAAGCTTACGTCCGCATTGAGACTGCCTACGCGGGCTCCTCTCAAGAATCTCACATCAGTGCCGATGGAAGTTTTCGCTTTGGTGGGCTGGCGCCCGGCACTGTAAATTTTTTGCTGACGACTCAAGACGGCCGTACACCCGTAAGTTTTACAATCTTGCGTGTTGAGCGTGAAGGAGTTGTTCAGCCGCGCGGTGTGGAGCTAAAGGCCGGTGAGGAGACTACGGGCCTGAAAATCATAGTGAGTTATGGAACGGGTTCCATTCGAGGTGAAGTGAAGGTGGAGAATGGTCCGCTACCTCAGGGCGGACGAATTGTCGTTTGGATCAAAAAGTTGGGTGACACGGAGTCGAACTTCAGGCCCTACAATCTGGATGCCCGTGGACACTTCCTGATAGAGGGGGTAGCAGCCGGAAGTTATGAGCTAAACGTTAACGCAAATATTCCAGGACGCCGAACGCCACCGAGCGCTAAACAGCCGATAGAGGTTTCGGACGGAACTGTAAACGATGTCGTTGTGACCCTGGATCTAAAGTCGAATCCGGAGCAACTGCCAAACCCATAAGCTTTGCGCATTTCAATTGATGTTCATGCGTCTCGTCAAACAAAACTTCCGGATGCGCCTGCTTCCGCTCGTTTGCGTCGCACTGCTTCCGGCCCTGTCATCTGTCGTTGCCGCCCAGGTCCAGGAAGACGAAAGCAAGACTGCGGCTCCAGGGACGGGAGCGCTCACTGGGCGCGTAATCAATGAAAACGGACAGCCCGTCTCCCATGCCAGAGTTTACGTAACTACTCCAATATCGCTCCCCCAGCCTCGCACTACATTCACGGACGACTCAGGAAGCTTTGAGGTCAGTGGTCTCGATGCGTCGGTTTACAACGTCGGGGCCTCAGCCCCCTCTTACATCACGGCTCCGCGCGAGCCTGACAGCTTGCCCCCTTATTATCGGATCGGCGACTCAATGACTATCCACCTGCTCAAAGGTGGCGTCATTACGGGAATAGTCACCTCGCCGACGAGCGAACCAATGGTTCAGACCGGTGTGCGAGCCATTCTTATTCGCGACAGTAATGGGAAGCCGCCGACGGGTCTCCGATCTCCAATCACCAAGGCAACTGACGATCGGGGCGTCTACAGAATCTATGGTTTGGCGAGCGGCACCTATCTCGTTTCAACAGGCGGTCGCTGGCTGTATGGTTACTCGTCAAACGCTTACGATAGTGATGCGCCAACTTATGCTCCATCCTCAACACGCGATGGGGCCGCAGAAATAGTGGTGCGGGCTGGCGAAGAGACAACTGGTGTGGATATTCGTTATCGCGGCGAACCTGGCCATGCCGTAAGTGGCGTTCTAAGTGGACTGACCGCGCCAGACTCTGACCCCAATGTTACTTTGACGCAGATTGTTAACGGGACTCCTCAAGCCACCGCTTTCTCATTTCAGTCATTCGACAATAAGGGATTCGCATTTTATGGCGTGGCCGATGGGGATTACGATCTGATTGCGCAGTCCTATCTAAGCCAGGGCGACACGACTGCCTCGGAGCCCTTGCGCATAACGGTGAAAGGCGCCGACATAACCGGAATTGAACTTGTGGTCAAAGGGCTCGCGTCGATTAGCGGGCATATGACTTTGGAGACCTCGGTTGCCCCAGAGTGCAAGAATAAGCGGCAGCCGTTGCTTTCCGAGACTCTGCTGGTGCTGCGTCGAAGCGAGAAGAACACGCCGCGAGATCAATTGGCCTTCCTAAGCCTTTTCGCTCAGAGCTCACCTGACAAGTCTGGGGATTTTGTACTGCGTAACCTTGGGCCCGGCCAGTTTGGATTGAATGTGCAGTTCTTTGCGAAGTACTGGTATCTCCGTTCGATTGCGCGTGAAACTACTGCAGTCCAGCCGCTAAGAGGGGGACTCGTCAACCGGCAAGCGGACGTAGCGCGAAATGGGATCAGTTTAAAGTTTGGGGAGCGCGTTAGCGGGCTGACCGTCACGCTTGCGGCAGGTGCGGCCTCGCTTCGTGGGACAATTAAACTTGCGCCGGGAGAAAGCGTGCCAGCCAAACTCCACCTGAACCTCGTGCCCGCTGAAAGAGAAAGCGCCGAAGATGTATTGCGATTTTTTACTGTCCCGGTGAATTCAGAGGGCACGTTTGTGGTCAACAACCTCCCGCCCGGTCGGTATTGGGCGTTTGCGCGAGTTGTAGCCGATAGTGAGCCTCAGTCTGATGCAAGACTCCGCGCGCCGGAGGAAGCCGGCACGCGCGCGCAAATTCGGCGCGCCGCCGAGGCCGCCAAAACAGCCGTTGAGTTTAAGCCTTGCCAGAACGTGTCGAACTACGAGTTGCCACTCAAAATTTCGGCACTAAAAAATTGACGTGAGCGCGAATGAAACGGACAATGTGCTTTGCCACACCTTTGATCGGGAATATTATTAATAAGTGAAAGTCAAGGCCGGAAACACAAAAGGATTCTTCTTTTTTCACCTGGCAAAACTTACTCTTGAATCCCTTGACGCTTAGTAAGAGCAGTTGCTAGACTCAAAACACTTACCAATAAGGGCCCGGCGCTTTACTGCGTCGCTCGGATTTCCCCCAGACCCGCGCGTGCGGCGCAGTCTGATTTTTCAAACTCAATGGAGGTGCTGCGTGGGCTTCAAAGTCGGCCAGAAGGTTGTTTATCCTAATCACGGTATCGGGACCATCGAGCAGATTGAACAGAAGCAAATAGGTGCTACCTTACTCCCTTTCTATACGCTTCGGCTCGCTGCTAACAATTCTCTCGTACTCGTCCCTGTTTCAAATGCAACGGAAGTCGGTCTTCGGTCGCCAATCTCTTCCGGTGAATGCGAAATGCTTTTCAAGGTGTTGGCGGATGATTTCTCGTTTCCCGCTAACGACTGGAAGGACCGGTTCAAAGACTTCTCCGAGAAAATGCGCACCGGAGACATTTTTGAAGCGGCCGATGTGCTCAAGCATCTGACCTATCTTAGTCACCTCAAGCCGCTTTCGTTTCGTGAGCAACGGATGCTCGAGCGGGCTCGTTACCTGGTGATTT
>Ga0137403_10005807_pt1 | contig 14250 bp, 14 predicted proteins | sample CZOMad2_1_16fung_FD_122057 | JGI IMG/M metagenome (GOLD analysis project Ga0137403, IMG submission 122057) | Vadose zone soil fungal communities from Angelo Coast Range Reserve, California, USA - CZOMad2_1_16fungal (Hybrid Assembly) | ecosystem: Environmental > Terrestrial > Soil > Vadose zone... | reverse complement strand
GGGGATTGACCAGGAGGATCTCGAAAAGATTTTCAGTGCGTTCTACACTACCAAGCCGCAAGGCATGGGTATGGGACTGGCGATCAGCCGGTCGATCATAGAGGCGCACGGCGGCCGTCTCTGGGCCACACCAAACGAGGTCGCGGGTGCTACTATCCAGTTTTCCCTCCCACTGAGTAGCCAAAGCGAATCATGAACGAGCTCTAGTCACAGTAACACCCGCCCAATCACTTCGACAGCGCCTGCATCCTGAAGCACGTCGTTCTAATGTTTCCAACAACCTTACTGGCCGTATATGAGTAACCCTGGATTTGGGAGACGGCCTGATCAGCCTTGACCAACCGACATCACTCTACGGTGAGAGCGTTGGCATATTGAAAAACGATGCGCCCCGGTGATCAGGCCTTCAATTCTACAAGCAGTTTGATCATTCGCCACGGCCCGAGTATTCAGCAAGAAACGATAATTGTGAGCAAAATTAGGTAAGACACGGGAAAGCGGCCTCGCATAGACTTGAACATCGATGATCGAGTTCCAACAACATTTGCCAGCAGGGCATTTGTGGAGAGTCAAGGAATGATCACTATAACGGTTGACGGCCTAGTCCAGAAAGCATTGGCTGATGAGCGCCTCATCGATGTCATTAACCGAACTGTCAGCAAAGTTCCCCAGGTTTGCTACCATCCTCAACTTGGCCCGATTCAAACGTGTGACACGTGTATGGTCGAAGTCAACGGCCAGCTAGTCAGGGCATGCGCCACTGCCGTTTCGGCCGGAATCAACGTCAATACGAAATCTGCCGACGCGATTGCTGCCCAGCGAGAAGCGTTTGACCGTATTCTCAGCAATCATGTTCTCTACTGCACGGTTTGCGACAACAGCAACGGTAATTGCACGGTCCATAACACCACGAAGCTGTTAGCCGTTGAACATCAGAACATCCCCTACCGACCTAAGCCCTACGAAGTTGACAACACGAATCCGTTCTATCGGTACGATCCCGATCAATGCATTCTCTGTGGCCGATGCGTTGAGGCATGCCAAAACCTCGAGGTGAATGAAACCCTTTCGATTAACTGGGAAGACCCGCACCCTCGTGTGCTATGGGACGGCGGCTCGACGATCGGCGAATCCAGTTGTGTCTCGTGCGGCCACTGCGTAACGGTCTGCCCATGCAATGCGCTGATGGAAAAGTCCATGCTGGGCCACGCTGGCTTCTTCACCGCACTGCCCAAGCCGGTATTGAGCGGAATGATCGACGTGGTCAAGGCGATCGAGCCCGAAACCGGTTATGGAACGATTATGCGCGTATCGGAATCCGAGGAGGCAATGCGCGAGTCGCGCATTCGCCGAACCAAGACTGTGTGCACCTATTGCGGAGTCGGCTGCAGTTTCGATGTCTGGACGAAGGATCGACATATTCTTAAGGTCGAACCGCTGGATGGTCCGGCGAATGGCATTTCCACATGCGTCAAAGGAAAGTTCGCCTGGGACCATATCAACAGCTCGGAGCGACTAACGAAGCCGCTCATCCGAGAGGGGGATAAGTTTCGCGAAGCCACATGGGAGGAAGCTCTGAGCCTGGTGGCGCGCCGCTTGACTGAAATCAAGGCGAAGCACGGACCAGACTCTATCGGGCTGATCGCTTCCTCGAAGTGCACAAATGAAGAAAGCTATCTCATGCAGAAACTGGCCCGAGCGGTGGTTGGCACAAACAACATCGACAACTGTTCGCGCTACTGCCAGTCACCTGCAACGATCGGTTTGTTTCGAACCGTTGGCTATGGGGGAGATTCGGGTTCGATCAGCGATATTGCACAGGCAGATCTTGTCGTCATCGTCGGCAGCAACACCGCCGAGAGTCACCCGGTGCTGGCGACTCGGGTAAAGCGCGCGCACAAGCTGCACGGTCAAAAATTAATAGTCTCTGATCTGCGCGAGAACGAGATGGCGCGCCGCGCTGATGTCTTCCTGCACCCACGGCCAGGAACCGATCTTATCTGGCTCTCGGCGGTCAACCGTTATCTGATCGACAACGGGCTGGCGAAGACTGGATTCATCGCTCGATGGGTGAATGGATTTGAAGAGTATCGCAAAAGCCTGGAGCCCTTCACGTTGGAGTTTGCTTCTGAACGCTGCGGGCTGCCCGTAGACACCTTGAAGAAAGTGGCACATATGATTGCCGAGGCAGAGAACGTCTGCATGCTCTGGGCTATGGGCGTCACGCAACACAGCCAGGGTTCCGATACTTCAACGGCGATCTCTAACCTGCTGCTCATCACCGGCAACTATATGCGCCCGGGAACCGGCGCCTACCCGTTGCGCGGCCATAACAATGTCCAGGGAGCGAGCGACAACGGTTCCATGCCGAATATGCTTCCGGGCTATCAATCCGTGGACGACAGGGAAGTGCGCGCGCGTTTTGAAGCGGCCTGGAAGGTGGCTCTGCCATCAACCAAGGGTTTGGACAATCACGAGATGGTAGATGCGATTCAGCAGGGCAAGCTCAAGGCGATGTACTTGACCGGCGAGGAGATGAGCATTGTCGACTCGAACGCGAACTACGTTAGCGATGCGTTTTCCAAGCTCGAGTTCTTCGTCGTACAGGACATCTTTTTCAGCGTCACTTGTGGATATGCCGACGTAGTTTTGCCGGCATCTCCAAGTCTGGAAAAGGAAGGCACCTTTACCAGCACCGAACGGAGAATCCAGAGGCTCTATGAAGTGTTCGAGCCGTTGGAAGGAAGCCGTCCTGATTGGCGGATCATTCGGGACGTTGCGAATCATCTCGGCGCCGATTGGCGCTACCAGCATCCTTCGGAAATCATGGCTGAAATCGCTTCGCTGACTCCAATGTTCGCCGGAGTGGGTTATGAACGCCTCGAGGGATACAAGTCCTTGCAGTGGCCTGTTGCCGCCGACGGCAGCGATCAACCGCTGCTGTACACCAAACAGTTTGCCTTTCCCGACGGCAAAGCAAGGCTGTTTCCCTTGCACTGGCTGGAAGCGCCCGAGCAACCCGATGCCGAGTTTGACCTGCACCTGAACAACGGACGGCTACTCGAGCACTTTCATGAAGGCAACCTGACTTACCGCACCAGTGGAATTCGGGAGAAGACCCCGGACACGTTTGTTGAAGTCTCACCGGAACTGGCCGCCGAGCGCGGTATTCAAACCGGAACCTGGGTGCAGCTCACTTCGCGCTACGGCAGAGTCCGCGTGCGCGCGGTGGTGACCGACCGAGTTCACGGCAAAGAACTCTACATGCCGATGAACTCAGTCGAGAGTCCCATCAATCGCTTGACGAGCAGCCACACCGATCCCGTGACTCATACACCGGCATACAAAGAGGCCTCGGTGAAAATGACAGTGTTGCCGGAGATCGGCGAAAGCCCATTACCCCGAACCAACTCGCGATGGGGTCAACCGACGCCGCAGCACGGAGTAGAGGTCGAACGCAAGTGGAAGCGTGCGGACTATCGCATACCGGGACCTCAGTTCGTACAGATCCAGCCGAGGCAGGCCAGGTAGGAGGAGGAGGAGGAGGAGGAGAAGATGGCTCGACCAATTCCTTTAGAGTTACCGCCACGCGACCCGCAACGGGAGCTCAATTCGCGACTTCAGCGGGCGCCACTGGAACATGCTGAGGCGGTGTTGGCCGCGTACGAGGTGTTGCAGGGCCTGCACGATAGCGGCGTGTTCGAAGTCTTGCGCGGGACGTTAAGCGGGGGTGAAAAGGCCCTCGAACAGGTCGTCGAGGTGGCAAGAGGGCCGGAGGCCATTCGCGCAACACGCAACCTTCTGCTGCTCGTCACGGCGCTCGGAGAGATTGAGCCTACATTGCTCAGCGATCTTACCCGCGCAGTGCCCAAGGCTTTGGTCCAGGCCAACGCAGAAGAATCAAAACCTCCCGGGCTCTTCAAACTCATGAGCACGTTCTGGAAAAAGGATTTTCGCAGGGGGTTGGCTGCTATGAATGATTTGCTCGTTGTGTTCGGGAGAAATTTGTCTGAAAAGGATCGGTCGCTTTAGTCAGGAGGAATCATGCGAACTCAAAATAGATGGGCCATTGCTGTCGCTGGAATATTAATGCAGGTTGCGTTGGGCGCCGTCTACGCCTGGAGCGTGTTCCGTGTACCGCTCACCAAACAATTCGGCTGGAGTGCCTCGGAAGTAACGTTGACGTTTACGATCAGCATTTTTGTCCTGGGCATCGCTGCGTTCTTTGGCGGTCTGTGGCTGAATCGTAAGGGGCCGCGCGTCGTCGCGATCACCGGAGGAGCACTGTACGGACTCGGAGTAATGCTTGCGAGCTTCTCCGCTAACAGACTGTGGTGGTTGTACCTCAGTTATGGCTTGATCGGCGGGATCGGACTGGGACTCTCTTACATCGTTCCGGTTGCGGTCCTCGTGAAATGGTTCCCGGATCGCAGAGGGCTCATCACCGGCATCGCCGTCGGCGGTTTCGGGGCTGGCGCTCTTATCACGGCCCCTGTAGCTACGCGACTAATTCAGGGCGTTGGTGTACTGAACACATTTGCCTATCTGGGCATCGCATATCTGATCGTCACTGTAGTCGCCAGCTTGTTTATGCAGAATCCGCCCGAGGGTTGGGGACCCGAGGGTTGGATGCCAACTGCTTCCCAAACGTCGCAACGTGCCGGACGCGACTATACGCTCAGTGAGGCGCTCAAGACCTGGCAGTGGTATGCGCTCTGGTTGCTTCTGTTTCTGAATACGTTGGCTGGTATTTCAATCATCTCGCAGGAGGCGCCGATCTTTGAGGAACTTGTCGGGGTGGGCGCGGTCGTGGCGGCGAGCATGGTGGGGCTGGTCAGCATCGGTAACGCACTCGGGCGAGTCTTTTGGGCATGGGTTTCCGACTTGATCACGAGGCGAGCAACATTTTTTGTGATGTTCGTCGTTCAAGTTCTACTCTTCTGGTTTCTTCCGAGTGTCACCGCCGTCTCGTTGATGACGATGGTCGCGTTCGTCGTGCTGATGTGTTACGGCGGTGGATTCGGCACAATGCCGGCGTTTGCCGCCGACTATTTTGGCTCGAAGAACGTCGGTCCGATCTACGGTCTTATGCTGACGGCCTGGGGCTGTGCGAGCGCGGTTGGGCCGCTGCTTATCGCCTACATGCGCCAGACGACCGGCTCTTATCGCGGACCGCTTCATGTGATCGCGGGAGTAATGGCGATCTCAGCTCTGGTTCCAATCCTCGTGTCGCGGCCCGGAGGTGGAGTCGTCGACTCGCGAGGTCGAACTGAGCGGCTCGGGTCAGACTCGGCCACTCCGATCCGGCAGCATTAGAAATGAAGAAGATTGAGAGCGAGAGCATGATCACGACTCGCCTGGGACGCGCGGTGCGTGCTTCCGCCGACGGCGGCAAGGGGACCGCGCCACCCGGCCATGAGCACCACAGCACAACGAACTCTCTGAGAGATGTGATCCTGGGTGGACAAGACGGGCTCGTCAACATGCTGGGCATCGCGCTTGGTGTAGTAGCAGCCGGAGGGTCAACCCACGTTCTCGTCGTGACCGGACTTGCAGCGGCAATAACAGAATCGATTTCAATGGGAGCGGTGGCGTATACGTCTTTCGGTTCGGACCGCGACTTCTATTTCGCCGAGAGAGCGCGCGAACAAGATGAGATCGCGGCGCAACCTAACGACGAGCGCGAGGAAATCAGAGAGATCTATGCGGCTAAGGGCTTCAACGGACAGCTTCTCGAGGACGTCGTTTCCACGATCACGTCCAATCGTGAAACCTGGGTGAGTACGATGATGAATGAAGAATTGCATCTTCAACCGGTCGCCCAGCAGAGCTTGATGCGGAGCGCAGTGATTGTTACAGTGGCGACCCTCATCGGTCACCTGATACCAATCGTTCCGTTCATGGCTGTCACACGCACTCCTGCTATCATTGTGGCGATAGCGCTCAGCGCAGTGACGCTCTTCGCCGTGGGTGTTTATTCTGCGAAGACCTTGGTCGGGGACTGGCGTAAGAGCGGCTTGCAAATGGTAGCAATTGGTCTCGGCGCTGCGGCGCTCGGCTATTTGATAGGACGCTTGTTTCACACTGTTGGCGGTTGAGTTGTTGGTTGATGATTTCAAGGAAAGGAGACAGAGAATGAAAGTAGGGTTCATTGGTCTGGGAAACATGGGATCGGCGATCGCCCGCAACCTGATTGAAGCCGGGCATGATCTGACGGTTTACAACAGGACGCGAAGCCGCGCCGAGGCGTTCGCGTCCCTGGGCGCGAGGATTGCCGAAGCACCCGGCGAAGCCGCCGCCGATGCGGAGGCGCTCATTACAATGCTGGCGGACGACGCGGCCGTAGAGAATGTCATCTTCTCACCGGGAAACGCCATAGAGGCGCTTCCTACCGGCGCAGTTCATATTTCCTTGAGCACGATCAGCGTCGGGTTATCGCGGCGGCTGGCGGAAGCGCATCGCGAAAACCAGCAGCACTATCTGGCCGCGCCGGTCTTCGGCCGGCCCGATGCCGCAGCCGCTGCAAAGCTGTTCATCGTTGCTGCCGGACCAGCCGAACAGATCGAGCGCTGCCGACCCCTATACGATGCGATTGGGCAGAAGACATTCCTGATCGGAGAGGAAGCTCACCTTGCCAACGTGATCAAGTTGGCGGGGAATTTCCTCCTCACGACGGTTATCGAAAGTCTGGGCGAGGCCTTTGCTTTTGGCCGCAAGTTTGGAGTTGACCCGCATGCCTTTCTGGACATTCTCTCGAACTCACTATTCCCTGCGCCGGTCTTCCGAAATTACGGGAGCATGATTGCATCGGACAAGTTTGAGCCTGCGGGCTTCAAATTGCCGCTCGGAATGAAAGACAACCGTCTGCTGCTCGCTGCGGCGGAGGAGGCCGCGGTGCCGATGCCGATGGCGAGCCTTGTTCACGATCGGTTTGTGGCCGCCCTCGCTCAAGGGTTGGGCGAATCCGATTGGGCTGCGATCGCTCGAATCTCATATCTAAGTGCCGGGCTTTAGGAAGGGGACACAGGGAAGGAGGTCACTTAATGATTTATAGAACACTCGGAAGCACGGGAGAAAAGGTCTCTGCCATCGGGGTTGGGGGCTGGCATCTAAGCCTCAAGCACGTTGACGAAGAACTTAGCCTGCGCATTGTCCGCACCGCAATTGATCGCGGCATCAACTTCATGGACAACTGTTGGGACTACAACGACGGCGAGAGCGAACGGCGTATGGGTAAAGCACTCGGCGACGGCTACCGCGAGAAGGCTTTCCTGATGACCAAGATTGACGGGCGCACGAAGCAGGAGGCGGCGAAACAACTGGATGAATCGCTCCGGCGGCTACAGGTGGATCATATAGACCTCGTGCAGCATCACGAGGTCCTTCGCTACGAAGACCCGCATCGAATCTTCGACAAGGCGGGAGCCAACGCCGCGCTTGTGGAGGCACGCGAGGCAGGGAAGCTTCGCTACATAGGCTTCACCGGACACAAGGACCCGCACATACACTTGCACATGCTCGAAGTAGCGGCGGAGAACGGCTTCAAGTTTGATACCGCTCAGATGCCTTTGAACGTCATGGATGCGCATTACCGCAGCTTTGAGAAGCTGGTTGTGCCTGAGCTGGTGAACCAGAGGATCGGGGTGCTCGGAATGAAGAGCATGGCAAATGGCATTCTGCTGAAATCGAAGACCGCGACGCCGATAGAGTGCCTGCATTATGCCCTGAGTCTGCCGACATCCGTCGTGATCACGGGCATCGACAGTATGGAAATCCTCGATCAGGCAATCGAAGCGGTTGAATCGTTTCATCCTCTCAGCAATGACGAACGCGATGCCTTGCTAGCGAAAACCCATGAGGCTGCGGCGACCGGCCGATACGAGCCGTTCAAGACAACGTCAATCTTTGACGGCACTGCGAAAAATCCGCAGTGGCTTGGCGAGGAACCGCCAGAAGTTCAACAGCTCATGGGAGCGTGAACTGTAGGATGTTGATGATGCGTTGAGTTGATGGTTAGTGGCTGAGTCGGTGGTTATCGAACGGCGTGTTCGCTGGCATTAAGTCATGAACGATCTATTTGCAGCACGCTCGCAGATGGCGATGTCGCTCGGTTTTCACATCATTTTTGCGGCAATCGGTATTGCCATGCCGCTTTTGATGATTATTGCGGAGTGGAAATGGCTACGAACTAAAGAGGAAGTCTATCTGACACTAGCCAAGCGCTGGGCGAAAGGAACGGCCATATTCTTTGCTGTCGGCGCGGTTTCGGGAACAGTGCTGTCGTTCGAGCTAGGATTGTTGTGGCCCGGTTTCATGGGTTACGCGGGTGCGATTATCGGGATGCCGTTCTCGCTCGAAGGGTTCGCGTTTTTCACCGAAGCGATTTTTTTAGGCATTTATCTTTACGGCTGGAATCGCGTGCCGCCGCGAGCGCATTTGTTCGCCGGAACATTGGTTGCCGTAAGCGGTGCGCTCTCGGGCATTTTCGTTGTCATCGCCAATGCCTGGATGAACACGCCCACCGGGTTCCGCGTGGTTGACGGTAGGCCTGTTGACATTGATCCAGTTGCCGCGATGATGAATCCGGCGGCTTTCGCGCAAACTCTTCACATGACGCTGGCGGCTTATGCGGCAACGGGCTTTGTCGTCGCGGGCATTCATGCTTTTATGCTTCGTCGCGACCCGAGCAACCGGTTTCACAAAAGCGCGCTTGCCATCGCTTTGACGGTGGGGGGAGTCGCCGCAATTCTTCAGCCGCTGAGCGGCGACATTCTGGCTAAGATGGTGGCGCAAAAACTACCTGCAAAGCTCGCCGCGCTTGAGGGACAATTTGCAACCGAGAAGGGCGCGCCGCTTCGCATCGGCGGCATTCCAGATGAAAGCGCGGGCGTAACGCGCTATGCGATTGAGATTCCTTACGGGCTAAGCATATTGGCTTACGATGATCCGAATGCGACTGTCAAAGGCTTGAACGACTTTCCCGCAAACCAGCGTCCGCCCGTCGCAATTGTCCACATGTCCTTTCAGATCATGGTCGCGTGCGGAATGGCAATGATGGGTATTGCTGCCTGGGCTGCGTGGGAATACTGGCGGGCGCGGCGTAAAAAGTCGGAAACATGGATCGGCTCCAAATGGTTTCTGCGTGCGCTTATCCTAGCTGTGCCGCTCGGCTTCATCGCAATTGAAACCGGCTGGGTAGTCACGGAAGTCGGACGACAGCCCTGGATTATTTACGGCGTGATGCGGACGGCTGAAGCAGTCACGCCGGTGCGCGGACTCGTCGTCTCTTTCATCACGTTCACGTTGCTCTATGTCTCTCTTGCCGCCATCACGGTTTGGTTGTTGCTGCGGCAGGTCGCGGCAAGCCCACAAGCTTTTGATCCAGACGGAAAGGAGGCGCAACTTGCTGCTTGAAACGATTATCGCGGGTGTAATGATCGCATCGCTCATCTTGTATGCCTTGCTGGGCGGCGCGGATTATGGCGGCGGCGTTTGGGATCTGTTTGCCTTTGGCAGGCGTGCACCGGAACAGCGCACACTCATCGCGAAAGCCATCGGGCCCGTCTGGGAAGCGAATCACGTTTGGCTAATACTTGTTATCGTCATCCTCTTCACAGCCTTCCCGCCTGCGTTTGCCGCTATCTCAACGGCACTCCATATCCCACTCACACTGTTGCTGATCGGCATCGTGCTGCGCGGCACGACGTTCACGTTTCGTGCTCACGATGCGCAGCGCGACAATGTTCAGCGTCGTTGGAGTCTGGTATTTTCGATTGCCAGCATAATTACACCCCTTCTTCTAGGTATCACGCTTGGAGCTGTCGCTTCTGGAACGATTCGGGTTAATAACAGCAGCGTCACGTCAGGCTTTTCCGACTCGTGGCTTGCGCCGTTTCCCTTTGCCGTCGGCTTTTTCGCCCTCTCCCTGTTCGCATTTCTGGCGGCGGTTTACTTAACTTTAGAAACGCTCGACTACGAATTGCAGGAGGACTTTCGACTCCGGGCGCTGGTTGCAGGCGTTGCAGTCGCCGTGCTGGCATGGATCGTTCTCTTACTGGCTGGAACGGGTGCGCCGACTGTGCTCGGCGGCATTAGCCGAAGTTGGTGGGCATTAGCTTTGCATTTATTCACCGCCGTATTTGCAGTGGGCGCGTTCTATTCTCTGTGGACCAGAACATACAGATTGGCGGTTGTTTGCGCAGCAGCGCAGGTAACATTAATTCTATTAGGCTGGGCGTTGGCCCAATTCCCGCATCTGGTCGAACCGGATATCACTATCGCCTCCGCTGCCGCGCCACGCATTACACTGCAGTTGCTACTTGGCGCACTTGCAGCGGGCGCGATTCTACTTTTCCCCTCTTACTATTACCTGTTTCGCATCTTCAAAGGTGAGACGGTTTTTATCCGCCGATGAAAGACCAAAGTTCGCGGAGGCTGGTTGAAGTTAGGCTCATCTGGCGAACCCGTCTTGAAATATAGGTTGAATCATTTGCTCGTCGATTCTGTGCAGCCATTTCATACCGCTAGAATCCGAACGAGAAATATACAGCGCCGATGATGAACGCGTAAGAGACCAGGTTGTTCCACTTGAGCTTTTGGCCGAAGAGCGAATATGCGATAGCAGTGAATACAACTAAGGTGATGCATTCCTGCATTATCTTCAGCTGCATCAGTGAAAATGTCTGAGCGCCGACGCGATTTGCCGGAACCTGAAAGATGTATTCAAAGAGCGCCACCGACCAACTAATCAAGATCACCCACCCCAGCGGCTCCTGTTTGTACTTGAGATGGCCATACCACGCGAGGGTCATGAAAATATTCGACACGATGAGTAGACCGACCGTCTTTATTAGCGGTGCTGAGAAAGTGTGAACGCCTGTTAGGTGTGAGAGATTTTGCAAAGTTCAACTCCTACTAAATCATTTTTAGGTTGGTGAGGCCGTTGTAAAGATCAGCTCGAAGGCTTTTCTGCTATTTTGTTCGTCAGTGCGACGTTTTTGTTTGAATTCGCTAACCCACAGCTTGATAGTGGTGGTGATTTCCCGCGTAGTATTGCGGCTGGACTGTTCCAGCCGATCTGGTTCCGGTTCCTTACGATCCCCATGTTTGATGATTCTGACCTTGTGATTCATGACTCTTCACCCCTACTACGGAACAACCACAAAACTGATCGTGTTTGACTCGAGCAACGGACCATCGCAGCAGCTCAGCCGGCGCCGGCTCGTTAAGGTGTATTTCCCGGCCGGCAGCGCCTCATACCACCCATCGTCGTACAGCGAGGTTGCTCCTTCCGCTAAGTTGAACCAATCAACCACGGTTGGCTCATTCGGACGTAACAAAATTCTCTGAGGCAGGTTGTCTTTCTTACAAGTCATATCGTGCTCGGCTTCCTCCACCATCGATTGTCTGGACGAGGTGTACGGCACTGCATTGCCATCCTTTACAAGTTGCGGCCGATCCTGGTAGATAGTGCCCGACTCGCAAACGTAAACTGGCTGGCTGCCGGTGTTGGTAATAGTGATGACGAGTGGAACGGATTCTCCAACGCGAAAGGTGTCTTTCGCCGGCTGATAAGGTCCGCCACCTGTTGCGATGCTGATCTTGATCTGATTGCTGTTTATCTGGGCGCTGGAAGTGTTTGACTGTTGTGTCGGTTCCAGTGGAACACATGCTGACCCCTCTGCGCCCGCACTGCCTGCAAATATCGTCAGTAACACCAAGGCTGCAATACTCATCTCTCCTCCTGTTCGATCAAGCCCGCCCTTTCGTACATTGGCTACCGCTCCTCATGCAAAGCCTTTGCCACGATATTCCCCCATGGTTGGTTCGGGTTCAGTGGTTGAGTCTGTGTGGTAGTTAGAACTATCCAGGACGTGTGATATGAGTTCTTACTGGAGACTCACATGACCAAATAACGACAGGTGATGAAGTGTGGTCACCGTCCAGCCGAGTCATTCTTCAGTGATTGGGCTTGGTATGTTAGGCAAAAGCTTTAAAGGAGAATTGAAATGAAAGTGTTTCGCGTTATAGTTGCCGGTGCGCTGGTCCTATTTGCAGTCACCGCCGGCTTTGCTATGTCTGTGAAGTCGGACTACGAAAAGAATTTTGACTTCAGTCAATTGCGGACTTTCGCATTCAAGGCCGACCGGGCCAGTAACGATCCACTCGTTACGAATACGCTTGAGGCAAGGAGGATCCAAAACGCACTAGCTGCTCAACTTCAATCGAACGGGTTCACTCAAGCGTCGCAGAACCCAGACTTTATTGTCGCGTTCTACTCACGTACAAGACAGAAGACGCAAGTGCAAAGCTTCGGCGGTTTTGGTCCGGGTTTTGGGTTTGGCAGGGGATTTGGTTGGGGTTATGGCATTCCCTATCGCGGGCGCTGGCGCTGGGGTTATGGACCCGACATTTGGACCACCGATTACACTCAAGGCTGCGTCATGGCCGACATTATCGACGCGAAGACCAATCAGCTCGTATGGCGTGGTAGGGTAACAGACACGGTTAATGGAATTGATTGTGAGTAGCTTGAAGAGTGGTGAAGACAGACGGCAAAGTGAAACTCTCGTCACGAGGTGCGAGTTGTTCTCAATCTTCCTTAAGGCGGGGCTGGCCTTCGGCGGCGGCCTGGGCATCCTCGCCGTACTTGAACAGGAACTGGTGGACCAGCGCCGCGCCGTAACAAGAGAGGAGTTCCTGGGCGCCTACGGCATCGGGCGCATCGTGCCGAGCGGTACGATGACGGCGCTTGCGATCGCTTATGGGTACAAGTTCGGCGGGCTATCGGGTACGGTGATCGCGCTCACTGCTCTCAGCCTTCCGGTCTTCGTCCTGACAATCGCTCTGACAATCGCTTACCACTATCTCAGAAACAGCCGCGTCTTCGATCTTTTTCCCATCACAATCCTACCTGCGGCGCTGGCGCTCATCATCGTTGCCGCGCTCAAGCTGGGTAAGGACGTCTTCCGTCCGTCGCGTGAACTCATCGTCGCCGGCGTGGCCTTCGCGTTAGCGCTCTTCTTCCGTTTCAATCCTGCGTTGATTCTGCTGGCTGGCGGTGTCGTGGGCGTCTTCGTTTTCCAAAAGGTTAAAGAAGGGAATGACACGGCAGAGAAGGATTCGGGCAAATGAGTCTCTGGAAGCTCGCGATGCTCATCGCGCTTTTCAACGTCATGACTTTTGGCAACGGGCCCGTTATGATCCCTCTGCTACAGACTCACCTGGTAGAACGATCTGGCGTGCTGACGGAGGATCAATTGCTCTACGCCTTTACTATCGCACGCGTGACGCCAGGGCAGGCGAACTTTTACGTCGCCAGCATTGGCTACATGCTCTACGGGATACCAGGCGCAATCGTCGCAACCCTCGCCATCGTTCTACCGGGTTACATAATGATCCCGCTCATGCATGGGTATGAACACTTGCGCGAATCGCTTTGGATCAAGGGCTTCACGAAGGGTCTAACAGTCGCCTCGGTGGGATTGATTCTGGCGGCCGTAGTCCAGATCGCTCGCGGCACGCTGACTCAACCCATCGCGTGGATCATACTGGTTGCCACGCTCATCATGACGCAACTGTTCAGGTGGAACGTCCTCGTGACGCTGGCGTCGGCAAGCTGCCTGGGATTGCTGCTGAAATGGTTGTTGTGAAGCATGATTTCGGTTCAGGGCACGAAACGGTGTTGCTTGAATCTAAAGAAAGTTGCTCTCGGATGTTCAGATTGAATTTTCGATAGGCAAAGCCCGAGCCCGGGGCACAGCCCAGTTGCTGCTTTTAAGTTTTTAAAAGGAGGCTCCAGACGTACATGAAAATTCCTGGGTTATTGTTTCTCGCTGTATGGTCCATCGGCTTTCTGATACGAGAAGAGGCCATCCCCAAGGCGCAGGCGGTCTTCCTCAGAAGTTCTATGCAGGCCGCCGTTAGTAACAAATCAATTGCTCAAAACAAGTCCGCCGCTAAGAAGGGATCGTCTTCTCAAGTCATGTTTGATGACTTCAATTATACGAAACACAAACAGCTGACTATGCATGGCTGGATCGTTCGCACGGCGCCTGGATGGCCGGGTGTGCCCGGGGCCATCTGGGCAAAACAAGGCGTGTCGTTTTTAAGTGATCCCGACCAGCGAGGCAATCGTATACTGCGAATGATCGCCTCCACCGGAGGTCCAGGTTCCGCGACGAATCAGACTCAAATATGCCATCAGCGCAAATATCTGGAAGGGACGTATGCGGCACGCGTTCGCTTTAC
>Ga0137403_10005806_pt1 | contig 14251 bp, 11 predicted proteins | sample CZOMad2_1_16fung_FD_122057 | JGI IMG/M metagenome (GOLD analysis project Ga0137403, IMG submission 122057) | Vadose zone soil fungal communities from Angelo Coast Range Reserve, California, USA - CZOMad2_1_16fungal (Hybrid Assembly) | ecosystem: Environmental > Terrestrial > Soil > Vadose zone... | reverse complement strand
CTAGCTCTTGACCAGTGTTCAAGCGAACTATCGAGAGCCATTACCAAGATCCTCAGTTCGGTCCCCGCGACTGTCTAGTTGCGACGACAGTCGGTAAACCGGCCTCAACGTTACCGTGCGAATCGGGCCATACGATTTCATCAAATAGGTTATGCCAGATTGTAGAAAACGTATCGCTGCTGTTCGCTACTGCTTTCGACGGCATCGCTGGAAAGCCTTGGTGGACACGGCATCTGTAGCAATCCGTCACAAGTGGTTGCGGTCCGTCTAAGTTGCTGGTTCTTCGTGCGACCAGTACTTATAAGCAGGAGGTCGCAGGTTCGAGTCCTGCACTGCCCAGCATTCAAGTTACTGGGATTGCATCAAGCGGATGTTCCGGATTACCCCGTCCGTATGGCCGTAAGCTGCCTGGATCATCAGCCCGTGACCGACCAGCCGGACCCACTTCGTCTTACTGTGTTGCAGTCGATAGGAGGCGATCGAGATTCCGGTTTCGATCAGTCCCATCGTCACGGCGTATCGAGCGACTGACGGCCTTCGCCCCAGCAGGTACGAACTCCCCGCCGGAAAGTTTCCCTCCACATATCCTTTATGAATGCTCTGAGCGGTCGTAATTCCGTCCAGCACGTTCATCGTCGTGTACGTCGATAGTTCAACGATGAAGAGCTTCTTATTAAATGAAGGTGAGTTCGGAGGCTCGGTAAGCTGTTGTGACTGGGCGGAAAGACCAAGGCTTACCACCAGGAGCAGGAGACATCCCCACGATTTGAGCGCTTGGCTGATGACCTCGCGGCTGGCACACCAAACCGCTTTTCGAAGGCCAACCAGATCCGGTTCGAGCCAGGCTTGCCTAGTCATGTTGGTCGCGCCTCCGCAGTCAATCGAATCGTTCTACCTGGGCGCAGTTCAGGTGCCAAAAGGAAAGCGATGGAAGTGGTTGATTCGTCGCGGCGTCGCCACGATCCTCAGCTGGGAACGCCCACTGCACTGAAAAACCTTGCACACCGATCATCGGATTCTGGACGAGAATCGAGTTTCTGTTCGTAACTGATGCAAGGGTACGAAAGTGCTCCCGTCGCTGGCATTGGAACAGTAACGAGTGACCGGGACATTACCTGTTTCCTTTGTCCATCGGAGACTGGCGACACCACTATCGCTGCATTAGTTTTCCTTAATGTCGCGCAAATTTTGGTTTCCCCTTTCTTTCCTGTTGCTTCTGACGCTCCTGTTACCCGGTTGTGGTGGTGGCACGGTCAAGCCCAACTCCCCTAATTCTCCGTCCAATCCGGCGCCGACGTTGACTTCGATCACTCCCAACTCCGGGGCGATCAACGGCGCGACCGCGGTGACGATTACGGGTACCGGGTTTCTGGCCGGGGCCACAGTCAGCCTTGGCGGGACCGCTGCCACCGGCGTCACGCTGGTAAGCAGCACATCGATCACGGCGACCACCGCGGCCCACGCGGCAGGCGCAGTGAACGTCATGGTCACGAACACGGATGCGCAAAGCGCGACATTGGCCGGCGGCTACACGTATTCAACGACGAATCCGGCGCCGACGGTGACCTCGATCACTCCCAACTCTGGAACCATCAACGGTGCGACCGCGGTGACCATCAGGGGCACAGGATTTCTGGCGGGAGCAACGGTGAAGCTGGGCGGCACTTCCGCGACGGGCGTGACCGTGGTGAACAGCACCACGATCGCCGCCACCACTCCGGCGCACGCCGCTGGCGCCACCAGCGTTGTGGTGACCAACACGGACGCCAAGACCGGCACCTTGAACAACGGTTACACCTTCACCGGGCCCCCACCGCCTAACCCGGCGCCGACAGTAACTTCAATCACCCCGAACTCGGGAACCACCAATGGCGGAACCGCAGTGACTATCGCGGGCACGGGCTTCCTAACGGGAGCCACGGTGAAGATGGGGGGGACCTCGGCGACCGTCCTGGCAGTGGTGAACAGTACCCTGATCACAGCGACTGCTCCCCCGCATATCGCAGGGGCCGTTGACGTCGTAGTCACCAACACGGACACCAAGACCGGGACCTTGACCAGCGGCTATACCTACACGACAGCGCCCAACCCGGCGCCGACGGCGACTGCGATCAATCCGACCGCTGGAGTCACCACCGGCGGGACCACCGTGAGCATCACGGGTACCGGTTTCCTTGCAGGAGCCTCAGTCAGTTTTGGAGGGATCGCTGCCACAGGAGTGGCGCTAGTGAACAGCACCACGATCAGCGCATCCACTCCCGCCCATGCGGCAGGCGCAGTCAACGTTGTAGTCACCAATACTGACGCCAAGAGCGGAACGTTGACCAATGGCTACACCTATACAGCGCCAACCGGTACGCTTGCCCTGTCCACAGTTGTGAGTGGGCTCAGCAGTCCGGTGGGTATTGAAAGACCGCCCGGGGACAACCGGTTCTTTATCATTGAACAGCGCGGCACCATTCGGATCCTTCAAAACGGCGCCTTGCTGCCAGGCAATTTTCTGGATCTCCAGAGCATCGTGAACTTCGATGGACAGGAACAAGGCCTGTTGGGCATAGCCTTTCATCCCAACTACGCCACCAACCACAAGTTTTACCTCAACTACACGCAAGACGAGGGCAATCGAGAGACCCACATTTCCGAGTTCCAGACCATGTCCTCCGACCCCAATACTGCCGATCCCAATAGTGAGCGCGTTCTGCTGGTGGTGAACCAGCCGTTCCCCAATCACAAGGGCGGCCAGCTGGTGTTCGGACCCGATGGATTCCTGTATATCGGGCTGGGAGACGGCGGCAGCGGTGGCGATCCCCTGGGCAATGGTCAGAACACGTCCACATACCTGGGGAAGATGCTTCGAATCAATGTTGACCCTCCCTTTGCTACGGGAAAGGAATACGGGATTCCGGCGGACAATCCTTTCGTCGTGAGTGGAGGTCTGCCCGAAATTTTCGCCTACGGGCTGCGCAATCCATGGCGCTTTTCGTTTGAACCCGTTACCAATCGCCTGTTCGTCGCCGACGTGGGCCAGGACAGCTGGGAAGAAATAGATATTCTTCAGAAGGGCGGCAACTTTGGCTGGAACGTCATGGAGGGCATGCACTGTTACCCGCCGACCGTGACCACCTGCGATATGACCAATAAAATCCTGCCTATCTTCGAATACTCGCACACCGATGGCATCGCCGTAATTGGCGGTTACATCTACAAAGGCAGCGCCATCCCAAGCCTGGCAAACAAGTACATCTATGCCGATCTTACCGGCAAGATATGGAGCTTGACCGAAGCGCCCGCCAATACCTGGACGCGCGCCAATCTGCTCGACACCGGTCTCACGTTCACATCTTTCGGAAAGGACGCCGCGGGAGAACTGTACCTGGTGGACTACAACGGGCTGATCAGAAAGTTGGTCTTGCAGTAGCGCCAGCGTCGAACTGCCTGTCGCTTTACAGCTGCTACGGTTCCTGATCAGGGGACTGTAGCAGTTTTTTTTGGGCTCCGTAGTGGTGGATTTGAAAATCCCCAAAATTGTCATTCCGAAGCGGGGGGCCTTGTCGCGCCAGGAATCTGCTACTTCGCTGCTGGCAGCAAGCAGATTCCTCGCCGATAGACCTGGCTTCGGCTTGACAAGGGGTGGGGTTGTTTTTGCGCAAACTGCACCCGCTACCCTCTGCTCCCACCTTTCACACGGCTTTCACCTGAGGAAGCGGAGCCCTTCGCTGCGCGAAGGGCTTCCGACGTTGGACCCATGCATTCCGTGGCGATTACAGCGCCAAACCTGTGCTCAGGTTCCTTCATTTGCATGCGTAAAATGGGATGTAATGCGACGCAGGGCGGCAGGGAAGCGGAGCGCGGAATGCACAGGTCCTTCGCTTGCTTTCGTCCCGCGTTGCGGGACGAAAGACTGCGCTCAGGATGACGGCTTTGCCGTGAATTGAAGCTTGTACTGCACTGTACGCACGGCGCTACCCGGCTTGCCTAACCCAAGTCGGGCGTACTATACTGGCGATCGTTTCTCCATCCCAGTGAGGGTCTCATGCACTCGACCAGCCAGACGACTAAGTGGACTCCGTACGAAGTCAAAGCGGCCGCGATTACCTACGAGCGCCGAAGCGAAGACCTGCAGTTAGAACAGCTTAGGATCCGCCTCCAAAAGAAGATGGGGGAAGCAAAAGTCCAGGAATCGGCGCCAACCGCTGCGTAGTTCAGTACCCATCAGTTCAAATCCAAGAAGTGGTTGTTCCGGCGGCGATATCTCTTCATCAACTCGCGGCCGGCAACTCTTTTGGTGTTCTGGGAGTTTGCAACTCATCGACTGTTGATTTCGTCTCGCTCTTACCTTCCGCCAGATCGATAAAGAACTCCTGTGCGCTGAAGCGGTTCCCATTGCGGCTGGATCGGGAACTTTGGGCCTGGACTACGCGCCCATAAGTTCCATCGGGATGCAGGATGCGGCTCTTCTCATTATCTTTCAGATAGGTCTGCAGGATTTCCTCAAAGATTCGATCGCGCAGAGTAGTGTTCTTGACAGGAAACATGACCTCGACCCGCTCGTACAGGTTGCGCGGCATCCAGTCCGCGCTGCCCAGATAAATGTCAGGCTCGCCGCCATTGGCGAAATAAAAAATCCGGCTGTGCTCGAGAAACCTCCCCACGATGCTGCGCACCCGAATTCTGTGGCTGACGTCTCTTACGTTAGGACGCAAGGCGCAGGCGCCGCGAATGATGAGATCGATTTCGACTCCTGCTCGCGAAGCCCGGTAAAGCGCCTCAATCACCGGCTGGTCAAGCAAGGCGTTGACCTTCGCAATGATGCGTGCCGGCCGCTTTCGCCGGGCGTGGGCGGCCTCCCTATCGATCAGTTCAATGCAGTACCTGGCCAGATCGATGGGCGAAACAAAGAGGGGCTGATAGTTTGATTGTTCCGATCGGGCGGTAAGGAAGTTGAAAACCGCGTGCACCGCCGAGGTCACTTCGGGATCGCAGGTCAGCAGGCTCAGATCGGAATAGAAGTGTGCCGTCGAGGGATTGTAATTGCCGGTGCCCAAGTGAGCGTACTGCCGAATCTCTCCGCCCGGCTCCTGCCGGGCCAAAAGCGCCAGTTTGCAATGGGTTTTCAAACCTACCAGTCCGTGAAATACCTGTACCCCAGCTTCTTCCAACGACCGGGCCCAGCGAATGTTGGAGGCTTCGTCAAAGCGCGCCTTGAGCTCAACCACCACCGTCACTTCTTTCGTCTGCGCCGCCTCTATGAGGGCGCGCACGATGGGAGAGTTTTCGTTCGTCCGGTAAAGGGTCTGCTTGATTGACAGCACCTGCGGATCTCGTGCGGCAGTCTCGATAAAAGAAACAACCGGCTCATAAGAATCGTAGGGATGATGAAGCAGGATGTCCTGTTTGCGAATACCCTCCAACAAATTCGATACCTCCGGCGCAAAACCCAGGCTTCGCGAGGTTAATGGCGCAAACTTCAGGTCGGGACGCGCCGTTTGCTCCGCCAGCGAGAACAGGCGAGACAGGTTCACCGGGCCATCGGTCTTGAATATCTGCCATGGCCGCAGCCCAAATTGATGAGTCAAGGGATCGACGATTTCGGCTGGTGCGTTGGCTTCGATCTCCAGCCGCACGATATCGCCCTTGCGGCGGCTGTGCAGTTGACTGTCTACCAGATCAAGCAGGTTGCGGGACTCTTCCTCGTGAAGATAGAGATTGCTGTTGCGAGTGGCGCGAAATGCGGCTGAAGAGAGGACTTTGTATCCCTTGTACAGGTTGCGGGTATGGGTCTCGATCAGGTCGTGCAGGAATATGTAATCGATATTCCCGTTCTTGTCCGGCACCCGAACCAGGCGGGGAAGTTTGCGGGGCACCGTCACCACGCCCAGGAAGGTTGTGCCCGGCTTGGAATTACGACGCAGTTGAAACGCCACGCACAGGGCCTTGTTAAGAACGTGAGGAAAGGGATGGGAGGGATCAATGGTTACCGGCGTCAGTATCGGATCCACCTGGCGGGTAAAAAACAAATCCATGGCGTCATGCCCGGCGCGGTCGAGATGCGCCACCGATAAGATTCGTATGCCTTCGCGCCGCAAAGCGGGTAGAAGTTGGTTCCAGCAATCGTATTGCGCGGCCACGAACGAATGAAGTTCAGCGGCGAGACGCTGCAGTTGTTCTTCGGGTGATAGTCCATCGGGGCCGGCGAGCGGATTTCCGTGCTCTACCTGCTGCAGAAGGCCGGAGACTCGTACCTCGACAAATTCGTCCAGATTGCTGGCGGTGATGGCGAGGAACTTGACTCGTTCCAGCAGCGGATTGCCTTCGTCCAGGGCTTCTTCGAGCACACGACGATTAAACGCCAGCCAGGACTCGTGGCGATTGAAGTAGTAGCGCGGATCGCTAAGGCTGGGACGGGCCATGGGCGAAATCTCCTGCCGCAGGCATGGTAGCGCGGGATTGTTAATAGACTGTTACTAAGCCGCATTTAACTATCGTTTTAGAACGGAGAATGGTAACTTTTGTCGTTTATGGAAGCCAACGAATACGACCTGGTGGTGATCGGCAGCGGTCCGGCGGGACAGAAGGGCGCCATCTGCGCCGCCAAGATGCGCAAGAAAGTGGCGATCATTGACCGGAAAAAGAGCGTTGGCGGCGTTTGTGTTCACACCGGAACCATCCCCAGCAAGACTCTGCGGGAGGCGGTTTTATACTTGAGCGGCTTCCGACAACGCACTTTTTATGGCCGCGGTTATGCCCTGAAAGACCGGATCGCCATGTCCGACCTGATCTTCCGGGCGGAATCTGTCATGGCGCGTGAAGTTGAAGTGATCAAGTCACAGCTGCGCCGGAACTACGTGACAATTCTCGACGGCGATGCGCGCTTCCTCGACCCCAATACCCTCGAAATCAGAAATGATGAGGGTGCGCAACTGGTGCGGGGTCAACACATTCTCATCGCCTGCGGCACCCGGCCCGCGCACAGCGCCGATATCCCGGTCGATGGCAAACGAATTTTTGACTCCGATCAGGTGCACTGCTTGGAAGAAATTCCAAGAGACCTGATTGTCGTGGGCGCCGGCATTATTGGCCTCGAATACGCGTCCATGTTCGCGACCCTGGGGGTGAAAGTTACTCTGCTCGATCAACGGCCTATACTGCTGGATTTCGTTGACCGCGAAATTGTGGAAAGCCTATGCTTCCAGCTGCGGCAGCTGGGCACGGTGTTCCGGCTCGGTGAAAAAGTCGTTTCGGTCGGCTTCGATGAAGAGCGCAACCGGGTATTCGCCAAGCTGGCCAGCGGGAAAAACGTTCACGGCCAGGGGTTGCTCTACACCATTGGCCGGCAAGCCAACGGCGACCTGCTGAATCTCGAATCCACAGGGTTAAGCGCCGAGAGCCGGGGCAAGCTTTCGGTGAACGAATATTTTCAGACTACCGTCCCGCATATCTACGCTGCCGGCGACGTCATCGGTTTCCCCGCTCTGGCCAGCACTTCCATGGAACAGGGCCGCCTCGCCAGTTGTCATATGTTTGGCAAGCCGGGCAAGATGCCTCCCAACCTCATCCCATATGGGATTTACACTATCCCGGAAATTTCCATGGTAGGGCAAACCGAAGAACAGTTGACGAAAGAAAACATCAACTATGAAGTGGGCCTGGCCCGCTATGCGGAACTGGCGAAAGGCCAGATGCTGGGAGATGACCAGGGCCTGCTGAAGCTGGTCTTCGATCCCGACACTCTAAAATTGCTGGGAGTGCATGCCATTGGCGATCGGGCGGCGGAAATCATTCACATCGGCCAGGTCGTTCTCACACTGGGAGCGAACATCGAGTATTTCCGTGATGCGGTTTTCAACTATCCCACTCTGGCGGAAGCCTACAAAGTAGCCGCGCTCGACGGATTGAACAAGCTCTAACTGGCCGAGCAAAGGGCAGGGTGCCCCATGTCTCGTGGTTTTCGAGACGTGGGGCCTTTCCGTCTGATCCATTTGTGGATCAAATCTAATTTTTCCTTCAATTCTTTCAGTCAGGCAAACAAACCTTTTCGCCTCCGTAAGTCCGATGAGCGGGCCCGTTGTTTCTGAGAGCTGCTCTCACCTCACCCGCTCAGCCTCATTCTTCAAATCATTGGCATAGCGTTCGAATATCGGTCCGAAATCTGGCAGCGAGCCCTTCGCCAGCGGTAGCATGAGACCAGAAAATCGCTCCTCCATCGCGAAATCGGTTGAACCGTCCTCGCGCGGCATCAGGGCGAAGCTTCGGACGCCCTTGAACAAGGGCGCGAATCCCCCGGTCCAGTGCATGCGTTGGTTCGGCACGACCCCCGATACCTTTGGTGTGAAAACTCTGGTCGTGGCGGGAACGTGTAGGCGGAGACGCTCACCCTCTCGAATCTGGCCTTCGATGCTGGTGACGGTGGAATTCCAGCGAGGGAAGTCCTTCGCATCCGTTAAAAGGTGCCATATGTCCTCAGCTCTTGCACCGATGTTGACTACCACGCGGCACGTCATGGAAAAGACGCTGTGGGTTTGCGTAAACCGCGCTTCTTTCATTTGCCTCCTTTGGCCTTCGCAACTGCGCCGAAATACTCCTCAACCAGTTGCTTTCTCTGCGACAGTCTGTATCTACCGCGCCCGGGCTGATTATCGCAGACTCTTTATCAAGCATGCTCAAGCAGCCTCGGCAGGCTGGCTTTGAGAACATGCTGCCCCCTTGTTATTGCAGCGTGACTTCCTCTTGCCGGCAATACGCCCAGCAGCTCGCCCTAACGCTTCCCAGAAACCCGTTTGAGCAGGTATCGTGTACCAATTCGCGCCCTCTCGGAAGGAGAACGAAAAGCGTTTTCAAAGACGCCACCTGCTTCGACTCCTGTCATTTGCTTTCGGGTCGAGTCTTGTCTTGAGCCGGAACCAACTCGGAATAGCGGCACAGACAACCACCCAGACAAAGATCCCTCCTCCTTCCGCGGGGGCGGCTGTTGGGCATGGCTTCGCAGGCGGAACGGCAATGGAAGAAGTCGGGAATCGGAGGACTGTTCTTCCGGGCTCACGATCCCACAGCGTTGGGGCACTGGTACCAACAGCACCTGGGGGTCCGCAGTCTTATCCCAACGGCCGGTTCGCGCGCCTGCACGACCCTGAAGGAAATCCTATCGAATTGTGGCAACCAGCGGGACCAGCCGTTCGCTAGGTTGCTACGCAGCTCAGGGCTATTTCTGGATCTCTCCTGGCTTGGGGGCCAACCCTTCAAGAGTCGGGCAATGGCAGGATTGCCGGACTCGGCTTTCGCTATCTATTATTGCTCAGCGGCCCACCAACTTCTGCAGTTCTTCGGGGTAACGAGCGCCTTGCACCGAGATCCTTGAGGCTGCGGTTTCCAGCTGCCGAAGATCTTCGTGCGTAAGTTCGACGGCGGTGGCTCCGATGTTCTCTTCGAGTCGATGCAGCTTCGTTGTACCCGGGATTGGAACGATCCACGGCTTTTGTGCAAGCAGCCAGGCCAGCGCGATCTGAGCAGGCGTCGCCTTTTTCTGTTGCGCGAACTTGCCAATCAGATCAACCAACCCCTGATTCGTCTTGCGGTTCTCCGGCGTAAAGCGAGGAACAATGTTGCGGAAGTCAGTCTTGTCGAACTGCGTGTCTTGGCTGATCTTTCCGGTGAGGAAGCCCTTGCCCAACGGGCTGAATGGAACGAATCCGATGCCGAGTTCCTCGAGTGTCGGTATGACTTCGGCCTCGGGTTCTCTCCACCACAGGGAGTATTCGCTCTGGAGTGCGGCGACGGGCTGAACTTTGTGCGCGCGACGGATTGTTCCCACTCCTGCTTCAGAAAGTCCGAAGTGCTTGACCTTGCCCTGATGAATCAGGTCTTTCACCGCACCAGCAACGTCTTCGATTGGCACATTTGGATCGACGCGGTGCTGATAGAACAAGTCGATTACATCGGTTTTGAGGCGCTTGAGCGAGGCCTCGGCGACCTCCTTGATGTGTTCCGGACGACTGTCCAGCCCGCTCCAGCGAGGTCCACCATTGGGATCAGGTTTGAACCCGAATTTGGTGGCGATCACCACCTGGTCACGAAGCGGAGCCAGCGCTTCGCCCACGAGTTCTTCGTTGGCGAAAGGACCGTAAACTTCGGCGGTGTCGAAGAAGGTGACGCCGCGTTCGACGGCAGACCGAATCAGAGAGATCATCTCCTTTTTGTCCGCAGCCGGACCGTAGCCGAAGCTCATTCCCATGCAGCCGAGCCCAATGGCCGACACTTCAAGATTGCTTTTTCCAAGTTTGCGCTTTTGCATAGTCTCTCCTTCCGAACCGTTTCTTTCAGCCCAAGATTAGGATCAATCGTCGTGAAAGCGGTATCCCAATCCTTCCGATTTATTGCCTATTCCTCTCGTTAGTGAAGAGAAGGGTTGGCGCATCCACAGCCGCGCGGCTATCCTAAGCAGGAGGCAAGGAAGCCATGCCAATAAGGAACACCCGCAAAAGAGCCACTGTGCCGCCAGATCAAACTCGTGAGTTGCGGACGAAACTGGCTCGTAAACTTGCCTCTTTCATTGGGACCAAAGAGAAACTGATAACCGACGTTCCCGGCTTGCTGCTGAGTCGGCGAACCGCCCCCACGGCACCGGCATCCGCCACCTACGAGCCGAGCCTCGCCGTGGTCGCGCAGGGGCGAAAGCGCGCAGACCTCGGCGGAACCACATTCATCTTCGACGAGTCGCGATACCTCCTGACGTCGCTCGATTTGCCCGTCATCTGCAACGTGATCGAGGCCAGTGAGGAGGTGCCCTATCTTTGTTTCGTGCTCAAGCTCGATATGCCCGTAGTCCGAGAACTTCTTGGCCGGGAGGAGATTCACGGGCCGGTTGCGGCGTCTGACAGTCCGGCCATGGCCACCTGTGAGACCACGCCCGAGTTGCTCGACGCCTGCTGCCGGCTCATGGACCTGCTGAACACACCGCAGGACATCCCCTTTCTGAGTGGCCTGATTCAACGCGAGATCATCTACCGAATCCTTCGGGGACCTGAGGGGGCTCGCCTTCGAGCCATTGTCACGCTCGGAGATCAGAGCCACCGGACGGCAAAGGCGATCGCGTGGGTCAGAGCGAACTACGCGAAGCCGCTACGAGTGGAAGATCTCGCAAAAATCGCGGGCATGGGTGTGTCCACGCTCCACCACCATTTCCGGGCGCTGACCGCCATGAGTCCGCTTCAGTATCAAAAGCAACTTCGGTTGCATGCCGCGCGGGAACTCATGCTCATGGATGGTGTGGACGCCGCCAGTGCGGCTTTTGAGGTCGGGTACGAAAGTGCCAGCCAATTCAACCGCGAATACAGTCGCTTCTTCGGCCAACCACCCAAGCGGGATATTCGGGCTCTTCGCTTGCCCGGCGCTCTGCCCTTAGAGTCGGTCAGCAATAGCCAAAGCGCCATCTAATCGTATTTCCTAACACACAAGTTGTGGATTGAACCGTGGGTTGAAGTTTCCGGTGTCACGCCCGGCAACTCTGAAGAAGAATGGCGGGGACGACGGGACTCGAACCCGCGGCCTCTGCCGTTACAGGGCAACAACGAGATGTAACTGATTGATATCAAACGGTGGCGGCGCAGGTCGTTTGATGCCGGAAGATGCGGGATGTCACTCCTTATCGTCCCCTTAAACGCCCCCAGAATTGAAGCGACCAAAACCAATCACAAAAGCGGCTCGTCGGTACCCGTTTGTCCCAAACTCCTACAAGCCGGCTTCCCGCCAGAGACACTTCGGTCGCGGATTCAGAGAGACCGGGAGGTCTGATCGCATCTAGGCAATGAGGCCAAGGCGCGAGTGAAACTCGCGGGCACCACGGGGAGTGATACGCAGTGCACGGCTATCGCGGCGGCACGCGATCCAGCCGAGAGCTAAGAGGCGGGAACAGAGTGCGGCGCCGAGAGCTCCTGCAATGTGGGGGCGGCGCTCCGTCCAATCGAGGCACTGGCGAGCGAAGATTCGGTGCGAACGGCGTAGGGAGTCGACGTCAATGCCGAGATTGGCGAACCAAGCGTGACCGACCCTGCCGAGTTCGTAGTCGCGTTGACCGCTACGGCGGATGACGCCGCAAGTTTGGAGGGCAACGGAAAGCTCTACGGCGATGCGCCCGGCCAAATGGTCGTAGCAGGAGCGTGCGGTATACATATCGTCCGCGGCGCGCGTGCGCGCTGCCGCGATGCGGGCGCGAGGCAGGGTGGATATCGAGCCGAGAGCTTCAAGCGCGTGCGCGACGTCTGGCCCAGCCATGGCGTAATAACGATGGCGGCCGGTGCGGCTCGCTGTGAGCAGTCCCCCGTCCACGAGCTTCGAAAGATGCGCACTGGCGGACTGGGCCGAAACATCCGCGGTTAGCGCCAACTCTCCCGCCGTGCGGGCCTTTCCATCCAGCAAGGCAATGAGGATCGCGGCACGCGCAGGCTCACCGATCAGCTCTCCGACGGCGGCGATGGGGTATGTGGTGTTCATGAGTCCATTTTAGCGCCGCTGCCGCAACGACATTTCACTTTCAGATGAAACATCAGTGCCGGTCGGAAGCCTAGGGTGAAACTGTGAAGAAACAGGGCAACAGGTTTATCGAAAGGGAGCAACAAAATGAGAAACAGTGAGATGAGTCAGACAAGATTTCGCGCGATTGAGCCGAAAATTCTCTACTTTGGAACGCCCGTGGCGCTAATCAGTTCGCTGAACCAAGACGGAGAAACGAACCTGGCGCCGATATCGTCATTCTGGACGCTGGGGTGGACGACTATGCTGGGATTGCTCGACGAAACAAAGACGGCAGACAACCTGCGACGGCATCCGGAGTGTGTGGTGAATTTATCCTCGCCGGAGATGTGGGAGCAAGTGGAAAGGCTCGCTCCACTGACGGGAAGGAACCCGGTGCCGGAGTTGAAGACCAAGCAGTTCCACTTCGAGAAGGAGAAATTCCAAGCAGCCGGGCTGACACCCATGGGAAGCGAGTTGGTGAAGCCGGCGCGCGCCAAGGAGTGTCCGGTACACATGGAGGCGCGAGTGTTAGCGGTACACGAGCTACGTGGCGAGAGGCTCGAACAACTCGGCGGAGGTGTCGCGGCGGAGGTGGAGGTAATGCGAGTCCATGTGGCGAGCGATCTGCTGATCAAAGATCGATACGTTGACGCCGGGAAATGGTCGCCGTTGATCTACAATTTCCGGCACTATTTCAGACTCGCAGAAGCGGAACTAGGAAAGACGTTTCGCGCCGAGGCCTAAGTGCAAAGAAACCCTCAAGACGACCAGTACGAGGTCGCTTATTCATCGAAATCCGGCGCTATCCACCTCTACGCACGACCTCAATCAAGGCAAATCCTCGATAGTTTCGCCGGTGAAGAGCACCCGCCGGTCAGCTGTTACAACTCTGCTCAGGATGGGAGGTCCATTGCTGATTGCCTTGTAGCCCACACTGGCGAGAACGGTGAAGGAGATCAGGTTGACCAATCCGAATGCGCCATAGTTTTCTGTATTGCATGAAGACCACGCCTCCTAAGAAATGTCGTACTCACCACCTGCCGTCAGTGATCGGATCGGCATGTTGGGGAAGAGCCGTGGTGCGTAAGGGCTCCTTTCCTTTCCCCGCGGTGGTGAGACGCACCCTGCGGAAGCACTCGCACACCTTCCTGTGTGAATAGTGCCGGCTGTTCGAAGGCGACGAAGTGGTCGTCCTCCTTTAGCTCGCTTTCGCCTCTTCCGCGCGCCTTCGGGCGGCGGCTTCTTGAGGGTCGGTTATTATATCGACCCACTTCGGGTCAGGCGAGGCCTCGGCGTCGTAGTTGTCGTGCCAGTTCCACCACTTGTAAGGCGGGGTCTGAGGATAACCCTCTGGCGAGTCCTCCCAAGTCTCCTGACGGCCGAGCGGCGTGAGGTCGAGGTAGCTCCAGGTGGTCCCCATCGCCTCGTCGCCACGGGCGTTGATGAAGTATGTGCGGAACACCCGCTCGCCATCGCGGAAGAACACGTTGTGGCCGTGCCATTGATCGACGCCGAAGTCCACATCGAAGCTGTCGGTGATGGTGTACCAGGGCATCTCCCAGCCCATCCGCGCCTTCACGCGTGCGATGTCCGCCTGCGGCGCGCGTGAGGCGTAGGCAAGGGTGGTGTCACGGGCGTTCAGATGGGCCAGGTGGGCCACCTGATCGGCGCCCAGGGAGCAGCCGCGGCAGGCGTGCTCGGGCCAGCCGAACACCCCGGGCTCGAAGAAGGCGCGATAGACGAT
>Ga0137403_10005805_pt1 | contig 14256 bp, 15 predicted proteins | sample CZOMad2_1_16fung_FD_122057 | JGI IMG/M metagenome (GOLD analysis project Ga0137403, IMG submission 122057) | Vadose zone soil fungal communities from Angelo Coast Range Reserve, California, USA - CZOMad2_1_16fungal (Hybrid Assembly) | ecosystem: Environmental > Terrestrial > Soil > Vadose zone... | reverse complement strand
AAATCTGGGTCTTGATGTTGCTGACAGACTCCGAATCGATTGGTAGAGACGCGGATTGCCGCGTCTGGGACGAGACAGCCCGTTTATGGGAAATTGATCCAGGCCTATGAAGAAGAAAGAAAGACGAGTAGCGAGCAACTTGTTTGCCAGTGGCTCAGATTTGGCCGCTGACGTCTAGCCGTCGACAGAACCTCGTTCGTCAGGAAAAAAGGTGCGAGCCTTCACCAGCGCAGCCCGACCGTTACCGGGAAAACATTGGTGTGACCGTCGCTGGTATACGCGTGGTGGTACCGGCCTTCGACGTAAATTTTAGTCTTCCGGGTGATCCGGTAAGTGAACCCGCCACCGAAATTGTATCCGCCCCCATTGACCGAATTGGACGACAGAGTCTGCGCGGGGGAAACCACGCTGGGGTTACCGGTCGTGCAAGTGATGCCCCACAATCGCCAGGCCGGCTGACACAGACTGCCCGCGGCAAGAAACTCGCTACGAGCATCCACGTTGCGCTGATACCATCCACCGCCACCAATCGCATACACTCCCAATTTGCCCTGGAGAGGAAAGTTAAGAAAGGCGTTGAGCGTGGCCGATTGCAGATGCCCTGTGGCGTCATGCACGAATTGATTGGCCTTCACGCTGTCTTCGAACCCGAGGTTGAAATACATGTACTCGGCCTTGAATCCGAAAGCGCGGCTCAGATTCACTCCGCCACCGGCAACGCCATGATAAGAGGTACCCGTAAACTTGCCCACGTCTCCCAAGGCGCCGCCAAACCCGCCACCCACGTTGAAGTTGAAGCGATTGAAATTTTGAGCGGAGGCGGCGGCGATTCCAAATCCACAAAAGGCAAGCAGGAACAGTATTCGCTTACGCAATCTCGATCTCCCTGTTTCGATTCAGACTGGTTCCCTCAATTTTATCTCTTGTTCGCGGCCGGAAGGGCTCGGAACGAAGGGAAATCGAGCCTTTCGTCCATCTCAATTGCCGCGCATTTAAAGGATGGTCAGTGCCGGATCTTCTTGATCAGCACCGGCCAGTAGTTGCGCAACATGTTGAAGCCGGCGCGAGTGCCCAGATCGACTCCGTAACGCCGGAAGGTCTCTGCGGCGTTACGGTCCTCTTCGGGCCAGTAAGCGTTGGCCAAGCCCTCCGCCAGGAGAGGTCCGAGCAGGCCCGACCAGTTGGCAGCGTCGTTCCCATCGTCATTTCGAGTCACGACCACTCGAGTCAGGGCGTACTTTACGCTACCCCCAAATGTCGGATCTTTCTGGGGAAAGAAGCGCGGGTCCTGGCGCAGCATCGACGCCAGCAGGAACGTCCCGAAAAACTCGCTGGAGGCATTGCGCGCCATGGAGGCGCCGAAGCGTTTGCCATACCCCTCTCCGCCCTGTCCATAGCCCTCGGGGTAATTTTCGGCGTGACCGATTCCGGCGGTGGCAGCGGCACCGAGGAGAGCGGACAAAGATGCGCTGTTGTCCACAAACAGCTTGAATTTCCCTCCCGTTGAAAGCGGCCCCTCGGTTGTGGCGATGTCAGGAAAGACAATCGACTTCCGGTTCAGGGTCGAAAAAAATCCGGCCGGGGGCTTCCGGGAAGCAGATTGGGCGCTTCGGGTGGCGGAAGGAGCGTCGGGATGGTCCTGGCCCGACGTAGGTTGTTGTGCGCAGAGCACGGCCGTGGAGCACACGAACATCGCAGTGGAAAAGAAAATTGCGCGAAACAGTCGACCAAGCCGTATAGGCGGAATCGAGAATTCAGGAGTCGGCTCGCACTGACGTTTGGGGCTAGTCCGCGGTTTCTGGACCTGACGGGTGGCACGTTGGCTTAATGGCATCCGATGAGGCTAGCGAAAGCCGCGCGACTAAGCAAATGCTTTGCGTGGGGATCATTCCAGACTTCGGCGGAGGCATCCTGCTCGCACCGTCGGATCGGGCCTACGCAGCGGCGTTCCCTGCCCTAGAGGTCTCAGGAACGGTGTCCGTTCCGGACGGCCAGGTACTCCAGCAAATCGACCACAGTCAGGCCGGATTCGAGTAAAAGGATCATTTGGTCGGGGCTAACTCCGACTTGTTTCCCCAACAAAACCATCTTGCCGACCGCCCGCTCCAGCACTTCTTGCTGCCCAATGTTCAGCGACTCATCCAGGTCAGGGCCCCTGCTCGCGAAGGAATCGACCTGTCCCATCGGCATGCTCCCACATGCTTTGCCAGAACTGGGGATTCCGGCGAGTCCTCTATTATTCTCGGCGCGGAATCGGAGCCAGCGATGGCTAGCGTGTCCGAAAATAATCCGATGCGCCGGGTCGGGTCTGTGATTTCGCTTACCGATGATTGTGATCAAGCCATCACTCGAGTCCCAAATTGGCACACCTTTTTCCTCGGTGTCGATCAGTACGTCCACTACCGCTCCTGGGCCGCTTCCTGTGCGGTATCCGCTGAAAGTACGGGTAATCATGTCAACGATTACCGTGAATTGTGTTTCATATAACCCCGGTGCTACCATCCAAGAGGAAAGAACTGAGGAGGAAGCCATGTCGGATCGTGATGGCAACAGTTTTGTGTGGTTCCTGGCGGGTCTGGGGATCGGAGCCGTAGTAGGCGTATTGTACGCACCGCGCCCCGGAGAAGAGACGCGTGAAGTGCTGCTCTCGAAGGCTCAGGAGGGACGCGAGCGGGTTCGACAGCAGACTCGCAAGGCGCGCGAACAGGCTGGAGACTGGATGGAGCGCGGGCGTGACGTAGTCGGCCAGCAGAAAGAGCAGTTCCGGGCCGCCTATGAAGCGGGCCGTCAGGCCTATCGTGAGACAACCTCCGCGGGCACCGAACCGCCCAGCGGCGTCTAAGGAAAACAGCAGCATCGCCGGGAGTGGCCATGGATGACAATCTGCTCAAGGTGTTTATCGCGCTGACCGCGTTCGCAGTCGTGATTCAGGCAGGAATTCTGGTCGCGCTTTACCTCGCAGTCCGCAAGAGCACCACTCGGATGGAAGCACTCGCCACCGAAGTGACGACCAAAGCACTACCTACGCTGGAGACCGCACACAGCATGCTGGTGGAACTGCGCCCCAATATCGAAACGCTCGCCACAAATGCGGCTGAATCAACCACCATCCTGCGCGTGCAGTTGGGACGCCTGGATGCGACGCTGAGCGATGTTCTGGACCGCGCCCGCCTGCAAGTCATCCGCGCCGACGAACTTCTCAACCGCACCATGGACAAAGTCGAAGAGACCACTGAAGTTGTCCACAAAACAGTGGTTTCGCCGCTGCGGCACGTTTCCGGCTTTGTGAACGCCATCAGCACCGGAGTAGAGGTCCTGCTCGGCCAGAAGCGGCGCCAACCACGCAACGGTGGCATGGGCGTCCCGCAAGACGAGATGTTTATCTAGAACTCAGTCTTGAGGTGGAATGGACAAGGGGCACGGCTTCGGTCGTGCCCTTTTTGTCTGGCGAAAATCCGGAACTTCCAGCAACTGCGCCCAGGAGGGGCGTTCGAGCTTAGCCCAGCGCTTAAGCGCTGGGAAAGTGGCAGAAACGATTCAAGTCCCGGAGGGACGACCGAGTTCTCTCGCACACAGGAAGGGATGTAAGAAGTTTTGACAGACCCCTTCAGTCCCGGAGGAACTTCGCGAAGTTTCATTTAGCCTCTACCCTGTGCGCCACAAAATCCTTCCCCGCGTACCGATAAGTCATGCCCTCCACTTTCCCTCCGGCGGTCAACGAGACCACAACGTGTCCAAGAAAATTCCGTTCCATAAACTCCGTCGCTGAAACCGGCAAAAGCGGTGTCCGAAAGCTCCCGAGCTCTAAAAGCAGCGCCCCACCGTCAACCGTCAACGTGAACTTCGCGTTCGGAACGAAGTAGTCAGGCCCGTACTGGTATTGCCCCGCATAGGAAGCCAACGTAGTTCGCGGGACTGCAACAGCACGCATAGCTGGCAGTTTCTCTGGCTGCTCCCCGAATACGATTGCAGCCAGCCCCGCAGCGATTGGATCCTGTGAAACCGTCGCATAGCTGTTGCTGAGAACGATGACCGTAACATCGTCGTCCGGAAAGCGATCCAGTTGCGCAGTAAATCCCGGGCTGCGGCCATTGCTTGACATCACTCGGCGCGCGCCACGTTTGCGATTGAACCAGCCGAAGCGATTCCCGCGTCCCTCGACAAAATACTTCTGGCGAGTTGACGCCTTCAGAAGAGTATCTGTATTCAGTGCGCGGTCGAATCGATAGAGGTCGTCCACGGTGGAGTACAGCGACCCATTGCCGGTCTTGTTGGACCAGTCGAGATACGGTGCCTTCTCGTAGGAATTGATTCCGGCGGGCTCGTAGCCCGAAGCAGCCAGCGGGATCAGCCGCAGGGCTTGGCCGTCGTGCCCTGTGTTCTGCATTCCGGCTGGATCAAGGATGTGCTTGCGCACATAGTCTCCATAACTCTCTCCACTTACTTTTTCCAAGATCAGCGCCAGCAGGTTGTAGTTGGAGTTGCTGTAGTGGTAACTACTGCCGGGTGCGAAATCGAGCGGCAAACCAGAGAACTTCGCAACCAACTCCTCGACAGTGTGGGGACTTCGCGCAAAGGTGTCGTAGTCGGGAAGATCGTTGACATTGGGAATACCGGAAGTATGAGTCAGCAAATGTTCCAACTTGATCCGGTCGCCATTGGGAAAATCCGGAACAAAACGCGCAACGAAATCGCTGACGCTCAGCCGCCCCCGTTCCTCTAACTGGAGGATCGCGATGGCCGTGAACGGCTTCGAGACCGACGCGATGTGGAAACGTGTCGCGGGCGAGTTCGGAACCTCCAGTTCATAACTCGCCATCCCGTATGCGTGCCGAAACAGAACCTCGTCCTTGCGCGCGACTAGCACCGCGCCCGTGAAATTACCCGTCTGCGCAAATGGCTTTAAGTACGCTTCGAGTTGGCTCGCGACGCGCGAGTCTGTCACCTTCTGACCCGACGCCAAGCAACTGAAAAGGAGCACGCAAGCGACAAGAATGGCGGCGATTCGCGAGACTTTGCCGGTCATGGTTGCAGGTCGTGGGACGACCCAGCATTCTACTCTTGCTACGGTGAGAGAGTTGTCAACCAGGTGGATTGTCTGACATCGGATTTGCTTCAACCGCAAGCCTCATTTGGAAGTGGGCTCTCCAACAAACACTAGACATTCGTTGGGATCTCCGATGTGGAACTCGGTCATGCCATAGTCCCTCTGAAACAGCTCTCTGATTTTGTATCGATCCTTAAAAGTCTTCACATGCTCCCACAGCGAATGGATCCCCACCACCTCGATGTAGATCTCGGTATGTCCCCGAACACACTTCATGACCTCTTCCGATGCAGCCTTCATGAAGTGGATAGTCTGGCCATCACGTTCCACGATCGCGTACTCCGGCGATTTCAGTGTGGGGGTGAATCCAAGCACGTTCTGATAAAACGCGATGGTCTCCTCCATGTTGGCGACCGCCAGCATGGGGCTGATTCTTTTCGCTGTAGTTTGAATACTCATTTCACGCGATCCCTCAAGCTGCGGCAATATCTTGAGATCACTCAGTGTCGAGCCTCCAGAACTCGCTCCTTCGGGCTTTCCACCGAAGCGGCACCTTCCAAATCCCGCGCACGTCCGCCATGGAAAAAGACCAGATGGACAAAGAACATCACAATCAGCACTGCTCCGAAGGTACATACGATGGTCGCCCCTGTAGGCAGATCGAGCAGCACTGAAAAATAAACTCCCAGCGCCGAGACCAAGGTGCCCATCGTCCAGCCGATAGCCAGGCGCCTTCCGATCTTGTCAGCGAACAGCATCGCGCCCACCGACGGCACGATCAGGTAGCAAAATACCAGCAGCACTCCGGCAATCGCCACCGATGACGTCACCACGAATCCGAACGAGGCGTAGAAAAGAAAATCCCAGAACTTGATATTCAGTCCGCTGGCCTCAGCCGTCGCGGGATCGGTAGAGATCAGCAGGAATTTCTTGCGAAAGAAATAGTGAAAGATTCCGATGGCTCCGTACAGCACGGCCGTCTTGATCACTTCCGCCCTGGATACGGCCAAGATATTGCCTACCAGCATGTCCTTGAGATGTTCAGTTTCGCCGGTGGCCTTGCTCATGGCAAGAATGGCGGTCGCCGAAGCAACGGCATAAGCGATGCCGATGAAGGCTTCCTGGGGAATATGTCCGCGCCTGGTGCGCGCCAGAGCAAAAATGCCGGCTCCCAGAAAAGTGAACCCGAGGCTGAGAAAATAAGCGCCTCGTCCGTGCGGGTCCATCCCCACCAGGATGGCAATGGTCGCGCCCAGGGCGGCGATCTGCGCCAGCGCCAGGTCCACGAAAATGACCCCGCGCTCGACGACGTGAACGCCCAGGTACGCGTGAATCCCGGTCAGGATGAGGCTGGCAACAAAGGGCCAAATTAAAAACGGCAGTATGTCCATGAATCTCCTTACGAACTATTTACGAACTATGGATTCGCCTGAAACGCCTTCGTCAGCAATGCGATATCGTAGTCGAAGAGCTGAAAGTAGGTTGTAACCTCTTTCGTACCTCCCACCGACGGCAGGTATTCCACCACGACTCCGCCGGTTTCCCGGGCAATCGAATCCGGCGTTTTGCGATCGAAATAGGGCTCCACCATGATGACCTTCACATGGTCGCGCTTCATCATGTTGGTCAGCTCAAAAGTATGGCTCGGGGTCGGCGGAATGCCCGGCCTAGGCTCCACAAAGCCCACGACATTCAACCCGAAGTGCTTCGCAAAATTCGGCAATGAGTTGTGATAGGTCACCACCTTCCGCCCGCGATACGGCTTCATATCCGTCAGCCATTTTTTGTCCGCCTCGGTCAGGCGGCGGTCGAAATCCTGAAAGCGCTGCTGAAAGTACGCCGCATTTTCCGGGTCGGTCTCTCCGAGCTTGGCGGCAATGCCTTTGGCGACCCGCCGTCCGTTGTCCGGATCGAGCCAGTAGTGTGGGTTCCCGAGCGGATGTACATCTCCCATTGCGCGCGTGATAGACCCTTGCGGAATTTCCAGGATCTCCGCGAACTGCGACGCATCGAGATAACCGTTCGCCCCCACCTGGATGCGCGAATTGCCGCTCTGCGTGATCAGCGGCGGCAGCCATCCGATTTCCAATTGCAGCCCGACCACGATAAGCAGATCCGCCTGCCGCAGCTTCAGCAGAAAGCTGGGCTTGGCTTCGACAAAGTGCGGATCCTGATAGCCCTTCGCGATCGATTCCACGCTGATCCGGTCACCGCCCACTTCCTGCGCAAGCGCCGCGAGGTCAGTGGTGGCCGTCACGACATTCAACTTCTTCGCCGACGCCGTACTCGGAGAAATCAGGCTCGCGGCCAGAAACGCAGCCGCGGCCAGCAAAACTGCATACTTCGAAACAAAGCTATTCATGCCATCTCCTAGACCTAGAAAGGATGCGCGCCATGCGCCCCCAGTGAGAACAGAACTTGCAACAAAAGCTCGTTGGTTTTGTGATCGCCCGCATAGTCGGTAAAGCGATATTGTCCGCGAATCTGGCTGAACTCGCTTGGCCAGTACGTCAGGATTACTGAGCCGCCCTTGTCTGTAAGATTAGCCTCGCGCGCCCGGTCCGACCAATCGTAGCGGCCACCCAGAAACCAGCGCCGCTTGAACTGGTATTCGCCCGAGGCATACATACCGAAAGCCCGCTGCTCGAATGGTTGCTGATGCCGCTGGTTCCAGATGAACTCGCTCCTTGCCACAAACGAGTTGTAGATCGCCCGGCGTAACGGTTTCCAGCGCAGGGTCGCATCAATCCCATACAAACTAGTGATGAAATCTGTGCCCAATTCGTTGTGTCCCCGAGCATAAGACGCGCCCAGTTCGAGGTTGGTGGACTCGGTCAAATCCTTGTATCCGCGCAGGTGCGCCACCGTGCTCACATCACCCTTGGTGTGGGACTGGAACAAGAGTTCATCATCGGCGCCGGAGTCGCCGCGAAATACCTGTCCGGTTGCGGAAAGAAAGATCCCTTTGGGAAAAGGAATGATGCGCTCAACCGAGACGCCGGCATCATCGATTCCATCCTCACCGCCCACAAGGTTCTGCGTCACCAGCGGCCGGTCCACAAATGGCAGCACGTGGTTGTGCATGCTGTTAACTTTGCCGAATGCCGCGCGCATTTTGCCCACCCGGGCGACGAAACTTCCTGGCAGCGCGGTGAAGGTAATGTAGCCTTCCTCCAATCCGACCCCCTGTTCCCCGAAGGTCAGGAAGAAGTCGCCGCGAGCGTAGGGATCGATGATCGCCTGTACGCCGAGCTCCGATTCATGCATCTCGAGAGCGGGCGACGGCCGAATCGAATTGCCACCCGCCACTGCAATAAAGTCACCGATCATGCTGATGTCGGGATTCAGCGCCTTCGCCGCCGAACCTCCAGCACCGCCCAGGCTCACGGGCGTAGAAGCGATGCTTTCCGCAGGGGCCGCAGCCGCCGCCTCGGCGGAAACGGGCGCAGCTGCGGCGGCTGGCGCCGGACTGCCCTGAGCCTTCAGAGTTCGCATCTGTCCTTCGAGAGCGATCAGACGATCCTCCAGATCGCGAATTTTCTGTTCGAGTGCAGCCGTATCTTCTCCGGAAGACGCGCCGCTTCCCTGCTGCGCAAGCGCCATGGTCGGAACGAACAATGCAAGAACACAAAACGCGATCAACGGTTTCATGCCAAACTCCTTTACTAATTCGGAAATCTGAGGATTGTGGGGGCTTCTCAGCCCCGTTGGCGGGACTTAGAAAACAGGCGGAGCGCGCATATCCAACCGTACCCCATGCCAGAAGGGCCTCGCCTGGACGGAAACCAGGGGAGTCCGGGAGCGAGTTGGAATTAACGAGAAGAGGATAAAGAGGAGGGTAATCAGCACAGAGTGTGCCAGAGCGCACACCGAACACACCGGGGCACCGAGAGAAATCGCAACCTGGATTCCGTGCGCGGACGCTCCCGCGGGAGGGCAAACATGCGCGCCCTGCAACGCCAGCACGAAACAGACCACGGCGATGCATATCCGCACGACGACGCCAGAATTCGAGGTATGGCCGCTGGAAAGAATCACGGTGCTCTTTCAGTCAGATGCCGTCCACACCCGAGAAATAGCTTGTCTGCTTTCACTTACGCCGGATTCTAACACGCGAACAGCGGCCCCAGCGCGCTCACTGATCCTGTTCCGCTCCTCCGCCGCCTCCCTGTACACGCTCGCTCTTCACATCCGGTACATGGATCGCGTGGACTCCCTGCTCGGCTGCGAGTTTTTGGAATGCGGCAATGTCCGCGTTTCGCACCTGATCCCACCGCCCCAGAAATTCGTCCGTCTGCTTCTTCAGTTTGTCGAAGAGCTGGTACTGCGATTCAGTAGGTGCGGAGTCCGAAAAGCCTGCCACCGAGATAGACAGAAAAGCCAGTCTCGTGTCGAGGCCAGGCACATAGGCAAGTGAATCCTCATTCGCACTGATCTTGAGGTTGATGAGGGGATCGCGAACCGCGATCAGCTTGGCGTCCAGTCCACTGACTGCATCGAGCAGAGATTTGTAGGAGTCCCCCCGACCCAAACGCTTCTTGAGACCTTCCATCTGCTCGCGCACATCCTGGATCTGGTTGACAGCTTCATAGACGCGGTTGAGTTGGTCGCGCACGTCCAGTTGCAGCTTGAACTGCTTTTCCAGATCGCCCTGGGCAATATTGACCCGCGGATCGAGTTTCAGCTCCAGAGGCGCCGTCTGGCTCTTGCCTTCCGCCGTTAGCCGCACTTGGTATTTGCCGGGCAGTGCCAGCGGGCCCTTGGCTCCATCGTTGTATTCCCACAAGTAGTAGCCCGGAACGCGGTTCGCGCTCTCATAGTGCAAGTCCCAGACAAAGCGATTGAGGCCGGCTTCCGCCTTGATCTCCTTCTCCGGCTTCTTGTCGTCCGGATCGAGCGGCTCATCCGGCAGCTGAATTTTGGTGCTCGAGTAGTCGCGGACAACGCTACCTGCCGCATCCAGAATCTCGATTTTCACTTCCTGCTTCGGAGCCTGCTTAAGGTAGAAATAAATCACCGCGCCCGCAGGCGGATTTTGTCCCGTAAACAACGCGCGCGGGGGGACCTCGCCGGTATGCACACGATACGCCGTCCCCGGCTGGTACAGGTGCATGTCTTCATTGCCGACCGAATCGGCAAATTGCCGCAACGGTGAAACGTCATCGAGGATCCAAAACGAGCGTCCATGGGTCGCCAGTACGAGGTCGTCGTTCTTCACCACCAGATCGTGAATCGGCGTGATCGGCAGGTTGAGCTGCATTGCGCGCCAGTGGCCTCCATCGTCGAAGGACACAAATACGCCGCGCTCCGTTCCAGCGTAGAGCATACCTTTCTTCTTTGGATCCTCCCTCACGGCCCGCACGAACGCGGTATCGGGAATGCCAGTCACAATCCGGCTCCAGGTTTTCCCGTAGTCGCCAGTCCTGTAGATATAAGGATGCAGGTCATCGTTCTGGTGCCGGTCAATGGCCACGTACGCCGTCCCAGCATCATGCGGAGAAGCTTCGATTAAACTGACGCGGCTCCATTCCGGCAAATCCTTTGGCGTCACATTCGTCCAGGACTTCCCTTCATCGCGCGTGATCTGAATCAAGCCATCATCCGTCCCCACCCAGATCAGTCCCTTCGCAAGCGCCGAAGGCGCAATCGAGAAGATCGTGTCGTAGTATTCCGTGCCAGTATCGTCAATGGTGATTGGACCACCAGAAGGCTGTTGCTTGGACTTGTCGTTGCGCGTCAGGTCTGAGCTGATCGTTTCCCAATGGACACCGCCATCGGTCGTCTTGAAAAGCCGCTCGCCGCCGTAGTAGATCGTGTTCGGGTCAAGCGGAGAGATCACAATCGGCGCCGTCCACTGGAAACGGTGTTCCAGGCTGGCCGCTCCACGAGCGTCCGAGAGATCCGGCCACACTGCGATGTTCTGGACCTGTTCGGTGCGCTTGTCGAAACGCGTAATGTTGCCCTCATAATCCCCGGCATAGACAACATTCGGATCGGGAGGATACGGCGCGATATATCCCGCTTCTCCGCCCCCTACCGCGTACCAGCTGTCGCGGCCGATTGTTCCAAGATCGCTGCGGCTGGCGATCGCGATCGTGGAGTTGTCCTGCTGCGCGCCGTAAACGTAATAGGGCGTTCGCGTATCAGTGATGACGTGGTAAAACTGCGCCGTCGGCTGGTTATCCTGCCGAGTCCAGGTCTTGCCGCCGTCCAGGCTTACGGTCGCTCCGCCATCGTTGCTGGCAATCATGCGCTTCGAATTCTTCGGATCGATCCATAATCCATGATTATCGCCGTGAGGAACCTTGATCTTGTTGAAGGTGCGTCCGCCGTCGGTGGACTTGAAGAACTCCACATCCAGGATGTAAACGGTATCAGCATCCTGCGGATCGGCAATCACGTGCATGTAATACCAGGGCCGCTGATACAGACTGTGACTGCCATTCACCAGGTTCCAGCTGTCTCCGCCATCGTCGGAGCGATAGAAACCTGCATCTTTCGCTTCAATGATCGCGTAAACGCGATCGGAGTTCGCTGCCACTGCCAGCCCGATGCGGCCATAAGGTCCCTTGGGCAGACCATGTTCTGTCAGCCGCTTCCAGGTCGTCCCGCCATCGGTCGACCGGTACAAGCCGCTGCCCGGTCCGCCGCTGGAGAGGCTCCACGGCGTACGTCGCGTTTCCCACAGCGACGCAAACAGAATGTTGGCATTCCGCGGATCAAACGCGATGTCGATCGCACCCGTATTCTCATCCTTGTAGAGGACCTTGTCCCAAGTCTTGCCGCCATCGGTTGACCGAAAGACTCCGCGCTCCGAGTTCGGACCAAAAGGATGCCCCAGCGCAGCCACAAAAACGATATCCGGGTTGCGCGGACTCACGATCACCTTCCCAATCGCACGCGAATCCTTCAAACCAACGTTCTTCCATGATTTCCCCGCGTCCACCGACTTCCATACTCCATCGCCGTGAGAGATATTTCCACGAATGCAAGCCTCGCCCGTGCCCACGTAAATCACGTTCGGGTCCGCTTGCGACACCGCCAGGCTGCCGATGGAAGGAGCTCCATCTTTATCAAAAACCGGTGACCAACTGATCGCGCCATCGGTGGACTTCCACACTCCACCGCCCGTCGCGCCGAAGTAGTAGGTGGTCGGATCGCCCGGAATGCCCGACGCTGTCAACGACCGCCCGCCGCGAAAGGGACCAATCGCGCGGTACTTCATGCCCTTAAACAGTGGATCGCCTTCGTTCTTGTCCTGCTTAGCTTCTTCCGCTGCCTGGGCGGATGTCTGAGGCGTGCTTTGTTCGGCTTGTTTTTTGACGTTGCTCTCGCGTTGCTGCGAGAGGGCGAAGGAGGCGAATAAGACCATCGACAGCGAGAACGCTGCCGTACACGAAAGGGCCCGCTGCATCATGAACAGTTCTCCGGGGGAAGAATTGGTGCGCGCTAATGGTAAAGCCCAGCCGCCAAACCGACAATCCCATATTCGTTTTTGGCGCGGGGCCCATTCGGTTTGACGGACGTGAACCCGCATAGTCAACAGAGTGTGATGCAAAAGGCAGGTTGACTTCTGCCCGGTCGCGCCTAGAATGTTTCAAACATTTATCTACCCGTTTGTTTGAAACAGGACGCCACCAGAATGCAGCAGCAATTCACATCAAACGAAGTAATGGTCCTGACCGGAATCACGGCTCGCCAGCTGCAGTGGTGGGACGAGCGCGGCATTGTGGTTCCCGAACGTCAGGGACATCGCCGTATTTACACCTGGGACGAGCTAGTCACGGTCGCAGTGATCTGCCAGTTGCGCCGCCGCGGCTTTTCGTTACAGCGCATGCGTAAAGTGATTCGCTTCCTGCAGCAGGAATTCGGTACCAGCCTGGCAGCCACGGTTGGCGCAGCATCTGAGTATCACCTGCTCACCGACGGCACACATCTTTATCTGCGAACCTCGGCGCGGCAGGTGGTCGATCTCCTGAAGAATGCACACCAACCCATGTTCGACATTTGCCTGAGCGACGAAGTCCGCCGGGTGAAGGCGGAAATTCAGGCTCGCAAGAAAAACGCAGCATCAGAGCAAGCTCGGCCCCAGCGCCGGGCTCAAAGAGCGTAAGCGGAAACGGGGGGAGGCATGATGATCGGCGAATTGAGCATTCTCAACGAGTGGATTCCCGAACAAATGGAACCCGGAACCGTATTCGTCCTGGAAAATGCGGGCCAAGTAGGGGAAAAAGAAGATCCGTACTGGGCAGTCCTGTCCTGCCCGACCTGCGGCACGCTGGGCCTGATTACCCGCAAGCAGATGGCCGGCTTGCTGCCCGTAATCTGCGGCTCATCCCACTGCTCAGCCCAGTTCTTCATCAACGAAGAAGAAATCACTCCCCGCAAACCGTTCTAACAACAAATCTCGAGTAGAGACGCGGCGTGCCGCGTCTTGCCGACAGCGGAAATCACGCCGGAGCCCCTCAGGCCCATCCTCAGTCCCTCTGACCCACCAGCAAACAGTACCCGTCCGGGTCGCTCATGCCGAACTCGCCCGCGACCGCATATTCCGGATAGGTCAGTCCGCTCACCTTGACACCTCGCGCCGCCAACTCCTTGCGGTGCGCTGCTACGTCGGGCGCGTACAAATAGAAGAGCACATCCTGTGCATCAGGATTCATGGGCCGAGCGGAACGTGTCAACATCAAGTGCGCGTCCCCGCTCTTAACCCATGCCCATTGGAGTCGGCCATTCACCTCCAGCGTTTTGCCGATTTCAAACCCGATCTGACGATAAAACTCGATCGACCGTCCCACATCTTCCACGTGCGCCATGGGCACCAACCCGCGCAACGGCTTCAGTGCCAGGGAGTCAGATACGATGTTACTGTTCGTGGCCATTGAGTGAACTCCGTTGAGGAACGCGAAAACGCAAGAGCCTAACTCCGCGCGCAGCCGCCGCTCTACGGATGCCGTTGCGGCACCGCCAACTTAACCGGAACCTGTTCCACAATCTCGATATCGAACCCTTCCAGCGCCGCCACCCGTCGCGGATGATTGGTCAGCAACCGAATCCGTTTTAAATTTAAGTCCGAAAGGATCTGCGCGCCCAACCCGATCTCACGCTGCGTCTTCCTCTCGCTTTCAGGAAGCGTAGGCAGCCGGCGCTCGCGATGAAAAGTCAGGAACGATTGCTCCCCGACTTTCTCCGCAGAAAATCCCTTGGAC
>Ga0137403_10005804_pt1 | contig 14257 bp, 14 predicted proteins | sample CZOMad2_1_16fung_FD_122057 | JGI IMG/M metagenome (GOLD analysis project Ga0137403, IMG submission 122057) | Vadose zone soil fungal communities from Angelo Coast Range Reserve, California, USA - CZOMad2_1_16fungal (Hybrid Assembly) | ecosystem: Environmental > Terrestrial > Soil > Vadose zone... | reverse complement strand
GTTGCCACTCGCTGCCACATCCGGTTCTCTGCCTGTCACGCCGGAGGCCACGGGTTCGAGTCCCGTACACCCCGCCACATACCGCACCGACGGCGGTGCCAGCTGCGAACACGTCTTGCGTCACCGCGCGCAGTCAGGCCCCCAGCTCCGATCGCACGCGGACCCTCCGTCTGGAGAGCTTCGCACTGAATACACGTCGCACACGAAATCGCCCGCCGGCAGGGAGGCGCGTCCCGCTGGTGCCGTTGCGCCACCCTCGGCGCCGGAGGGCTCTCCTCATTCAAGTTCGGATGGACTGAATTGATTCGGGCGGACCTCGGACCAGCGACGCCAGTTCATGCGTCGCGGCGGCCGCCCGTCAGCCGATCATCGGCAGCCCGAGCTCATCCGCCCGGAGGTCAGTCAGGGCCTGCCGAAGACTCCATTAGATCGATGTGGCGCTCGTCCTGCAGGTACGGGAACAATGTCGCCACGACGAAACCCGACCTTGAATTGCGAGTTGCCGCCGCGGCCGTGCGCGGTCACGGGTCTGGGTGCTTGGTCGGCCATCAAGCTCGCGAACTGAGGAAGCGCGCGTGCATTCCCGCACGCGAGCGTAGCCTCTGCGAACCCCGACGCGTCGTAGGACCGCCCAAGCACCACAAAATTCAAGAGAACGATGCTCGGCGGCGCCGGGCGATTCGAGGCGAAACCGAGACCCCCTCGATCGACAGGGCCCAGACCATCTGAGTAGTGCAGGACCTGGAGTCCCGTTAATGACAGGCGACGATGAGGCTCGTGCTCACGCCTCATCGAGAGAGTCGATGTGACCAACGAGACGTCCAGCCGCCGCGAAGATGTATCGGGCCATGGATCCGATCTCGACATCCGGGAGGAGGCCGCGGGGCAGGTACTCGTCGCCGTGCGCAGTCCGCTGAATTTTCGCACGGCCAAGCGTCTCCGCGATCAGTTGACGAACCGCTTCTCGGGCAGCGCGATCGCTTCGCTGACCATCGACATGAGCACAACTGAGCATGGGGACACCTTCGGTCTGGTCGTCCTCCACGAACTCCAGGAGGGAAATTGGGCGCTCGGCACACGGGCGCGCATCGTCGGGCTCCACCCGCAGCTGTCGCGAATTCTCTCTGCCTTTCCTTCCTCGGAGCGGGCAAGCGCGCTCGCCGTCGCGGCGCGGCGCCGAAGCATCGCGGAAGCCGCCGGCGAGTGGACCTTGAGATTGGCTGGCGGCGCGCGCGACCACGTCGTCTTCCTCGGGTCCGTCGTGCAGGCATTGGCTCAGGCCATCCTGCGGCCGCGGCGCATGCGCTGGCGCGAGATCGCTCGCGTGTTCGAGAAGGCGGGCGTTAACGCGCTTCCCGTCGTGTCGCTGGTGAGCGCCCTATTCGGCGTCAACGTCGCTATCGAGGGCGCCCAGCCGCTCGCCCACTTCGGCGCGGAGATCTTCACGGCCTCGGTCATCGGGCGGGCGGTCGTGCGCGAGATGGGCCCTCTCCTTGCCGCCTTCGTGCTGGCCGGCCGAACCGGATCGGCGTTCGCCGCCGAGCTCGGAACGATGAAGGTGAACGAGGAGCTGGACGCGATGGCCACCATGGGTCTCGACGTTGTGCGCTTTTTCGTCTTGCAGCGAGTCATCGCCAGCACGCTGCTGACTCCGCTGCTCGCGGTCTACTCGATCGCGGTCGGCATCGCAGGCGGAATGCTCGTCATGGTGAAGCTCGGCTTTTCGCCCAAGGTGACGTGGTCGGTGCTCACCGATTGGGTGACGCTCCCGGATCTGCTGTTCGGAGTCGCCAAAAGCGTCATCTTCGGCGCCGTCATCGCGGCCATCGGTTGCGAGCGCGGATTGCAGGCCAGGCACGGCGCCAGCGCGGTCGGGGCGTCGGCCACCAGGGCGGTCGTGGGTGCGATCGTCCTCATCATCGCCGTCGACTCGATATTTGCGATGGCCGCTTACGCGCTCTACGCATGAGAGCTCCGGAGCGCGACAGCATCGTCCAGGTCGAGGACGTCACCCTGGCGTACGGCGACGACATCATCCAGGAGCACCTCTCGTTCGCCGTACACGCCCGGGAAGTCTTCGCGATCCTGGGGCCCTCCGGCACGGGCAAGAGCACGTTGCTGCGGGCGATGACCGGTCTCTACCACCCTCCCCACGGCCGGATCCTCCTGAACGGCAACGACATCGCCAGCGCCGAAGGCGACGAACGCTCCCGCCTCCTCCGGCAGGTGGGGGTCACGTTCCAGAGCGGCGCTCTGTTCGGCTCGATGACGCTGCTCGAGAACGTGCGGCTGGCGATCGACGAGCTCACCGATCTCGACCCCGCCGAGAAGGACCTGGTCGCGCGCGCGAAGCTCAACCAGGTGGGCCTGGGCGGCGAAGGCGGCAAGATGCCCGCGGAGCTCTCGGGAGGAATGCAGAAGCGCGCCGCGATCGCGCGGGCCATGGCGCTCGATCCCTGCGCGCTCTTCCTGGACGAGCCTTCTGCCGGCCTGGATCCCATCGCGTCGGCGGAACTGGACCGGCTGGTGCGGGAGCTCTCGCGCGAGCTCGGCATCACCTTCGTGGTCGTCACGCACGAGCTCGAGAGCGTCTACGCGATCGCTGATCGGTGCATCCTGCTCGACCGGGAAGCGCGAGCCGTCATCGCCGAGGGCAAGCCGGCCGACCTTCGCGACCACTCGCGCGATCCTCGCGTGAGGCGGTTCTTCCGGCGCGAGCTCGAGCCGGATCGTGGGGCGATGGCGGTATGAGCGAACGAGGACGTCAGCTGAAGATCGGCATCTTCGTCCTGGTCGCGGTCGCGATGGCTGCGGCGGGCCTGTTGGCCCTCGGCGTCCGCCGAGGCCTGGAGAGGACGCGGGACTTTGAAACGTACTTCCCGGGAAGCGTCGGCGGATTGCTGGTCGGCTCGGCAGTGAACCTGAGGGGCGTTCGGGTCGGCCAGGTCACCTCGATCGGGTTCTCCTGGATCGAATACCCGGGCGGCCAGCCGGATTGCGTGGTCGTTCACTTCAGCGTCCGGGAAAGCCTGCGTCCAGCCGGGACGGGTTCCGAGGCGCTCGATCCCGCCATGGCAAACGGGCTCAGGGCTCTGATCGAGACGGAAGGGTTCACGGGTGTCTCGCATCTCGCGCTCGAAGACGTCGACCCGAGGAACCCGCCGCTCGCCTACAGCTGGAAGGCGCGCACGACCGTCATCCCATCAGCGCCGAGCCAGTTCAACCGGCTGCTCTCGTCCGCGGAGACGACGCTCAACCAGCTGGAGAAGGTGGATGTGGACCGCCTCATGGTCAACCTCGATCAAGTGCTGCGCGCCGCGGACGCGGCCCTGGAGAACTTCGCGCAGCTCGATGTGGCGGGAATCTCGCGCCGGATGAACCAGTCCCTGGAGAACGCGAACGCGGCAGCGCTGGAAGTGCGCTCGCTCGCGAACGACACGCGCCAGTCGCTTGCGCAAATGCACCTCGACGCGCTGGTGAAGGACGCCGGTGCGTTGGTCGTGTCGGCCCGCGAAACCGAGGCGAAGCTGGACCGGCTCGTCGACCGCGCCGCGGGCATCGACGTCCACGAGATCAACCAGACGCTGGCCAGCGCGCGGAGGGCGGCGCAGCACCTGGACGATGCCGCGGAAGAGCTACGGAGGTATCCGGCCGGCTTCCTCTTCGGGGACGCGCCCCCACGCGTCCGCGGCCTCGACGAGGAGAAGCGATGAAGCCGTCCGCGGTCGCAGGTCTCGCAGCCGTCCTCGCCGCGATGTCCGGATGCCTGTCGAAGCCGGCACTGGTTCCGCAGCTGTTCTCGATCGATCCGCCCGCCGAGCGGACGGCGTCTCCCGCGCCGGGGGCGCGGGTCATCTGCTTGCGCGACGTGGAGATGGCGCCGCAGTTCGATCACACGGACCTGCTGTACCGGACGCGAGAGCACCGGCTGGAGAGCGATCCTCTCGCGAGGTTCGCGGCGCCGCCGGGCGCGATGCTGACGGACAGCGTCCGTGCTCATCTGCTCAATGCGAGTTTCATTCGAGACGTGATCAGCCCGGGCGACCCGGTTCCGGTAGACGCTATCGTCGAGACCCGTGCCACCGAGCTCTCCGCCGATCTCACGGCGGCAACCGATGCGGCCGCCCTGATGACGCTCGAGTTCGTCGTCTCGCCTGGGCCGGAGTCCACGGCGCCCGAGTCCGTGTTCCGGAAGCAGTACGCCCGCCGGGCGCGCCTGTCGCGGCGCACCGCGGGCGCGCTGGTGGATGCGTGGAATCTCGAGGTGGCCGACATCATGCACGACTTCCTGCACGACCTCGAAGCCTTCCTGGCCAGCGCTCCCGACGGAGCGACCGCGCATGAAGGGAGCGTAGAAAAGCCCGGCTCGCTCGGACGCTGACGAAGCTGAGTCGTCATCCTGTTCGCAACACTAAGGACGAGCCGGTCGTCGTGCACTGCTACACGACGCCGGCCGACATCGAGGACGTTCGCAACCTTGCCCAGCTCGGAGGCTTCTGCCGGAAGATGGGCAGCCAGGCCCGCCAGGGAGAGGTCGGCCTGGTGGTGGGCGACGAGTACTTCGCAATCCGTGACTTCGCAGAGGAGTAGGAGATGAAGACCCAGCTCGACATGGACAAGATCGCCAGGGCCCTTGGCGCCAAACGCCGAGGAAAGATCACCGCGTCAGGCGGCTACTTCGGGGCGATGCAGCTCCTGGCGGACATCGAAGAGCGTTTCCGCGTGCCGTCCGGCGGCGGCCGACCGACCGATCCCCGCTGGACCGAGCGGCGGCTCGTCCCGCTGGCACCACGAACGCTCGAGCGACTCGAGCAGATCGCGGCCAACGTCCGGGAGCATGGGGGCGTGAACGTCGAGCCCATGCAGCTCGCTGCGCTTCTGCTCGAGAAGACGACCGAGGATCTGAGCGAGAGCGAGGCCGAAAAGCTCGTGCGTCCAAAGCAGCGCGCGAGCCGATGAAGCCAGCGGAATCGCACGGCGACGGCACGGTGACCGGCCGGCAGGCCGAATTTGCGGGCACGCGGCTCGTTGGAAACCGGAGTCGGCTTCCGCAGTCACTGTCGTCACCTAGATGATCGCGTCGACTGCGCGCGTGCGAGTCGTCTCCAGAATGTCTCCAAGACTGCGGCGGAATTGCGGGGTCTCGCGCGAAACGGCGAGGAATCAGTCCACGCCACAAGCTCTCGTGCATTCAAGCGAATCGACGAATTGGCGCGCGTCGTCGCCCTGTTGGCTAAATCGCCTGTTGAAAATTCGAGTCCCGTACACCCCGCCAGTTTCCAACGGCCAGAAGCCCGTGCGGGTCCGGGCCTTTTCTTGCTTCGGATTCACCGACAGGCGGAGCGGCGGCATCGCAGCACCCTGCGCGTTCCTACGCCGCATGATGCGCCGGTCCCTGATGCTCGGCCACGACGGCCGACGAGCTCTCCTGCCCGCGCAGCAGCCACCGGATGAGCGGCGTGGCCATGAAGGTCGAGGTGATGGCCATGATGACCAGCATTGCGAACATGTTCCGCGGAATGACGCCGAGGTCGTATCCGATGTTGATCGCAACGAGCTCCATGAGTGCCCGTGTGTTCATGCACACACCGATCGCCAGCGCCGAGCGATTGCTCTCGCCGACGAGCCGCGCGCCCGCATAAGCGCCGGCGAGTTTCGAGACGAACGCCACGCCGATCACCGCCATGCAGACACCCCATTGACCTGCTCCGGCCAGGCTTCCCAAGTCGGTTCGCAGACCGGTGTAAGCGAAGAAGATCGGGAGGAAGAAGGCGTTCACGAGCGGGGAGACGCGTGTCTTCCATTGCTCGACAAGCCGGCGGTCGTCGTGCAGCGCCGCGCCGACGACGAATCCGCCGATGATCGCGAACACGCCGATGATAGAGGTCAGTGTCCCGGAGACAAACAAGATGAGGAGAATCCACGCGACCGCCGCGGGCTGCAGCTCGCGATGTCGCTCGAGGTGCGCACCGATGGCACGTTTGAGGAGAGGACGGGCGACCATCAACACGAACGCGATGTAAACAGCCAACGCGCCAATCCGCGCCAGCAACAATCCAGTCGAGAACTGCTGGCGCACGATCAGCGTCACTACGCCGAGAAGCAACCAGCCCACGACGTCATCGATCGCAGCGGCTCCGATCGTGAGCGCGGCGGTTCGCGTGTGCGAGAGGCCCAGCTCCATGAAGATACGCCCCAGGATCGGGATCGCGGTGATCGACAGAGCGATTCCGAAGAACAGCCGGAACCCGAGAAGTTGTGGGCGTGGGTCTGCGAGGTGCCGATAGAACCAAGGCGCGCTGAGCCAGCCTAGCGCGAAGGGGACGAGCATCCCGGCCAGGCTCACCACCGCGACCGCAATCTTCGAGGCCCTCAGGCTGGTCTTGAACCTGAACTCGAGCCCGATCTGGAACATCAGGAGCACCAGCCCGACCTGGGCGAGCCCGACGAACACCGGTGAAGTGGCCGGCGTGAAGAGGCGCTGCATCACCGCCGGAGCGACGGCGCCCAGCCAGCTGGGCCCGAGCACGAGCCCGGCCAGGATCTCGCCGGAGACGTCCGTCTGCCCCAGCTTCCTGACGAAGCGCACCACGACCCGTGTCGCGAGCAGGATCACGATCACCTGGATGAGGAGGTGGACGACGAGGTCTTCGGCCCTGGCGCCGACCGCCGATTCGACGACGATCGCAGGGGATTGGACAGGAATCACTGTGGCGCCGCCTTCAGCCGCCGCTCGTCCGCGCGGCGGGACAGATCATCGAGATAGCGGACTGAGCTCTCGAGGCATGAGGCGATTCCTTCCGCGATCGGCGCCCGCAGGGCGACGTTCCGCTGGATGCTGGGCGCGATCACCCCATCGTACCAATCGCGCGCATGGTCGTCGTCGCACTGAAGATGGATCCGGATGAACTCGAGATCCTCGGGCTCGATCCCCAGGCGCGTGAGGCCGCGCCCCATGTGCATCATTCGATGGGTGCCCATGGCCTCGGTCGCGTAGAGCGATCCGACGAGATGCCAAGGGTCACAGTAATAGCCGTAGTAGAAGACCAGTGTACGATCGATGAGGCTTGGGTAACTCTGCAGCGGAATGTCGCTGCCGGCCTTCGCCTTCACGCCCTGGAACAGACGCCGCATCAGGTCGGCATGCGGAATCGGCAGCCGTTCATCTTCGATGTTGCGGAGCATCGTGGTTCGACCCGCATCCGTGATTTGCGCCGCAAGGGTGCGCTCGACGAGCGGCAGGAAAGCAGGGAACGCCCAGTTTTCCAGCAGGAAGGCGGCAAACTCCTCGATGCTTACTTCGCTGGCGAGCTGGTGGTACCAGCGATGGCGATGGGCGGGGTGACTCTCGATGGCTCTTTCTGCATCCAGGCAGGGCAGGGCCAGGAGTTCGCGGTAGAGACGGCTCGAGCTCCGTTTCTCCTCCTTCCACCACCGACGCAGCGCCCGCTGCTCTGGCTCGTCGAGTTGCGAGCCGATGTTCTTCACGCAGGCTTGAAGAAGATGAATGCTGGACTTGAAATCCATCATTGGGCCTTCTTCGTGTGGAATGGACAAGCGCCTTCCTGGGCTTCGAAGTACCGCTGGCATAGGCGCAGCCGATGCGCGTCCCACACCATATAGGTGCCCAGGACGAGCTGAACGAAGCTGCGAGAGACGTCTTCGCAGCGATCGCGAATGCGGAGAAAGGCGAGTAGCGCGTGGCGAAGCATCGGACTCTGTGCTCCGCCTCTCGGGACTAGAATGCATGGTCCGCGATTCGCAATGGAGCGCGTGTGCGTTGCGGTGGAATGAAGACCGAATCGTCGCAGCGTCTCTCTTGCCATGGTTCGCATGGTGACGAGCGCCACGCGCTGCGCCGGGCAGGGGCGATTGGCGGAGACTCCAAAGGGGATGTAGTTCGTCTCCCGCGCCGAAAGGTTCTCCCACCGGTCGGGATTGAAACGCTCCGGCTCCGGGACGCCCTCGCTTTGGTAATCGAGGTAATTGAAACAGAGCACCGACCCTTTGGGGATGATCGTTTCCCGATCGACCTCGATCTCCGCCGAAGTGATCCTGTGCGCTATCCCGAACAGCGGATAAGCCCGGAGCGATTCGGCGATCACCCGGTCCAGGTACCGGTCGTTTTGGAGGTCGTGGAGGACTCTTTCCTGCACCTCCGGGTTGAGCGCGAGAGCCAGGAGCAGGTGCGCCATCGCCTCGGACATCTGCACGATCGCCGTGTTGAAAAAGACCCCCTGCAGGTAGAGAGCCCGTTCCTCCAGCGAGAGGCATTGCGGCAGCTGGTGCTTCACGCCCCCGGATTCGATCCTGCCGAGGAGAAAGCGCGTGAGGCGCTCCCTCCGGTCCATGTGGCGCAGGCTGCACATCTTGAGAGCATTGATGATGTCATTTGCGTTGCCGACGATCAGCTCACGAGCGGCCCGTGGACATGGCTCCCCGAAGATGAGCTCATGATAGAACTCAGCCCACACGGGCATCATCACGTTGCGCAACCGGACGAGCTGCACGCTCCGGGAGCCTGGTTCGTCCAGCACGCGGGATGCGCATCGCGCCGCGAGGTCTTCGGCGGCCTTCCTGGGGAGGGCGAGGATGCTGCGCGTGGTCCGCGCCACCTCTTCGTACCGCGTCCCCGGCTCGAGATGCTCCTGGTGAATCTCGGGACCTGGCGAGAGCCAGTACCAGAACAGATCGGAGAGCGCCGCGCCTCGGCTCCTCCCGTCGGCGGCGGCGTGCGAATAGATCTGCTTGAATCGCGACCCATCGACGAGCTTGCCAGGGATAGCAATCCCCTCTTCTCCATTGATGCGTGTGAAGATGTGCGCGCGCACCGCGACGACAGCCCGGGGGAGCCAGGACGGGAGGCTCATCACGACCGCCGCGCCGGCGATCAGGATTCCGAGAACCAGCATCGGCTCTCCGTCGGTGGAAGGCGCAAGAGATCGCGGCCTAGATCCTCGAGCGATCGGCATCCGCACAGGGCCATCGCGCTATCGAGCTCCGCGCGGAGCAGCGCGAGAACGGCCGCCACGCCTTCCTCTCCCCCCGCGGCAAGCCCCCACAGTACAGGTCGTCCGACGGCGACCGCCTTCGCTCCCAACGCGAGCGCCTTGACGATATCCGTACCGCGCCTGATGCCACCGTCGAGGAGCAGCGGAATGCGTCCGGCAACGGCTTCGGCGATCCCGGTCAGCAGCTCGATCGTCGCGGGTACCGTGTCGAGTTGGCGCCCGCCGTGGTTCGAAACGATCAACGCGTCGACGCCGTGTCGGACCGCGAGGTCGGCATCCTCCGGATGCGAGATTCCCTTGAGTACGATGGGAACCCTCGCCATTTTTCGCAGCCAATCGACGTGATCCCAGGACAGCTCCGGAAAGAATTCGATGGGCCTCGCCGGTTTCCACTCGCCTCCGGCCCCTCGCTCCCGCATGTTCTCGCAGCACATGCCGGGAGGCAGGTCGAGGAAGCCGTTGCGCAGGTCCCGCTCCCTCTTGACGAACGACGGCGAATCGACCGTGACGACCAGTGCCTTGCAGCCTGACGCCTCCGCGCGGCGTACGATTGCTTCCGTGAACCCGAGGTCGGGCTGAACGTAGAGCTGAAACCAAAGGGCCGGGTCTCCATCGCCGGCCGCGGTGCGCGCAGCGGCGGCAACCTCTTCGATGGCGACCGTCGACGCGATGCTTGCGATCATGATCGTCCCCGCTCTTCCGGCCGCTCGCGCGGAGGCGCATTCACCTTCGGGATGCGCCAGCCGATGAAACGCCGTCGGGGCGAGGATGACCGGCATCGAAGCGCGGCTCCCGAGAAGCGTGACTTCGAGATCGCGCGCGCGACTGCCTCTGAGCGCCCGCGGGATCAGGCCGATCCGGGCGAACGCGCCGATGTTCGCGCGAAGAGTGACTTCGTCGGCGGCGCCGCCTGCAAACAGATCGTAGACTGCCGGGCTGAGCCGCCGGCGAGCCTCGGCCTCGACATCGCGAATGGAGAACACGTGCATCGCGCCTGCCTCAGAGCACCGCGGAGGCCCGCTCGCCCCCGGTCGTCTCGCAAAGGGCCATCGTGCGGTTGCCGAGCTCGCGAGCGAAGAACGCGCGGAGCGGTTCCCGGTGGGTGGCCTCCCACGTCCAATCGTTTTCCAGGTTCTCCGTGACGTGGTGCGTGGCCGCCAGCCGCCCGTGACGAAAATGCCTGACGACGGGGTGCAAATAGTGACCCTCGTCCGAGCGCGTCGTCTCATCCTGGGCGATGCGCGCGACCTGGACGTCGAAGGGGTCGTGCGCGTCGTGCTCCGGACCGTACTCGAGCGAAATGGTGAAGTAGCTTTCGCTATTGCCGAGCTCGCTCCCTTGCAGGTAGTCGAGCGGAAGTTCCTCGCAGTATCGTGCGCCGCCTTCGCGGCGGATCGCGATGACGTCGCAGAGGAAGGCAAACTGTTGCCAGAGCGCGGAGCTGCGGTTCACGCGTCCGAGAACGGCTTCCATCAGCGCGTTCGGGCCCAACGCGACGTCCCGGTGCGGCCACGCGTTCCCCTCGTATTTGCATTCCAGGATGTGGTGGAGCGCGCGCACCCCGTAGCGGAATCCGTGGATGAATGCGCTGGTGGACCTCTTCCAGTCGCGGACTTGCATGAGGGTGCCCGCGAAATACAGGCCGGGAACGCTGCTCGACTCGAACTCCGCGGTCTGCTCGGGGAACCGATCGCCGTGCACGAGCTTGGGCCGGCAACCGCCTTCGAAGATCGAAGCATCGAACTTGAAGCCGGTGCACACGATCACGCGGTCATAGCGCATGTCCTTCTTGACTTCGTTGGCGCGCGCGAAGCTGACGGTCACCGTGTATGAGCCGTGTTCGCCGCGTTCGATCCGCTCGACCGTCCCGTCGAGCACCGCATTTTGCGACTTCAGCTGGTAGGTATCGAGAAAGTTGTTGTTGACGGCGCGCAGGTGCCCTACGTAGTGCGTTCTCCAAGCCATCTTGATCGAGTGCGGGCCCGCGAGGTGGATCATCGCGGCCGTCGTGATGAGGTTGTCCGCGGTCTCGAAGGCCGAGTTGCCCTTCCCGAGAATGAGGACTCGTTGATTGAGGAAATCGCGAGGGTCTACCGAGACGGTGCCGTAGAGCTCCGCGCTCTCGATGCCAGGAATTGGCGGGATGTAGGGTCTGGAAACTCCGGTCGCTACGATGAGACGCCTGGCTTGGTAGACTCGACCGCGCTGGTCCGTCGCGCGGAAACGCTCGTCCTTCCCGCGCCTGATGCTCACGACCCGGGAGTCGTACCGGATCGGCAGCCGGTGCTTGTTCGCGAAGTCGCCGAGGTACCGCACCAGCTCGTCTGCGGGCGGAAAATAGCGCTCCGAGTATCGCGTGAAATGGAGCTCGTCGTCGTCGGAGAGGAGCGAATTCCAGTCCATCCGGAGCTTGAGCTCCGGATCGTTCGCTCCCGTGTGGACCTTGTTGATCGAGATGAGGGTGCGATGACGGGGGAACGTGCGAAAGAACGTGCCAGGCGCGGACCCGCCCTCGAGGATCACGAAGTTGCGCCGCGCTTTCGCGAGGTGGTACCCGAGCTGCAGGCCCGCAGGCCCCGCGCCAATGACCAGGTAGTCCGTCCTCGTCATTGCTCGTCGCTCTCCGGTATGTCTGCGGCGTGGGGCATGAGGGCGGAGAGGACGCCCAGGCTGATCGTCAGAACTGAAGCGCGCTTCATCGGATCCTCGGTTGCCGGGAAGGCGGAGTCGTGCCGTACGGCATCGGGCTGGCAGACCGGGTCACCGCGCCGGATATTCCCGCGAGGATTTGATTCATTGCGTCGTCCTCGCGCAGTGACGCTAGAGCGCGCGCAGATACGCGACGACGTCGCGCTTCTCGTCGGCGCTTAGCCGTGTGCCAAGAACCAGGTTGAAGAACTCCACGGTATCCTCCAGCGTGAGCAGACGTCCGTCGTGCAGGTACGGTGGCGAGTCCTTGATGCCGCGCAGCGAGAAGGTCTTGAAGATGCCCTCGGCGCGTCCGTCGTGGAAGCGCTCGACCTGGAGGTCATGCGACGCGTTGTCGGTGAAATACGCGCCCGCGTGACACCCTGCGCAGCGGGCCTTGCCGCGGAACAGGGCTTCTCCGCGCTGCTCGGCGGATGTCGCCTTCGCCGGGTCGAGATCTCCCGTGGGCAGCAGCTTGGGCGCGGGTGGAAAATCAACGATGTTCTGGAAGGCCGCCATCGCCGCCAGCTCTTCGCGGTTGAAGTGGCGCGCACCCTTGCGCTTGGCCGCAACGTCGTCACCGTCGAAGTACGCGGTGTTGTTCTCCACCTCGGTGAAGTCCTCGACCGAGCGCAGGTTGCGCTTCGAGCCGAAGGTGCGCTGTGCGAACACCCCGCGCAGGCTCACCGTTTCGATCCGCGGCCGATCGGCATGGGGCCGCACGTCGGGCACACGGTGGAACTGTCCCGTGGTGTGGCCGTTGACGTGGCAGGAGAAGCAGGAGACGGCGTTGGCGGCCGACCACGAAGCGCGATCCTCGGTCTGGTTGAACTGCTGCTGAGGGAAGGGCGTCAAGAGGAGCCGTGCGCCCTCCAATTGGAGCGGCGTGAGGACGTCCTTGAGCAGTGGGTAGTAGTTGTCGAGGGTGATCTCCTGTCCGCGCGATACGTCGCCGCGGCCCGGCTGGGTGGTGAGGAACAGCGGCGGCGGGAACTCCGGCAGATACGCGTCGGGGATGTCGAACGACACGTCGACGCGCTCCAGCTCGGAATGCGTCTTGATCTGCGACGGTGGGAACACCATGCCGCCGCCGTCGGGCTCGAGCGGATGTGGCAGCGGCAGGTAGGGGAAGAGGTTCTTCCGCTTGATCTCACCGGGCGACAGCGCGGCGAGAGCATCCCAGCTGACCTCTGCGGAGAGGCGTGCCGTCGGTCCGACTGGAATCGCTTTGCGGCCGCCCGACATGCGCACGGCCGGATCAGTCCTGCCCGAGAGATCGTAGCGCGCGGCAAGCAGGTCGCCGGTCTTCTTCATGATCCCGGCGCGGGCAGCTTCCATGCGCCGCATCTGCTGCACGAACTCCAGCGAGGCGCTCGCCGGCGGTCCGGCTCGCTGGGCCAGGGACGACGCGGCCACGCTTGCGACGACCAACGCGGCAAGGAGGACAAGCCGATCAGGGATCATGACGCCTCCTGTTCTGGCGCCATGACTCGTAGGACGCGACCGCTATTCCCGCTCGTCTCGCCACACGAGCTCGACGAGCTCAAAGCCGGTACGCGAGGAACCCGCCGAATGTCAGTTGGATGCGTTGCTCGGTGAGGGGGCTGCGGCCTGCATCGCCGAGCAGGACCTCGGCACGGGCAATGGATTGCACGGACCAATGGTGATCGAGGCGGAGGCTGGCGGACAGCGCCAGCGAGGTGTCCCGCAGCCCCGCGCCGGCCGCAAATCTGGGAACCACCGAACCGAACGACACGGCCGTTGCGGATTGCTCCGCATCGACTCCAAAGTAGGCCTGGGTGTAACGCGCGTTCGCCCAGGTCACGGTGCCCGTCGCGGTAACAACTAGACGCGGCAGCAACCGCAGCGTGCCGGTCAGTCCGCCATCCACCACCGTTCCGTTGCCTCCGCCGAGCTGGCGGCGCACTCCGGCGAGAACAGCGACCGGGCCGATGACTTGCAGTAGTCCGAACAGCCTCAGGTCCGCTCCCGCCCCGATGTCGCCCCAACCACGAAGCCGATTGTTCGACGAAGCCGAGCGCCCCAGGTCGGGCAGCAGTGCGACGCCGAGCCGCGCCCCGGGGACGGCGACGAGGTTCACGCCCAGCCCGGAGATCGGGGAGAGGAAGAACCGATCCCTGTAGTGCAGGTCGACCCACGGTAGCGGTATGACCTTGGTCGAGGCGGCGCCGGGAAACGAAGGCAGGGCGAGAGCGCCTCCACCGAACTCGAAGGACCAGTCGGAAGGCAACCGACGCTCCGGTGGGGCGGCGCTCACGAGATCGTCTTCTTGGGCTGGACTGCCTGGTGCGTAGGCCGCGACAAGCAGCAACGCGAGCGCCGCCGTGACTCGTTGCGATATTCGGGTCATCCCGGCTCTTCTTCGCAGCGTTCTCGCAGGTCTCAACATCCAAAGGTCATGCTCGTGGTCATGCCGGCGGCCATGACTCGCAAACGTGGCGCGCGAGGTGGCGCCAGACGCATACTCGCGGCAGGAGTGGTCATGAACCGGCCCACCGAACGCTTCATCACGCCCGGCGTCTCGCTGGCCTGCATCG
>Ga0137403_10005801_pt1 | contig 14267 bp, 25 predicted proteins | sample CZOMad2_1_16fung_FD_122057 | JGI IMG/M metagenome (GOLD analysis project Ga0137403, IMG submission 122057) | Vadose zone soil fungal communities from Angelo Coast Range Reserve, California, USA - CZOMad2_1_16fungal (Hybrid Assembly) | ecosystem: Environmental > Terrestrial > Soil > Vadose zone... | reverse complement strand
ACCGCGTAAGCAGCACGGCAGCGAATCCGTTCGGTTGATCCGTCGTCCAAGGTGACGGTGCCCGCGCCAGACCAGTTGCCGGCCATGCCGGCAAATGGCCCCGACTGCGCGTAGCTCGAAGAGCCCCACATCGAGGCGATCAGCAACGCGGCGACGGCGAATATCAGGCGCCGCGCCAACGCCAGCGCAGGGGACTGTTGGCTTGCTCTATTGCCGTGATGCTTCCCATCGGCCGCTGCACGGTACTCCCGCAGATGCTCCATTCCACTTCCCCCATCCGGCATTGCCATTGAGTTGGCCGTTCGCATATGCACCATTGATGGATACTCGCACAAGGCCTTCCCGTCCGATACTGCCTGAGACGTCGGCGCCTGGCGCGGAAATCTTTCCGTCCGTCACCGTGAGCGTCGAGCGCACCGACGGTTCGCACGTGCCCGCTTTGGTGATGATCGTGACATTCCACAACCCGTCATAGGGCGTCTGGGCCGAGGCGGAAGCAACGCCGAGAGCGGAGGCAGCCAGGAGAACGAAGCCAAAAGCTTGGCAGACGCGGCGATTGCGCATGATGGAGGTCCCCGATTTGCGTGGTAAGGCCATATTTCGGGACAATGTGTTCAAACTTTGATGCGTTGCACCAAGGCCTAAAGCTCTCAACAAGACAATTACTTGCCTGGGACGGGGGAGTCGCCGGTATCCCGTGGAGGATGGAAATCAGGTCGGATTCGTGTCCCGCCGTGTTCGGGAAATCTCAGTCGACCAGACTGGGCGCATTGGTGGCAAATTGCTCGTCCTGCGGCTTGCCGGGAAGGGTGTCGTGGAGCTTGGCGTAGTCGATGACTTCGCCCAATAATTTCTGTCCGAGCGGCGCCAGCGCCCGCTCCCACAGCTCCCGGGCGGTTTCGCCCTTCTTGACGAAACACCAATCCTGAGCTGCGATCGCGCCGGCATCCATGCGATTGGCAAGATGGTAGACGGTGCCGCCGGCGATCGGATCTTTCTCCCGGATCGTCCATTCGACCGCGGCGAGCCCGCGATGGCGTGGCAGCAGCGATGGATGATAGCCGATACCGCCGAGCCTCGTTGCGGCCAGCGCTTCCTTGCTGATGCGGGCGTGGCTGTGAGCGGTGACGATAAGGTCGGTATCCCCACCGATCTCCGCGGCAACGACAATCTTCGGATTGGCCTGCACGGCAACCGGGATACCGGCCGCGCGGGCAGCGGTCGCCAGTCGATCGTCGGCATCGGCAACGACAACCCTGACGATGTCGACACCGTGTTGGCGCAACATTTCCAGGATCGTCACGCCGAAATGGCGGGAACCGACGAGGGTAATCCGCATGGTGTTGTTCCGTCCGGGGTCAGTCCAGGGCTTCCGTCGATAACACGCGGCCGGCTGCTGTCACGCCGCCAGGAAATCGCCGGCAGGGGTTATCAACAGGACCGGCCGAAACGGCAAAGTCCCCAAAACCGAAGAGACCGCCCGCGGGCGGTCTCGAAGTCCTGGGAAATGTGGTGGTGTTCACTCGGGTCGCAAGCAGGTGCTAGCGCGAAGAAAACTTCGGAATCTTTTCCGCAAACCCATTAAAACACTTCAACCGCTCGTCTTCCTCTTTCACGTAGCGGCAGTCGATCACCCCGTTCGCGGGGGCCGACTTGGGCTTGGGCTTCGGCGCAATGATGGCGTCGTAGCAATCCAGCCGATCCTTCGTTTCGTCGTCAATCTCGAGACAGGCCAAGAGCTTTTCGGCCATGGACTTCGGCGGCCCATGCGGCTTGGACTTCGCCTGCGCCGGCGGCTTGGCGCCAGGCGGCGGAGGGGCGCTTTGCGCAAAGGCTCCTGCGGCGTGCAGCAATACGATCAGCGCAAGCATTCTTTTCATGTCATTTCCCCATTGCCGTCGAACCTAGCTCTACAAGGCGATCCCCGGGGATGGCAACACGAAGAAATGAAGACGCGGGAAATCCGGCGCAAAAGGCGGCGATCTCAGGGATTTTCAGCAAGGCCAGCGGTTATCCTCGTCCGCAGTGGCGCGGACGGCAGTGATCGACGTGGGTTTTGGGGTGGCGCGGATCCGATATGCCTTTTAGAATCCTCACCTCGTAGTGGAGGTCTTGTCGAACATGAGCAAATCCAGGCGCTCTCGGATTGTTCTCCCATTGGTGGCAGGCTTGACGGCTTTTGCGCTGTCAGCGCAGGCGGAAGAGTCGAACAAGCCGCCCATGAGGGAAGGGCAGGCCAAGCCGGCGGTCCAGGCGGCCCGCCCGGGTCCTGCACGCGCCGGCCAGGCGCCGAGCCGTGGGCCGCAGGACGGACGCTATGCGCGCGGCGGCCTGCAAGCGCGTAATTTTGGCGGGCATGTCTATCGTGGTCGCCGGTCCTGGGAGGGCGGGCGCTGGCGGTACGAGGCCCACAACGGACGCAATGGTTGGTGGTGGGATGTCGGCGGCGCCTGGTATTTCTACCCGCAGCGGCTCGAGGGACCGCCTGCTTATGTGTCTGACCTCGAGGTCGTGGAGGATTTTGATGGTCCGGATGGACCGCCCATTGTGGCCGGTTATCCGCCGCCGCCCGTTGCTTATGCGCCACCCCCACCGCCGCCGCCGCCACCGGACCCCGCAGCTGGCGCGGTCGGGGGCGCAATTGTCGGTGGACTGCTGGGCGGGTTGCTTACGGGCCGGCCGAGCGGAGCGGCTGTCGGCGCGATTACCGGCGGCACCATAGGCGCCATCTCCGGCGCCGAGGCCGCCCAGCGTCCCGGTTACTATCTGGCGCAAGGCAATTGCTATTACCGATATCCCTCAGGACAGTACGTTCCCGTCGATCCGCGCAGTTGCTATTGAGGGGCGTCGGATCGGCAAGGGCTAAAGTGATCGCGGATCAACGAACATGAGTCAGCCGAACATGCGAAAGTCGTCCGCGGCATCGCTTCCGTCCTTGAGTGTTCGTATCGATCTGGACACCGAAGGCCGCATCGGGCCGGGCAAAATCCAGCTGCTTGAGAATATCCGTACCTGCGGTTCGATCTCGGCCGCTGGCAGGGCTATGGACATGTCCTACAAGCGGGCTTGGGACCTGGTGGACGAGATCAATCGTATCTGCCGCCGCGCTGCCGTCGAGCGGCAGGCGGGCGGCAAGAACGGCGGCGGCGCTGTCCTTACGCCATTTGGCGTATCGCTCGTGGCACGTTACCGGAAAATCGAACGCTCCGCGGAAAGCGCCGCTCGCAAGGAGCTTCATGCATTGCGGGCGGATATGGGCGTTCGAAGAAAAACTTGAACGGCGAGCCGATCACCAATCGGCCAAATCCCGCCTGTTACGGTTCGGCCTTCTCCCGCAGACATAGCCCTCCCTGCCATTGCCGAACGGCATCACGCGCATCCTGCCTTGCGAATTACGGAAGTGCGGGTGCTACCGAAGTGTCAACGGCAACTGTCATGTCCGCGTCGCACCGCCGAGTTCTGTTTGGAATCCCGATGCGACGATAGGGGAAACAAATCGATTTAGTTTCCCAGTGTTGCATAATTACACTTTGTGACCTGTACCGCCCACGCTATGTCCGATGGGATACAGCGAAAATCCGGCAGGATTCAATAGCCTGCCGGTTCAGGGGTCAATCTGGGGGATATGGTGATGAAACGAACGCTCGTATTTGCGCTCGCTATGGTGAGCCTGGTGGCCAACGCGCACGCCGCGGACGCGGACCTGCTTCCGTCGAAGCCTCCGTTCCAGTTCAGTCCGGCCAATTTCAAGGACCCGCTTCCGGATAGTCTGACCTTCTGGGGCGTCACCTTCTACGCCACGCTCGACCTTGGTTATGCCTACCAGACCAACGGTCGCCCGCTCGGAAACGTGGTTTCAGGCCTCGAATTCGTTCCGTTCACGACCACCAGGAACTACACGGGTCAGCACATCTCGACGATCGCCCATAGCGGCCTCGAGCAGTCGAAAATTGGTATGAAGTTCGATATACCGGTCGTGCTTGGCTGGAACGCCGTCGGCCGGGCGGATACAGGTGTCGATCCCCTGACCGGAAAACTCTCCGACGGCTGCAGTTCCTTCATTCAGAACGCCGGCGTCCCCTACAACCAGCAAACCTCGAATGCGGACAGCGGACGCTGCGGCCAGGCGTTCAACGGCCAGATCTATGGCGGTCTCAGCAACAAACAATTCGGCGCGTTGACGGTCGGCCGGCAGAACACGTTCGAGCTCGATGGCATCGGAATCTACGATCCGATGGGCCTGTCCTACGCGTTCTCGCTGCTCGGTTACTCCGGCACCGACGCTGGGATTGGCAGCACACAAGCCGCCCGCTGGGATCGTTCCGCCAAATACGTCTACGAATATGGGCCGATCACCGCTGGCTTGATGTACGGCAACGGCGGCTCGGGCACCGGCATGTTCGGTCAGGGCTACGGCGCCATGATCAGCGGATCTTACGGTGGCTTTTCCGCCGAGGCCCTCTTTGAGAAAGAGCGCGGCGCCGTAAACCTGCAGAGCTCGGTCAACGATGCCTTCGGCAGCCAGACCCTTGCCGCCAACATCGCGGACAACACGGGATGGTCGCTGATGGCCAAGTACACCTTTGAGTTCGGCAAAGTTCCGGTGGCTGGATTGCCCACAAAGGCGCCAAGGGCCGAAGTCCCCGGCGACAAGCTGACGTTCTATGCGGGCTACACCAATCTCACACAGGCAAATCCGAATAGTCCGGTTGTGTTCGGACAGGCGGCCGGCGGATATCCGCTGACAGTCTCAACGACCGCACCGATTGTGCCCGACAACAATGCGTTCACCACCAACAGGGTCCTGCAATTCTTCTGGACGGGCGCAAAATACGAGTTTGCCTGGGGCCTGAATTTGATCGGCGCTTATTATCACGTGAACCAGAATTCGTTCGTCGCCGATAGCGCCGCTTGCGTGGCCGGGGGCGCCAGCAAGTCGAACTGCGCCGGATCGTATGACCAGGTCTCGTTCCTTGCCGACTACTTCCTGACCAAGCACGTCGACCTCTATGCCGGCATCACCTACGCAAAGGTGCAAAACGGCCTTGCGTCCGGATTCCCGGGCACGCCGGGTGCGAAAGCCAGCTTCCCCGGATTCCCGGGATCGGGTCCCTTCGCCGGCACCGGAACGAGCGTCGATACGGTGTCAATGATGACGGGTTTCCGCATCAAGATCTAAAACGAGATGGCCAGGCGTGACCTGGCGCGTTTTCCGAACGAAAGCCTGTCCCGGATGTGCTCCGGGGCAGGCTTTGTTTTTTACCTGGGGAAGGGGGGACTTGTTCGCAATCGTATTCGACCGGTGCGGCGTGTACGGACCGCGTCGCAACAATCAGGCCCAGATACGGTGCTGCCTTCGAATGGCGGACAGCGCGGCCCTGCAGGACTGGCGGTAGAATAGGTTGATGATGATTTCCAACATGATCGCACCCCGTTGTTTGACCGATGCCATTCGAGCAGATCTCGTTTCAGGCCGGTTTCGTCGCGACCGCAAAATGGTTTCGTCCGTTGGCCACACCCCTCTGGGGCGCCGAGGAGGCTGACCGCCCGGCGTAGCGGCGGTGTCATTTTTTTTGGCGGCCGCGGGACTCGCCGTACTTTGGCCAAGTTGCCGGATCGCAATGATCGGGAGGCGTTCACGGGCGCGGGCCGGGTTCTGACCGGTCGACACCGTCGGCAATTCCAAAAGAGTAAGGGTCGCGTGAGATGCGTAACACGGTGATCGAGAAACTAAGAGAGCATCTCGTGTCCCGCTGGCACCCGGCCTCGACCGCCCCCTACAATCAGGATCTTGAACTTCGCGTCGCCGAAGACGGCGCGACAACGATCATGCCGTTTCCCTGCAGGCATACCAACGAGGATGAGTGGATCAACGTTGATTTGGGCGTGCCGATGCAAATCAAGCCGGTTGAATGGCGCGCCTGGCAGCAAAGCAAATCGCCGCACCCTCACCAGTCATCGATTTTTGCACCCGAGACATCGGCCACTCGCCGACTGGCGCAGTGGGGCCGACTGCACGAGCTTCAAAATGGTGTACGGGCTGATTTTCCCGCCAAGCTCAATGTGTGAGCGAGCCGTGGAATCGGTGCCTTCCTGGCGGTGACCCGCGGTCCTTGCCGGGTGGTCCCTGAGGACCGGCCCGTGCTGGCGGGCCCGGCGCTCCGTTCTGGCCCGGATCGCCTTTATCTCCCTTGATCTCCCTTGTCGCCTTTCGGACCGGAGCAGCCAGCCACGGCCAGTGTCAGCATGAGGCCTCATCGCAATGGTGAGGGATCTTTGCATCGGAAGCCCGGGTTCCAGAATCCTCAACACCTGCGCGCGCGGAATTGTTCCTCTACCTCCGGCTTTAGCCCTGGCGGAACTCTAGTGCCGTTGTATCGTCTACTTTTCCACAGGAGAACAGAATGGCCACTTTCATCGTGCTGAAACGACCCGGACCGCCTACACGAGAGGTCCTGGTAAACCTCGACGAGATCCTGATGGTCCAACCCGGGCAGGGTACCGGCTCGGCAATTCTATTCGGCCGCGAGCATCTCGTAAGTTTCGAGGAGGATTTCGCGACCGTCATTCGGCGAATCCAGACCGGGCCTCATATCCAGGCCAATCAAACACCGGCGCCGAAGTAGCGTTGGCACTTCGTCCCCGAATCGCTTTTCCCAAGTCGATACGGCGCGGCGGCGCCAGCCTATGGTGTGTTGCCTTGCTCTGATGGCGCGAAGCAGATGCCGGCCGCCTCTATCGCGCGAGTCGCGGCTCACTTCATACTGGAAAGCAACAAGCGAACCCGCGAAAGCTGGGGGTTTGGCACCTCAGCAATCCCGCGGCTGTCGGCGACGGAGTGATTGGTCTCCGCCTGATCGACGGGGACGAGATATTTGACGGCGCCGAACGAGATCGTGATCCCCAGCGCAATGGCGAACACCGTCGGAACGACGAATTTGGAAGTGACCCCTCTGGTCATCGCGGACCTCGCTTTGACCTACCCCACGCCCAAGATGCCACCTTCTGCTGAGTCGGGAAATTGAAAACTGGGCCTGTCAGCATCAGTGCCGCCTGGGAGCTGTCACCGATTTTCGCCTTTCCTTGAAGACTGATCCGCTGCGGCTTCGGCTTCTTGAACTGCCCTGCGAAGGCGGACGACCTCTTGATACCGGAGCCACAACGGGTCCTCGGCGGATTTCCAAAGAATGTCTCTTGGCTTTGGCGGCGCTGATTTTGTACTGCTTACGCGATTACTTCCTGTTCGATGGACAAAGCCGCCAAGCGGATGATGGTCGCTTGACAGCTTGCCACCGTCGGGCCCGGACTTGGGGAAGTCGTCCCGTGGAGCCACGTTAGCGCGCCTACATGACACCCCAATCAAACCCGCTTGTTTACGCTGGAAAGCTTGGCTGCGCCGCCTGGACGCACCGTGGCGCACGATGCAGGCCGCGCCAGATCTAATGGGCCGTCGCCCGCATCGCCCGATAGTGGCGAGGAGGCGGCGATCTTCCTAGCCATGCAAATGGGGGCCTAGAGCATCCCATTGTTGCGGGTGCCATCGGCCAAAATGCCCCATTTTGGCCGCACGCGGTTTTTTAAAGCCCGTAGTGCGGATTTATCCACTCCGCCAAACCACGTCGCATGGCACTTTTGGTGCCCCTCAGCGGCTTCTTGATCGCCCCGGCGCGATCTCCCACTCAGTAAGGAAATCCAGTATGCGTATTCTCATGGCTGCCACGGCGGTGCTTTGTTTGATTGGATCGAGCGCAGAGGCTCGGTCGCACCATCACCACTATGGTCATCATTATGCGGGTCGGCCCGGCGCATGGTGTGGGTGGTTTATGCGCGGACAGGTTGGTGGCGACCCCGGCCCGTCGTATAACCTCGCCCGGTCCTGGGCTCACTATGGATCGGATGCAGGAGGCCCATCAGTCGGAGCCATCGTGGTCTGGCGTCACCACGTGGGCAAGATCGTCGGCCACGAGAACGGTCAGTGGATCGTGCAGAGCGGCAATGACGGGCATGCCGTTCGGACGCGTCCGAGATCGTTGGCGGGTGCCATTGCGTTTAGGCAGGCCTAAGCCGCATTCCAGGGCACGCCGGCGGACCCCAGATGACACCCAGCCGGAGGATTTCTCGTTCGTCCAAGCTTTTACAATCACCGACGAAAAATCCAAGTAAGGTTTCCTCTTGAACGGAAGATGGAGAATTGTGAAAGCCGCCCTCAGAGTCTGACTCAAAATGCGGCCAATAGAGCTGGGCTCTCCGGCGAACTCGTCATGCCCGGCCTTGTGCCGGGCATCCACGTCTTAGCTGCGCTTAAAGCATAGAAAGACGTGGATGGCCGGGACGAGCCCGGCCATGACGAAAAAGCTTCGAAAAATGGTTGAGAGATTCCGCGGAGGAAAACGTCGCAATCAGCGCTATACCTAAGTGAAGGACGTCGAACATCTGCCCCCTCTGAAGTGTGACGAGGAGAGAATTGATGAGCGATAGCATCATGTACCATGAAGGGAACCGCCGGCTGCAGGATCAGTTCGACAGCCGCCGGATTTCCGACCGCCTGGAAAAATTTACACGCACACGGTTCACCCCCGACGACCGGGCATTTATCGAGAGCGCGCCGTATTTCTTTCTCGCGACAGCAGATGCCGAGGGGCGGCCTGATTGCTCCTTCAAGGGCGGCCTACCTGGGTTCGTGGCGATCACCGGGCCGTCCGAGCTGGCCTTCCCCGACTACGACGGCAACGGCATGTTTAAAAGCTTGGGCAATATTCTGATAAATGCGGAAGTCGGAATGCTGTTCATCGCCATGCACGGAAAACCTCAGCGCCTGCGCGTCAATGGAACGGCAACGGTCAGTCGCGAAGATCCGCTCCTGGCTCAGACCGTCGGCGCGCAGCTTATCGTCCGTGTCGCCGCGCGAGCAATCTTTCCAAATTGTCCGCGTTACATTCCGACGATGCAGTTGATCGACGCTTCGATCTACGCGCCGCGGCCGGGCTGCGACCCACCTGAGCCCGCGTGGAAGGATTTCGATGACTTCAGGGATTGCGTGCACCCGCGCCAGCCGACCTTCAAGGGCTCGGCTTAGCGGCCTCCAAGCGCATTACAAACGATTGCGACTTCCGCTTCTGGCGCGAGCGGGCGCCAAGAAAAAATTAACCACAACCGGGCTAGCTATCAGACCACCCGCGCGGATTCGAGATACGCGAGTCTTGGCCATGAGTAGACGGTTGTTATTTGTGATCGTGGCGGGGTTGGCTCTCAGCGGCTGCGCCGAAAGCGGGCGCTACATCCAACCTCCGACCAATGCGCTGGCAAACTGGGATGGGCTCGGTCCCCTTCCGAAACGTAACCACGTGAAACCGGTAAAAGTTCGAAAGCCAAGTGAGGACGCGTTTTCTAGAGGCAATTCTCCAGGCGAGGATGAGCTTTCCAGGCTAAAACCATACTCGCAGGAATGGACTGCTCTCCTGGATGGTATTAACCGCGCCGCCGACGATAAATTGAGAAGAAAACTGATCATCTGCCGCGGTTGCATGCCGCCGGAGACAGGTGATCGGACGAGCTCAATTGCAGTCGGAGGTTCTCCATCATTCCGGCAATAACATTGCCCGCCGCGCGGCGCTCATGTGGCGGCGGTTGATGTATCATCGCTGGCGCGCGCATGACGAGGGCGCCGTAACAAGCGCGATCAAGCGGCGGCTTTTTCGTAGGGGCCGATGAACTATCAAGCGTTCACGAACGACAGCCTGACCATGATGTACGAGGGTATACGCGGCGCTCTCGCGTCCGACGATGCGCGTGCCGGTCTTGGCGATGAACCAAGGTTTCGCGTCAGGGAAACCCCCGACTGGAAAGAGCACGCCGCTGATCTCGAGGCCGAAATGCTCAGGCGCGGAATGCTTTTTGAGGTTATCGATTGGGACGGGGGCCAGGCCAAGCTGCCCTTTTAGGAATGAATAGGCAGTCTCCAGCCAGTGACAGGGCCTGAACCCGCCCATCCCACGCCCCTATTGGGCGAGGCCGTGCATTTTGTTCAGGCGGGTTTTGTCGACGCGGGAAAACGGTTTCGTCGGTCGCCAGCGGCAACCCGCGTCGTCTTGGGCGGTATGCGGTTGCCCGTGGGCTTGGGGCCGATCCTCTTGGGCGCGGCCGCATCCGCCGGGACAAATCTAGCGGCCCAGCGCTGCTCAAACCTTCTCTGAAGGTGAAGAGGAATGGGGCTCATGGCAAAGCTCCGCGTTCGTGGTCGCCCCGGTCTCAGGGCCTCAACGCGCGCGCTCCAATAAAGGTCCGCCCCGATCGCACCATGGGAACAAATCCTGCTCGCGTGCCATTGGAACAGTCGGGTGCGCTCGGCCGTCCAGAGCGCCACCGAACTAGAGCGGCCTCAGCTTGCCCCCATGCTGGGGCCGTTTCTTTGACATGAGCGGATGCAGGGCCGGCGAGCCGTGCGCTGGCGCTAATGAGGAACCGCATCGGGCCCCGGCTGATGGTCATAATTGGCACGCAATGCTCGTGGAATGACCATCCATGGGTGTTGCGTATGTGTCGAATGAGCGAAAGATAACGGCGCTCGCTGTGGGAGCGATGATGTTGTTGAGCCTCTCGCTCGGCGGCTGTGCCACTTCACTGATGAACGCGCGGGCTGAGGCACCGCCGGTCCCGAAAGCAAGCGTTTATCCCCCGCTAGAAGATCTGGTGCCGAAGCGGGCGGCGCCAGCCATGACGGCCGATGAACGGTTGAAGCTCGCGAAAGAACTGATCGCCGCCCGCGACCGCCAGGCGCCAGGCGGTAAAGCCCGAGGAGGCGCTGCGCAAGCTGAGCCCATGAAGCCCTAGATAAAGCCCCGCCTATTGCCTCTAAGAAGGCCGCAGGTGAGTCGGGGATTCGGCGCTGTTTGGGTAGGGCTGGAATGCAAAGGGGCGCGGGCTCAGGTCCGCGCCCCTTTTGTCGATCCGCCGCTCTAGAAAAAACCCGGGCTCAAATCCAGGCCGTACGATGCCACGATAAAATAGATCGTCAGACTAACTCCGCAAAACATAGCAATCGTCCTGAGGACCTCGACATCAAACCTGGTGTCGGGAAACGTGCGCGATAGAACCTTTGCGATAGCAGCCATTTGCGATCTCCATAATCTCGGCCCCGGTTGAGGCGTTGATAGAGGATCATCATTTCATGCTCGTTTCGTCGGCACTGGAAAATGGTTTCGTTGGGCTTGCTCGGTTCGGAGCGCAGCAAATGAAAGAGGCCGCCAACTGAGGCGGCCTTGCCACGGAAATGCCTTTCATCTGAATATCCTGACGGCAGATTAGCGTTTGATCACCTCATGGGTGTGCCCCAAATAATACTTGGCCCCGCTCATTGAAGCTGCATTCTCCCGGGACATAGCCAGGGTCACGCCAGCAAGCATTGTCGAGCGTGCTGTCCCAACCGCCTCGCTGTCGCCATTTAGACCATTCGATGTAATCGCAATACTTGCTGTGGGGATTTCCCGCTTCCCTGGTCGCACAAAAAAGACTCTGGGCAGGGTGGCCTGGACCGGCGCTTACATGCCGGGCCATTGCGGGTCCCGCCAGCACAGAAAAAACGACTGCGGCAGCGCCAATCAGTCTGAATTTGGTCATGCGTTTCTCCCTTTGGTTCCGGTGACGCGCAATACCAAGTATGGTCGAGAATTCCGCTCTTGGTTCCTAAAAGATAATTGATTCAGCCATGGCCGCTCGCCTGACAAGCGCATTTCTCCGAACGTGATCTTTTGCGGCCGGCGGGTAAGGTCGGGCGTCGCCCATGATTGCCCCGACCGGGCCGAGAGTGAAGCCGCCAAGGCTTGGGCATTCCTCGGAGTGGGTACACAAGTCGCGGGGGGTGCGGGCGCAGCTTTAAACTCTGCTCGGGCATGAAAACCCTTCCGTTTCTGGCGGGGATTAAATCGATCGCTGGGGCGGTCTTCATCGGAGAGCGCTTAACGACCCGCCAAGCATGGTTGAATCCCACTAAGCGGAGAATCTCAAATGCAGCTCGCACTTGAAATCAACCTTGCCCTATGGGGCATGATGCTTTGCGCAGCGTGCAAGCAGTCCAGCGGTTTGGGGTCTACTAGCCCCAAAGCCATACAACGAATTTGACCGCGATCCAGCCTATCGCGAGTAACCAACCAATTGTGGCGACGACTTCCAGAGCCAGCCATGCCCATGGCCAGATGGCCCATCGATGGCGTTGGCTGGTCAACGGATCTTCACCCGATCCTTGGTGAGCGTGCGTTAGATCGAGAGACCCCTTCAATGGAGACGGCAGCATCGATTTCTGCTTGGGTGCGCGCGTGTTGCAATCGGTAGGCTTTCCGTCGCCTTAGAGCGGATATTGCGGAGCGAATGCCATACCCGCAGCCTACGCCAAGACCGAATGCCAGCCCAAACGCGAGTTCGATCTCGTCCATTAAGCCCCTCCCGATCAAGCGCGAGCCTACAGACGGACGCTTACATCAACCTTACATCCATCGTCCGCCGATCGTGCCTATTTTCCCTTCGCCTTCAGCCCGAGCTCGACCGGGCGGCGGATGGCTTCGGGCAGAGCAATCATGAAGCGCCGGCGCCGATCGGTCAGAAAGCGTAACCGGGAATTAATCTGATCAGCTCATAATCCACCGCAGTTTCAGTGAGCAACGCGTAAGGAGCCGTCGCATGGACGATCCAGCGGCGGCTCTTTTTACTCACTCATTTGAGGTCAATGCAGATGACCAAGACATCGGAAACGCAGAGTCAAACCGAACAACTCGAGCCCGCCGCACCGAGCAAGAAATCCAGCCGAAAGTCGATTTTGGCGCTGTCGGTGTTCGCTTTGGGCTTAAATGCGACTGCGGCCGTCTATACAATGTCGCCTTCCGATTTTGCTTTGCCAAATGTCAGCGGTTTGGTGGCCGAACTACTTCCACACGAGAGAGCGTTAGCGCCAATACCCGAGTCAGTTGTCGCGGCTTTGAAGGATATTCAGTCGGCCCAGCAGCAACACGCTGCCGCGCTGCTGGAGAATGGATCCTCATTGCAACAAAACACTGCTCTGCTTCAGCACGATTCAACTACGATTCTTGCCCTGAGACAGAGCATTACGGACGAACAGGTCGACATCAAGAAGATATCTGCTCAGCTTTCGACGCTGATGGTGAAGGTTGACTCGTTGCAAAAAGCAATAACGACGGAGATAACGTCCTCCATTCCAAAAGGGCGGGCTCGCGCCCGGCTATCCAGTGTGGCGCGCAAAAGGATAGCTCGGCCGCTAAAACCAATGGGACCTTTTTCGGTTGGAGGAGCTCCGCTAACTACCGCACCGGCGCAAGGCTGGGGCTCGGTACAAAGCCCAGAAGGTTGAGACGATGAAGACGGGCGCGGGCTCAGATCCCGCGCTCACACCGCCGGTGCAGACCTCAAGCCCGCCGCTTCAGCCCGGCGGGTTTTCTTTTTCTTTTTGTCTTTGCCAGGATCGGCTTGATCCCGCTTTGCATGCCCGCGCTTTTGGGGCGCGGCGGGTCCCAGCGTAAGAATCCGGCCGCCCATTGCCGTTCAAACCTTCTTTGAAGGTCGAGAGGGATATTACGCATTACTCAAAAAGCTCCGGGTTCGCGGTCGCCCCCGGTCTAAGGCCTCAAAACGCGCGGGGCTCTAAAGGTCCCATCCAAAATGGCGCATCGAGGAATCAGCGCTTTTTTCAGCCCAATGTTACCGGCTAGGTGCCAACGGCGGCCGGCGGCGATCCTGATCGGGAATATCATTCGTCAGCGAAAGATCAGGTGAGATGGTTTCGATCATCGAGACCGAGCCCGGTTGCAGTTGCTTTCTTTCTAACCGCGCAAGGAATTCTTCTCGCGCGGTAGCTCGGCGGCGGCGCGATATCCATTCTCGAACTCCATATCCGCACCCAAAACCAAAGAGAACCAAGACCACCTCAAACATGACGCTTACTTCCTCCACGAAACACGTGAGCCGCCCCTACAGCCGTGACGACCCGTGCGCTGGCGCTGATCGGCCGGCAACATGAAGCCGGGAAATTCCGGACTCACCAGCGGCCTTCCTGGAGTCCTGGCAGGGCTATTCGGCTTGTGTCTGCGCATAAAGGCGGCCGGCGAGGGCGGTAATTGGATTGTAGACATAGTGCAGACACAAGGCTTTTCTGGCTAAGGCACAATTTGCACTAAGTGGTTGGTTTGAGCGGCCCGAGACATAGGTGACATTTCGTACCGGACACATGGGTTACACTTTTCGCTTTTTTGCAAGCGGGAGGT